>JAESFV010000188.1_pt1 | contig 78734 bp, 74 predicted proteins | sample 9269471 | NCBI WGS metagenome assembly JAESFV01 (sample SAMN14502647, study PRJNA617108) | algae metagenome | isolation source: Symplocastrum torsivum CPER-KK1 and co-occurring heterotrophs from... | place: USA: Central Plains Experimental Range, Colorado | collected 2001-01-01
GTTAGGATTCGGCATTAATTTCAAGGCTCAAAGTACTTCTTCCTTCTTGACGGGAGCATCTTTCAGTGTATCCCTTTTTGCTTCCTTTTTTAACTGGTCACTTATTTCCGCCTCGCTGCACTAGTTGCTCTGTCCGCTGTTTCTTCGGGAGTGACACAAGTTGAAGCACTGATGTATTGACTTTTTTCCCTTGCATCAAAGGGTTTTGTTCCTGAAAGGGGAGCCAGACACTCCATTGCTTGATCTGGCTACTGTGGTTGGTTACCAATAGGGTTGTTCCTATTAGCAGCGCAGACACTCCAGCACTAGAAGCAACTGCAAGTAGTTTTCTCCGTCGTTCACGTTTTAAGGGATTATACCGGGAGAAAATCAGACGTGGCTTATTCATAGAACCTCTTAGTGATGCACTGCCGTTTCAGCTCTAAATGAATGGTTGCTTTCAGATTATGCAAGTTATATTTTAGGCAGTACTAAGTAATGCGAGAATCCACCGTTGCAGGTAGAACTGGCATACTATTATCTATTAAGCAACCCCAAAAATTGCATCAATCGTAGGGCAGATTGACCTGAAATTGATGAAGTTGATGGGGGTTTATTTCTACTCAATCGCCTAGAAATATATCTCCATTGTTTATTATCCAACGTTGTCTCACTTGTGATCCCCCAATCTTCTATATAGGCTCCTGTAAGGCAAGGGAGCAGCCCCGGAGATTTTGACCGGAGAAGTTGTGGTCGTTGTTCAGTAGCACGTTCTCTGTGGCAGAGTTTGATATAGGGATACCACAAAAACTTTGTTTAGAGGAAACAGATGGATCGTTCAAAACTAGTTGCAATTATTACTGGGGCGATTTCAATCCTTTTAGCGATCGCTTATCTCCTCCTTGTCCAATTCTTGGACTTCCGAGGAGAGATGATACCCGCGCCTGTGAGTCAGCTACCCCAAGGAGTAGAAGTAGTGGAGGGCTACTTGATGCAGGATTTCCCCTTCTCCCGTGAGTAGAGAGGAATCAGGAGTGAGGGTGTCCAGGGACAAGCAAGACAGGAGGAATTTGAGATGAACTCAACATCTAATCGCACTTACGCCATCCTTGGCACAGGTGCCTTGGGTGGGTACTATGGTGCATGTCTACAACGAGCAGGCTTAGATGTTCATTTCTTGTTGCGTAGCGACTATGAACATGTTAAGGAACATGGTCTGATTGTTGAATCTCCAGACGACAATTTTACTCTCCCTCACGTCAATGCTTATCAGGATGTTGCGAAAATGCCAGCTTGTGACGTTGTGGTTGTTGCCCTGAAGACAACGCAAAACCACCTGCTACCTGAGATGTTACCCAGTGTGGTTAAGGATGAGGGTGTTGTCTTGGTGTTGCAAAACGGTCTAAATATCGAAGAGGACGTTGCCCAAATTGTTGGAACACAACGGGTAATTGGGGGCTTGTGTTTCTTGTGTTCTAATAAAGTGGAACAGGGGCATATCCGCCACCTCGACTACAAGGAAATTAAGCTTGGCGAATATACTCCTAACTATCAACTGGGTGGCATTACTGAACGAATGCGTCAAATTGCTGGTGACTTTGAACGTTCTAGTATCCCTATCCAATTAGCAGAAGACTTGTTGCTTGCTCGTTGGCAGAAACTGGTCTGGAACATCCCTTACAATGGGCTTTCTGTAGTTATGAATGCCACAACGGATGAATTGATGACGGATGAAGATGCTCGGTCATTAGTCGAGCAGTTGATGAGTGAAGTCGTTGCTGGTGCAGCAGCGGCTGGTCGTATGATTAGCGATCTCTTTATCCAACAAATGCTCGACCATACAGAAAAGATGACACCATACCGCACCAGCATGAAGGTTGACTACGATGAAAAGCGTCCCCTGGAAGTAGAGGCAATTGTCGGTAACCCATTGCGTTCTGCTATCGCTGCTGGTGCTAATGTGCCATTGATTTCGATGCTTTACCGCCAGTTGAAGTTTCTTGATGTCAAGAATCGCCGTTCAAAGGGATGACTGTCAATGGATAACAGGTGTGGATACTCCCAAAGGCCCGCGAGTTACGCCAAGCTGATTTTGCAGCTTCAGCTTTTTCCAGAGTTGAGAACCTGTAATCTCTCCCTGTAGCAGTTGGTTGTAGCGATGAATCGTCTGCTTTACCTGATCAGGTGTTTCGTTGACAAATTCAATTCGGAAGTAGCGCACACCCAGTTCTATCAAACGTTGCACATATTCTGCTCCGGTTTGGGCGGTGCCGTTAAATATGGTGTTTCGACAGCCAGCATCCGCTTGGAGGATGTGTTCTGTGCCAACGCGAACACCCTTCGGGCGCACTTCGTTAACACGTAACTTCACCTCATGCTTCTCACAAGGTCGTCCACAGTTGGTGTAGTCCGTCCCCGTTGATAGAAAGGCACAGAATACACAATGCTCCATGTGAAACATCGGCATATGCTGATGAATTGTTACCTCAAACCAATGAGATGGGCAACTAGTAAGCAACTCTTCCAATTGGTTGATGTTCAAGTCGTAAGATGGTGTAAGTCGTTCCAGCCCAAATTGCTGCTTAAAGTAGTCTGCTGTCAAAGGATTGGCAACATTGAGGGCGAAATCCCCAATGCAACGCTCTGCTGCAAAGAACTGTAGGTGGTCAAAGTTACGCACCAGATACCCATCCGCTTCACAGGAGCGTACTTGCTGCAAGATATACTTCTCCCCTGGTTTGGTAATCCGAGGCGGTGCAACCCAGATAGATTGGTTTGGGATTTGATTCTGGCGCACCAACTGCACGGCTTCTCGGTAAGCACGGGGGTCTTCAAATTCACAATAGAGTGTCTCAATTCCTGCTTGGAGTGCCGCTTGCAGTTGCTTCAAGTTTCGCACCAGCACGATGAGGGATGGGGAGATGGAGAGATCGGGAGATGAGGAGATGGGGAGTAAATCTTGAAGGGAAGCGTTTGAGTTGAGCTGCCAGTGTTTGGGTAGCGATCGCAATTCCTCCAACTGTGTCACAATCTCGCGCCGCAGATGGTTCAACTCGCTTACGGGTAGCATAACGGCATCAATGAGGTGATTAGTCAATGCTTTTAAACAGAAAGGCGTATTACCCAGACGACCTAACTGTTCTTGTAAACGCTCTATTGTTAGGGGTTTGGTATGCGCTTCGACTAGGGGCATTGAGGACTCGACCTGAACGACATGACCGAGTTCGTCACGGGCAATTACTGCTAATGGTTGACCGTTTTCTCCATGAATTTCCAGGTCAATCGGACGCTGAAATTGCGGATTATCTCCAGCAAAACTCTGGCGCAATTGCTTATCTAGTTCTGGGTCACTAGTTTTCCAGACCTTATCGCCTATATGCACCCGTCGCCAATCTAAGTCACGTCGCCCAAATCTCAGTATGGTTTCTTGACCTCGCTGTTCCACAGCATAGATTCGACCGCCTTCTTCCTTTGCTTCTGGATGACCACTGTCAAAGACAACACCATCTCCCGGTTTGACTGGCGCTTGCAACCGCACTGTTACTTGTTCATTGCGGATACGGGTCACTTCGCCCAGGTAAACCCCGCGCTTTTTGCCAAAGCGGGCATGAACCAGTTCCTGATTATTAATTCCTTGAAACCAACCTGTATGGACTCCACGCGAGAATGCCATCTCTAGGTTGTAGCGTTCTTGGTTCTTTACCTGGTATTGGTTGGGTTCATTAGTCTCTGATACGGAGAGGGGAGCTTGAGTTCCCCCTTCCCTTGCAGGGAAGGGGGTTAGGGGGTTAGGTCTCTCTAACTCCGCCATCACCCGATCCAGCGCTTCTCGATAAACACGAGTCACATTGGCAACGTATTCTGGTGTTTTCAAGCGACCTTCAATTTTCAGACAGCTTACCCCTGTTCTCACCAACTCTGGCAGAACCTCCAGCCCTGCTAAGTCTTGGGGACTGAGCAGATATTTGCGATCGCCCAAATCCACCACTTTCCCATCAGCAATTAGCTCATAAGGCATTCGGCAAGCTTGAGCGCACTCTCCCCGATTAGCAGAACGTCCCCCTAATGCTTCACTAGTCAAGCATTGACCAGAATAGGCAACACACAAAGCACCATGCACAAAAACTTCTAACGGCAGTGAGGCATCCCGTTGTGCAAGCTGCTTCTGGATTTTGTTGATTTCCTTGAGAGAACATTCACGCGCCAAGACAACCAACTGGCAGCCAAGTGATTTAGCAAATTCCACCCCAGTCGCACTGGTAATGGTCATCTGGGTAGAGGCATGAATAGGAAAATCGGGCGAGAGATGACGAATTAGACGGCAAATCCCGACATCCTGAACGATTACCGCATCCACACCCGCCGCAATAATTGTACGGAGATACTGCTGTGCCTCTACCAATTCCTTGGGAAAGACCAGGGTATTGAGGGTGACGTAGCCTTTCACGCCCCGACGATGCAGGAATGCCATCAAGCGGGGTAACTCTGCCTCTGTGAAGTTTTGCGCCCGCATTCGCGCATTAAACCGCTCCAACCCGAAATAGATGGCATCTGCCCCATTTTCCACAGCGGCTTTGGCACAGTCCCAATTCCCTGCTGGGGCAAGCAGTTCTGGTCGTTGAAAAGTCGGTTGGGTAGCTTCGGGGAGTTGTGTGCGATCGGCGTTCATTAGCTTCGTAGCGGGTTAGATGGCACTAACCAATGGTTAGGGGTTCATTTGCCATGATATCGCTGCTAGTTTTGGAGAGAGCGATCGCAAACCTCGACTAATCACTGAGCGTTCATCATCAGCATTCCTGATGAGAATTGATACACTGAGGATGCCTCACGGACTCCCACTCTGCAAAACCCCATGAGTACCCTCACCGTTAACCTAAAGATACCAAGAGATTTACTTGGCGCACTTGACGTTCCAGAGGCACAACTAGAAGCACAAATTTTGGAGCTGGTTGCGCTAGAGTTATTTCGACAAGAACGTATCTCGACAGGCAAAGGCGCTGAGTTGCTGAAAATTTCCAAATGGGAATTTATTCAGTTGCTTGCACAACAGGACATTCCCTACTTCACAGAATCAGCAGACGAATTGGCAGCAGAAGTCGCAACAGCTCAGAGCCTCTTGAATCGTAATCCTTCATGATAATTGTTGCCAATGCTGGACCTCTTATTGCTTTAGCTCGGATTAATCATTTTGAATTGCTGCGCTTGCTGTACAGGGAATTGATTATACCAACTGCGGTTCAAGATGAAGTGGTTGACTCTGGGCAAACCCGTCCAGGAGCAATTGAGGTGGAGGCGGCTAAGTGGATACGAGTTGCCACTGTTGAGAATCAAACCGCTGTTGAACTTTTGAGGGAACGATTAGACAGGGGTGAGAGTGAAGCAATTATTCTAGCCATTGAGTTAGAAGCCGAGTTGTTATTAATCGATGAAGCAAGGGGGAGACGAGTCGCGCAAGCTCAGGGACTCAATTACATTGGTACTGTAGGTGTATTAATTCAAGCAAGGCAAAATGGACTGATTACGGCTATAACCCCGTTACTGGATGAGTTGATTGCTTCAGGGTTTCGCATGGATGAGGCACTATATCGAACCGCTCAGGAATTGGTGAATGAAGCTGAAAACTCCGAGTGATGCTCTGTTTGATGTGAAGGCGATCGCTTTCCTCAGTTGCAGTATAGTTTTCCTTAAAGGCAACGGAAGAATATCCATTGCAAATTAAAGATTAAATACAAGCGAGTTCAAGTTTTGAATTTTGAATTCAAGAACGGTCATTGGATGAGTTGGGTTCCTCTTCCTCTGTAGATCGAGCTTCTAAAGGTCTGACAACCCGTGCGATCGCTTCGGCAATGAACGCCTTAACAAACTCATCTTTGCGATTCAACTGAAACTGCCGTTGCACCACCTCAGTCATGCCACCATCGCCCCAGTCTTGATCGTGACGGAAATATTCAATAAAGCTCTTACCCGCAATGCGTGTTAGATAAGCCGCACTAACTCCCTGAATCGCTTTGCCAACAAGATAGGTGGCAACATTTAGCTGAAGCGCTCTCGAAACTAATTCAATCGCTCCTCTAACAATTCCCAAACTTGCAAGCGTTTTGCCCAAAGAAAGCGCTAGCTCCCGTCCTCGCTCCATATTCAGTTCACAGCCGTAGATTCTGCCAATTTCAATGACCATTTGGGCATTAACAGCAGCCGTTGCCAACAAATCCACCACAGGTAAAGGAGTCACGGCGATGACACCTGCACCAATCCACTGAAAGCGTTCCACCACCTTCTCCGCCTGCCGTCTGCGCTGGTTATCGATCAAGCGTCGAGCTTCTTCTCCTAAGCGCTGGGACTGTAGGAGGATGTTGTCAGCTACCAAGTCTTCCCCTTCGGCTCTCAAAACGGCAGCAAGGCGTTTGATGAGTGGCATGATGTCTGGATCGGGTTGGAGAGTTTCGCCTGTCTCTAGCTGTGCCAATTGGGGATTGGCTGCGATCGCAACTACGTCCATTGTCGCAATAAATCCTCGCACTCGCTGCCGTAATCGTGCCAAAATCGTTTCCTTGTCAGCTTCCGAATAGAGGTCAGTTTTATTAAGGACAAGCAGACTACGCTTCCCAATCTCTGCTAAGCGACGTAATGGTTCATATTCCGACTGCCGTAAATCGTTATCGACAACAAACAACAACAAATCAGCTTCCGTTGCTAACTGCCGCGCCATTTGCTCCCGTTCTGTCCCAGCTACCCCTGCCTCTAAAATCCCAGGTGTATCGGTAATTAGAATCTGACGGTTTAATCCCTTTAACTTCAGGCTATACGTCTCACCTACCTCTGTTGTCCCCATCGGCGCACCAACTTGCCCCACCATCCGCCCAATGAGCGCGTTTACAAGCGATGTTTTCCCGGCTGAACCTGTACCAAAAACAACAACTAGTAATTCTCCACGGGCTAAAATGGCTTCAATCTCTCGTGAACGACTGAGTAATTCTTGTCGTGCCACTTCATCCTGAATCTGCGTTACTTGTTGCCGTATTGCTTTGAGCGTTTCCTCGGCTGCCTCTGTTTTCTCAACGGGTACTTTTGGGGTTAAGCGACGTCTGCGGGATTCTTTGCGCGATCGCTGAAATAGCCCTACATAATAAATAAAGGCAACGATTAACATTCCAATTAGGCAAATCAGCAGCAACAGCAGCAAATTCGCTAGTAAGGGAGCTGTAAATGAGATTTGAATATACAGCCGATATAAAGAATTAATCAGCCAAAGCATTAACCCCAGGATTAGGCTAAGACCAAGAATCAGCGTTAATAGGCGTGAGAGGGGCATGTAATGAATTGGGCTTTTTGTTCACATTTTAAAACGGCAAAGTCTGAGTAGCTGTTTTTATCACAGAGCCATCAGCACTCAGCAGGTTTGATGCCGCTACGCAATCCTCGGAAATCGAGCCTTTGGTAGGAGTGTAAATCTCCTTCAAGTTTTAACTGAAAGTTATTTACTTTGATGACTGCTGTAGTAAATACACCGATTACATTAATCTGAGCTTGAAGTTAATATAATTCAGATGAGTAGGGAAAGATACTGTAGAACCTTGCTTCTAGCATCTGTCTCAGGGATGAAGGATAATCATAATGATTGCTGCTTTGGAAAGTCACCCCTGGACAACTAAGAGTAAATATTTTGCTACTGCTTGAAGGAGCTTTTATCTAGAGTGAACCCTCAATCTCTCCCAAATCATCTACAGTTACCTTCCAAAAACTGGATAGGGTGGGTATCTCAACGGCTAAGCATTCGTCAAAAGATCGCTTTTGGCTATGCACTAGCACTCGGTGTTGCCGTTGTAGGGACGACTGTTGGACTCGCGATCGCCAATTACTACGAGCAACAAGCTGAAGCGCAAAAAGAACACGCTATGGAGGAGATACGTTCTTTAGATCGTTTGCAAACTAGTAGTCTCCAGACACTGACACATCAGCAACAGTTTATTTTCCTTCTAGGAAAATCGAAACCTTGGCAGAGCGAGTATGCTCATTACCTTGAGCATTCTGCCGAGTTTAAGCTGCTATGGTCTACTTATAAATCCTCCCACAGTAATCTAAAACGACCTAAAGATACAGATTTAAATGATGATTTTGCTTCAACAAGAAACTTTATGCAAGCTTACAAAGGTCTTCCCGAAGCGTACATCGAACAATCTGACAAAAACTTGAAGCAAATTACCTCGCTAAATTTAAATTCTGAGGGGATTAAGGTAGCACAAAAACTGCTTTTAGATTTTAATGATAGTCCAATTGCTTTTAAATTTGATAGTTTTTCTGATGACCTGACTGAACTTGCCAACTTTGCTCATGAGGACTATGAACAAGCAAAAGTATATTATGAGACAGCTCAGACAATTCGAGTTCAAATCGTTACAGCTAGCATCTTATTATCGGTTGTGATCGCTATTTTGTTAGCGCTGTACATCAGTCGTGCGATCGCTATGCCAATTCAATCAACAACAAACATTGCTCAGAAAGTTACCAAAGAAAAGAATTTTGACTTACAAGCGCCCGTAACTACTAAAGATGAAGTGGGAGATTTAACTCTCTCATTCAATGAATTGATTCAACAGGTGAAGCAGCTTCTTGAAGAACAAAAAGCGGCTAGTCGAGATCAGATGATACAAAGTGAGAAAATGTCTAGCCTAGGGCGAATGATGGCTGGAGTCGCCCATGAAGTCAATAATCCTCTGAACTTCATCTATGGCAACTTGATTTATGCTAGTGATTATGTTGAAAAACTCTTAGTGCTTCTAGAAGCCTACACTGCTGAGATTCCTCACCCTTCAGAAGCTATCCAAGAAATGCAGGAGGAAATTGACTTAGAGTTTCTAAAAGAAGACTTGCCGAAAGTATTACAGTCGATGAAACTTGGTGCAGAACGTGCGACTCAAATTGTTCTTAGCTTAAAAGACTTCTCTAGGCTTGATAAGTCAAACCCGCATCCTGTCGATTTACACGCTTGCATGGATAGCACCCTCCTTATCCTGAATAATCGCCTGAAAAAAGAGATTAAAGTGATTCGGAACTATGACAATATTCTAGCAATTGAAGGCTATGCGGGTCTACTGTATCAGGTATTTATGAATCTGCTCAGTAATGCGATTGATGCTTTAGAAAAATCAAGCGAAAGCAAGCTGATTGCCATTACAATAGAATGCCAAGATCAGGATTCAGTTGTTATTAAAATTACAGACAACGGTTTGGGCATCTCTCCAGAGAATCAGGCAAAGATATTTGATGCCTTCTTTACGACGAAACCTAGAGGTGTGGGAACAGGATTAGGTTTAGCCATTAGTCGAGAGATTATAGTCGAGAAACATGGTGGCAAAATCACCTGTAATTCTGAGGAGGGAGTTGGCACAGAATTTGCGATCGCACTTCCAATCAAACATCAATATACTTCTAAACCCTATAACCAGTTCGACTCGCTAGCTACCACCGCCGAAAAAGCTCATCGTGTAAACTTAATCTGAAAATAGGTGGTAGGTGTTAGGTGGCAGGGGAGAGGGATTTTCATAGCAATCTTTGTGTACTCCTATGGGTGTCTAATCTGAAATAGGCGGGGGAAGAGAGATTTTCATTCTTTAGGTTAGAGGCAAGCCACCTTTAACTTGTGCGATATTCAAAAGCAGTGAATTTTTGAGTAAAACGAACTATGGGACTCTTTGACCAGATTTTAGGCGCAATAAACAATCCTGAGCAGCAAGCTAGTTCAGGTCAGATAGGCGATGTCCTCAGTACTGTTCAACAATTGAGTAACAATTCCAACACCGACCCTTCAGCCGTTCAATCGGTGTTCTCAATTGTAGGAAAATATGCTCGCTCGGCTCTGCAACAAAAGCGAAGCACTGCTGGTAATGAGCAAACTCAAGATTTTGTCAATCAATTCGGTGGCACTCATCCCAGCAATCAAGCTGTCCAGTTACTCTTTAATGCTCCTCAAATCCAGCAGATTGTTCAAGAAGCAGCACAAAGGACAGGATTAAGTAGCGCTACGATTCAAGCAATGTTGCCAATCCTGGTTCCCGTAGTCTTGAAGCTTCTTCAAACGGGTAACAGTACCCAAAACCCTCAAGGTTCAAATCCTGTTCTCCAAACCTTCTTAGATGCCGATGGCGATGGCGACGTTGATATGGCTGATGCCTTGCAGATGGCAGGGCGTTACATGAGTCGATAGTGTCGTTTGTTGTTTGTTATTTGTCTTCTTTAACAAACAACAAAGCGGCGGGCACCTATCTCTCCTCCTCAGAAGAAAAGGGCTGCCCGCCGCTTCCTGTAAACTGTTATGAGAGGCTTGATGCAATCCAATTAAGAGTAATGATTCGTACTAAAACTCTTACTCTAGACAGGTGCATAAGTAATACAAACTAAAGTTAACTAGCTGATTCTCTACTATTAGCTAGAGGCACAGCGATAGTATATGAGACACCATGACTTGCATAGTTTTGAGTGCTTGTTGTGTGAACGACTAAACATTAAGCCAAACTGACTAACGTTAATTAGCAGGGCGGGACAAGCACAATTTCTACTACAGCAAGACAGGAGTGAAACTCAATCATGAAAATACTCAACCAAGTTTTGAGTGCCCTTGATAATCCTGATCAAGATGCCACTTCCGGTCAAATGGCTGTGATGCTTAATACCGTGCAGCAGCTAGGGGACACGTATAGTACAGACTTGTTGACTGTGCGATCGATGCTGTCGATTGTCGGAAACCATATTCGCTCTGCTTTGCAGCAAAAGCGGACTACAGAGGGTACGGCACAGGCAGAAGCCGTGGTCGATCGCTACAGTGGCACTTATCCTAACGATCAAGCGGTTAATGTACTCTTTAGCTCTCCTCAAGTAGAGGGCATTGTGCAAGAGATTGCCAACCGAACCGGGTTGAATGCTGCAACGATTCGAGATATGTTGCCGATTCTAGTTCCCTTGGTGTTGAACTTCTTGAAAACTGGCAGTAAAGCGCAGCATTCCGAAGGCGGCAATCCAGTGCTCAATGCTTTCCTGGATGCTGATGGTGATAGAGACATTGATATTGCAGATGCCATCCTGCTGGCAGGACGCCATGTTGGTGGGTAAGGGGCTAAGAAACTAGTGCCGCTCCCTTGGAAGTCAAAAGTCAAAAACCTTGCTTTTGTAGTGAGCTTTACTGTTTACCTTAATACAGCCTCATCTGCTAGACAGAGTATGTAGATGTAGTATCACGCTCCGTTGGCTAGAGGCAAGGGAATTTTCAGCTTTTTAAGATGCTAATTAACTGGAGGCATTAACTCGGTGTCAGCAAGTATTCAATGATGAGTTTTTGTGAGAAGCGATCGCCTTGAGGCGAAATGCTAAGAGATTTAGAACCATGCCAGATGTAACAAGGACTAAACTAACCGATGCAGTACGTGAAGCTGCTTATCGCTTAACGGGTACAGCCGAAGACTACGATCCATTGATGGATTTAATTGGGGATGCCCGCATTGTACTGATTGGAGAAGCCTCTCATGGCACTCATGAGTTTTATGAACAACGGATTGAAATTACCAAACGACTCATTCAAGAAAAAGGTTTTACAGCAGTAGCGGTTGAGGCAGATTGGCCTGATGCTTACCGCGTGAACCGCTATGTCCGAGGTGTCAATGATGATGCTACAGCCGTTGAAGCTTTGGGAGAATTCCAAGACTTTCCAATCTGGATGTGGCGCAACACGGATGTACTTAACTTCATCAATTGGCTACGTCAGTATAACGATGCGTTACCTCAAAATGCCCGTAAAGTGGGCTTTTATGGGCTTGACCTCTATAGTATGCACGCCTCCATCGACGCTGTTCTGGGTTACCTGGACAAGGTTGATCCAGACGCTGCCAAGCAAGCACGCTCCCGTTACTCGTGCTTTGAACATTTTCGGGAGGATACCCAAACCTACGGGTATGCGACAAGTGTTGGTCTAGCTGAGTCCTGTGAGGATGAAGCCGTTAATCAGCTAATAGAATTGCAACGTCGGACGGCTGAGTATGCTCAACGGGATGGGCAAGTGGCAGAGGACGAATTCTTCTACGCTGAACAGAACGCCCGTTTAGTAAAAAATGCAGAAGAATACTACCGCTCGATGTTTCGGGGTCGAGTGTCGTCGTGGAACATTCGCGATCGCCATATGGCTGGGACACTTGACGGACTGGTTGCTCACCTAGAGCAACAGGGAAATCAGGCGAAAGTTGTGGTTTGGGAACACAACTCGCATCTTGGGGATGCACGAGCAACAGAGATGGGAGATGCGGGTGAATTCAATGTTGGGCAACTGGTGCGTGAACGATATGGTCGGGATGCCATACTCATTGGCTTCAGTACCTACACAGGTAGTGTCACCGCCGCTTCTGACTGGGGTGCTTCTGCCGAACTTAAGCGGGTTCGACCTGCATTGCCAGAGAGTTATGAGGCACTGTTTCATAACACAGGTTTACCTCGCTTCCTGCTGAATTTACGGGATGGGGGTGAGGTAGTCAAAGAACTGCGAAAACCTCGCTTGGAACGTGCGATCGGGGTTATCTACCGCCCGGATACCGAGCGCATGAGCCACTACTTCCGCACCCGACTCTCCGATCAGTTCGATGCTGTAATCCACATTGATGAAACACGGGCGGTGGAACCTCTAGAGCGCACTGCCCGATGGGAGACAGACGAGGTACCAGAAACCTTTCCTTCCGCTCTCTAACGTGCCGAATCAACAATACCAAAATTGGAGAATAGGTTATGAAAGTTCCCTTAGAAATTACTTATCGAGATGTTGAGAAAACCGCTGCCATTGATGCATTAGTCCACGAAAAGGTTGCCAAGCTGGAGCAAGTTTGCGATTACATCAGTAGCTGCCATATTGCGATCGAAAAACCCCACGATCGCCCAAGTAACGGTTCTCCCTATCGGGTGCGGATCGACATGACCGTACCCCCCGGTCACGAACTCGTTGCAGACAGCCATCCAGGAGAGGGTACACAGTACGATCCACTTGATGTAGTTATCCGAGATGCCTTCAAGGCAGCACTCCGTCAGCTCAAAAAACTCACTAAACAGCAGCATGAGAGCGATAAGGCTCAGACCCATGAAGCACAGGATTCCATCGCGCTAGTAACCAAGCTCTTTCCTGAGGAGGGATATGGCTTTCTCAAAACCCTAGATGGTCAGGATATCTACTTCCACCAAAATAGCGTACTTAATGACGACTTTGAACGGTTAGAAATTGGCACGGGGGTGCATTTCTTTCTAGAGGAAGGTGAGGAGGGGCCTCAGGCAAGCACAGTGAAGATTGTTGATAAACCAGGTGCTAGCGTTGGCAAGTCGGAGCAGACCCTCATTGAACCGCCTCTAGGGTGGCAGTAGTGGATATTAGGGATTTAGGGATTGAGGATGATTCGGTAAGAATTCTGAGTTCCTTTGCCCTGTTGTCATTGCTCTGGTATCAAAATAATAGACCTCTTGCTTGCAGTCGATGGATGCCTACAGACTGAAGTCTGAGGCTAGACAAACTAAACCCGCCTTCGCGGGTTTTAAGAGTCCGCCTTCGCGGACTTCGTTTTTGTAGCCGCGATTTCCAATCGCCAAGTATTTTCCAAGAGATCTAACAAACGAGGGAGGGAGTTCTGTAAGGGGCATCACTGTTTTGTTACGACAGTGCTTGGCATAATCTGCGGACTCCCTCTTGAATTTGCGGCTCATCGAGTTCGGTATAACCTAGGACAAACTCATTTCTACTGCCACTCTTGAGATAGTAAAAAGAGGCAGGGATTAAGCCCACGCCCACTTGTGCCGCCCGATTCAGGATGTCTCGCTCACTCAAGTGGGTGTGCAACCGTATCATCAGATGCAGTCCTGCGTTCTCACCCAAAATTGTTACTTGCTCTCCCACATGTTGCAATAGACATTGCACAAGCGTCCGACGACGTTGGTCATAAAGGTTACGCATCCGCCGGATATGGCGTTCTAGATGTCCTTCTTTAATAAAGTCTGTGAGGACGTATTGCTCCAACAGAGGCGATTGACGGTCTGTAAGCCACTTGGCGCGATCGCATACCTGCACTAAACTCGGTGGCACAACCAGATAGCCCATTCGTAAGGCGGGAAATAGTACCTTCGAGAAGGTGCTAATGTAAACTACTGAGTCACTTGAGCCTAGTCCTTGTAAGGCAGGAATTGGGCGATCGCTATATCGGTACTCACTGTCATAATCGTCCTCAATAATCGTTGCACCTGTCTTTTGCGCCCACGCCAGTAGCTCCAAGCGTCGTGGTAGGGACAAGATAGCACCTGTTGGGAATTGGTGAGATGGAGTTACATAAACGAGTTTGATTGCTCCTGGGGCTGTTGCCAAACTCTTGACCATGAATCCTGACTCATCAACAGCTACAGGATGTAGACAAGCCCCTTGTGCTAGGAACGTGCGTCTTGCTCCTAGATAACCTGGATCTTCCATGGCAATCCAGTCACCGCGATCAATCAACAGGCGTGTTACTAAGTCAAGGGCTTGCTGGGAACCACTGACGATAATCACTTGGTCAGGTTTGCACTGTACAGCACGAGAGCGGGATATGTAAGACGCGATCGCTTCCCGCAATGGCTTATATCCTCGCGAGTCTTGAGCATAGCCGAATATATCTGAGCTAAAGCGGCAATGGCGTGACAAAAGCCGTCGCCACAGCTTCAACGGAAAATGGTCAATCGCTGGTCGTCCATAGCGAAAATGAATCATCGCTTCTGGTTCTTTGGGTCTCAACAAGTCGTTAGTCGTGAGGCTGGCACCATAGGCTGACAGTTGCTTCGGGAAAGGTGCCGCTTCCGCTATAGATTTAATCGGTGCAGGTTCCAATAGGTCATCTGGGAGTTGCTGACAGACAAAAGTTCCTGAACCTCTAACAGCTTGGAGGTAACCCTCACTGAGAAGTTGCTCGTAGCTCAGAGTCACGGTAGCACGCGAGATTCCAAGAGACTGAGCCATGGTTCGTGTTGAAGGGATGCGCTGTCCTGACATTAATCGCCCTGTAAGGATTGCGCGTCGTAACTCCTCATACAGTTGACGGTGCAAAGGTAGTGCAACCTGGGGGTCAAGGGTAATCGCTAAGTCCATACGGGTTTAAAAGTGGACTGGTTATTAATCACAAAAGTGGTGCTTGTGCAAGTCCACTTAGCTAACTACTCTAGCTGTGTAGCGCTAAGAGACAAAGGTCATGAGTTACAAAGCACCAGAAGTCAGTGAAGAGAACTTTACCCCGACACAAAGAACTACCCTTAAGCGAGTGCCAAAGCGAGGGCATTATGAGCGAGATCTTGTTTACCAAATTTTGGATGAAGGGTTGGTGTGCCATGTTGGATTTGTCGTAGACGGACAGCCTTATGTCATTCCGACCGCTTACGGACGAGTCGAGGATAAGCTCTATATTCATGGCTCACCTGCAAGTCGGATGCTGCGATCGCTACAGACAGGTATTGATGTCTGTGTAACTGTGACTTTGATTGATGGTTTAGTGCTAGCTCGTTCGGCATTCCATCATTCAATGAACTACAGATCAGTCGTCGTATTTGGGACAGCCACAACTGTACAGGATGCTGATCAGAAGCTAGAAGCGCTTTATGCTTTTTCTGAGCATATTGTTGCTGGACGGTGGGCAGAGGTGCGTCCACCTAGCCGTCAGGAACTTGCAGGAACTTTGGTTTTGGCTCTACCACTTACTGAAGCTTCCGCTAAGGTACGGACGGGGCCACCTGTTGATGATGAAGCTGACTATGAGTTACCCGTATGGGCAGGTGAAATCCCCTTGAAAGTTGTTGCCACTCAACCCATTAATGACCCTCGTCTAGGCTCGGAGATTGAACCTCCTACCTATGTGTGCAATTATTCCAGACCCACTGGAGTGGACGAAAAAGCGATCGCCCTTCCAACGGAAATACCAATTTCAGTTATTCCAGAAGAGTGTCCCTATTCCCTAGAGTTAGTGTTGGACGAGGACTGGTTACCCAATTAAAATATTTGAAATCCTTTTTGCCTTAATGAACGATCACCCCTTCCAAAAGTAGGGTGCGTCATGACGCACCCTACCAAGTGGCAACACACCCACCAATATGGGCATCTTGATCATGGACTCTACCGATTGAGCCATGCCTAATTACAGACGCGCCTATATTGCTGGTGGCACCTACTTCATCACTCAAGTGACCTATCAGCGTCAACCTTGGCTATGCAGCAAGATTACTCGTACCGCGCTTCGTACTGCAATCGAAACGGTGCGTCAACAGTATCCTTTTTCAATTGATGCCTTTGTGCTGTTGCCTGACCACTTTCATTGCATCTGGACATTACCATCGGGAGATAGCGATTATTCAACTCGGTTGCGGCTCATTAAAGGCTATGTGACAAAGCAATGCGGCAATCACCTTGATCTACCTCCAGTCGTTTCAGCCTCTCGACAAAAACGAGGGGAACAGAATCTCTGGCAACGGCGATTTTGGGAGCATGTGATCCGTGACGAAGACGATTTTACCCAGCATTGCGATTATATTCATTACAATCCCGTAGCCCATGGCTTATGCCAGGTTCCCCAACAATGGGAGTTTTCGAGCCTGCATCGATTGATTGTAGAAGGAATGTATACGGCAGATTGGGGAATGGATGGTAAAGGCGTTGAACCCCTAAGTTGGGATGGTGGCGAATAAGTAGGGTGCGTCATGACGCACTCTACTTATTCGCTTGGTAATCCTGGTGACATGCCCTACCTGATTCGATTGCCTGTATCAAGCTCTACCAAACTGCAACAGCAAATCCGTTATCGTCATGGCATTAAGAATGTAATCTTATTTACATAACTATGCGGATTGAGCAGTTGCAAGCGTTTCTGGCTGTTGCCGAAACAGGGAATTTCGGACAGGCAGCACAAAAATGTGGGGTAACGCAGTCCACAGTCAGCCGACAAATTCAGTCGTTAGAAAATGACTTGGGTTTGCCACTGTTTCATCGCACGGCTCAAGCTAAGCTGACGCTAGGAGGGGAACATCTCCTGCCTCATGCTCGCAAAATCTGTCAGGAGTGGCACTCGGCAACGCAGGAATTAGCAGAATTAATGGCAGGGAAGCAGCCAGAACTCTGTGTGGCAGCAATTCACTCAGTCTGTTCTCATTACTTACCTCCAATATTGCAGCAGTTTTGCAAAAATTACCCAGATGTGCAGTTACGGGTGACAGCATTAGGAAGCGATCGCGCTTTAAAAGTCCTCCGAGATGGTTTGGTTGATGTTGCGATTGTGATGAATAATCGCTTTTTGACCGCTAGCCCAGAAATGATTGTTGATGTCTTATTCAACGAACCTATTGAAGTCTTAATGGCGGCAAATCACCCCCTCACTCAACACGAACAGGTGCCTTGGGCAGAACTCATTCAGTATCCGCAAGTCGTGTTTAAAGATGGCTACGGGATGCAGCGCCTGGTACAAGAGCGATTCTCCCGGTTTGGAGCCAAACTGAAAGCGGTGATGGAGTTGAATACCTTAGAAGCGTTTCGTGGTGTTGTGCGGCAGGGAGAATTAATTGCTTTGTTGCCGAAATCAGCTTTAGTAGAGGCTTGTACTGACCCAACTCTGGCAGTCCGTGCGATCGCCAATTTACCACCGTCACTAACGACACCCAATAACCTTGTCGGCAATGTCTCAACCTCAGATTCCAGCCTAAGTCGCCAGGTCGTTATGGTTACAACTCAAGACCGACTTCTCGTTCCTCCTATTCATTACTTTTGTCAGCTAGTGCGTCAGTTGGGGCTATCTAGCGTTAATCCACCCTCATCCTCAGAAGGTAATAATTGCTCAGACCTTTCCAGCCATTTGACCAAGAAAGTGATGAATTATGAGTGATTGGGAAGATTACTAGGAAAGATGCTTGAGATTTCTTAGTCTCCAGTCCCCAAAACTGTTTAATTGGGCTTAACTTAATTCATAATTTCTCAATCCAAAGCTGACGACGAAACTGCCATGAGTGATGCTTTTAGGGAATTGTTAAAGAAAGTGGGTAGTGGTGTCCACACGGGTAAAAATTTGAGTCGTGAGGAAGCCGCAGCAGCGACTCGGATGATGCTGTTACAAGAAGCAACCCCCGCTCAGATTGGCGCGTTTATGATTGCCCACCGGATTAAACGACCCACGAGTGAGGAACTGGCAGGAATGCTGGATGCTTATGACCAGCTAGGGCCAAAACTGCAACCTTGGGGAATGGGGAATGGGAAAGATTCTTCAACAATGCCCTCTTTCTCTCAACCCGTAACCGTACTTGGAACACCATATGATGGGCGATCGCGTACTGCACCTGTAACTCCACTAACTGCCCTGATTTTGGCAGCCGCTGGGGTACCTGTGTTGATGCATGGGGGCGATTGTATGCCGACGAAGTATGGTGTCCCCTTAGTTGAGATTTGGCAGGGATTAGGAGTTGATTTCTCGAAACTAACGCTCTTTCAGGTTCAGCAGTTACTGGAAACAACAGGTTTGGGATTTATCTATCTTCCCCAACACTTTCCTCAAGCGCATCAGTTGGTTCCCTACCGCGACCAACTTGGCAAACGTCCACCAGCAGCAACACTAGAACTCGTTTGGTGTCCTTATGCAGGAAATGCCCATATTGTTGCAGGATATGTGCATCCTCCCACGGAAGACCGATTTCGACATACCTTTGAGTTTCGAGGAACCACTAATTTCACGTTGGTAAAAGGATTAGAGGGGAGTTGTGACTTGCCACGCGATCGCACGGCAATTATTGCAGTTAGTCAGCCAGGTAGCAGTTCTAACTTTGAGCGTATCCTGCTGCATCCCCGTGACTACGGTTTTGCTGGTGCGGAAGTGCCTCTCGACTCAACCTCTCAACTGTTGGCACAGATGCAAGATGTTTTACAAGGTAAATCGTCTGAATTGATGCTGGCTGCCATTTGGAACGGTGGATTTTATCTGTGGCGATGTGGGGTTTGCCCCGATTTACCTACAGGTCTTGCCAAAGCGCAAGCGTTATTTTTAGGCGGAAATGCTGCCCAGAAACTACAGGAAGTAAGCGATGCGATCGCTTCAATGCAGTTAGTGGCTAGTCCCTAATTTCTATTCTTTCTGAAACACTCGCTCTGCAAATCTAAGTTTGGCAGAACGAGAACGAGGGTTTTCATTAAGTTCGTTTTCTTGGGCTATCACTGGCTTTTTAGTTAGTACCCGTAACAAAGTTGAATCTCGGAGGCTGTGCTTAACAAGGCGATCCTCTAAGCTATGAAAACTGATAATACCTAGTCTGCCCCCAGGCTTTAGCCAGTTCGGTGCCTTGTTCAAGAAGGTTTCTAGAGAGGACAATTCCTGGTTAACAACAATCCTTAAGGCTTGAAAAACGCGGGTAGCCGGATGTATTCTGCCATAGCGATATTTACGAGGGACACTATATGCGATCGCTTCTGCCAGTTGATCAGTCCTTTGAAACGGACGTTGTTCGACAATCCGCCGTGCAATTTGCCGAGATAGCCGTTCTTCCCCGTACTTGTAAAACGCATCCGCTAGTTGTGCTTCATCCCAGCGATTGATCACATCGGCAGCGGTGAGAGATTGACGCTGATCCATTCGCATATCTAAATCAGCAGCATGACGAAAACTAAAGCCTCGTTCTGGAATATCGAACTGAGCAGAGCTAACACCCAGATCGGCAATGATTCCATCAAATTGCTGGTTAAATGGCTGATATTCTGCAAAATTACCCTGCCAGAACTGGACGTGCTCACCATACTTTTCTAACTTGGCTTTTGCTGAGGCGATCGCCTCAGCATCTCGATCAATCGCTGTGATGTGAACATCTGATGCCGCTTCCAGAATTAGCTGGCTGTGTCCACCCCCACCCACCGTAGCATCCAGGTAATGCCCACCCGGACGAATGTCTAAACCTTCAATCAACTCTCGGCTCAGCACTGGCACATGTAAAAACGCCACTGGCTTCGCCTCTTCAGCACTAGTCTCCATATAATTAGTAAAGAGAAGCAACAAAAATCAATATATTGCACAAGACCTACCGCCATAAAGCTATCAAATATCAGCGATAAGCGAGTTCGTGCATTGTGCCTAGTCTGTTTTCCATTGTTAAATATCAACAGACTGCTGACTAGTAGGGGTAACTTGCCAAGTTGCACTACTGACTTTTGAAGCTGACTGTCTCTTGTTGCAACTGTCTAACCTGCCGAAACGGGAAACTGCTTAATTTATGGCACAAATTGAAACGAGAACAGAACCCATGGTTCTCAACATGGGTCCTCACCATCCTTCCATGCACGGGGTGTTGCGACTGATTGTTACTCTCGATGGCGAGGATGTGGTCGATTGCGAACCGGTAATTGGCTACCTGCACCGGGGCATGGAGAAAATTGCCGAGAACCGCACTAGCATCATGTACGTCCCCTACGTCAGTCGCTGGGACTATGCGGAGGGGATGTTCAATGAGGCAATTACCGTCAATGCCCCAGAAAAGTTAGCGGATATTGCGGTACCCAAACGCGCCAGCTACATCCGCGTAATCATGCTGGAGTTGAATCGGATTGCCAATCACCTGCTGTGGTTGGGACCGTTCATGGCTGACGTTGGTGCCCAGACACCCTTCTTCTACATCTTCCGCGAACGGGAGTTGATTTACGACCTATGGGAAGCCGCCACAGGGCAACGGATGGTCAACAACAACTACTTCCGCATTGGCGGGGTAGCAGCTGATCTAACTTACGGCTGGGTTGATAAGTGTTCTGATTTCTGTGACTACTTTATCGACAAAGTAGACGAGTACGAGCGCCTAATTACCGACAACCCGATCTTCCGGCGTCGGGTAGAGGGCGTTGGTACCATAAGCCGTGAAGAAGCGATTAACTGGGGACTTTCAGGTCCGATGCTGCGGGGTTCCGGTGTGAACTGGGATTTGCGGAAAGTAGACCACTACGAGTGCTACGACGACTTTGACTGGGAAGTGCAGTGGGAAACGGCTGGAGACTGCTTTGCCAGGTATTTAGTGCGGATTCGCGAGATGCGCGAGTCGGTTAAGATTATCCGTCAAGCCTTGAAAGGATTGCCTGGTGGTCCTTACGAGAATCTGGAAGCCAAGCGCATGGCAGAAGGGAAGAAATCCCAGTGGAACGACTTTGATTACCAGTTTGTTGGTAAGAAAATTGCTCCGACTTTCAAGATTCCCAAGGGTGAACACTATGTCCGTGTTGAAAGTGGCAAAGGAGAACTGGGAATTTTCATCGTTGGGGATGATAATGTCTTCCCTTGGCGTTGGAAGATTCGTGCTGCTGATTTCGTCAACCTGCAAATCTTACCCCAGCTCCTGCGGGGTGTGAAGCTAGCTGATATCATGCCAATTCTCGGTAGTGTTGATATCATCATGGGTTCTGTGGATCGATAAAGATTTTAACAAGTAATCCCAGAATCTTCTGGTTAAGTAGAGAGGCAAAAGAGAGAATTCTTTCTTTTGCCTTTTTCTTTTCCACCTCACCTGCTCTCTCATAATTAGCCAATTAGACACCATGAGCTATCGTTCGCAAACGTTGCGATAAAAATCCCTTTCCCCTATCACCTACAACCTAACCCCTAACACCTATTTTCAGATTAGCGATGTGCGATTTGCTACAGTTTTTAGGACTGCACAACCGCTTGAATAGGGCTACAAGGCTGTCTGCAACTGACAGCACGATGAGGAGTTTTTTTGTGTCTATTCCAGAAATTACTGCAGTGCTTTTAGCCGCCAAAAAAGCAAAAGGGCTAACTTTTGCTGACCTAGAGAAGATAGTTGGACGTGACGAAGTATGGATTTCAGCGGTATTCTACCGTCAAGCCAGTGCTTCTGAAGATGAGGCGAGTAAAATTATCTCGGCTTTGGGGTTAGAACCAGAAATGGTAGCAGAACTAACAGACTTTCCGGTGAAAGGGTCTTTAGACCCGGTTATTCCCACTGACCCGTTAATTTATCGGTTCTATGAGATTATGCAGGTGTATGGAATGCCCATGAAAGCCGTGATTCATGAAAAGTTTGGCGATGGCATCATGAGTGCGATTGATTTTACTTTGGATATCGAGAAAGAAGAAGACCCAAAAGGCGATCGCGTTAAAGTCATCATGTCAGGTAAGTTTCTACCCTACAAAAAGTGGTAAGTAGAAGCTAGAAGTAAGCGAACAAAATAGTAGTAAGCGAACGTTAATTTGTAGAGTGTCTATGGATTCACAATTAGGCTTGCATTAAATGCTAAATAGGGACGCACAATTGTACGTCCCTACCTAGTTTTTATTTATTCCAGCCCCTAAAGAGTTGGTATCAGTTTTTTACTACCTAGCTGGCTGATTCGACCAATAGCGACGAGCCTCCTGAGATGGCAGTATTCTGGATACTAGATTCAAGCGCTTTTCGGATATCACCATTTAACTCTCTGCTCAAAATCCGCTGAATCCTCTGCTGCCAATCTTCTTCGATATGGTCTTGTAGCATTTCAAGGGATGTAAGCAACCGTTGCCTGTCTAGTAGAGATAAATCTCTCATTAAGTCGTCGGCTTCCCAGAGCATCTGCTCTTGTGCTTCTGGAATAAGCTTTATCCAATTAGAAAGCAATAAGTTGCGTTCTACGATTGTCAGCTTCCATTGATACTCAGGCATGTTGCTTATCTCGTTTAACATTCCGATACCTGTTCCTAATCTAGAGAATGAATGTGAACAACTTGTCAAGAAAGCACTCTTTTTTGTGAAACAATTGTAAAAAGAGTGCTTTAGGTATTAGTACTTATAGCGTTGTCGATGTGCCGATAAAAGCTATGCGTCACGCGAATGTTGGTGTCGGCATCGGGAGTGTGGGAAGCGATCGCAGAGAATGTCCTCACCTTCGCTTCCGGTAGCGTAGAGTTATTTCCTAAGAAGTCGCTTTCATTTTGAAGGTGGATGGTTGACTGACAAAAGACCAAAAGTGATACCCTGTATGCTTTTCAATGGTTTGAGGCATGACTTTAACAGTCTTGCCTTTTCGTCTTTCAGGGCTTTGTCTGTTGTATCCGGATAGTTTTGTTAGTTAATCCGTTGAATGTAGAAAAAGGATAAGCGATCGCATCTGACAACCCAATGGCAGATTGCTCTTGATTTTTAGAAGTGGTTAGTGTGCTTGTCCCTTCGTTGTCTTTGGCGCGATCGCATTACCAAAAACATAAGCGATTCTTCTTGGGAAACGCTTCGCTAACCTCCTTTCTTGCTCCTAGTGCGAACTAGGTTTAATGCCAAAATTAGGGCATTTATGACAGATAATCGGGTAAAAGGAGTGCAGTCTAACCTGAATAACCATGTCTTTTGACAATACCTGTAAATATCTTTCAGAAACTTACCCAAATCCCTTTGTTGGTAGGTTAATCTGCCAACTTTTCAGCAAAGGAATTATGCGGGAATCTGTTATTTACCAATAAATTTTGGAAGAAGGACGAGAAGAAGGAAAGCGGGAAGAGGCATTAGCATACACTATGCGCCTGCTGACACGCCGGATTGGTACAGTAGAGCCGGAACTGGAAGCACAAATTCGAGAGCTAGCGACGCAAGAGCTAGAAGATTTGGGTGAAGCACTGTTAGATTTTTCGGAACCAGATGATCTGGACGCTTGGTTACAGGCTCGTCAGGATTAAAGAAGAAGTGCGATCGCATTACCCAAGAAATTAAGCGATCGCCTTTCTATTACTAAACAAGGGTAAGTGAACAGCTTTCGGTTTACCCTTTGTCCTACTGCGATTCTAATGGCGCGATCGCTACAAAGCCAAATCTACCAGAGGCGATCGTCATTTACCTAACCGTCCTCTGATTGCCATTTGCGCTGACGCTCGAAGACTCGCTAACGCTTCACTAGCGTAGCGCTACGCAATCACGGTGGTGGTTTATCCTCAAGAACACCAGTCACATCAATTCCTAACGCCTTACATACAGTCTGGAGCGGAACTCCTAACTCACGCGCTAGAGCAACTGCCCTGTCAATTCGTGGCAGTTTAATCCCATTTTCCCAATCGTAAATTTGGCGTTCAGATACTCCAATACGCCTCCCCAGTTCAGTTCGGGTTAGTTCAGCCGCTTCTCTGAGAAGTCTCAATGGAGATTTCCCTTCGTTTGAGTCAGTCATCTTTGAGCTAAAGTTCCGGAACTTTAGCTCTTGACATCCAGAAGTAACAGGAGCTAAAGTTCATGTTGGTAAGCATAAAAGACCAGCAAGTTTAACTGGCTCCGTCAGTATATGGCGTAGCTGACTGGTCTTTCCTTATTAATGTCTCATCTTAATCAAATACCCATGAGGAAATTACACGCGAACAAATTCCTACGTGTCGCGCCAGATGTTGCTGCCCTCACAACAGCACTACAAGCAAAGCAATCCAGAGCCAGTGTTAAGAGAGTTTCATGACCTACAAAGACAAGCTGAATCCGTGGTGCATCATCCGTCCTGTCTCTAATGTCCAGATGCGAATTGTTGGGCGCTTTCGTCGCCGCAGTGATGCTGAGGGACATCTGCGAATCCTAAAACAACTGATTCCAAATGTTCCCTTGGAAATTATGTTTGACATCGCGGCAGAAGACACCGACCCGGAAGTCCTGCTGAGGCAGAGGTCATGCGAGGAGTGAAGCCATCATGACTACTCTATTTCGTCGCCTCCAACCTACCCACAAATTCCGCATCAGTATCACTTGCATCGCGCAATTGCTGAGAATCCCCAAGCACTTAATTGTGCGCGTCGAAGCTTGGGCATATGTCGTATTTGTCCATCGTTGCGACAAAGGTGGAGAATTCATTAGTTATCGCCAATTAAAACACTGGCAAAATGCAGTAGCTTATCAAATTCAGAACTGCTCCACTTGGCAACAACTGCGGCAATTGTGGCTGGCGATTGAAGACGATTATAACCAACATAAAAAGCAGTACAACAAGGAGCATTATCCCTTCTTATGCAAAATCTGGACAAAATGCTGGGAGCTACTTTGCAACAAACAAGAGCTAGTCGAAGTGGCAATCAATTTTTGATACGAAAAATGTGAACAAAGTAACGATCAAGCCAACTTCCAGTGAGGGTTGATTAAACTCGTGAGAATGTGATCTTGCCACTGTCCATTGATCAGGAGATAGTCACGAGCATAACCTTCAACCACAAACTCAAGTCGCTTCAGGAGCCTACCGCTACGTTGATTATGTGGCAAATAAGATGCCATAATTCGGTGCATATTCAATTCAGTAAATACATAACTGAGACTTACCTTTAAAGCTTCCGTCATGTAGCCTTTTCCCTGAGAAGCTTCCGCCAGGTTGTAGCCCAGAGTACAGGATTGAAACACTCCTCGAACAAAATTACGAAAGTTAATTGACCCGATGATTACGCTCTCATTCTCCTTCTCAAAAAGAAAAAGCCTCAGGGAGCGGTCAGTGTTAAAGTCATCCAGGGCTTCTTTCACCTGTTTACACCAGTAGCTTTCTGTATAGAAGTCTGAAAATCTAAGCGGTTCAAAGGGGGCAAGATGAACCTTATTGTCAGTGTAGTAATGAATAATCTCTGGAACGTCATCTAAGCAAGCAAGGCGCAAGAGAACTCTTGTACTTTCAATTGTTGGAAGAGCCTTTTCCATACCACAGCTATTCCAAATCATTTAAAAGCGACACAAGGAAAGCATCTGCTCCTTCAGTAGATTGGAAGAAAGAAGCAGGAGCTTCTTCTCTCAAGAAACCTGCTGTACCACTCTTCCTTACCAACTCTGAGGCAAACTGCTTGAGAAATTGTTCGCTTTGCTGCTGTTGCTCTGGCGAGCATTGAAAAGACTTAACTGTTGAGGTTTGATCGATGACGAAGGGATCGATGCCACTCAACTGCTTGAACTGATGGCCCATCGGTAGCCAATCTTTCACAGCTACCTTTGTAGGATGACCGTTGCCACACCAGACAAGAAGTTGAGTGTCAGAGGGCAAATCTTGTAGTGCCTGGACTAAATTCTTCGCTTGCTTCTCCTCTCGGAAATTAGTGTATTCCATCGAGAGGGGGTAATTTAATGGATATTCCTGAAAATTGATTTCGTAGGGAATGAGTGTCCAGCCCAAATCAAGCGCTGCTTGCATAAAGGCTCTCATATCCGGTTGATGAAGATAACCCATCCCTATTTTGACTTCAGGCAACTGTCGAGTCCGATTTGCCTCATCAACAAAGAACGGAGACAAAGCCTCCATCGCTAAGTGCCGTAAACCCACCTTGTGGGCTGTCGGTAGTATCCGTTGCCCAATCTGGCGGGTGCGAATGCAGCGCTTGAGACCATCGTGTGCTTCATTGATCATGACAACACGCGATCGCCTCAAACCAATTTCCAATAGTTCTTCTGGTGTTCGCCACATGACCTTTATAAAGGTCGATATACCCGATAGTTGATTTCGGGGAAGATATTGTCGATTTCCTCGACCTTTTCTAGCCAACCACTATCGATTTTGCCGATGTTGATGTCCTCGTAGAGCTTATTAAACCGCATCAGGTGCGATCGCGTCCGTCTCACAGCATACGGCACCATCGTCCCCGTCCGCATAATAAACGCCCAGTCCGACGACTGCGCCAGCAACAACTCTCGCGCCGCCTGATTCAGTGCCTTCCACTCTAGTTCATCCGCTGCTTCCCGCCGTCCTAGCTCAATCATTCGCTCCGCTGCTTTATGCAGGTGAGGATAAATCCAGGCATTAGTCTCATTCAACCAATACTCGTGGAACCCCTTATACCCCCAGCTAGACTGCGAGGGCTTACAGACTTGCTGCATCGGATTATCGTGCAAATAATCTGCTAGGTGCGTCATATCGTAAGTATTTTGGTCATACCAAGACTTGCGGAATAAGTAATCGATGAACCAAGGCCCTTCGTACCACCAGTGACCAAATAACTCCGCATCATAGGGAGACACAATAATTGGCGGACGCTGCATAATCCCAGCTAGATGATTAACCTGCTGCTCCCGGTTAAACATAAAATTCGAGGCGTGTTCTGCTGCCTTTTCCCTTGCCCAATAGGGGTCATACAATGCCTTATCGCCTAACCCAAGTCCACGCCCCGTAATTTTGTGATACTTAATACCAGTATTCTTCCGCTGCCCATTCGGCATGATGTAGGGCTTAATGTAATCGTATTCCGCTTCCCAACCTAAATCCTTGTAAAACTCCCGATATTCAGCCGCACCTGGATATCCAACTTCCGAAGACCAAACTTGCTGGGATGATTCCTGGTCACGCCCAAACACCGCCACACCAGTCTCCGTATAGATTGGCGCATAAGTGCCAAAACGGGGTCGAGGACGTGCATACAAAATCCCATGCCCATCAGTCAGGAAATAGCGCAAGCCAGCATCTGCCAGCATTCGATCAAGTCCTTCATAATAGGCACATTCTGGCAACCAAATTCCTTTAGGCGGACGACCAAAGTTTTGCTCGTAATGTTCACAAGCTACCTGAATTTGCGCCCACACAGCTTGAGGATACATCTTCATCAGCGGTAGGTAGCCGTGAGTCGCACCACAGGTGATGATTTCCAGGTTGTTGCTGTCTAAGAATTGCTTAAACGCTAATACCAGGTCACCCTTATACTGTTCCCAGGTTTTGCGAATCCGGCTGAACTCGTTAACGTAATATTCAGCCAGATAGCGGATATGACCGTTGTGTTCGTTAAACTCGGCTTCCTTTTGGACAAGTTCTTCCAGTAAAGCCAAGTGCTTGTCGTAGCGCTCTTGCAATAGCGGGTCACGCAGCATCGACACCAAGGGAGGTGTCATGCTCATAGTGATTTTGAAGTCAATGCCATCCTGCTTTAACCCCTCAAATACATGCAGGAGGGGAATGTACGTTTCAGTGATTGCCTCAAATAGCCACTCTTCTTCGAGGACATAATCACTTTCGGGATGGCGGACAAAAGGCAGATGGGCGTGGAGAACAAGAGCGACGTAGCCAGTAGCCATGGTGAATAGGACTCTGAATCGATGGGTAACGAAAACGGATGCAAGCTGGGAGTATTACGGTCTTTTAAGATTTTAGGACGAAAGGGACGGGAGATCGCACAGCCGCGTCAGGTTGCGAATAGAAGTCAACACCATAAGGGATGAGTAGTGCCGAAAATCTAAAATAGATATTAAATTGTAAGGAAGTTCATACTTCTGGCAACAAACAGTTGATCCTAACTGTTTTTAGAGCCTTATCCACGATCCTCGTGTTCACACCAAATTGCATGCAGGCAGCTCTTGAAAAGTCAGCTGATTCGGAAGCATCACTACAGCTACTGCTGTTTGTTGATGAACGCCCTAGTTCTCGGAAGCATATTCAGCGAATCCGCAGTTGCCTCGAAACGTTGAAGGTGGACTATCCGTTTGAGCTTACAGTCGTGGACGTTGGAGAGCAGCCCTATTTGGCTGAGCATTTCAAGCTGGTGGCAACGCCAGCACTGATTAAAATTCATCCGAACCCTCGTCAAACCATTGCTGGTAGCAATTTGGTCGGTCAGCTAAAGAATTGGTGGCCACGCTGGCAACGGTCTGTAGAAGAATACGAACTGGGGCTTTCAACAGGTACCTGTTTACAATCACCTATCAGCTCATCTAATTCAACACCAATAGTACAGTCAGCCGCGAATTCAATTGCGGCTTCTGTGGAGTTGATTCAACTGTCTGATGAAATCTTTCGCCTTAAACAAGAAAAAGAGGAGTTGCTTGAGCAGTTGCGATTCAAAGACCAAGTAGTGTCAATGTTGGCGCATGACTTGCGTAACCCCCTGACAGCAGCTTCAATTGCTCTAGAAACTCTAGAACTAGAGAAACAGACACACAAAGAGGCAGGTGCCCTTCAGTTGACTCCAGCGATAAAAGCACGACTGTTTGAGCAAGCGCGTAGCCAAGTCCGCACCATGGATCGGATGATTACAGATCTGCTTCAAGCTGCAAAGGGAACCAGTGCCGAATTAAAGATCCAGCCTCACAAATTACTCTTGGGGAAACTCTGTCAGGAGGTTCTAGAGCGGATGAGTGAGCAGTTTCAGCTCAAATCTCAGGAGGTGATTACTGATATTCCCCAAGACTTACCCTGTGTCTATGCTGATGAAGAATTAGTACGCCAAGTCTTCGTCAATTTACTGGATAATGCGATTAAATATTCTGCTCCAGGTGGTAAGATTCATGTTTCAATTCTCCACCGGACGACCCAGAAAATTCAGGTGACTATTGGCGATGAGGGTCCTGGCATCCCTGAAGAAAATCGCGATCGCGTCTTTGAAAACCACTTCCGGCTCAAGCGAGACGAAGCAAAAGATGGATATGGTTTAGGTTTATCAGTCTGCCAAAAAATTGTTCGCGCTCACTATGGTAGCATTTGGGTAGATGCTGCTCCGAAGGGGGCGTGCTTTCACTTCACCTTACCCGTTTATCAATAGGGAGCATGGGAAGTCGGAGGAGCAGAGGAAGCAGGGGAAAATTTTTTATTACATATTAGGCTTTTTCAACAATTTAATTACCTTCATCACGCCATCCCTTTATCCCCTCATCTCCCCATTTTCTTGGCGTAAGGCGGCGATAATCTGGCTATTGGCTTTTGGAAAGGGAAACTGGTCAATTTCCTCTAAAGTGACCCAACGAATTTCGTCAGATTCGATAGGTTGAGGAATTCCTGTAAGGTAGCGGCAGTGATGTACGTTGAGGGTAACGCGAAAGTGGCTGTAGGCGTGATCGATAGTAATTAAGCGATCGCCTACCTCAATTTCAATTCCTAGTTCTTCCCGAATTTCCCGTTTAATACACTCTTCAACAGTTTCACCGAGTTCAATTTTGCCGCCAGGGAACTCCCATAATCCCCCTAACAAGCCCTCAGGTCGGCGACGATCGATCAAAATTTGCTGCTGGTTGTTCCAGATTACGGCAACACCAATATTTTTGTGGGGCAAGGGAGAAGAAGTTTCGCGCATGGGCAACTGAGATTGAATACCTCGATTGTAAGCCTGACAATGAATTGTCCAAGGGCAACTTTGGCAACTAGGATTTTTGGGCGTACAAATAGTCGCTCCCAAATCCATCAGTGCTTGGTTGAAGTCTCTAGGATTTTCTCGGTCAAGTAAGGCTTCTGAGAGTTGCCACAGTTGTTTTGTTGCTTTGGCTGGTGGTACGGGTAAAGCCTCTAGCCGTGCTAGCACTCGCTTAACATTTCCATCCAGGATGGCTAGCGGCTGATTGAATGCCGCACTAAGAATACCCCCTGCCGTTGTTCTGCCAATCCCCGGTAAAGCTAAGACCTCTTCTAGCTGTGTGGGAAATGCCCCACCCTGATGTTGCATGATTGCCTGAGCGCTGGTATGTAAGTTACGAGCGCGGGTATAATACCCCAAACCTTCCCAGGCTTTGAGTACCTGCTGTAAGTCGGCTGAGGCTAACTGCTCAATCGTAGGAAACTGCGACAACCACCGCTGATAGTAAGGAAGGACTGTCTTGACCTGGGTCTGCTGAAGCATAATTTCAGACACCCAGATAGCATAAGGGTCACGGCTACGTCGCCAAGGCAAGTCTCGACCAAAGTTAGCGTACCAACCAAGAAGCGATTGATGATGCGATCGCGCAGTTGTTGCCAACCCAGATTGCTCCACTTCAGCAGAGGCTTCTTTGTCAAGACTTTTTTGCTGTTCTTCTATAGTCGAAACCGACAGACTCACTTGCTGATCTGTCAGTGTTCGGTGTATTCGCAATAGTCGTATTTCCTCAAAAGAATCGTTGCTGCTGGGTATCAACTGGGTTACTAACCCACATCTGAAGAATGGGATTCAGCCGTTTGCAAAGATTTCTCAAAAACCATCCGTTGCTCAGCATTGCGGAGAAAATATCCACTAATCATTGCTGAAGCCAACAGGCGCCCCAAGTTCTCACGGCTTGTATTGATAGTAACGCCAAAGTGATCTGAGGGAAGGTTTCCTAACAACCCTACGATATTGCGTTCCATCACCTGAAACACTTCAGAGGACATCGGCTTAGATAGACGAGCCATCGTGTCTGGACTCATCGATTGCACGTACTGCCATAGCAAGTTGGTGTCAGCATCGCCTTCAAAAAATTCAGGAACTTGATTGGATGTGTTGTTCACCTTTTACCTCCTAGGTACGGCTCACTCACATCTTCCCACTGATGGAGGAGCAGCTTGTTGTTTCTTTCTCAACTGTGTTTGTCTCTGCAAATTAATGTAACAAGATAATCGCAATGACAAAGTGGGTGCAACCGAACCATTGATATCGGATTCTCTCACCTCTTGGGAATTTATTTATTAGTAGTTAAGAGCTAGTAGGCGAGTAGATTTTCCCTACTACCTACTAACCCTTAACTCTTCGAGTGTTCCGTTAGCTAGCTGCGATGTATTCGCGCATATCTGCTTTGCGCTTACGAAGTTTAGATAGGGCTTCCCGTTCAATTTGTCGCACTCGTTCACGGCTGATGTTGAGGCGATCGCCTATTTTGGCTAGTGTTAAGGCTTGTCCATCTGCTAAGCCAAATCGTAGCGCTAATACCTCTCTTTGCTGAGGTGTCAAATCCGCCATCAGCTTCTCTAAGTCAACTTGCATCGAAGATTGAGTTACGAAGTCTTCTGGCGAAGAACCCGTATCTTCCAGCAACTCTACGAGTTCTGTATCCTGGTTATCTCCGACACGCAAGTCTAAAGATAGCGGTTGACGGGCGCGTTCCAGGTACTCTCGCACCTGCTTAGGCGTTAATTCTAGTTCTGTTGCTAACTCGGAAACACTAGCCGCCCGTCCTAGTTGTTGAGCAAGCTGACGCTGAGCTTTCTTTATTTTGTTGAGCTTTTCAGTAATGTGGATCGGGAGACGAATGGTGCGACCTTTTTCTGCGATCGCACGAGTAATTGCCTGCCGAATCCACCAGTACGCATAAGTAGAAAACCGATAGCCTTTAGTGGGGTCAAATTTTTCAACACCCCGTTGCATCCCAATCGTGCCTTCCTGAATCAAATCCAGTAAGTCCACATTGCGCTTGATGTACTTCTTTGCTACGGACACAACCAGTCGCAGATTAGCTTCTACCATTTTGCGCTTTGCGGTTTCACCCGCTGCAAGGCAGTTGTTCAACTCGTCTTCAGTCAGGAAAGACGCTTCTGCCCACTGTGCAAGTGTTGGCTCATGACCCAGCTTTTGCCACAAGGATTCTTTCACATCCTGTAAAGCGGACAGTCGCTGCACCTGCTTTCCATACAGAATTTCTTGCTCATGGGTTAGCAGTGGCACACGCCCAATTTCTCGCAGATAGGTGCGGACTAGGTCTGTAGAGGTCTGAGCAGTTTTCATAGCGCTCGATCAAAGATAAATGGAGTTTAAGCAAACGTGCTGACTTTTGTACCCGGTTCACCACCGCATAACGGTGATTTAATCTCTATGAGAAAAAAATTTAAGGAATGTTTCGTAAATTGCGGCTAATTAACAAAGGGACTAGAGAGGAATTATAACTAGCCCTTGCTGACAATATAAAGTAGGCTGATAGTGTGTTCACCGTCAGAAGTATGACTATCGTCATAAAACTTTGTGTGTAAAGCCGCAACTGTTTAAATATTGTAACATTTATGAGAAAGGAAGAGCAAACTTAAAGAGTGGAAGTTAAGAACTGTTTCTGCTATGAGGCAGTAGTTAAGAGAGTACCCAGAGAAAGGCGGAACAATTGCATCCTGGAAAACAAAATGAGAAAAATCTTGTAGGACGCACCGCGAAGCCTCTCATCTAGCAGAAAGCCGTTAGCTATCAGCTTTTTTGTTTTCCTTGCCTGTCTCTTGTTTCACACACATCGACGCTTTACCTCATCCAATTGAAAACCGCCATATACTCATTTAGGCGATCGCGCTGAGCCATTTACTTCCTATGCGAAGTGGTCAGAAACTTTTGCCTTGATGCACTAGTATTGTCGAGGCAACTGCTATGCTGATGCCTGAAGATGCGTAAGTCCGACCCCTGAAGAGTTTGTAGTGTAGACAAAACCTTCACATCGGGTCGGGTGCAGTATTTAAATTCATCAACCAAATTCATGCGCCACACTGTTTGGATTGCAAGACATGGAAACCGCCTCGACTTTGTTAACCCTGAATGGTTCAACACGGCAAAGCGACCTTACGATCCCCCGCTTTCCGAGGATGGCTTTGAACAAGCCAAGCAATTAGGTCAACGTCTGGTTGGGGAAGGAATTAGGCACATCTTTGCCTCACCCTTTTTGAGAACTGTACAAACAGCAGTCCAGGTAGCAGACGCTCTCGACTTGCCCATCAAGCTTGAGTCGGGTCTTAGTGAATGGCTCAATCCTGAGTGGATGAATACGATGCCAGAAAAACTACCCATTGAAGTATTGCACGAGCAATATCCCCGAATTGATCTCAGTTATACATCGCGTGTAATTGCTCACTATCCAGAAACCAGCGTTGAGGTACTAGAACGCACGGCTGAAACGGCACGACGTTTGACGGCGGAATTCACAGAAGACATATTACTTGTAGGTCACGGTGCTTCAGTCGTTGGTACGACGCAAGGGCTAGTGGCTGGAACACCAGAAGTTCATGCTTCTCTGTGTTGCTTAGTCAAGCTGGTGCGTCAAGAACAAGGATGGATCATGGAACTCAATGGAGATACCTCACACCTGACTGAGACAGAGGACAGTATTCGCTTTAATTAAAGCTATTCAAAGGCATTAAAGATAACAGGGAAAATTCTCTGTCTGGGATAACCTAAGACTTGGAGAAAACTTCTCCTTATCTTGTATGGCAGTCGCTAATGATTGAGCCTCCCTTCGGGTGGACGCTACCCAAATCGGCTATCTGTCAAAATTCCTGTGGTCAACTACTAGCTAAGCAGCCAACCAAAAGCCCATGACATTACTATTGGCAGGAGACATCGGCGGTACCAAGACAATTCTGCGACTGGTAGAGGAATCAGTTGAAGGCTCATGGCCGACACTTTACGAGGCACTTTACGCTAGCCGTGACTTTCCCGATTTAGTGCCGATAGTACAACAATTTTTGTCAGCAGCAGGGCAGCGACTGGGTAAAGTTCCTCGTCCAGAGAAAGCCTGTTTTGCGATCGCAGGTCCCGTGGTCAACAATACCTCTATCCTCACCAATCTGGATTGGTTTCTCGACGCTAGACGCTTAGAGAAAGAACTCGATATTGATAAAGTCAGCCTGATTAATGATTTCGCCGCCGTTGGTTACGGTATTCTCGGCTTGGAAGCCAAAGATTTACACACACTGCAAGCGGCAACTCCTGAACCCCATGCTCCGATTGCCGTGATTGGTGCAGGTACAGGCTTAGGAGAAGGCTTTTTGATCCGATTGGGATCACATTATGAAGTCTTTCCTTCAGAGGGTGGACACGCGGATTTTGCTCCCCGCACTGGGCTGGAATTTCAGCTTTTGCAATACTTGCGAGAAAAATATGATATTCAGCGTATTTCGGTTGAGCGTGTCGTTTCTGGACAAGGGGTTGTCGCCCTGTATCAGTTCTTGAGAGATCGAGAGTTTGCCCCAGAATCCCCAGAAATTCAGGAAGTAATCAGAACTTGGGAACATGAAACCGGGCGCACTGAGAAAAGTGTTGATCCAGCGGCTGCGATCGCTAAAGCAGCATTAGAAAAACGCGATCGCCTTTGTGAACAAACTTTACAAATGTTTGTCGAAGCTTACGGTGCAGAGGCAGGTAATCTTGCTCTCAAACTTCTACCTTATGGTGGTCTTTATGTTGCTGGAGGAATTGCCGCTAAAATTCTTACCCTGATTCAAGAAGGTCAGTTTTTACGAGCCTTTGGTCAAAAAGGTCGAGTGAGTTCTTTACTCGAAAGAGTACCCGTTCATGTTGTCCTCAACCCACAGGTTGGGCTAATTGGTGCAGCGATTTGTGCCTCCAGAATATGACCGAAAGTCGCTGGTTAAACAAGATGCGTTTCTTCAGGGGGGTGTGCTACTAATTAGGTACAGCCTCAACAAGTGATATTCAGGGAATGGTTACGGATACTTTCGTAAATGACTACTGACACAAAAGGGTACCGGAACGTTACATATCATAATTCTCGGCTATTAAGCTGATCATCGCAGATGGGTTGAAACGTAGTTTAGACATCTGGCTGAGGCGGCAGCTTTATGTAAAGAAGACAATAATAAGCAGAGTACAAAGATTGGACTCTGTAATCTAATGCTGGGTAGATCAAGATACTCAGTTATGAATTAAAGGGCAAGCTTACCTGTTTCTCACTGATTGAGTGTTTTAGATTTTCGATTGATTAAGGAAGCATATGCCGGAGTTTCTGCAAAATCTTGTTGCGTCTGAATCATTTATTCCCCACGGGCATTGCTATTTATGGAAGCCCGGTTTAGTGCTGCTGCACCTAGTCTCAGACTTGACTATTGCCCTCGCCTACTATTCAATCCCGGTGCTGCTCGTTTATTTTGTGCAGAAGCGACGAGATGTACCGTTCCACAGAGTATTTCTCTTATTTGGTGCCTTCATCATTGCCTGTGGTACGGGTCACTTGATGGATATTTGGACGCTGTGGCATCCCGTTTATTGGCTATCCGGCTTCCTTAAGGCAATTACAGCTTTAATTTCGTTTTACACGGCTGTAGTGCTTTTCCCACTGATTCCCAAAGCCTTAGAACTGCCTAGTCCAGCACAACTAGAGGCAGCGAATCAGGCACTAGAAAATGAAATACGCGTTAGCGAAGCAGCCGCAAGGCATCGCAAACAAGCTGAAGAATATGTTCGCACACTGAATGCTCAATTGGAGGAGCGTGTTAATGAGCGAACAGCAGAATTAAGATTAGTTAACGAAAAATTAGAAGCCGAAATCGCTCAACACGTCCGAACGGATAAAGCACTTCAGCTGGCTGAACAGAACTATCGCAGCATCTTTGAGAATGCGATTAGTGGCATCTTCCAAGTCACACCAGAGGGACGCTACCTAAGCGCGAATCCAGCATTAGCCCGTATTTATGGTTACTCCTCACCCGAAGCCTTAATTGCAGGTTTGACAGAACTGAATCAAAAAGTTTACGTTGACCCGAATTGGCGTGCCGAGTTTACGCGCTTGATGCATCAGTACGGCGCTGTTTCTAACTTTGAGTCCCAAATTTATCGTCAAGACGGGAGAGCGATTTGGATTTCTGAAAATACCCGTGCTGTCCGTGATGCAAAGGGAGTGCTACTTTACTACGAAGGTTCAATCGCAGACATTACTGAGCGCAAGCAAGCCGAGGAAAAATTACAACAGAGTGAGCAGAAGCTGCGTCAGGTCATTGATTTAGTTCCTCACTTTATTTTCGCTAAGAATATTGATGGGCAATTCATTCTGGTGAATCGTGCGATCGCAGAGGCATACAACACCTCGGTTGACAAAATGCTCAACATGAAGGACGAGGACTTTGCGAAATCCCTAGAGGAGTCACGTCAATCCAGAGAAGAAGAGCGACAAATCATTCACAGTGGACAGCCTAAACATATTCCTGAACAAGTCATTACGGATGGTAATGGCAACGTTCGTATCCTCCAAACAACGCGAATTCCATTTTTTGTCGCTGGTTCAGCAACCCCAGCTATCTTGGGAATTGCCATTGATATCACTGAACGTAAGCGAGTCGAACAAGAACTGATTGAGAGCGAAGCGGCGATTCGTGCCCTATATGAGGTAACAGCCTCTGGACACCTAGACTTTGACCAATGCTTAGAAAGACTGTTAGTAATGGGACGGCGACAGTTTGGTCTTGAAATTGGGGTTTTGACTCGTGTTGAAGGCGATGCCTATGAAGTCATGGCAACCCAACTACCGAATAATCTCAATGCCAGAGGGGCAATTCTCAGTTTGAGGCAGACCTATTGCCATGAAACGTTGCAATCCGAAAAACCCTTATACATTGTTTCTGCCGGGACTTCAGAATGGCATGACCACCCTTGCTACAGAACTTTTAAGATAGAAGCCTATATTGGTGCGCCAGTTGTTGTTGCTGGTCAAGTGTATGGCACACTAAGCTTCTCCAGCTTCGCTCCCCATCAGAAACCCTTCAAAGCCTTAGACATAGAACTTTTACGGTTAATGGCACAGTGGATTGGTGGCGAAATTGAGCGCCAGCAAGCTGCACAGGAGCTAGCCAAAGCTCGTGACGAGGCACTTGCCGCAACTCGTGCCAAAAGTGAGTTCTTGGCGACCATGAGCCACGAGATTCGCACGCCGATGAATGGCGTAATTGGCATGACTGGACTGCTGTTAGAGACGGCACTAACGTCTCAGCAGCGTGAGTTTGTGACAACTGTCCGGCACAGTGGTGATGCCTTACTCACGATCATTAACGATATTCTGGACTTCTCCAAGATTGAGTCCGGCAAGATGGACTTGGAGGAGCAGCCGTTTGACCTACGAGATTGTGTTGAAGAATCCCTCGACCTCCTCGCTGCCAAAGCCACTGAGAAAAAACTGGAGTTAGCCTACCAACTCAGTCCGCAAACTCCCAGTATGGTTGTGGGAGATGTTACCCGTGTGCGCCAAATTCTGGTGAATTTATTGGGCAATGCCGTTAAATTTACTCAAGCTGGAGAAGTCGTTGTTGTTGTAAAAGCCAACAAACTGAATGAGCCAATCACCAATGGGAATACAGATCAATACGAAATTTGTTTTGCGGTAAAGGATAGTGGCATTGGCATTCCGTCAGACCGCTTGAACCGTTTATTTCAACCCTTCAGTCAAGTGGATTCCTCGACAACCCGGAAGTACGGTGGCACCGGGCTGGGACTGGCTATCTGCAAGCAACTCAGTGAAGTAATGGGAGGCAGAATGTGGGTTGAAAGTCAAGTCGGTCGAGGTTCAACGTTTTATTTCACGATTGTTGCCCAAGCCGTTCTCAGTTGCGATCTAAATGAACTTCATACACCTCAACCCCAGCTAGCGGGAAAGCGCCTGTTAATCGTCGATGACAATCAGACAAATCGACAAATTTTGACAATGCAAGCGAATTCTTGGGGAATGCCAACCTGTGCTGCCCAGTCTGCGAGAGAGGCGCTAGAGTGGCTACATCGAGGAGAATGCTTCGACTTGGCAATTCTGGATATGCAAATGCCAGAGATGGACGGGCTAACCTTGGCGGCTGAAATCCGTAAGCTGCCGAGTTGTCAGAAACTGCTCTTGGTAATGCTGACCTCTCTTGGCAAGCCAGGAAACAGCGACAAAACTAGCGAGCGTCACTTTGCGGCTTTCCTAACGAAACCAATTAAACAGTCTCAGCTCTATAATGTTCTGACTCAAGTTGTAGCCGGACAGCCGATTAAAGTTCGACCGTCTTATTTTGCCTCTCCGGAGATTGACCCGCAGTTTGCTGAACGCTTGCCTCTGCGGATTCTCTTAGCTGAGGATAATTTGGTCAACCAGCAGGTTGCATTGCACTTATTGCAGCGGATGGGGTATCGAGCAGATGTAGCAGGCAATGGCTTGGAAGTAATTGAAGCGCTTTCACGCCAGTCCTATGATGTGGTGTTGATGGATGTACAGATGCCAGAGATGGATGGATTAACGGCAACACGTCAAATCTGCCAAACCTGGTCGCCTAGAGAACGTCCTTGGATTATTGCAATGACAGCCAATGCGATGTTAGGAGATCGGGAGATGTGCCTACAGGCAGGTATGGATGACTACATCAGCAAGCCGATTCGAGTACCGGAACTAGTTCGGGTCTTGAGCAAGTGTAAAGAGGCAATCACTACTGGGGAAGAAAATGGGCGATCGCTTAATTCCAATGCCATTACCCATAGCTTAGTGTCTAATTTAAACAGTAGTGCCTACCGAATGTACGGACAGGCAACGTTGCTTGCTAAACCAGAGGATGAGACTTTTCCAGTAAACACTCTGTCCCCTCAAGAGTGGAACTCTTCTATTTTTAACAACACACGGGAAGCACCACTGCATTTAGAAAGCAAAGAAGAACTTTCTCTCCCTGCTTCCCCTACTCCTCTACTCTCTTCCTCCCCCTCATCCATTGATGCTGAAGTATTTCAAGGGTTACGTGAAATGATCGATCAAGATGATGTCTTGCTGGAAGTGATTGACCGCTACTTAGAAGAAACTCCGAAGCTACTGCAAACGATGCACAATCTCCTCACTTTGAAGCAAACTGAGGAGGCAACACAAAAGGATGCGACTGTTTTAGAGCGAACTGCCCACACCCTGAAGTCAACCAGTGCCATGATTGGCGCAACAAGGCTATCTCAACTTTGCCAGGAGTTGGAAACACTCAGCCTAGCCTACTCTAATAACGCCCTAGCTAGTGTCCTGGCTACTTCAGTAGCACTTTTATCGAAAGTGGAAACTGAGTATGAGAGTGCCAAAACTGCTTTACTGATTCAACGTCAATGCTTGATTTGACGAAGGCAGAAGGCAGAACCCTGAATCAGCTTTTCCTGTTTTCACATATATTGTTTTTTTTGTCAATGCGTAAGTCCTAAACTACTGAAAAATTAAGTCTAGCCGCCGCTGAGCGTCCTTGAGTGCCTCAACAGGAGAGCTTTTGCCTAATAGTACTGACTCGATCGCACGACCTAATTTTTCAGAAATCCGAGCGTACCCTCTGAATATCGGACGCGATCGCGCAAATTCCGCTTGCTCAAGAAACACCTTGACTACTGGTTGCTGGGCAACAAATTCCTGATATTCCTCACTTTCGCGTGCTTTGAGATTAACTGGCAGATAACCCGTTCCTATCGCCCACTGCGTCTGAAACGCCTCCCCCATGACATACTCAGCAAAGGTAAATGCTGCTCGTTCTCGTTCCGGACTCGTTTTAAACAAAAACAAATTCTCACCTCCAGTTACCGCGACTTGTCGTACCCCAGATGGCATCGGGAACACGCTAAAATCCACACCTGTTGTCTGCAATTGAGATAACGTCCAAGGGCCGGATAACTGCATTGCGACCTTACCTGCAAGGAAGCGATTCATTTCATAGCCTCGTTCTGGTAAAGACAATGTGGCTGAGCCATCCGTAACTAAATCACGCCAAAATTGCAGTGCTGCGATCGCGCCCTCATTCACTACGTTCACATTTTTCGAGCGGGAAGCCGCTTGGGGAGGGATTAAATCACCACCCGCACTCCACATAAACGGCATCCACATAAAAACCGTCCACTCGCCCTTACCCAACGGTAATAACATCCCATATTGGTCTACTCGACCATCACCATTTGTGTCACGAGTCAGCGTTTTAGCAACCTGTCGCAACTCCTCCCAAGTCCTCGGTACCTGGGTAATCCCTGCCGCCTTGAAAAGAGATGGCCGATAGAAAATCCCTGCGTTGTTCGTCCCAAACGGCACTGACCAAATATGCTCCTGGAACTGCATGGATTCCAGCAGTGCTGGATCAAGTTCATCGCGCACTGGGGAGGCAGCGACTAAATCGTCCAAGGGACGAATCGCACCTAGTTCCACCAATCGTCCAGTCAGGGTGGGATTGAACCACAACAGATCAGGTGGCGCATTTCCGACTACACTTGCCAAAATCTTTGGCGTTTGCTGGTCTTCTTGCCCGATATAGAGCGATTCCACCTGAATGTTGGGATGCTCACGATTAAACTGATTCACTAACTCCTGCAAGACATCACGATTCGGTGGCGGGTTTACGCCATGCCATAGTGTTAGCCGCATCACACCCGTCTGATCAGGATGTGCTTGGAACTGACATCCCTGTAGTATTAAAAGGCATAGACCTGAGAGCAAAAATCGACTGACGTAACGCCAAAGCTTCCACATCAGTGTTTCAAACGCTGTAGTTTTCTCATATCTCATACACATAACGAGAAAGCTTACTACATAAGACAACCGTAAATTTACTGATGACAAGTTATCAAAAAAAGCGCACAACCCCGTAATTTCCACGAGGGCTAGTTAATTTGACCATGCAACAATTTATAGATTGTCTTCTAAATTGCTAGAACATCACAATTGCCGAAACTATGTAGATGTTACCAAGGTGAAACTGCTGTAAAGAGTGAAGTGAGTCTGGGTAGTGCCGCCCAGAGTCAGGTTAACCAAGCCCCGCCAACTTCAAAGTGAAGGAACCAATGAAGACGATATTAGTAATCGAAGATGAGGAAACCGTCCGAGAAAATATATTGGAACTGCTGGATGCCGAGGGGTTTGAGGCAATCGCGGCAGAAAATGGTCGTATTGGTCTTGACTTAGCGCAAAAGCACTTACCTGATTTAATTTTGTGTGATGTCCGAATGCCTGAAATGGACGGATACGGAGTTCTTACAGGGTTGCGCTCCCAACCCGCAACAGCGTCGATCCCTTTTTTGTTTCTGACTGCCAAAGCTGCCAAAACAGATTTGAGTCATGGTCTGGAATTGGGAGCGGACGCCTATATAACCAAGCCATTTACCTTGGCAGAACTCCTGGATGCGATCGCAAAAGCACTGCCATAAAGCCAATTGCAATTCTCAGGAGTTGTTCAATGTCTAGGGTAAGAAAAATTCTTTTGTGCTGTAAGCCTTTTCCTTGCTCTATCTGTCCAACACATTGATCAATCGGTCAGTTGTTACCCGATACATCGCTTCTTGATTCAGTCTTACTCTCAATCCGTTGCAAGTTATGCCTCTTTCACCCGACCCTCTACCGCTCAAGTCAACCACTGACAAATGGACGAGTGACCCTTATTTCTTAGCTATCCAAGCGGAAATAAGTAACCAAGTTGCCCAAGTCACACGCGGGACGATGGTTCTTGAGGACGTGCTAAACTTCATTGCTGTTGCATTGCATAACACGCTACAGGTAAGTGGTTGTCTGATTGTTCAAGCTGATCGATGTCAACCTCTAGCCGCTTCCACTCTTGGTTCGCTTAGTCGCTCTGATCTAGCGACAAACCTGCCTAGCTCCACGGCAACACCCACACCTGTATTAAATGTTGTAACAGTTGAACAAGAAGCTAGATATAGACCTGGTAAAAATTGTTACACAGAACCAGAGCAACGCCTCTTCAGCCTAGGTCGTGATATTTGCCAGTATTATCAATCTTGGTTAGCTCAGGGTACTGCGGTAGCAATGCCTGGAATTGAGCGACTACTTCCATCAGTTATCCAAGAAGCAGCTAGGGACAGTGGTATTACTAGCCTTTTGATTGTGCCGTTGTTATACCGACAGTTTTACATGGGTAGTGTGATACTGCATCAGTATGAGCAGGCACGAGAATGGGCAGCCCAAGAAATTGCCTTTGTCGAAGCAATTGCTAATCAATGTGCGATCGCGCTTACCCTCGTTGAGCTTGAACAGCGCTATCAATCTGAGTGCATCGCACGTCAGCAAACTGAGTCTGCACTCAAAGCAAGCGAAGCAAGAAACCAAGCCTTTCTAGATGCTGTCCCAGATTTGCTCTTTCGAGTGAGTAGAGATGGCATCTATTTGGAGTGCAAAGTGGCTAAAGAAGACGCTCTGCTGATGCCAGCTAATAAAGTCATCGGAAAACATTTACATGACTGTTTGCCGACTGATGTAGCTGGACTAGCTTGGCACCACATCGAGCTAGCTTTAGAAACGAATAAAATTCAAATTATTGAGTATCAACTGTGGCTCAATGGCAAAGACTGCCACTTTGAAGCTCGCATTGCTAAGAGCGGAGTTGATGAAGTTGCCGTAATTGTGCAGGACATTACCGAGCGTGTACAAGGGAGAGTCGCACTCCAGCAAGTCAATGATGCGTTAGAACTCCGTGTTGCCGAGCGCACAGCTGCTCTAAGAGAAGCAAACCACACGTTGAGAGCTGAGATTGTTGAGCGCAAGCGAATCGAGAAAGCACTGCGGGAGAGCGAAGAACGCTTCCGTAGAGCTATAGTCAATGCGCCCTTCCCAATCATGATTCACGCCGAAGATGGTGAAGTTCTCCAAATCAACGAAGTCTGGACTGACTTGACAGGCTACACCCACGAGGACATCCCCACAATCACGCAGTGGACTCAAAAAGCCCTTGGAAAAAACAACGACACCGTGCAAGCTGGCATTAACCAGTTATATGACCTGAAGCACAAAGTCCATGAGGGAGAATTCACTCTTACGACTAAGACAGGTAGCAGCAAAATCTGGAATTTTAGTTCCGCTTCCTTAGGTCAGCTTGCTGATGGTAGACGACTGGTCATCTCCATGGCAACAGATGTCTCAGCGCGTAGGCAGGCAGAGCAAGAGATTCGTCTATTGCACTCAATTAAGCAAGCGATTTTTGAGTCTCAAGACTTTCATGCGGCGCTAAAGGTTGCCCTACAGAAAGTGTGTGAAGCCACTGGCTGGGATTTTGGAGAAGCTTGGGTTCCTACAGTTGATGGCAGTGTTCTTGAATGTAGCCCTGCTTGGCACAGCAATAGCAAGCATCTAGAGTCGTTCCGAAGCCTGAGCGAGAAGTTGACATTTCTCCCAGGCGTTGGTTTACCAGGGCGAGTTTGGGTATCGCAACAACCAGAGTGGCGACGAGATGTGTCAGCCGAGTCTGAGCAAATTTATCTCCGCACCCAGATGGCGAGAGAAGCTGGTCTCAAAGCGGGACTGGGAATTCCACTTCTTACCACTAATGGTGTGCTAGCTGTCCTCGTCTTTTATATGTTTGAATCCCAAGACGAAGACCAACAGTTAATTGAACTGATTTCGGCTTCGACGGAATTAGGGTTAATGATTCAACGCAAGCAAGCAGAAGGAGAAATTCGTAAGGCACTGGAGAAGGAAAAGGAACTGACTGAACTCAAATCTCGCTTTGTCTCCATGACATCTCACGAGTTTCGTACACCGCTGACGACGATTCAATCTTCAGCCGAGTTAATAGAACGTTACAGCCAAAGATGGTCAGAGGAAAAAAAACAGATTCACCTGTACCGCATTCAAACATCGGTCAAACATATGACCAAACTATTGAATGACATTTTGATCATTGGTAAGGCAGAAGCGGGAAAACTAGAGTATAGTCCGGTTCCGCTGGATCTGGAAAAATTCTGTAGCAATTTAGTAGAAGAATTGCAACTCAATGACACCAATCATCACATAATTACCTTTCAGGTAGGAAATGGGGAATCAAGAATGGGGAGTGAGGAAATAGACAACTCAAGCGAAGCTATCAAGTCTATGTTTGATGCGCCCTACTTCCCCCTCCGCACTAATCTCCCTTGCCTGGATGAAAAACTGCTGCGGCAAATCTTAGAAAATTTGCTGAGCAATGCGCTGAAGTATTCGCCTAGCAATACGAGTGTTGAGTTTACACTCTACTATCATCAAAACCAGGCGATTTTTCAAATACGCGATCAAGGTATCGGTATTCCAAACCAAGACAAAGGCTTATTATTTGAAACTTTCCACCGCGCTACTAATGTCGGCACAATTGCTGGAACAGGTTTGGGACTAGCAATTGTTAAAAAATGTGTGGATCTTCACAAAGGTCAAATTGCTGTGGAAAGTGAAGTTGGGTTAGGCACTACTTTTACCGTCAAACTACCTGTTTAGAGCTTGGGAGAATCTGTTGAATTCAGAATTATGAGTGATGAAATTTAAGCAGCAAAATCATAACTCATAAGCATCAAAAGTCTGTTGCCAGACTTGTAAATTTACCACTGTACACATGGTTCTCGACTAATGAAAACGATTCTAGTAATTGAAGATGAAGAATTTGTTCGGGAAAATATTCTTGAACTCCTGGATGCTGAAGGGTTTGAAGTAATTGGTGCAGAAAATGGGCGCATTGGCATTGATTTAGCTCAAGAAGTTCGCCCTGATTTGATTTTGTGTGATGTGATGATGCCTGAACTGGATGGTTATAGCGTCTTGGCAAAGTTACGTCAAGACCCAGTTTTGGCAACAACTCCCTTTATTCTGTTGACGGCAAAAGCGGCTAAAGCTGATTTTCGTCAGGGGATGGAATTGGGTGCGGATGATTATATTACGAAGCCGTTTACCAGAGCGGAATTGTTAGGAGCGATCGCAATTCGTCTCAAAAAACAAGCAGCGGTGCAAGAACACTACAACACTGAACTCCAGGAAGCAAAAGCACAGCTCAATTACTTAATCCACCATGACAGCTTAACAAAGCTACCGAATCGACTATCACTACGAGAGCGGTTTAAGCAGGTACAACCACAAGACACTGACACTGAAAAAGTCGTAGCTGTTTTATGTTTGGGTTTAGATCGATTCAATCACATTATCGATCCCTTAGGGCACACCGTTGGTGACTCGTTGCTCAAAGCGGTTGCCGAACGCCTCACTACTTGTGTTGGCAAGGATACAGTTGCTCGCTTAAATACTGATCAATTTGCCATTATCCTTGCCAATGTCGATCACAAAAAAGAGGCTGGCAATATTGCCCAAACTATTTTAGAGAAACTCTCCCATACCTACGTTCTAGCTGGTCAAGAAATCTTTATCACCGCTAGCATCGGCATTGCCCTTTATCCCCATGATGGGGCGGAAATTGAACAGTTGCTGGCGGCGGCTAATACAGCGATGACTCAGGCAAAGCAGCACGGGGGCGATCAATATCAGCTTTACAGCGCTGCCTTTAACATTGGCTCCTCAGACCGTCTCGCCTTGCAGAGTAGTCTGCGTCATGCCCTAGAACGAGAAGAACTCCGAGTCTACTACCAACCCCAATTGAACCTCCAAACCGGGCAAATCGTTGGTGCAGAAGCGCTTGTCCGCTGGCAGCATCCAGAACGAGGAATAGTTTCACCGGATAAGTTTGTGCCGCTTGCTGAGGAAACAGGTTTAATTGTGCCGATTGGGGAATGGGTGTTGCGTACAGCTTGTAAGCAAACTAAAGCGTGGCAAGATGAGGGATTTCCTTCTTTACGAATAGCGGTCAATCTATCAAGCCGTCAATTTAGTCAAATAGACTTGCGACGACAATTAGTCGAGATTTTAATGGATACAGGTCTTGACCCGAAGTTCATTGAGTTAGAACTCACCGAAAGTATGCTCGTACAAAATACTGAGGTAGCAATTCGACGGCTAAATGCATTAAAGTCGTTAGGTGTAGAAATTGCTATTGATGATTTTGGAACAGGCTACTCTTCGTTAAGCTATTTGCAACAATTTCCGTTTGATATTCTCAAAATTGATCGATGCTTTATCCGAAATATTACAGAGAATCCCAACAATGCGGCGATTACCAGAGCAATCATTGCTATGGCAAAAAGCCTAAATCTCAAATTGGTTGCTGAGGGTGTAGAGACCGAAGCAGAACTTTCTTTTGTTCGTCAACATCAGTGTGATGGAATGCAAGGTTATTTATTTAGTCGTCCCGTTCCGGCTGAAGATTTCAGGCAATTGTTAACTGCTGATAAGCGTCTACCACTACCCATTGGCTAATGAGACTTGAATTCTATCTAGAAAATAATTTGCCTGAGGCAAGGTGAGTGGGTTTGTTAGGGTGCATCTATGGCTGAACCTCCCAAGATGCTTTTGGATAGAGTTGTAGGAAGGCATGAAATTAACTTGTAAACTAGGTATTTTGGTGCAACTTTAAACAAAATTAACTGGATTTAAATCCAGTTGTACTCCTTAGGAAGACAGTCAATAATCGTTTTTGAAGCTATGGCAGGACACAGTAAATGGGCGAACATTAAGCGCCAAAAAGCCAGGGTCGATGCTGTTAAGGGTAAGACCTTTGCAAAACTCTCTCGGCAGATTATTGTTGCAGCCCGAACAGGGGTTCCCGACCCAGAAGGAAACTTCCAGTTACGCACAGCTATTGACAAAGCAAAAGCGGCAGGGATTCCGAATGAGAATATAGAACGTGCGATCGCCAAAGGTTCTGGACAATTTGGTAGTGATGGCGACAATTTTGAAGAGATTCGCTATGAAGGCTATGGTCCGGCTGGTGTTGCAATTCTGATTGAAGCATTCACTGATAATCGCAATCGTACCGCCGCTGATCTTCGCCGAGCCTTTACGAAAAATGGTGGTAATCTTGGTGAAACTGGCTGCGTCTCTTGGATGTTCGAGCAAAAGGGTGTTGTTTCTCTCGACGGGACTGTCGCAGAAGACCAGTTGTTGGAAGCCTCGTTAGAAGGGGGAGCAGAAGATGTCCAAATGGATGCTGAAACGGCTGAAGTTTTTATAGAAATTAGTAACCTGGAAACTCTCAATCACACATTAAAGGAAAAAGGATTTCAGGTGCGTGATGTTGAACTTCGTTGGATTCCGGGGAATACAGTAGAAGTGACTGACCCAGACTTAGCGCGATCGCTTTTGAAATTGATAGATGCTCTAGAAGACCTTGACGATGTGCAAAATGTCACAACGAACTTCGAGATGGCAGAGGAGTTGATGTCCCTCAGCATGGCATAGCTAGATAGCTACATCCCTCAAACCCACTTTTCATCCTTAATGTTGACAAGCGCTGCCTAACAATGTGACGCGCATTAAGTTTTGAAAACTTTGAATCTAGATCTGTCTAGGTGTAGATTTGCTAAGATTAAAGATTTGGCTAAATGGATAAAGTAGTTTAATATCTGACTTGTTGCAACGGTTCAACGACCCGAATTGTAGCAAAAATAGCCAAAATAGGAGAAGCTTTGTATGAAATTTGTCACCGTTAACCTATCTGCTCTATGGCATTCTTTTCGCCTTTTTGTAGCTAGCTGTGCCTGCGCGTTGATATTGTTCTCTAATGCACTACCGGCATACAGTCTGCCTAATATACCCAACCCATTTGCCTCTGATAACGCTGCGGCTACACCGACCAGCCCCACTGAGGGTGAGGCGCAACTAAGGGGTATTGAAGCGGGAGGACAAAAAACTGTTAACCGCTCGCAAGATCTGCTTTCAGGCGAAGAAGTCATGAGAAAGTCTAATGAGGGACTCAATGAGGTTCAGGGAGCTGCTGATATCAATAAGATGAAGCGACCCTCAAATACAGGCGCTGAGTCGGTTGAGGGAATAATCCAGGAGAAGCTGGAAGAGGCTACTGGTCAAAAATAAGAACCGAGAGCGAGAGACAGTCATCGTATAAAAATCGTCCTTCTGTTTAAACTCCTCTTGGAAAGAAGTCATTGGTTCCGGGGTCACTAGTTTTGGGAAGACTAGTGCGCCCAACAGAGGAGCAGTACGTATATCAACGGAGTTATTTTTGTACGATCTGTTAAGAATTAAGAGGGCAGACAGAAGTGTCTGTCCTATTTGCGTTTATTAGATACTCAAAGACTCAAAGACAGCATTTAATCTACATACAGGGAAAAGCCTTGCAGTCTTGCTACCAGTACTTTTCCCTTTTTGACTTTTGGGCGCGTTAGCGAAGCGGAACTCTTAGGTTCGGCTAAGGAGGAGGTCTCCCAGCTTAAGTAGTGCCCTTGACTTTTAACTTACTTAGCGATCTACAAGCATCTGCTTAAGGTTTTGCATCCGCAGCTTAAACATTGTCTCCAACCCTAGGCGAATCAATGTACCATCCACTAGGGGATTGAGTTCAAATCTCACCGAATCAACGATGCGGGTTGATTCGGAGGTAATTGCCATAAACTGATGAGTATGCTCCCAGATGCGGAAAGGACCACTGACTTGTTCGTCTACGAAACAAACTGGGGGGTCCCAATGAGTAATTTTGGCTTGCCAGTCAATCCCAATGCCGAACAACTCGACTCGCACTGTAAATTGAGTGCCCAGAGTACAAACAATGTTCGATTCTTTAAGCCGGACTAGGGGAAAAGGTGGAGCAACACGCTCCAAAAGCTGCACATCTTCATGGGCTTTCCAAACTGATGCCACAGGGAGGGGTACAGTTTCAGCTACCTCAAATCGTTCCAAAAGTGCTGTTCTCCACAAACATTTTTTCGCCTAAATTTCACTGTACTGCAACTGTATCTAAGTTTTCCAGTCAGTACTCAAGATGAGCTATTACCAAGCCGTATAAGTTAAAGGTAACCTTGTCCTGTGAAATGGAGGCAGTCAACTGTCAACAACTTCATGTAAAGCATTGTTTTTCAGCCAACTCGCTTCGTTCCCACGTCTTAGTCTAAAATTCGCTTGATCGTTCCCAAGGATATCCTGGAATTATGTCTAATCAATCTCCCATCCCAGTCGTGGTTAATGGTGCTGGTGGCAAAATGGGTCGTGAGGTCATTAAGGCTGTTACCGAAGCCGAAGATATGACCTTGCTGGGTGCTATTGACCGTAACCCAAATTACCTGGGTCAAGATGCGGGTGAAGTCGCTGGGTGTGGTCCTGTTGAGATTCCCATCTTGAATGACTTGCAAGCGACACTAGTAATGGCGACCCAGGAAAAAGTGCAGGGTGTCATGGTAGATTTTACTCACCCCAGCGGTGTTTATGAAAATGTGCGGAGTGCGATCGCATATGGCGTTCGACCTGTTGTTGGCACGACAGGACTCAGTTCAGAGCAAATTCAAGAACTCGCAGACTTTGCCGAAAAAGCCAGCACGGGTGCCTTGATTATTCCCAACTTCTCCATTGGTATGGTGTTGCTTCAGCAGGCAGCCGTTCAAGCCTCTCAATACTTTGACCACGTTGAAATTATTGAGCTGCACCACAATCAAAAAGCCGATGCCCCTAGCGGCACTGCCATCCAAACGGCTCAACAGCTATCAGGACTGGGAAAAACTTACAATCAGGCTGTTGTTAAAGAAACCGAAAAATTAGCAGGGGCAAGGGGCAGTGTTGCGGATGACAATATTCGTATCCACAGCGTCCGCTTACCAGGTCTTATCGCTCACCAGGAAGTCATCTTCGGTGCGCCTGGTCAAATCTACACTCTACGTCACGATACTACAGATCGCTCCTGCTATATGCCAGGAGTACTGCTGGCAATTCGTAAAGTCACCCAGCTTAAATCCCTTCTCTACGGATTAGAAAAAATCCTCTAACTCGTTGTTGGTTATTTGTTTTTAGCAAATCCCCAACAACAAACAACAAACAACAAACAACAACTATGTTAGTTCCCATCACACGCCAGAAGTTTGAACAAGTCATTCCTATCCTTGCGACAGGGCCTCAATACGCCTACTGTTGGGGAAAATTCCCAGTTTTTATAAAACGACTGCTGATTTCTGTGATAGCAGTCGTCGTTGTTCTAATTTTGGGACTGGCACTTGGAGAAGGTTTCAATCCTGTACGCTTGTTACTCGGTATCATCGCTGCACTTTACTGGCTGTGGGCACCGATCTACTGGGCAACCAGGCGTAACCTTGAGATACGACGCTACAAATATAGCGGCTTCTGGCGTGGTGAAGTCTTGGATGTTTTTGTAACAGAAGAGTTGATTGGTACCGAGGAAAATGTCAATAATCGAGGCGAATTATTGATTGTTGAGAATCGAGAGCGACGCCTCAACTTAGATGTGGGTGATGAGACAGGATTTGAAACCCAGCTACAAGTGCCGCTGCGTCGTACTCATAAAGGGATTGCTCCTGGTCAAATTGCTGAAATGCTAGTGATGTCCAATCAATCTGACCTAGGACGCATCGCTAAGACATCTGATGTCTATATCCCTAGCCTCAATCTCTGGGTTAGTGACTATCCTTATGTGCAACGAGATGTTTTTGATCAGGTTAGCCGTCAGTTGGGCGAATCTAGAGAGGCGACTTCTCCGAAAAAACGTGCCGCCAAGACTAAGCGTCGGATTCGTTAAGAGCATTAGGATTTTGGCACTCAGTTAGTTAGCGATCGCGTAGCATCTATGTAAAAGAATCGCCTCCTAACCTCAACCAGCCAAACAAATCTCCCACAGTGACTTGCCAACCTGCCAAAAGGTCTGGGACAGGTAGCACGTCTTTGGGTTCTCGCAACAGTTCCGGTTGTTGTCCTAGTGGGTATACCAGCACAGATCGTTCATCTGGGTCAATCAGCCAACCTAATCGGCTACCTCTACCATCACGCTGTGTGGTTGCTGCAAAGGTTCTCCCAGAATCTCCTAGAGCTTTCTCTCTAATTGCCCCAATCCTTATTAATAACCAGTCCTGTCAGCTAACACCATTAGTGTCCTGACCATAGGCTTGCCAAGCCAAATCTACTATACCGTTGACAATTGCCGCCGCAACCACTGCGCTACCCTTACGACCTTCAATCCGAATATGGGGAATAAACGAGTCTTTCAGTCGATCTTTGGCAACATCCACTTCAACAAATCCCGAAGGTGTGCCAATGACCAAGGCTGGTCGAATTTCCTCCGCCTCGATTAACTCAACTAGTGCTGTCAGCGCCGTCTGAGCCTGACCAACAACAAAAATCCCTTCCGGGTAGCGTCTGGCTAACGTTTGTATACCCCAAGCCGCTCGTGTCTTTTCTTTTTGAGGTCGCGTTAGCGCTTCCATGCTGCAATACACGGGATTGGCAAAGGTGTTTTGGATATGGGGAGTAATGCCAACTTGTACCATTGGGACATCAACCACAATCGTGCTACGAGCCGCTAGCGCTGCTGCTCCCGCTTGTAAAGCTCGCTCAGAAAAACGAATTAGAGACTGATATTCAAAGTCAGCAGTTGCATAAATCACTCGGCGCACAATCTCATATTCTGCTGGTGAAAAGACGTGCTCGCCCATTTCTCGGTCAATAATTGCCAAACTTTGGGCATCCGTTGCATGCCATTCCATGACTTTTTCAATCCCAATCTGATTTGCTGTTTTTAAGCCCTTGTGTGAGAAGGTTGGTTATTTTACTGTAATTCACTATACAAATAGTGTTAATTATTCTGAGTTTTTTTAAGGGTTTGTCTCACATAGGGCTAAAGGCATCTAGCTGTGAAGCTCTCGCAAAAAGCTAGACGCCACCAACAATTAATTATCTACTGTATTCGACGGTTTAGGTTTCAGATGTGGAGGATTGATTAATAATCGGTGATAAGTAAGCGACTAATGCCCCAAGGACAAAGCCGATAACGTTACGAAATAGCGGTAACCAATCCGAGGTTCGTGTAATGACAGGCCCAATCCCAAAAGCAATAAACAGAATACCCCACAGAGGTGAGAAAATTAATGCCCATTGCCAAGCAAAGACTTGTCCTTCTTTACGGGGGATAGCAGCAAACCCGCAAATTACACCACCCAAGGTTGAAGTAATAAGGGTGAGAATCCACTGTTCCCTGGGCAAACCAGGGACAACCCTACAGCCCCCTTGACGCAGACAGGTCTTAATTGTCTGTAGGGAGTCAACAATTGATTGGTTTTCACCATTGTCACGGACATAGTAGAGATTGCCGAAGCGCGTCTGCAACTCAACCCAGAACGTGCGTGGAAGGAATGGATAAAGGGCATCCCCCACATTAAACCCAAGCAGATTACCGCCTCGTGAGTCAGCGATGAGTAGCACACTTTTATCGTTGAGTCCCCAGAAATCTTTGACGGCTCGACCCGGTGTGCGGTCATACTGAGTCAAAACTCGCAATTTCCAGCCAGTTTCCGCCTCAAAATTTTCTAAATCTTTAATAAGTGCTTGTTCCTGAAGCGTTGGGAGGAAGTTTGCTAAGTCAATTACTGGTGTTTGAATATTAGGCAAGAGATCGGGGTTGTCGTAGGCTTGTGCTACAGGCGCGATCGCCCAAACCGAGAGGGCAAGGAAAAACGCTGCTAGAGATACCAGTATTCGTTTTGGAAAAAGATGCTGCATTGTGAGTTTTTATCCAAGTTTTCAGCGTGGACACCAAAGGAGGCTTTAAACCAGGGAGCAGGTAAAAGTAAGATTTTCTTTACACTTGTTTACTTTAGTCTAATATTAGCGGCGATCGCAAAGCGTTGAGCAGCTAAGTTGAGCAATATTACTCACAAAGAGGTCTACAGCTACAGATCTCAACCCAACTCCTTGGTGGAGAAGCTGGAATGCAAGAGATTAAGTACATTGCAAAACTCCATAAATGACATAGCAAGCACTTAGGACGCGATCGCTTCTTGCTTGAAAAATATTCCTTCAGACATAGCCGTTCTCAGTTGCCCAGGTCGCTGATACTCCATTGCGAACGCTTATGTATGATTAAGTGTTGGCGATGCAAAAATTACGTCTACTTTAATGAGCTATTACATTTCTCCCCGCTTCCTGGATAAACTCGCCGTTCACATCACTAAAAATTATCTAAACCTCCCTGGAGTAAGAGTTCCTCTCATTCTTGGCGTTCATGGTCGCAAAGGAGAGGGAAAGTCTTTTCAGTGTGAACTAGTATTCGAGCGCATGGGTGTTGAAGCCGTTCATATGTCAGCAGGTGAACTCGAAAGCCCAGATGCTGGTGACCCGGCACGTTTGATTCGTCTACGCTATCGGGAAGCAGCGGAATTGATCAAGGTACGAGGCAAGATGGCTGTACTGATGATTAATGATTTAGATGCTGGGGCTGGGCGCTTCGATCAAGGCACTCAATATACGGTCAATACTCAGTTGGTGAACGGCACCTTGATGAACATTGCCGATAACCCGACAGATGTACAACTCCCAGGCAGTTACGACTCAACACCTCTCCCTCGTGTGCCAATTATTGTCACCGGGAATGACTTTTCTACACTGTATGCCCCATTAATTCGGGATGGTCGGATGGAGAAGTTCTTCTGGGAACCTAATCGAGAAGACAAAATCGGTGTTGTTGAAGGGATCTTTTCTGAAGATGGACTACCTCGCAACCAGATCGAACAGTTAGTTGAGACGTTCTCGAATCAAGCGATTGATTTTTTTAGTGCGTTGCGATCGCGTGTTTACGATGAACAAATCCGTGAGTTCATTCACAAGATTGGAATCGACAGAGTCTCCTCACGAATAGTAAATAGTGCGGAAGAACCCCCAAAGTTTCCTAAGCCAAATTTTCAACTACCTCGCTTAATCGAGTTTGGCAATCTGTTGACTGGTGAACAGAAGCAGATAGAGGATATGCGACTAGTCAGGGAGTACAATCAAGGTCTAGGATTGCGGGTAACTCCTCAAGAACCAGCAGCTTCCAGCCGTCCTGCCCCGAAAAAGCCGGAAAATGGGAATGCGATCGCTTCTAATAATTTAGGGGACGAGTCAACAAGTACTAGCGCTTCTAATGGCTTTAGCGATTCTAGTAACAGCAGTAAACAGGTACCGAGTATTCCATTAGATCTAGAAACCCAAGAGCAAATTCGTGAGCTTTTGGCTCAAGGTTACCGACTTAGTATCGAGTACGCCAATGAGCGTCGAGTCCGCACTAATGCTTGGCAAAGTGGTACTTCGTTCCAAGGTAATGAAGCATCAGAAGCAATCATTACTTTAGCAGAAAGCTTAGGTGAACACAGGGGTGAGTATGTTCGCCTGATCGGCATTGACCCCAAAGCGAAGCGGCGGGTTCTAGAAAAGATTATTCAACGACCGCATGAATAAAAAATAAGCCTCCTTCTTAAAACTCTGGAGGCTTAGAAATCAACACTCTAGTTGTAGCGAAACGAAGAAATCCGTAAGCTTAATTTTTGTTCTGAGTAACTTGCTGTGGTACTCCCAATTCCAGTAGAGCTTGTCGAGGTAGAATCACTTGGTCAACCGCATGAATAACGCCGTTGCTTGCCTGAATATCAGCTTGAGTGACTTTTGCATTGTTGACGGCGACTGTACCATCTGTACCAAGTTGTACAGCTAACGACTCTCCAGCAAGAGTTTCAACTTCTCCTGACTGGATTTGAGAACTTGTCACTGCACCGGGAACCACATGATAGCTCAGCAGTTGTACAAGGATTTCTTTGTTTTCTGGCAGTAGTAGCTGTTCTAATACTCCCTCTGGCAATGCAGCGAAGGCTTCATCGGTAGGAGCAAAAACGGTGTAAGGTCCTTCTGAGGATAAGGTTTCTGCTAAATCTGCTGCATCAATCGCTTTGGCAAGAGTTTTGAATTGGTCAGTCGCCGCTTCTACGATGTTGTTGCTTGCTGATGACGCTTCTGGTGAGGCGGGTGCTGCAGCGGGTGGTGCAACTTGTGGTGCAGGTTCTAGGGAAGAATTCGGCGTTGTACCAGTTTGGGCTTCTGGGGCGGGTGAAGCCGGAGTAGCATCTGCTGTGTAGACAGAGGTTCCACTGGATGAGCGCTCAAGTTGATTGTTTTGTGTAGCGAATGCAGGGAGACTGATGAAGGCACTCATTCCAAGGATGCCAACTAGCAACTGAGTTCGACTTTTCATGAACCAATACCTCCTAAATGCTACGTTTTGTAAAGCCACAGAATCAATCTACGTGAGGTTGCTCTTATACGTCTCTATCAAACGGCATACTATTTGAAAGTAATGGTGATGAAACTGAAACTTAAAAATATGCGATCGCCTTATCAGTAACTGATTGTGTCAATTTAGGTTAGTCGCTTTGATTGGGAAAAAAATACCGAACATTAACTATTTTTTAAGTATTGTTACTACTGCGTGGTATGATTACCTAGGACTTGTTGAATACAAGCCAACTTTTTGGAATTGCTTTTGCTGCTACCTGTGAACTTGTCAGACGACTCTCCTCAACCGACATCGGCAACAGAGGAACTTTCTCAAGCGAGTTCCCCACCCTCCCCAATGAGTTCCTCCATGCAGGAGTTCTACCAACTCAAACAAACGTTGTTGTTGGTCACACTTACATTGGCAGGAATCATCTTTATCTCTGTTTGGATTTTTTACTCGCTTGACATTGCCTTGAATTATTTGATCGGGGCGTGCACAGGTGTGGTTTACTTGAGAATGTTGGCTAAAGACGTTGAGCGGCTAGGTCAACAAAAAAGGCGTCCGAGTCCTGCCCGGTTCGCAATTTTTATTGGGCTGTTTATCGTTGCCACTCAATGGCAAAAATTGCAGATTTTGCCCATATTTTTAGGATTTCTGACTTACAAAGCCGCACTCATCGTCTATGTACTGCAAAGCACACTGCTTCCTACTTCTAAGTAGGTTAAGTTGTTAGTCAGCTAAGCCCGTTCCACTTATGACAGCTATCTGGGGAAATCTCCGGAATGGAAATGATAAATGGTTTTTCGCTTTTGAATTCTTTGCCACTTGCTGAATTAGAAGTTGGTCAGCATTTGTACTGGCACCTCGGCAATTTGAAAGTACACGGGCAGGTTCTCATTACCTCTTGGTTTGTGATTGCCATTCTCGTCACGGCTTCAATTGCAGCAACTCGAAATATCCAGAGAATTCCTAGCGGCATCCAAAATTTTATGGAGTATGCTCTGGAATTTCTCCGGGATTTGGCAAAAACTCAGATTGGTGAGAAAGAGTATCGCCCTTGGGTACCTTTTGTCGGTACTCTATTCTTGTTCATTTTTGTGGCAAATTGGTCTGGGGCACTTGTTCCTTGGAAGCTGATTAAGCTGCCAGAAGGGGAGTTAGCAGCTCCAACAAGCGACATCAACACAACAGTTGCCTTTGCCCTACTGACTTCCTTAGCGTATTTCTACGCTGGCTTGAGCAAAAAGGGTTTAGGATACTTTGCTGGTTACGCCCAACCGATACCAATCATGGTACCTTTCAAGATTTTGGAAGATTTCACCAAACCTCTTTCCCTGAGCTTCCGTCTGTTTGGAAACATCTTGGCGGATGAACTGGTAGTGGGAGTGCTGGTGTTTCTAGTTCCTTTGTTTGTTCCTCTACCGGTCATGGCACTGGGCTTATTTACCAGCGCCATTCAAGCGCTCATCTTCGCCACTTTGGCAGCCGCTTACATCGGAGAGGCAATGGAGGATCATGGCGAAGAGCATCATGAGTGAAGTTCGCCTCACTCTAAAGATGTTTCAGTTTTGGCTCACCTCCTATCATTAGTCCGCCTTAGAAGCGGATTTTTCGAGGTAGGAGTCTAACCTGTAGTTGTTTAGTTAATTTAAGGAAAATCAAGATGGACCCATTAATTGCTGCTGCTTCCGTTATCGCTGCTGCTCTGGCTGTTGGTCTTGCTGCTATTGGTCCTGGCATTGGTCAGGGAAATGCAGCTGGTCAAGCAGTAGAAGGAATCGCACGCCAGCCAGAAGCCGAAGGAAAAATTCGCGGTACGCTGCTGTTGAGCTTAGCCTTCATGGAAGCGCTAACAATTTACGGTCTGGTCGTCGCCCTCGTCCTGCTGTTTGCTAACCCCTTCTCGTAATAGTAGGGTTCTTTTTCAGCGCTCAGCTTACCAAAATAATGGAGTCTGAGCGCTGGAAAAGTTGACACAATTTATACCAAAAGTATCCCCATCCCAACTGAGTAGCTGACCTTTTTTAAGCCGTGGGATCTGAAAATAATGATGACACATTGGACAATTTTACTGGCTGTCGAAACAGCTGAAGCTGCTACCGAAGCTGCCAAAGAAGGGGGGTTGTTTGATTTTGATGCCACCCTGCCGATAATGGCAATACAGTTTTTGCTTTTGGTGGTGGTGTTGAATGTAGTGTTCTACAAACCATTGAGCAAGTCAATTGATGGACGGGATGACTATATCCGCAAGAATTTGTTGGAGTCGCGTGAACGTTTAGCTAAGGCAGAGAATCTAGCCAAGCAGTATGAGCAAGAGCTAGGAGAAACTCGCCGGAAGTCGCAAGCGACAATCGCGGCAGCACAAGCAGATGCCCAGAAAGTTGCGGCTCAAAAAATAGCTCAAGCTCAAGCTGAGGCTCAGGCACAACGAGAGCAAGCCCAACGAGAGATTGAACAGCAAAAAGCTGAGGCACTAACGTCCCTTGAACAAGAAGTGGATGCCTTGAGTCGCCAGATTCTCGAAAAACTCTTGGGACGAGAGTTGGTTAAGTAAAGCAAGTGATGGCTGGCATTATCTTGTGGAAGCGTTTTAGCAGTGGGTGTGATACAAGCCTGTGGCGGTGTGAAAGTGGCATTGCTATAAACGAGGCTCTAAATAGGCAATAAAAGTAAGCGACTTCCTAAAGAATAGCTTTGCTTCACACGCCCCCCTAGATTACTAAACCGTTTCTCATCAGATTGCCCGTTGCGGTAGTAGGACAGTTATGTTTCCTAGAAACGTTAATCGCAACGTTATTTTTGCCTTCCGTGTATCCTTCAAAAGTATTTGCAATACTCAATCTTCAAGAGTTGTATATGGATATTATGAGTACTTTCTCATTCCTGGCTACCGCAGCGGCAGAAGTCGCAGCGGAAGGCGGTTCAGAAGGAGGTTTGGGTCTAAACTTTGACCTTCTAGAAACCAACTTGATTAACCTCGTAATCATTATCGGGGTACTATTTTTCTTTGGGCGTAAATTTTTAGGTAAAACCCTATCAGAAAGACGCTCAAACATTGAACAAGCGATTCAAGATGCCGAAAAACGGCAGAAAGAGGCTGCTGCTTCTCTAGCAGATGCTCAGCAGAAATTAGCACAAGCCCAAGCCGAGGCGGAGAGAATCCGAGCCAAGGGTGAAGAAAACGCCCAGGCAGCAAGAGCGGCGATTTTAGAGAAGGCAGCTAAAGATGTTGAAGCCGTTAGAAAAACCGCGACTCAGGATTTGAACGCAGACAGAGAACGTGCGATCGCAGAACTTCGAGAGCGAGTCGCAGCGATGGCGATGCAGCGAGTTGAGTCGCAGCTTCAAGATCACTTAGATGACTCTGCTCAACAACAATTAATTGACCGCAGCATCGCTCTACTGGGAGGTGGATCGTGAAAGGAAGTCTGGTGAGTGGTCAGATACTAGAGCCTTACGCAGATGCGTTAATGTCTCTGGCTCAGTCCAGTGACAAGACAGAGCGTATTGGTGAGGATGTTGCAGCCTTACTGAATCTGTTGAAAGAATCACCGGAGTTGGACGAGTTTTTAAGCAGTCCAATTGTGAAAGCTGAAGACAAGAAAGCCGTACTGCAACGAATTGGTGGGGAGCAATTTGACCCCTACACCAAGAATTTTGTGAATATTTTGATTGATCGGCGGCGCATCATTTTCTTAGAAGGAATCTGCAAGCAGTATCAAACTCTTCTACGAAAGTTGAAGCAGACAGTTCTCGCCGAAGTCACTTCAGCGGTAGAACTATCAGAATCTCAGCAGCAGTCAGTTCGAGAGAAAGTAACCGCCATGACGGGTGCCCAGCAGGTAGAACTGGATACAAAAATTGACCCAGAATTAATTGGTGGTGTCATCATCACAGTAGGGTCTCAGGTAATCGATGCTAGTTTGCGAGGACAACTACGTCGTATTGGTCTGCGCCTGAGCAGTAGTACCTAGGGGCTAGAAGAAAACAAGACACATTGCCTCTCGACTCCAACGAACAACTAAAAACTAAAAACTAACAATTGACATGATTAGCATTAGACCCGACGAAATCAGCAGTATTATTCGGCAGCAAATTGAACAATACGACCAAGACGTTAAGCCCACTAACGTTGGTACCGTCTTACAAGTTGGTGACGGCATTGCCCGGATTTATGGCTTGGACAAGTGCATGTCTGGGGAATTGGTTGAGTTTGAAGATGGTGAGGTTGGTCTTGCCCTCAACTTGGAAGAAGACAATGTCGGTGCCGTATTGATGGGCGATGGTCGCGGCATCCAAGAAGGTAGCCCCGTTACGGCGACTGGTAAGATTGCCCAGGTGCCAGTGGGAGAAGCCTTGATTGGTCGCGTAGTCGATGCCCTAGCTCGTCCGATTGACGGTAAGGGAGACATTCAGTCAAGTGAATCGCGTCTAATCGAATCGATGGCTCCAGGGATTATCGCACGACGTTCAGTTCATGAACCGATGCAAACGGGAATCACCGCTATTGACGCAATGATTCCAATCGGACGGGGACAGCGAGAGCTGATTATTGGTGACCGCCAAACTGGAAAAACCTCCATTGCCGTTGACACCATCCTCAACCAGAAAGAGGAAGACGTTATTTGTGTTTACGTCGCGATTGGTCAGAAGGCGTCTACTGTTGCCCAGGTGGTGGATGTGCTTCAGGAACGAGGCGCATTAGATTACACAATTGTGGTTGCTGCGAATGCCAACGACCCTGCCACTCTTCAGTACTTAGCTCCTTACACAGGGGCGACAATTGCTGAATACTTCATGTACAAGGGTAAGGCAACTCTAATCATTTACGACGACCTTTCTAAGCAAGCGCAAGCTTATCGCCAGATGTCTCTGCTACTACGTCGCCCACCCGGTCGCGAAGCTTATCCTGGAGACGTTTTCTACATCCACTCACGCTTACTCGAACGGGCGGCAAAGCTGAGTGATGACCTGGGTGGAGGCAGCATGACGGCTCTGCCAATTATTGAAACCCAAGCGGGTGACGTTTCGGCATACATCCCCACCAACGTGATTTCGATTACGGATGGTCAGATCTTCCTAACTTCAGACTTATTCAACTCTGGCTTGCGTCCAGCCGTTAACCCTGGTATTTCTGTATCACGAGTGGGTTCTGCCGCGCAAACCAAAGCAATGAAGAAGGTTGCGGGTAAATTGAAGCTGGAACTGGCGCAGTTTGATGATTTGCAAGCCTTTGCTCAGTTTGCTTCAGATTTAGACAAGGCGACGCAAGACCAGTTGGCACGAGGTCAGCGCTTGAGGGAACTCTTGAAGCAGCCTCAATACTCACCGCTATCAGTAGCTGAGCAAGTGGCTGTTGTATATGCAGGTCTGAATGGCTATCTGGATGACATTGCTGTTGAGAAAGTCGCCGACTTTGCCAAAGGGCTGCGTGAATACTTGAAAACCAGCAAGCCGCAGTACATGGACATCCTTCGGAATACGAAGCAGCTCAATGATGAGGCGGAAGGCATTCTGAAGGAATCGATCGCAGAATACAAGCAGACCTTCCTCGTATCGGTGTAACTAGTTGTTGGTTATTGGTTGTTTGTTGTTAGGAAAAAACTCTAACAACAAGCAACAAACAACAAACAGCAAACAACAAACAACAAGATTATGCCTAATCTAAAATCAATTCGCGATCGCATTCAGTCGGTCAAAAATACCAGAAAAATTACTGAAGCCATGCGTCTCGTCGCGGCTGCCAAAGTGCGTCGCGCTCAGGAACAGGTAACGGCTACCCGCCCTTTTGCCGACCGCTTGGCACGAGTTCTCTACGGCTTACAAAACCGTCTGCAGTTTGAAGAGGCTGATTTACCCCTACTGAGGCAACGGGAAGTCGGAACAGTTGGCATACTCGTCATTACAGGCGATCGGGGTCTGTGTGGCGCTTATAATACCAACGTTATCCGTCGTGCTGAAAACCGCGCTAAGGAACTCCAGAAAGATGGAATCGACTACAAGTACGTGTTAGTCGGGCGCAAATCCCTCCAGTACTTCCAACGCCGTGACCAACCGATTAGTGCCAGCTACACAGGCTTGGAGCAGATTCCCACAGCAGCAGAGGCATCAATGATTGCCGATGAATTGCTCTCTTTGTTCCTGTCAGAATCTGTAGACCGGGTTGAGTTGGTCTACACGAAGTTTGTCTCCTTGATTAGTTCTCGTCCCGTAATTCAAACCCTACTGCCGCTGACGGCACAAGGACTAGAAGTACAAGACGATGAAATCTTTAGATTGACGACTCGTGGTGGCGACTTCGAGGTGACACGGGAGAAAGTCACAGCAACACAGCGTAGCTTCCCTCGTGACATGATATTTGAGCAAGACCCAGTGCAAATTCTGGACGCTCTCTTGCCACTGTATCTGAACAACCAATTGCTGCGGGCACTGCAAGAGTCAGCGGCGAGTGAACTAGCTGCCCGGATGACGGCGATGAACAACGCTAGCGATAATGCCTCAGACTTAGTGAAGTCACTCACGTTGTCTTATAACAAGGCACGGCAAGCAGCAATTACTCAGGAAATCCTGGAAGTTGTAGGCGGTGCGGAAGCACTAGGTTAGATTACTAACCAAATTATTTTTAATAAACTGCTAAAAGCGCTTGGGGTAACTCAGGCGCTTTGTCGTAGTTAGGAAACTCGCACATTATTAATGGCTGTTGCTGTCAAGCCACTATTGATAGCTTGAACGATGAAGATTCGTAAAAAGATATCTGTTCTGTTTACAGAAATAAATCCTTAAATTTTGCCAACAAGTCTTTGCCTACTAACCTCCCTTTACATTCTCAAGAAAGCGGTACTCCTAGTTATCGAAATAATGCAAGACCTTCATGAGTGATTGCTCACATCAAGCATGATGAAACTACATTCGCTCCGAAGGAACTTAAAGAGCTTTGGCTCTAATTTTGAAGTTCAAGTTAGGCTTCAGTTTATAGAAACTTAAACTAACTTAACGTAATCTATATTAAATAGAACGTATAAGTAGATACAGAACTTTTCTGAAACTAGACCAAAGCAATTTGCCTCCTCGATACCCATATGGCATGGCTTCATAACCCTGTTGAAGAGTGTCTTGCTGGAGATTTTGGAGGTGGCATCATTTCAAAAACTTCTAAGCTAACGGAGAAAAAAAATGCCTCCTGTAAATGACAATTTCGCTAACAGAATCATTTTGAACGGTGACTCAGCCAATACCACAGGTACTAATGTGGGGGCTACAGGAGAACCTGGCGAACCTAACCATGCTGGAGTGTCTACTCCTATAGAGTCCGTTTGGTGGACTTGGACAGCTCCAGAATCTGGAGAAGTCACAATTGACACGATTGGTAGTAATTATGACACCAGCCTAGCCGTCTATACGGGTTCAGCAGTCAACAGCTTATCTACGATCGCAGGCAACGACGATAGCATTAGTCTGATAAGCCAGGTTACCTTTACAGCTACAGCCGGAACAACCTACCAAATTGCTGTTGATGGCTTTTCTGGAAATGAAGGCTCAATCGGTCTCAATTTCGTGCAATTCGATTCAGTGAGCACCGGAACATCAGACAGCGAGACCCTTTTTGGCACTGTCGGTAACGATAGGATTCAGGGTTTTGGTGGCAATGACACGATTTTCGGCAGCGAGGGTGTCAACAATCTCCGGGGTGGCGATGGCGACGACCTTATTTATGGCGGTTCGCAGCGTGATACGATTTTTGGTGGCTTTGGTAACGATACGATCTACGCCAGTGAGGGGAATAATGCTGTCTTTGGTGATTTGGGGGGCTTTAGTGGTTCGGGCAATGACACCATCTACACTGGCTCTGGCAATGATTTCATTGATGGTGGCTTTGGTAGTGACACGATCTTCCTTGGGGGCGGTGAGGATATAGTTGTCCTGCAATTCGACTTTTTTGGAGAAGCTGATACTATCAACAACTTCCAGCTTGGTCAAACTACTTTCAGGGTGGGTAGTCTGACTAGCCCTACCAATACGAGCAACCTGACTATCACTCAAGGCGCAAATGGTGCTGAGATCTCGGCATTCGGAGATGTCCTAGCCGTTGTGGTTGGGACACAAGCTAGCACCTTGACTAACAATCTCTCTGAGGTTTTCGTGTAGCCGAATTAGTCTAGTGCAAGAAGGCAGAAGATAGGAGGCAGAAGGCGGAAGGAAAGAAAGGTTGTACAATAAGCTTTTTAACCTTTTTGAACGGGTGGGTTATTTCTGTCGCGCTGTACTAGTGCCTTCGTAAGCGTTTAGTACAATTGCAAGAACTGGGGGATACTTTCTCCCAGTTTTTATTTTTCGTCATCGCAGGACTTCCAGTTCAAGAGTTAAAATCTTGCCAAGATATTGCTTGGCTCAGGCTAGGAGAAACTTGTGGATTTGAGATGGCTGGAATGGGGGAAACAACTACAAGCGATCGCACAAAATGGTCTTACCTACACTGATGGAGTTTTTGATAGGGAACGCTACAAGGCACTACAAGCGCTCGCAGCAGAAATCTTAGCCACCTATTCCAACGTAGAACCTAGCTACGTCCTCGATCTTTTTGCTCACGAAATCGGCTATGCAACGCCTAAAGTCGTTGTGCGGGGTGCCGTATTTCGTGACGATACTATCTTGTTAGTAAGGGAACGCGCTGATGGTTGTTGGACATTACCAGGGGGATGGGCTGATGTTGGTGAGTCTGTGCGTGAAGCCGTCGTCCGAGAAGTGTATGAAGAGTCAGGCTATGAGACACGCGCTACTAAGATGCTAGCAGTTTGCGATCGCAATAAGTACGAATATCCTCCTTCACGACATCATACTTACCAGCTTTTTATTCAGTGTGAACTAATTGGTGGCTCCCCTAAACAAAATATAGAAACGGACGGAGTAGAGTTTTTTCGGGAGCATGAGCTTCCAGAACTATCTCTCACTCGCATTGTCCCCACTCAAATCACACGGCTTTTTGAGCATCACCGCCAGCCTGATTTGCCAACAGATTTTGATTAAAGCAGAACTAGGATGTGTAGAAAGGCTTAGGGAAACTACGGATGCTTTTTTCGAGAACATTGAGATGTGCCAGTAATTTCTCGAATGTATTTTTAATAGAGCGTGATTAAACTTGAATCAACCTGATAAATAAGTGTATAAAAGGTCATTTACACAATTTTATTTAAATCAGTATAGATAAGTAGAGACAACATGATGAAGCTAGAGCGATCGCTCTAGCTTTTTTTTAGCTGAAGCCAAACTCGTTATGCTATCTCGATCAGGTTTACAGTAAAATCTAATTCCATATGCTCCACCACGATTTTCACAAGTATTTTCGTGTAGGAGAACTGTACCTACACCACTGCCATTCATGCCGAAGACTTATACTGTCGAAATCCAACACGAAGGGAAAACCCACATTATAGAAGTACCAGAGGATAAACAGATTCTCTCGGCTGCTTATGCCGCTGGCATAGATTTACCGAGTTCCTGCAACGCAGGAGTTTGTACCACCTGTGCTGCACAGATCTTAGAAGGAACAGTCGAGCAAAGCGACGGGATGGGTATCAGTCCCGAACTTCAAGAAGAAGGTTACGCACTACTATGTGTTGCCTATCCGCGTTCTAACTTAAAAATTGAGACAGAAAAAGAAGAGATTGTGTACCAACGTCAGTTTGGTAAGCCTTGAACAAGAAGAATACAGACGTGGCTGTGTTCAGTTCAGAATTCTCCTGAACTTTGGATAAACTAAACTTCTGGTGCCGAGAAGGAGCAAGGGTTGCAATCCCCCACTAAAATTCTTTCAGTGGTGGTGCGTGTGAGGTAGAGTTAGAATCCCTATTTCACTTGTCCCAAGCTGAACTTCTGAACTCCTTTCAAAACATTTGTTAGATGAAGTGTCGTTAACCTGCGGCACTTCATTATTAGTATTCTGCCTAACCTAATAGGAAGATATCAGCAAGAACAGTAGCACCTTCTAGATGTGTTATTGGAGAAGGTGAGTCATAAACAACTAAAATAGACGGCTGTTGGGAAATTGGATCAAATAGCGTGATGCCTTCTGCATGATGATTGCCCTCGCCATAAGGTAAGTCGAGGATTGGTGTAGGTTCCCAAGAGAGGCTTTTGCCTAGTTCATTGAACCCATTTGGCAACCGAAAAAGCTTAACAGGACCATCTAAATCCATTGTTGGTCCTGCGAGGATTAATAAGTCTTGACCATCTACACACAAATCACGAATCCCTAAGCCATTTAACTTGACAAAATGCTTTTTGTAGAGTTTACCTACATCTCCTATTTCTTTTAACTGTAGAGTTGTTGGATTGTTTGCTTCAAGCTCTAACTCTAACTCTAGAATTATTGCCCAGCCTCGGAGTACTGGTCCTCGCATCCCAATAAAAACTTTTTCTCTGGAAATAAGGATACCCTCGATATCAAAGCCATTGTCTTTGCTAGGAATTTCAGCAAGAATAAAGGGGTGAAGATGGGGGTCTGAGTCCAGAGCATCCATTAATAAATTGCCCCGTTCAGTGAATTTTAAGTTAGCGGCTGTTAGCTGCTCATTGGGATTCTCCGGATGGGGGCAGGATTTGAATAACTCGCCATTGACAAGGGGGATACGAGCAAGCAGATAACGATTTTTTTCTGAGGCTACAGTTGCCAGTCGTTCAACATTCTTTTGTTCTTTTTTATCTTCTTTTGGCTTTTTGCGTTTCCAACTGTGTGAGCCGACAACCCAGAGGTAGTAATCAGCATAAGCTAGCCCTTCAATATCAATCTCTTCATCCTTGCCTGCTGGTAATTCAATAAACTGTCCAAGATCAATATGCTGATGATTAGTAAAAGTATAAGTATCATCATCAAATGTTAGACGTTCAAGCGTCGTTGTCTCATCTGAACCAACCCATAAGTGTTTATCAGGAGTGAGGAGAGCCGCTGATAAATCTTCATGAAGGGGTTTAAAAGAATCCTGAAATTGCAGCATCACTTGCTTGAGCAGAGAGGGATGTTCCATCTCACATCTATCCTTTACCCTATAAGGGTTGGTTTGATTGTCGTTGAGGTTGATGCGTAGAATGCAAACGTTAGACTTGCGATCGCATAATAATTTGCAATAACTGCAATTGTCAGTTGGATCTAACTAAATGTTTACACTCAAGCCCTAAAAATACAGGTTATTAAAAAAAATACGAGTAGTTGCTAGCTGACGGCACTGCTAGTGATTGATACACTAATTAAACTTACAAATACAACACGAAGCCAATGACAACACACTTCATCACGGCAGAAATTGACCTACAACAGACACCAACGGAGTTACAGGCTTGCATTGAAGCCGAACTCCAAAAACGAGGTGAACCCCTACGCTGGGCAATAACAGATGTGGATGTCGAGCAGCAGAAAGTGTCTGTGGAAGCGATTGTAACAGTAGCACAAGAGGCTTCTAGCGAAGCGTGAATCAGCGTCCTTACACCGTTGTTTTAATCATTCCGACTGGGATTGGAGCAGCTATTGGTGGCTATGCGGGAGATGCGCTACCCGTGGCAAAAGCGATCGCATCCTGCTCAGATCGCCTCATTACCCACCCTAACGTCCTCAATGGTGCCCAGTTGTACTGGAACTTACCCAATGCGCTGTATGTAGAAGGCTACGGACTTGACAAATTCGCGGCTGGATGCTGGGGATTACAACCCAGGCATCAAAATCGAGTAGGATTAATCCTTGACCAAGGAATTGAACCAGACTTGCGATTAAGGCACATCCAGGCAGCAGACGCAACCAGAGCGACACTAGGGTTAAATCTTACAGATTATGTGGTGACAGACGCTCCCTTAAACGTAGAACTGCGGACAGCCGCATCGGGAGCGAGTTGGGGCACAATAGGGAATCCTGACAGCTTACTACGAGCCGCTGATGTATTGATTCATCAGGCAAGGGCAGAAGCGATCGCAGTTGTTGCTCGATTTCCCGATGATTCTGGTAGTGAAGCTCTCGTCGCTTATCGACATGGACAGGGAGTAGACCCTCTTGCAGGTGCCGAAGCCGTCATTAGCCACCTGATTGTTCGTACTTTTCAAATCCCTTGCGCTCACGCCCCCGCACTCACGCCTCTACCGCTTGACCCTGACTTATCACCTCGTTCAGCCGCTGAAGAATTGGGCTATACCTTTTTACCCTGCGTTCTCGTTGGGTTAAGTCGTGCGCCCCAGTTTGTTGACAAGACATCAAACGTTACATCTCTATCTGGAGACATCTGGGCAACGGATGTAGATGCTGTCGTTGTCCCCGCAAGTGCTTGTGGTGGCAGTGCTTTGTTGAGTTTGAGCCAATCGCGATCGCAAATTATTGCCGTTGAGGAAAACCAAACTTCCATGCAAGTTCCCCCGGAACATTTAGGGATTAAGGCAATCAGAGTACACTCGTATTTAGAGGCGCTAGGCTATCTGGTTACTCATCGTGCCGGTATTAGTGCTGATGCCCTCAGCCCATCTCTCTCGTCCTTGCACTGCTTATCTGTTCGTGGCAAAACAGCTTCCTGATAATCCTGAAATTGAACCCCTGACGCGCACCCAAATTTTAATTGCGATGGGTGTAACGGCTGCCGTGTTATTAATCGTTGCCAAGCTATGGCTGCGTCTCGGCTCCGTTAACCTCCTCCCTTTACGCGGAACTGTTGATGCAATCCTTTTAGGGTTGGGTCTAGCGGTAGCAATTAGTGGGGCAAGTAGCTTAGTTTATCGCCTTTGGCCGGCTTACCGCGAAAGCGCAGACTTTTACCTACAGTTGGTACTGAAGCCTTTAGTATTACCAGACATCATTTGGCTAGGGCTACTACCTGGCATGAGCGAAGAATTGTTATTTCGAGGCGTAATGTTACCAGCAGTTGGCTTGAATGCCACAGGCTTACTTGCCTCCAGTTTATTGTTTGGCGTTTTGCACCTCAGTAGCCCCCAACAATGGCCCTATGTCGCTTGGGCATCAGTCGTCGGATTGTTGCTAGGATTGAGCGCCTTGGCAACTGGCAATTTGTTAGTCCCGATTGTGGCTCATGTCGTTACAAATTTGGTTTCTAGTTACCTGTGGAAACTAAAAAATAGGCAAGTTGAAGCTTAGATGATGGTTAGGGAATTGCAAGAAAATAAGGTACCAATCAACCGGGGACAATCGTGATATCCCATTTGGGCAATGTCTCAGAACGCTGCCAGAAAGGATGGTACTGTTCTAACTCAGTTGGTAGGACTTTAATGCCTTTGTCATAGATGGTTTCGACGTGATGCACAATTGGTGCAATGCCCTTCCAAGTCATGTTGGCAGCCCATTGTATAGCAGCTTCAAGCGAGTCTAAAACTGCGCCGTTCCAATAATTTTCTAGGGCAGCCCAACAGCGTTCTATGGGATTGTACTTGCTATGGTAAGGAGGATAGTAAATCAGTCGGATTTTTACATCAATCGCAATGGAGCAGTTCAACCATGCGTTTGATAAATTGCGTTCGGTCACTACGAGTTGCTGCACCACCATCAAGGTCAATCACCCATTCTGAGATATCGGGATAACTCTGTGTAGCCAGCTTCACTCACTAATGCCTCTCGTACTGCTCTGGCACTGATACGCGCATATAAAAATGTAGATTGCAATTTTGGGTCGGCTTGGGCTTGCGTGTCCACCAAAGAACGGATATCTGCTTCTAGGTTGGGCAGCACTTGTTCACTTTTGTGTCGTCCCCTGGCTTGATAGTTATCTACACATTGGAGTCCTGTTCGCCGTTCATTTAACCCCAGTTGTACACTCTGGCGATTCCACCCCATGATGGTTTCCGCTTTGCGCGCTGACCCATCGAAGTAATCTTCGGTGACCTTGGCTATGAAGTCTCGTTTACGGTATCCCGTAAGTTTTTCACTGGCATCCTTGAACGTAGCTTTAACGGTTGCGTCGAGTATCATCCTGAGAAAGAGTCAAGTGTGATTGGAGCAGGAGCGTCGCCTTTTTTGTTTCCTCTTCTCTAGAGTGGCTGGTATTCTATTTTCCCGCAAGTCCCTTATTAGTTGTTGGTTGTTGGTTGAATTTGAATTTCGTCAACCGTCAACCATTAAATAATTGTCTGGCTAGTGCAGCATAGCGGAAATAAGTGACCCGCTAAAATCTCTCCCTTGTCCCCCTTGTCGCTGGGAAGTGGTTACAAACTTCTGCCGCGCTGCACTAGTGCGATCGCTTGCGGTAAAATTCGATGTTCCTGGACTTGAATACGAGCGTGGAGGGTTTCTGGCCTATCGTCTGGCAAAACCGGGACAGCCGCTTGTAGCAAAATTGGACCACTATCAACTTCTAGGCGTACCAGGTGAACAGTACAACCCGCAATTTTGACACCTGCTTCAATTGCTTGTTCTACAGCTTTTACGCCTTTGAAACTGGGTAATAAGCTCGGATGAATGTTAATAATTCGGTCAGGAAAGGCATTGATGAGTACAGGTGTTACCAAGCGCATCCAGCCTGCCATCACTACCCACTCCACCTTGTACTGCCGAAAGACTTCGACAATTGCTGTGTCCAAGTCTTCACGGCGCTTGTAGTCTCGGTGATTGAGTAGGACAGCCGGAACCCCCCAACGCTCGGCTCTCGCTACTGCCTTGATACCGGGATTATTGTAAATTAGGACTTGAATCTCGGCGTTCAGTTGTTGGGATGCGATCGCATCAGCCACTGCCTCAAAGTTACTGCCACTTCCCGAAGCCATAATCCCTAGTTTCAATGGTTGTCCTTTTGCTCCTACGGTCGGAACAGTTGGTGAAATCAGGCAAGGAGTAGAATCAGCTAGCGTTGGATTGGTATTCATGCCGCCTTATTTATCGTTCTAATGGATGGGAACCTGCGAGACATTGAATCATCCACCTGCCCTGTGTCTTACTAGGAGCGGTTGGCATCGCTGGAGGAGTTGATGAAGGTGTGTCCGTTTCACAAATCCCTGCAACAGTAAGAAGATCATCACCATCTTTGACGACAAATACTGTACCCGTATAGCTTCTAAGTTCAGGACGTTTGGCTTGGGCTGTCATCATCACACTCTGAGCCTGATTGCCTTGAGGCACAATTTGGTAGCGATAATTCTCGCTTTCCGGTTTAATGCCGATACCTAAATCCTCAATTGCTGTACCAAATTTTTCATTTTCGAGGTAAAAAGCCTGTTGTGCGCGGTTCATCGCCCCAGTCATCAGTTTGCCTTCTGCTTCTCGTGCCTCCCTAGCTTGTGTTTCAAGGTCGGCTATAACTTGCTCTTGTTCTGCTGGTGTCTCAATGTCAGATAGAACTGGAACCCCCGACGGCACTGTTGTTTCCTCAGAAATCTTCTGAAGTAAGACAGCCCCATCTGTAAACGCCGTAGGTCTGGGTTGTCCAGGGTTTGTATCACTCAATTGCAAACGTAGCTGACCATCATCAGTCAGCTCAAAAATAGTCATTACCGTTTCATTCTGTTCTGGCAAAAGCACATCAATGTGCATGGGTTGCACAGTTGAGTCAATTCGATAGCCAAATGGTAGGGCAACAGGAGAATCAGGGACTAAAGGCAAAAGCATAAAGAATTTGCCCTCTGGCGCGAAAATCAACGTAAGCTTCTGACCCGATGGATCTTCCACTTCCCATCGTCCCTGCAATTGTGTTTCTACAGGATTTGTTGTAGAAGTGCTTTGGGCTTGAGCGACTAAAGGTGTAACTAGCGGTTGAGCCTTGACAGGTGTACTGAGGGTACTCAGTAGCCCTAGCAATACGCTGAGTGTGATGAATTTGCCAGTAACTTGGAAACGAGTTTGGCGCTGGCGAAGGTCGAGGAAAAGATTTTTCATGCAAGTCAAGCCACAACTGGCAAATTTGAAAGTAGGGAGTGGTCTTCTTTAGAAGAACCTTGCGTATATATTCAACACTTTTTGAGGATGTCAGTATAGCTAATGAATCTGAAAGCTTTCTTAAAAGTGAGAGTAGGGGAAGAGACGTTTATTCTTTGTGGTGGGCAAACCTTATCAAGGTATTGCAGCTATCTAGAGGAGACTCTTTGAACCGAAAAGCGATCGCAATAATTTGACCCAAGGCAGTGAGAACAGCTTTTTATAGCAGTAGCCACGAATGTTAGGACATTAACGGGAGAAGAGCGTTCCTTAGCTAGAGGCGATTTGACCCAAAGCTGACCGCCCAAAGCTAACTACTGATTGCTATAACATGTCAGATTGAAACAAGGTTGAACTTAGCCTACCCGTATTTGTCTAATCTTGAGCAGCGAACAATCCCCCATGAGTGAACTTGAACTATTGATGTTACCGGAGATGGTACACATCTGGCAGCAAACACTAGGTTGGCAGCCAACGACTCAACAGCAGCAATTATTCCAGCAGCTTTATGAAGGAATCTTAGAAGGCAACCAGCAGTTAAATCTGACCCGCATTACTGAACCTGTGGAGTTTTGGGAAAAACACTTATGGGATTCTTTGCGGGGTGTATGGAGTCAGGAATCAGAAGGTAAATGTGAGATTAGTCCAACATCAAAAATTATTGATATTGGTACAGGTGCAGGGTTTCCAGGATTTCCTGTGGCGATCGCATTTCCCGATACTGCCATTACCTTACTCGATTCCACCCGCAAGAAAATCACCTTTCTCGAAACGCTCATCGCTAAACTAGACCTCAAAAATGCTACGACATTAACAGGGAGAGCAGAAGCGATCGCCAAACAACCACAACATCGACAAGCTTACGATATAGCACTCCTGAGAGCTGTTGCACCTGCATCCGTCTGCGCTGAATATTCATTACCACTCCTAAAAAAAGGTGGTTTAGCCATCCTCTATCGAGGGCATTGGACAGATGAAGAAACCGAAACCCTAAAACCAGTTCTTGAACCGTTAGGTGGCGAGATTCAGTCAATTGAAGCCTTCACAACACCCATTAGCCATAGCATCCGTCACTGTCTCTACATCCGGAAAGCATCAGTTAAAGAAGTTAAAACCCCTCAACTAAGGAAAACTGGTAGTGAAACATAAAACATTTTTGTTTGTACATTACTCCACTTGACGCTTAGTAAACGAGCGAACTAGTTACTGCTGGGATAGGCGTTTAACCTCTTGACCACCTAATAATTGATGAGCATCTTCCAAAAGGGTGGGAATTTTGTCAGCATGAGGACTCTCCCGTAAACATTGTCGTAAGTCTAATCCTCTCACTCGGTCTGCTTTATTACCGGGGAACCAGTGACTCGCATTACCCAACATGTTGTACCGCATTTTTCCGTATTCAATCATGTCGTAGGCAACAGCAAGATTCCTCAACCACAGAATCACCCGGATATTTAAACCTCCTGGCGTTTCTTCTGGCTTCGGTAAGCCGACGTGCCAAGTTTTAGCCCAATCTTCTCCTAGAATTGCGATCGCTTCTTCCTCTAGACGCACCAAAATCGGCGGCAAAATCTCCGAAGCCCGATCCAATAACTCTACTGCCTTCAAGTGTTCATCAAAATCCGTTGGTCGTGATGCCCCTAAACTCAACGTATGCACCTGAGGATGGCTTAAACAAAACAAGTCATTAAACACCATTGGGCTAAGCGGTTTACACAGTTCCACTAGCTTTCGTGGCGGCTTATAGAGCATCCCTCCCTTATCCGAAGGACTGATGATAAAGACACCCATATCATGGCGTGTTGCCGCTTCAATAGCAGCCCAATTCAATTGATTGATGTAGTACCAGTGCAGGTTAACGTAGTCAAACTGATTCGTTTCAATCGTCTTGACAATCACGTCCGTTGGCCCATGCGTGGAAAAGCCAAGAAATCGCACCTTTCCTTGGGCTTGCAACTGCCGCGCTACATCGACACAACCACCCGGACGGACACTATCATGCAGCAATTCAGGAGTATTAATGCCGTGTATCCCTAATAAGTCAACGTAGTCTAGTTTCAGATTCGCCAGTGACTTATCAAAAGTACGTTGAAACTCTTTGGAATCTGAAGTTGGGCTAATCTTGGTCTGGACAATTAACCGTTCACGAGGAAATGTCGGCAAAATTCGCCCTAGCTGAACCTCTGAAGTCCCATACCCACGCGCCGTTTCAATATGATTAATACCAACTTCAACAGCTCTACGAATCGTCGCCTCTAGATTCTGCTGATTATCTTTGGGAATTTGCCATTCTGGGACATCCTGCCACTTGAACTGATACCTCATGCCACCGCAAGAAAACACTGGCATTTGTAACTCTGTACGCCCAAATCTTCGGTATTGCATCGTCATAAACACGCTTTGAACCTAGAACTGGCTTTGTGTATCTACACGGCTACAGCAAAACCCTCTCTAAATCTAAATTACTGTGCTTTCCAAAGTGCTGCATACCGCCATACAGTTCAAACTGGGTTGCATTTTGAGAAAGAGACGTTCCAACGGAACGTCTCTACGACTCTTACATTTCTCGGACAATAGGTTGACCATCTTTGACTTCGCCAACCAGAACAATATCAGCAACACCTACAAATAAGCCATTCTCTAGAACGCCTGGAATGTTATTCAGCGTTTTTTCAAGTTCAGCAGGGTTATCAATGGAGTCGAATTTCACATCAACAACCATGTTGCCTTGGTCGGTGATTACGGGGCCAGCTTTTTTGATGCCCATGCGGAGTTCTGGTTTTCCACCTAGCTTTTCAATCGCACGCATGACAGGTGCGATCGCCATTGGTATCACTTCTACGGGTAGCAAGAATGTTGAACCTAAGCGATCGACTAATTTATTCCCATCCACGACAACAACAAATTGGTCTGCCAAGGCATCAACAATTTTCTCGCGAGTATGGGCAGCACCACCACCTTTGATCAAGTTCTTCTGCGGATCGACTTCATCAGCACCATCGATCGCGATATCAATATGGTCAACAGCATCCAGCGTCGTTAAGGGAATCCCGTATTGTTTTGCCAAGACTTCTGCCTGAAACGAAGTTGGCACACCCTTAATGTCTTTTAGATCACCCGACTTGAGGCGATTTCCTAGATATTCAATGGCATAGGCAGTCGTTGAACCCGTACCCAGCCCAACAATCGTACCCGACTTCACTAACGCAGCAGCAGCTTTGCCGACTTCCTGCTTCATTACCTTAACGGGGTCATTTCCTGCGGTCATAATAAGAACTCCTTTGAGGGTACACCTAGTAGTTAGTGGCTTTTGATGGCGTACAGCGCTCCTCTACCTGGATGCTGCAAGAGCCAGTCTACTATCTAGGCGTTACGTTCTCATGATTAGCCATCAATGTAAAGTTTTGTAAGAAAGTTGCATAAGTTGCGCCTCAAGGTCTGAGAAGTCTACGTTGCCCTGTAAATTCGTTGTTGAGAGTAAAGGGGGATGTATGAGAGGCGATCGCTTTTTTCAACTTTTAGAGAATTCTTAAATCATTTCTAGTTCAGTAGATATGTCAGCTCGTAAAGATTGAATCTTGAACTATAGCTTTCTTTTAGGAATAAAATTATGCCACGTCGCCGTCGAAATGCTGTTGTAGATAACAATGATGGTTCAGGGGTTCCTTCCGCTGCAATTAGTTCCGATAATGCCTGGGATTATGAACTCTCTGAGGATATGTGGTTTCAAGCTGATCCTTTTGGTGATACCGGGTCTTGGGGGGCAGTAGCTGATATCACGTTGGTAGATGGGCAATCTTTTCTACTACCGCTCGAAATCATTGATAATGCTTTGTCCGAAGAGGCTCAAACGATCATTTGGAGCATTACTGAGAGTGGCTATGGCTTCACTCAAGAGACATACACCTTCAGTGAAAGCGATGGAATGGGCTTTGTTGAGGTGAGTACGACTGGCACTTATAGCGAGGTTGTAATCACTATTAATGATAACGATGCCATCGACCAAACCTTAAATGGAGATACCACTGGGGTTGCCACCGATGATTCTTTGACTGGCAGTGGCAATAACGATGCCATCTATGGCGAATCTGGTGATGACACTCTCTATGGTGGAGCGGGTAATGACATTCTAAATGGGGGCTTAGGTAGCGATGCGATGTTCGGTGGAACTGGCAACGATACCTACATTGTGAACGACTTGGGAGACACTGTTACCGAGTACCCCAACCAAGGTGTAGATACAGTCAAGTCTTCAGTCAGCTTTACGCTAGGAGAGAGAATTGACAACCTGTTCCTTGCTGATTTCTCCGGCAACATAGACGGCACGGGTAACGCCCTCAACAACAAGATTATCGGTAATGAGGGCATCAACACTCTGTCTGGCGCTGATGGCAATGACATTCTCTTAGGCAACTATGGAGATGACAGCCTTTATGGAGAGGATGGAGATGACAGCCTTTATGGAGAGGATGGAGATGACTATTTAGAGGGAGGTTCTGGTGAAGACTATCTAAATGGTGGTGAGGACAACGACGCTCTGTATGGTGGTGAGGGCAACGACACTCTTGACGGCTGGGATGGCGATGATTATCTCGATGGCGGTGCTGACAGTGACACACTGCTTGGAGATCTTGGCAATGACACCCTGTATGGCAATGACGGTGACGACTACCTTTATGAGGAAGTTGACTATGTTGATCAGTACGGGAATACCTACTTTGGCGGCAATGACTTTCTGTATGGCGGCAATGGCAATGACACCTTAGTTAGTGAAGATGGTGACGACTACTTATATGGCGGGTCTGGCAACGATATTTTAGAAGGTGGCAATGGTAGCGACTACCTTGATGGTTATGGCTTAGGTACAGAATTTGACACCCTAACAGGTGGAACCGGAACTGATACCTTTGTTCTTGGTAGCTACTGGTGGGGTGCTTACTACGTGGAGGATGCGGCTGGCTACGCCACAATTACTGATTGGGAAGCTTCAATTGATACCATTCAATTGTCTGGTAGCTCTAGTGATTATCGGCTAGAGTTTGAAACCAACTGGGCTGGTACGGCGGATTACGATACAGGAATTTACTACCTAGGTGGTACAGGCCCGGAGGAGTTGATTGGGGTGGTGCAAGACACAACCAATGTAGGTTTATCACAGTTCACTTTTGTCTAGTGGACGTTTAAAAAAAAGATTATCAATGCATCACTCGATCGCATAGGCAGTGGTTGAACCCGTACCCACCCCGACAATCGTACCTGACTGCACAAGCGCAGCAGCAGCTTTGCCGACTTCCTGCTTCATTATCTTAACGGGGTCATTTCCTGCGGTCATAATAAGAACTCCTTTGAGGCTACACCTAGTAGTTAGTGGCTCTTGATTGCGTACAGCTCTCCTCTACTGGGATGCTGCAAGAGCCAGTCTACTATCTAGGCGTTACGTTCTCATGATTAGCCATCAATATAAAGTTTTGTAAGAAAGTTGCGTAACTTCTGCCTCAAGGTCTGAGAATCTTACGTTGCCCTGTAAATTCGTTGTTGAGAGAAAGGCGGAGTAGAGAAGAGGCGATCGCCTTTTTTTTACTTTACAGAATTCTTAAATCATTTCTACTTCAGTAGATATTTCAGCTCACCAAGATTGAATCTTGAACTATAGCTTTTCGTTAGGAATAAGATTATGCCACGTCCACGTCGCCGTAGAAATGCTGTTGTAGACAACAATGATGGTTCAGGGGTTGTTTCCGCTGAAGTTAGTCCCGATAATGCTTGGGATTATCAACCGCCTTCCGATATATGGGGTGACAACTTTTCTTCAGATGGACTGTGGTCTACACTAGCTGACGTTACCTTGGTAGATGGACAGTCTTTTCTGCTACCTCTCCATATCATTGATAATAATTTCTCCGAAGTCGAAGTCCCTCAAACTGTTATTTGGAACATTACTGAGAGTGGCTATGGCTTCACTCAAGAAACCTACACCTTCAGTGAAAGTGATGGCATGGGCTTTGTTGAGGTGAGTACGACTGGCACTTATAGCGAGGTTGTAATCACTATTAATGATAATGATGTCATCGACCAAACCTTGAATGGCGATGCTGCTGATAATTCATTGTCTGGTAGTAACACTAACGATGCCATCTATGGCGAAGCTGGCGATGACACCATTGATGGAGGAGAGGGTGACGACAAGCTGTTTGGCGATAATGAATATGACTATGACTATGATGAAACAGGTAACGATACGCTCTATGGTGGAGCGGGCAACGACATTCTAGATGGGGGTAATGGTAGCGATGCGATGTTCGGTGGAACTGGCAACGATACCTACATTGTGGACAACCAAGAAGACACAGCTACCGAGTATCCTAACCAAGGTGTAGATACCGTTAAGTCGTCAGTCAGCTTTACGCTAGGAGAGAGAGTCGATAACCTGTTCCTCACTATTTCTGACGATATCGACGGTACGGGTAACGCCCTCAACAACAAGATTGTTGGTTATTCTGGCAGCAATATTCTGTCTGGTCGTGAGGGCAATGACATTCTCTTAGGCAACGGCGGAGATGACAGCCTTTATGGAGAGGATGGAGATGACAGCCTTTATGGAGGATTAGAAAATGATTATTTGGAGGGAGGTTCTGGTGAAGATTACCTAAATGGTGGTTATAACAATGACTCCTTATATGGTGGAGCAGACAACGACACCCTTGATGGATGGAATGGCGATGATTACCTTGATGGCGGTGCTGGCAGTGACACGTTGCTAGGAGATCTTGGCAATGACATCCTGTATGGTAGTGACGGTGACGACTACCTTTATGAGGAAGTTGACTATGTTGATGAGTTCGGAAATACCAACTATGGCGGCAATGACTACCTAGAAGGTGGTAATGGCAATGACACCTTAGTTAGTGAAGATGGCGACGATGGCTTATATGGCAACTCTGGCAATGACACCTTGGAAGGTGGCAATGGTAGCGACTACCTTGATGGTTATGGCTTAGGTACAGAATTTGACACCTTAACAGGTGGCGCTGGAACTGACTATTTTATTCTAGGTAACTCTTGGTGGGGCGCATACTACGTTGAGGATGCGGCTGGCTACGCCACAATTACTGACTGGGAAGCTTCAATTGATTCCATTCAACTGTATGGTAGCTCTAGTGATTATCGGCTAGAGTTTGAAACAAACTGGGTTGGCACGGCGGATTACGATACAGGAATTTACTACCTAGGTGGTACGGGTTCGGAGGAGCTGATTGGTGTACTGCAAGACACAACAAATATTGATTTATCACAGTTCACCTTTGTCTAGTGGACGTTCAAAAAAGATTATCAATACACCATCGTAAGGGTAAGACACTGCCTTACTCTTACAACTGTCAGCTTATGAAGGCGATCGCGCTTTAGTCGGTGCCAAATGCGATCGCCTTAATTATCTTTTCAGAAGTTTTGAAGACGTTAAGGCTTACACTCCATTTACAGTCTTATTGATATCCAGCCCTGCGACATATTAGGCTGGGTTGTAAAAATTTAAGTCCAAGAGTTTGTGGTAGGCCATTCGTGACAAGTTAAGGCAAAGTAATTGTTGTCAATGAGACAATATACTTAATTTTCTAGCTAACGAGAATGATAATCAAACAGTGAGGGGGAGGAGGTATAGGCTAGCAGTACTAGCCTATA
>JAESFV010000189.1_pt1 | contig 77583 bp, 76 predicted proteins | sample 9269471 | NCBI WGS metagenome assembly JAESFV01 (sample SAMN14502647, study PRJNA617108) | algae metagenome | isolation source: Symplocastrum torsivum CPER-KK1 and co-occurring heterotrophs from... | place: USA: Central Plains Experimental Range, Colorado | collected 2001-01-01
GGGTTTGGGGTGGGGGCCTGCGGCCTTGCGCACGGCCGCTGGCCCCCACCCCACTACGACTAGGCAGCAAGCTGCCAAGTCTTCGTTGCCCCTCCCCTGAAGGGGAGGGGCTGACTCGTTGTTGCGGCTGATTTCGGTCGCAACCCGACATTGCTCCACACGCCCAAACAAAAAAGGCCCGCCTTTCATCCGAAAGGCGGGCCTTTTTGTCAGCCATGCAGCAATCTCACCCCTTTTCGGGCGGCGCCACGGTGATCCGCACCCGCTCGCCCGAATTGCCGGGGAAGCCGGTGAACATCGCCTCGACCAGATTGGGGACGATGGTTTGCAAATTGTTGTCGCGTGACTGCGCCTCGGCATGGCCTTCGAACAGGCGCGATCCGTCGGCGGCGCGGTTGATCTGCAGGTTCAGCCCGCTGGTATAGACGGTATAGCTGCTGACATCATTATAGCCGCCGAAGCCGGGTCCGAACCCGCCCCACAGGAACGGGTCGCGATAGCCATAGACATAGCGGCGCCCGCCGCGCCCGGTGACGATCACCGGGCGATAGAAACCGCGGCCATAATAACCGCCGTAGCCGCCATACCAGGGGTCGCCGAAACCGGGGCTCGACACGACGCGTTCGCGCCCCTTGTCGACGCCATAGTCCATGCGGACGACCAGATCGGCGCGCTCGCCGGGTGCGGCGGGGCGATAACCGTATCGCGTCAGTTCGCCCGCGACCAGATTGGCATATTGGCCAAATTCGATGCCGCCGGCCAGCGCCGGGTTGTTCGCCTCGACGACAAAGCTCTGGCCCTGCGGCGCGGGCAATTGGGTCTGGAAACGCGCGACATCGGCCTTGAACGGCGTTGCGCAGCCGGCGAGCGCCAGCGCGGCGCCGGTCATCGCGGCGAGTCCCAAGCGGCGAAGGCCGAGGTGGCGAAGGGTCGAATTGCTCATCGTCTTGGCTCCGTGATTCGGGGGCGCACATCTCTGGCGCTTTATACCATGACTGCGCCGATGCGACTTAACCTTGGTTGAACCCGGCTCGTCGCATCATGGTTCCCTATCCGATATCGGGTGCCGCTGCCAATAAACAAGCCCGGTCAGACGATTAGCGGCACAGCCCCAACGCCGCATAGGCGGCGTCGATCGTCGGCCGCGCGAGCGCCGCCGCGCGCGCCGCGCCATCCTCCAGCGCCGCATCGATCGCCGCCGGGTCGGCCTTGAGTTCGGTCAGCCGCGTGGCGATCGGGCGCAGGCTTTCGACGAGCAGTTCGCCCAAAGCAGGTTTGAACGCGCCGAACCCCTGTCCGGCGAAGCGCGCCAGCACGTCGTCGACGCTTTCATCGGCCATCGCGGCATAGATCGACACGAGGTTGCGTGCCTCGGCGCGCGCCTCCAGCCCCGTGACCTCCGACGGCAACGGTTCGGCGTCGGTCTTGGCCTTGCGGATCTTGGCCATGATCGTGTCGGCATCATCGACCAGGTTGATGCGGCTTGCATCGCTCGGGTCCGATTTCGACATTTTGGCATTGCCGTCGCGCAGGCTCATGATCCGTGCCGCGGCCTTCGGAATCGTCGGTTCGGGCAGCGTGAACGTCTCGGTTCCCGTATCGAGGTTGAATTTGGTCGCGATGTCGCGCGCAAGCTCCAGATGCTGTTTCTGGTCGTCGCCGACGGGAACATGCGTCGTCTGATAGAGGAGCACGTCGGCGGCCTGCAGCACCGGATAGGCGTAAAGCCCGACGCTGGCGCCCTCGCGGTTCTTGCCCGATTTTTCCTTGAATTGCGTCATCCGGTTCAGCCAGCCGATGCGCGCGGTGCAGAACAGGAGCCAGCCGAGCTCGGCATGGGCGGGGACGCGCGCCTGGTTGAACAGGATCGCCTTGGCGGGGTCGATCCCCGCGGCCATCAGCGCCGCCGCCATCTCGCGCGTGTTCGCGGTCAGCTCGGCGGGGTCGTTGTGGACGGTGATCGCGTGCAGGTCGGCCAGGAAATAGAGCTTGTCGCCCGGCATCTCGTCCTGCATCCGCACCCAGTTGCGGATCGCGCCCAGATAATTGCCGAGGTGCAAGTTTCCGGTGGGCTGAATGCCCGATAACGTCCGCATCATATCTGTCCCATTAGAGTTTGCGTCGGCGCAGCTGGCCGATGGTGTCGCGATTGACCACGCCGAACAGCATGGCGCAACCAAAGAATATGAGCCCGCCCAAGGCCACGATCGCGCTCAGCGCAACGATCCGCTCGAACACCCCGCCGACAAAGGCGTCGCCCGCCAGCGGGATCGCCACGATCAGCGCGGCCGCCATCGCCGCCGCGGCGAGGATGATGCGCGCGATCCGCCCGGCGACGCGCCCGGTCAAACGGAACAGGCCTTTGCGGTGCAGGATGGCATAGAGCATCGCGACATTGCACCATGCGGCGATCGATCCCGCGAGCGCCAGCCCGACGATGCCGAGCGAGGGGATCAGGGCCAGGTTGAGGCCGATATTGATGAGCAAGGAGATCGCGGCGGTCCACACCGGGGTGCGGGTGTCCTTGCGCGCGAAGAAATTGGGGACCAGCACCTTGACCAGCACATAAGCGGGCAGGCCGACGACGAGCCCGCCGACCACCGCGCCGGTCGCGAGGCCGTCGGCAACGCTATATTGGCCGCCGACGTAGAAGGCGCTGGTGATCGAAGGACCGGCGACGAACAGCGCGACCGCTGCGGGGACGGTCAGCAGCATCGCCAGTTCGACCGCATTGCTTTGCAGGCGCGCCGCACCGTCGCGGTCGTCGAGCGCCACAAAGCGCGACAGCGCGGGCAGGATCGCGGTGCCGAGCGCGATGCCGATGATGCCGAGCGGCAGCTGGTTGAGGCGATCGGCCATCGCCAGATAGGTGATGCTCTTGTCGGGCAGCGAGGCGATGAAGAACAGGTCGACGAAGCGGCTGATCTGATAGACCCCGGCGCCGAACACCGCGGGCAGGATCAGCACCCCCATTTCGCGCACGCCGGGGGTCAGCTGCGGGCGGCGGAGCGCCGGCCGAAAGCCCGAGCGCCGCACCCAGAACAGGAGCCAGACGAGCTGGAACAGCCCGGCCAGCGAAACCGAAATCGCCAGATACAGGCCGGTGGCCGCCTTGGCCGCTTCGCCGCCGTCGCCGGTGACCATGCCGAGGAGCAGGGCTGCGACGAGGCAGATGTTGAGTAGGATCGGCGCCGCCGCCGCTGCGGCAAAGCGCGACAGGCTGTTGAGGATCGCCGCGAACAAGGTCGCGACGCTCATGAACGCCAGATAGGGAAAGGCGATGCGCGCCATGGTGACGGTCAGGTCGAATTTTTCGCTGTCGGCGCGCAGCGCCTCGCTGGCGAACAGGTGCATGATCCACGGCATAACGATCAGCAGCAGCGCCGAAAAGACGATCAGGATCGGGATCAGCACCGCCAGCACCGCATCGGCAAAGGCGCGCGCCTCGCTATGGTCGCCTTCCTTGGTCATCCGCTGGTTGAACAGCGGGACAAAGGCGGCGGCGAAGGCGCCCTCGGCGAACAGGCGGCGAAAGATATTGGGGAGCTGGAATGCCAGCTGCCACGCGTCGGCGACGCCGCCCGCGCCGAGGATGCGGCTGAGCAGCATGTCGCGCGCAAAGCCAAAAATGCGGCTGACCATCGTCAGCCCGCCGATCGTCCCGACGCTTTTGAGCAGGCCGCTCATCGGTAAGGCCCCTTCCCTTCAGGGGAGGGGTTGGGGCGGGGTTTCGCGGCGTAGAGCAAGGCCGAAAGACCCCACCCCGCTGCGACGAGGCCCGGCTTTGCCGAGCCAAGTCTCGCTGCCCCTCCCCTGAAGGGGAGGGGTTTAGTCAGGAGGGCCAAGGCCGTCAGATCAGGCCTGGCCGACCGGAACGGCGTCGCCCAGTTCCCCGGCTTCGGTCTGCGCCTGAACCTGCTGCATGAACAGGCCGTGGAAATCGATGGGTTCCAGCAGCAGCGGCGCAAAACCGCCGTCGCGGACGGCATCGGCGACGACGCGGCGGGCGAAGGGGAACAGGATGCGCGGCGCTTCGGCGAGGAAAAACGGCTGCAACTGGTCTTCGGGGACGTTGCGGACGCCGAACAGTCCGGCATATTTCAGTTCGATCACGAACATCGTGCCCTGATCGGCCTTCGACGTGACGTCGATCTTCAAGGTCACTTCGAACAGGTTCTCGCCGACACCTTCGGCGGCGATGTTGAACTGGACGTCGATCTGCGGCGGGTCCTGCCACTGGTAAACCGCCGGCGCGTTCGGATTTTCGAACGACAGATCCTTCACATATTGCGAAATCAGTCCGATCGCGGGGCTGGTATCTTCGCCATTGGGCTGCAGGGCGGGGTTGTTGATGTCGGCGCTGGTCTCGTCAGCCATGGTGCATTGCTTTCGCTCGAAAAGATGAAACAGGATCCGCGCTGCAGGCCGTGTCGGGACTGCGGCAGACGGTTGCGGCGGCGCTTAGCAGCGCGCGCCAGCCAGCACAATGGGATCGCGGCGGCGCTTTGCTGGGGGTGAATCGTTGACCTGCCGCATCGGCGGGGCCATGGCGTTTGAAACTTGGCCGTGCATCGCCTATGTATCGGCCTTGATGTTTTCATTGCCCGCATTGGACTTTTGCCCGTGACTGCTTTTTCGATCGTCCTGCTCGCCATGATTGCCGCCTTCCTCGGCATGCGGCTGTACTCGGTACTCGGCAAGCGCACCGGGCATGAGCAGGAACCGGTGCTGCCGCGCCGCGACGAGCGTGCGCCGCCCGCGCCGGTGCGGCTGGAGGATGGCGACGCGCCGTCGGCGCCGATCGGTGCACCCGACACCTCGGGCCTGGTCTATGAACCCGCCGCCGAAATCGGCCTGCGCCAATTGCTCGCAACCGACCGCAATTTCGACGCCGGCCGCTTCATGGAGGGCGCCGAGGCGGCATACCGCATGATCCTCGAAGCCTATTGGAAGGGCGATCGCGATACGCTGCGCGACCTGTGCGACGACGACAGCTACGAAGCCTTTGTCGAGGCGATCGAAGCGCGCGATGCGCGCGGCGAAAAGCTGGAGAACCGCCTGATTGGCATCGAGTCGGCGAAGATTGTCGCGGTCGAGATGGACCGCAAGGAAGCGCGCGTCACCGTGCGCTATCAGGCGGACATCAGCGCGATCACGCGCGACGCCGATGGCAAGATGATCGCCGGGTCGATGAGCGATGCGTCGCGCACTGACGATCTGTGGACGTTCCGCCGCGCGATCGGCAGCGACGATCCCAACTGGCTGCTCGACGAAATCGAAGCAGCCTGACCGCGATGCCCGCGCTTGGTTCGTCCGGGAAGCGCCGGATGCGGGTTTTCGGATTGTCCTTGGTCGCGGCATTACCGCTCCTCGCGGGGTGCGCGTCGGTGATCCCCGATGCAGGCAGCCGCCCCGCCGCCTCCACACCGGCGCCGGCAGCGAAGCCGTCGGGCGCCACGCCGCGCCCTTATCAGCCGCGGCCATCGGAAAGCGGCGGCGTTGCGGCGAGGCCGATCCCCGCCACGCCGCGTGCGGCGCTGCCCGCCCCCGCGGTCCCGGCCGACGCGACGACGGCGGCGGCGAGCGGCGTCATTGCCGGCCCCGATTTTGCGTCACTTGGCATCGCTCCCGAACAGGCAAGCGCCGCGCTTGCCGCCTTTCGCATCAGCTGTCCTTCGGTCCAGCGCCGCGCCGATGTCAGCGGGCTGACGCAGGCCGCCGACTGGGCCGAAAGCTGCAACGCCGCGAAAAACTGGGCCGACAGCGACGCCGCGACCTTCTTTGCGCGCTATTTCGGGACGGTGCAGATCGGCGCCGGAACCGCCTTCGTCACCGGCTATTACGAACCCGAAATTGCCGGATCGCGCACGAAGCGCCCGGGCTATGACGTCCCCATCTATCGCCGCCCCGCCGATCTGGTCGATGTCGACCTCGGCCAATTCTCCGACGAGCTGAAGGGCAGGACGATCCGCGGCCGCGTCGAGGGCAGCAAGCTGGTGCAATATTACGACCGCGCCGCGATCGAAAGCGGCGCGCTCGAAGGCCGCGGGCTCGAAATCGCTTATGCCGCCGACGCCGCCGAATTCTTCTTCCTGCAGGTGCAGGGCTCGGGCCGCCTGCGCCTGCCCGACGGCGGCGTCATGCGGATCGGTTACGACAGCCAGAATGGCCGCGGCTATGTCGGCATCGGCAAGCTGCTGCTCGACCGCGGCGAATTGCAGCGCGGACAGGCGTCGATGCAGGGCATCCTCGACTATCTGCGCGCCGACCCGAAACGCGGCGCCGCGGTGATGAACGAGAATCCCAGCTGGGTGTTTTTCCGCGAACTCACCGGCCCCGGCCCGCTCGGCGCCATGGGCCTGCCGGTGACCGGCCGCGCCAGTGTCGCTGCGGATCCCAAATATGTGCCGCTCGGCGCCCCCGTCTTCCTCTCGCTCGACCGTGCCGAACCGAACGGCCTATGGGTGGCGCAGGACACCGGCGGCGCGATCAAGGGCGCCAACCGCTTTGACAGCTTCTGGGGCGCGGGCGAGGATGCGCGCGCGATCGCCGGTGGCATGGCGGCGCGCGGTTCGGCGTTGCTGCTGCTCCCGCGCGCCAGCGTCGCGCGGCTGATCCCGGCGCGCTGACGCCGCGATGGCGCGGCGGCTCGATCCCGACGAAAGCGCGCTGTGGAAAAAGGTCGCGGCGACGGTGAAGCCGCTGGTGAAGGCGAAAGTGCCGCTCGCGCCCGCAGCCCCGCCGACGATCCGCCCGCCTACGCCGACCCCGCGCAGCACCGCCGCCCCGGCGGCGCCCGTCCGTCCCGCCACGAAACTGCCGCCGCCGCGCCGCACCCACAGCGCCGCGACGCTCGACGGCCATTGGGACCGGCGCCTGCGCAAGGGGCTGGTCCGCCCTGACTTCAGCATCGACCTGCACGGGCATAGCCTCGCCTCGGCGCAGGCGCTGCTCGACGATGCGATCGGTCGTGCGCTGCTGCGCGGCGCGCGCGTGCTGCTGGTGGTGGCAGGGCGCCTCCGCCCCGGCGCCGACCGCCTGCCGAAAATGCACGGCGACCCGCGCCCGCGCGGCGCGATCCGCGCCTCGCTCCCCGACTGGCTCGCTTGTTCGCCCCACGCCGACCAGATCGTCGCGCTGCGCCCCGCGCACATCAGCCACGGCGGCGCGGGCGCGGTCTATGTGATCCTGCGGCGCGCAAGGGACGATTGATCTCACGCAAAGGCGCAAAGGCGCGAAGAAGAATTATCTCACACAAAGACACAAAGACACGAAGCGGGATGAAAGTCCGTGAGGTAAGACCATCGTCGCAGGCAATCACAAATGACGCGACGCGTGATCCGTCGCAGCGGCCTAGGTATAACCCGTTGTCTTTGTGCCTTTGTGTCTTTGTGTGAGAAATCTCTTTCTGATCTTCTTCGCGCCTTCGCGTGAGATCAATTTAATCCAGCAAAGCCCGCATCAATATCCCGCGGTAAATCGCGGTCAGTTTGTGCAGATCGGCGACCGCCACCGCCTCGTCCAGCTTGTGCATCGTCGCGTTGGTCAGCCCGAATTCGACCACCGGGCACAGCGCGTGCAGGAAGCGCGCGTCCGATGTCCCTCCGGTCGTCGACATCTCCGCCACCACATCGGTTTCGGCATGGATCGCCTCGGCGACCAGCCCCGACAGTTCGCCCGGCGGGGTCAGGAACGCCTCGCCCGAAATCTTGCCCAGAACCTTCGCGGCGGGCTCGACCTCATGCGCAATACGCTCGATCATTGCGACCAGATCGGCGCCGCGGTGCTGGTCGTTGAAGCGGATCGACAGCCGCGCGCGCGCCGACGCCGGGATGACATTGGTTGCGCCATTGCCGACCTCGATGTCGGTAAATTCGATGTTCGACGGCTGGAACCAGTCGTTGCCCTGATCGAGCACCACCGCATCGATCGCCGCCATGATCCGCACCAGCTTGGGGATCGGATTGTCGGCGAGGTGGGGGTAGGCGACATGCCCCTGCGTCCCCGGCACGTCGATCCAGATATTGACCGACCCGCGCCGTCCGATCTTTACCATGTCGCCGAGCTTGTTCACCGACGTCGGTTCGCCGACGACGATCATGTCGGGCGCGATCCCGCGCCCCGCCATATGCTCCATCAGCGCACGGGTGCCGAAAATCGCCGGGCCTTCCTCGTCGCCGGTGATGATCAGGCTGATTGTTCCAGCATCGACCGGGGTCGCGGCGGCGGCCGCGACAAAGGCCGCGATCGATCCCTTCATATCGACCGCGCCGCGGCCATAGAGCAGGTCGCCGCGAATCTCGGGGGCAAAGGCGTCGCCGGTCCAGCCAATCCCCGGCGGCACGACGTCGAGATGCCCGGCAAAGCCGAAATGGACGGGGCCGCTACCCCGCCGCACCGCGAGCAGATTTTCGACCGGCCCGTCGGGTTCGATCCCGTCGATAAAGCGCTCGACGGTGAAGCCCAGCGGGGTGAGCGCTGCCTCGAGCACATCGAACACCGCGCCGGTCGCGGGTGTGACGGAGGGCGCGGCGATCAGCGCCTGGGCGAGGGTGACGGGGTCGATGTGCGTGGGCATGCCCGCCCCTTACCCGCTGACGCCGCGCCAAGTCGAGCCGATAGAAATGGGGGGTCGCACAAAGACACGAAGACACGAAGAAGCCGAGCGGAAACGCGGCTGTCGCTTTTCTCTTTGGTGCGCAGCGCCTTTCTGTATGTCGTCTGCGACGGCAAACCGCGATCAGCGATCATTGACCGCCCTCTTCGTGTCTTTGTGTCTTTGTGCGAAACAAAGGAGCTTGGTTCGCGCCCATGCGCGCCGCAACAGGAACAGACGCCATGCCCAAACTGGACCTCGACGCCATCCCGCAAACCAACACCACCGGTTATCCCGCACCCTATGATGCGGCGGTGCAGGGCCGCTGGTACCGCCGCCTCGCGCCCGCCACCGGTCTCAGCGATTTCGCCGCCAGCCATGTCGTGCTGAAACCCGGCGCCTGGTCGTCGCAGCGCCATTGGCACGACGGCGAGGACGAGATGCTGGTGATGATTTCGGGTGAAGCGACCCTGATCGAGGATGACGGCCGCTGGCCGATGCGCCCCGGCGACATCGCGGTGTGGCCGAAGGGCGGCACCAACGGCCACCATCTGGTGAATGAATCGGACGCCGACTGCGTGTTCGTCGCGCTCGGCGGCGGCAAGAAATATGACACCGGCGGCGGCTATTCCGACATCGACATGATGTTCGGGCCGGACGGCTATTTCCACAAGGACGGGACGCCCTATCCGACGAAGCGGATCGCGTAATGCCGCCGCGAATCACGGCTCGCCCTGCATTGAGGTCAATTTAAGAAATCTAACAGAGCGGCAGAACGGACAGGATAGCGGGCATGCAAGTACCAATTTTCCAAGTCGACGCATTTACGAATCGACTCTTCGCTGGCAATCCTGCGGCGGTGATCCCGATGGACGATTTTCCGCCAGACGCCGTTTTGCAGGCCGTGGCGGCGGAAAACAACCTCTCGGAAACCGCCTTTTTCGTGCCCCGGGGTGATCGCTTTGATCTGCGCTGGTTTACGCCGACGGTCGAAGTGCCGCTGTGCGGCCATGCGACACTCGCCAGCGCGGCGGTCATCATGGAAAGGTTGCGGTGTGATCTGTCATTGGTCACGTTTGACACCGCCAGCGGTCCCTTGATGGTAGAACGTAGCGGCAGCGGCTATAGCATGGACCTTCCTGCCCACCGTATCGACCCGCTGGAACCAGTTCCGCAATTGGAAGAGGTGATCGGCATGAAAGTCGATACCTTGGTCACTTATGCGGGCAATTACTTGGCGCTATTGCCGCATCCCGGCGCCGTCAGAAACTTGGACCCCGATCCTGCTGGTATATTGGCGCTGGGCTGTACCGGCCTGGTCGTGACGTCACCGAGTGACGGGCCATATGATTTTGTCAGTCGATATTTCGCGCCTGGCAAGGGGATTGACGAGGATCCAGTGACCGGCGGCGCACATTGCGCGCTCACTCCCTTTTGGGCGGCGCGAACGCGCAAGCAGGAGTTTTTTGCGTATCAGGCGTCGGCCAGAGGAGGAGAAATTCGGTGCCGCCTGGTGGGGGACCGTGTTCAGCTGATTGGTGACGTCGCCTTTTATCTTGAAGGGAAGGTAACGATTGATGACAATGCATGACGCTTCTTGCCATTGCGGCGCAGTAAAATTCCGCATCGAATGGACGATTGAGGAGCTGACAACCTGCGATTGTTCGCTGTGCGCAAAGCGCAATGCCGTGATGGTGAAAGTACCCGATACGGCGTTGCAAGTCGTTGAAGGCGAAGCACTGATCACACGCTACCAATGGAATACGAGGCGGGCGCTGCATCATTTCTGCAGCCGATGCGGCATATATCTATTTCACCGGAAACGCGCCGCGCCCGACCATTTCGGCGTCAATATCTTCTGTCTGGACGATTTCGATCCGGCGAGTGTCGCGGTTCGCGCGACCGAAGGTGCCAATATGACGCTTGTCGAACCCAGGGCCAATCCCCGTTGGCCGGGGCCGTCCGATTGACGTTATAGCACCGGCCCCTCAAACTTCTCGATCACCCAATCCTCGGCCTGCGCGCCGCCGATCCAGTCCTGCATGCACTTATGGCTGATCACCGCCTGCATATAGGCGAGCGCGAAGGGCGGTAGCGGGATCGAGTAGGTGATGAAGCGGGTGACCACCGGCGCGAACATCATGTCGGCGGCGGACCAGTCGCCGAACAGATAATCGCCCGCGCCGCCGAACCGCGCCCGCGCCTCGGCCCAGACTTGCAGGATGCGCACGACATCGGCCTGCACTTCCGGGGTCAGTTGGGCGGCGGGAAAGATGCGGCGGATGTTCATGCTGTGGTTGCGGCGCAGCGCCGCGAAGCTGGAGTGCATTTCGGCCGCCATCGACCGCGCCATCGCGCGCGCCGCCATATCGTCGGGCCAATAGCCGCGGGTGCCGCCGGTTTTCTCGTTGAGATAATCGATGATCGCCAGGCTATCCCATACGACGATGTCGTCGCCGTCCCACAATATCGGCACCTTGCCGCCCGACGGCGCAAACTCGTCACCCTCGCGGCGCTGGTTCCATTCCTCATTGTAGAGCGGGACGGTGATTTCCTCGAACGGCAGGCCGCTATGCTTGGCGGCGAGCCAGCCGCGCAGGCTCCAGCTGGAGTAGGCCTTGTTGCCGATGAACAGTTTCATGGGGTCTCCAAGTCCCCCTCCCGCTTGCGGGAGGGGCTAGGGGAGGGCCTGTATGGCCCTATGGGAGACGCAACATGCCCTCCCCCGACCCCTCCCGCAAGCGGGAGGGGAGAAGGATTATACCTCCACCGCCTCCAGCACCGCGGTGCGCAGCTCGGCGATTCCCATGCCCTTCTCCGACGAGGTCATGATGACCTCGGGATGCGCCGCGGGGTGCTTGCGCGCCTCGGCCTCGGTCGCGGCATGGATCGCGGCGAGGTCACTCGCCTTGACCTTGTCGGCCTTGGTCAGTACGATGCGATAGCTCACCGCCGCGGTGTCGAGCATTTCCAGGAACTCGCGGTCGACATCCTTTAGCCCGTGGCGGCTGTCGATCAGCACCAAAGTGCGCTTCAGCACCTGCCGCCCGCGCAGATAATCGTTCACCAGGAAACGCCATTTCTTGACGACATCCTTCGGCGCCTTGGCAAAGCCGTAACCCGGCATGTCGACCAGCCGGAACACCAATGGCTCGCCGACGTCGAAATAATTGAGCTCCTGCGTCCGCCCCGGGGTCACCGACGTGCGCGCCAGCCCGTTGCGGTTGGTCAGCGCGTTGAGCAGCGACGATTTGCCGACGTTCGAACGGCCCGCAAAGGCGATTTCGGGCATCGTCGGGTTCGGCAGATGCTGAAGCGCCGGGGCCGATTTCAGAAAATTGATCGGCCCCGAAAACAGCTTGCGCGCGCGTTCCGCCCTTTCGGGATCGGCTCCCGGCGCAAGGTCGTCGCGATCGCTCACGTCGTCGCCTGCGCCTTCAGCGCCGGGAACTTCTGGTACATCCACTGCTGCTGCGCGATCGACAGGATGTTGTTGGTGATCCAATACAGCAGCAGGCCCGCCGCGAACGGCGCCATGATGAACATGAACAGCCACGGCATGATCTTGAACACCTGTTGCTGCACCGGGTCGGCCGGGGCGGGATTCAGGCGGAACTGGAGCCACATCGTCACGCCCAGGATCACCGCGAGCACACCGATCGCCAGGATCGACGGCGGGGTAAAGGGCAAGAGGCCGAACAGGTTCAGGATGTGCAGCGGATCGGGCGCCGACAGATCCTTGATCCACAGGATGAACGGCTGGTGGCGCATTTCGATCGCCAGCATCAGCACCTTGTACAGCGCGTAAAAGATCGGGATCTGGATCAGGATCGGCAGACAGCCGGCCAGCGGATTGATCTTTTCGTCCTTGTAGAGCTTCATCAGCTCCTGCTGCATCTTGGGCTTGTCGTCCTTGAAGCGTTCCTGCAGCGCCTTCATCTTCGGCTGGACGACGCGCATCTGCGCCATCGACGAGAATTGCCGGTTGGCGATCGGGAACATCAGCAGGCGGATGATCAGGGTCAGCGCCATGATCGCGACGCCGAAATTGCCGACCTGCAGGAACAGCCAGTGCAGCAGCTTGAAAATCGGTACCGCGAAAAATTCGAACCAGCCCCAGTCGATCGCGTTCGACAGGCGGGTGATGCCCAGCTTGTCCTGATAGGTTTCCAGGATCTCGACTTCCTTCGCACCGGCAAAGATGCGGCTGGTCGTCGTGATCTGCTGGCCGGGGGCGACCTGCGCAAAGTCGCGCGCGAAAAGGGTCTGGTAATTGTTGGCGGCGGGCGAGCTGATCGCCGCGGTCACGCGCTCGCCCTTGGCCGGAACGACCGCCGCGAGCCAATATTTGTCGGTAAAGCCGAGCCAGCCTGCCGAATTAAAACGCACGGTGCGGTTCGGGGCTTCCTCCAGATCCTCATAATCGGCGTCGAATACCGACTTGCCGTCGAGATAGCCGGTCGGTCCAACATGGATCGTCCAGCTGTCGACCTCGTGCGGGTCGGTCGGCTTGCCGAGCCGGTCGATCAGCGCAAAGCTGCTCGCGCTCACCGGCGCGGTGCCGCGATTGGCGATCGTCTGCTTGGCGGTGATCAGGTAATTGGCGTCGATGCTATATTCGATGCGGAACGTCTGGCCGGTGCCATTGGCCCAGCTGAGCGTCACCGGCGTCGTCGGGGTCAGCTTGCTGCCGCTGGCGGTCCACAGCGTCGTCGGCCCCGGTACCTGAACGCCCTGCGCCGACCAGCCGATGCTGGCGAAATAGGCGGCCTTGGTACCGCCCGGCGCAAACAGGCGCACCGGCGGCGAATCCTTTTTGATCGTCTGGCGATATTTGGTCAGCGTGATGTCGTCGATGCGCGCGCCGACCAGGTTGATCGAACCCGCCAGCGCCGGGGTGGCGATCGGCATCCGGTTGCCCTCGGCCAGCGCCGCTTCGACCGGGCGGATCGCCTGCGTTGCGGGGGCAGCGGGGGCAGTGGCGGTCGGCAGCGCGCTCGGCTGGCCTTGCGCGGCGGGCGTGGTTGCCGGGGTGCCGTTGGCGCCCGCGACCGTGGTCGTTACGTCGGGCTTGGCGGGGGTCGGGAAAAACTGCGCCGAGACGAAGTTCCAGCCGATCAGGATGGCCACCGACAATAAAATTGCCGCGATCAGATTACGCTTGTCGTCCACGCTCTACGGTCTCTCTTCGTCTCAAAAAAATGTCGGGGAAAACGGCAGCTACGGCACCGGATCATGGCCATGCCCGCCCCAAGGATGGCAGCGCAATAGCCGCTTTGTCGCGAGCCAGCCACCCTTGATCGCACCATAGCGTGACAGCGCCGTGATCGCATAGGCGCTGCACGAGGGGGAATAGCGGCATGTCGGCGGCAGCAGCCGCGACGGGCCAAGCTGCCAACCGCGCGCGATCAGGATGAGCAGTTTGGCGATCATCGCAAAAGCCCGGAAAACTGCGTAACTTCACGCGCGATTTTGCCAGTTTCGTCACCCCGGACTTGATCCGGGGTCGATGACGTCGGAGCGGGAATGGACCCCGGATCAAGTCCGGGGTGACGAAGCAGGGGGGTCGGCCTCATCGCGCCAATTTCTTCGCCGCGCGCGTGAGCGCCGAATCGAGCTGCTCGCCGAGCTCGGCAAAGAGGATGTCGTTGCCTCCGGGCCTGCCGATCAGCACATGGTCGGCGCCCGCTATCCCCGATTCGGGCAGCGCGGCGCGGCTCAGCTCGCGCAGCCGGCGCTTCATCCGGTTGCGGGTGACGGCGTTGCCGACTTTCTTGCTGACGGTGTAACCGATGCCCATCGCGCTATCGTCGTCGCCGCGGGCGCGGACGAGCAGAACAAAGCCGGGCATGGGAAAGCGAAGGCCGCGGTTGGCGGCCAGAAATTCGCTGCGTTTTGAAAGCGTTCGCACCAGTTTCACTGGCGCCGAAGCGTCAGCGATCAGGCCGACAGCTTCTTGCGGCCCTGGGCGCGGCGGTTGGCCAGAACCTTGCGGCCGCCAACGGTTGCCTTGCGGGCGCGGAAGCCGTGGCGACGTGCACGCACGAGGTTGCTGGGTTGAAAGGTGCGCTTCATCGCGGTTGTCCCTAAATCTCTTGCAAGGCTTTAACAGAAAAGGGCCGCCAAACGTGGGCGGCCACCGATGGAGGCGCGGATAGGCGAGAGTCGAGGCAAAGTCAATCGGCATTGGCACGGATTTCCGGCGTTTCGCGGGCGCCCTTCGCCAGCGCGTCGCGTTCGCGCCGCCGCGCCGCGCTGGTTCGCCGCATCACCCGGTCGGTCCACGCGGCATAGCGCGGGTGGCGCCGCTTGAACCGGACATAGATGCGCTTCGCCCAGGCACTGTTCTGGAGACACAGCATCAGTCCGATCGGGAACAGGATCAGAAAACCGGGACCGGGCAGGACGCCGACGATCGGCGAAATCAGGATCAGCAACACGCCCAGCACGAACAGCGCCAGCCGCACCTGCGCGGTCGACCGCAATCGCTGGTAGAGGCTGCGCTTTGCCATGGGGGTCGATGTGGGGAGGAGGGCGCCGCGCGGCAAGACCAAAGCTTTCGGGTGCGGCGGCGCCATACCCCCTATTCACCCCGGCCCGGCGGTCTTTTGGAACGCTTCGGCCAGCGCGCCACCGACACCAAGGAACGATCCTTTCACCCCACCGTTGCCGAAAGCATCGAAACGAGAGGGCGGTCGGCCCTTTTGTCGGAGAGAGAGAATGAAAAAGCTTCTGACGATTTTTGCGATCAGCGGATCGATGTTTTTCCTGTCGGCGTGCAATACGATTGACGGTGCAGCAAAGGACGTTGAATCGGTGGGTGACTGTGCCGATGGTGTCCAGGGCAACTGCTAGGATCCTGACCCTAGGCCGCTGCGAGCGCCCTACCGCCGATGATCAGTGCAGCGTGACGAACCGCGCCATGTCGTCGCGGGTCAGGTAACGCACCTCGTCGAACGGGGTGCTGTTGGTCAGCGCGTAAAAGGCGCGCGCCTTGGCGTCATCCATCCCCAGCTCGCGATAAAGCCCGAGATATTCGGCATGTACCGGATCGTTCGCGGCATAGTCGTTTGCCTCGCGCCCGCTGTCGTCGGCCCAGCTATGCACCCCGAATTCGGCGTCGGGCGCGGCGCTGCGGGTGCTGCCGGCGAGCCATAGCTCGACCGCGCCCGAGCGCACCGAACCGCCACTCGGCACAACGGTTTCCAGCCCCGCGCGGCGGATTGCGCGCGCCAGGATCAGGTTCGCATCCTCGTCGAGGCTGCCCGGACAGTCGATCATTTCGAGCCGCTTGAGCCCCGGGAAGGCGGCGAGCATCGCCGCGAACTGGCGCGGCGTCGCCGATGTCACGTCGCCCGCCATCCGCGCCGTGCTCGCGTCGATCACCGCAAAGGGGCCATAATGCGCCCTGACGCGGCCGAGTGTCGCCAGCGTCGCGCTCGGCGCATAGCGCCGCGTCGCCGTCAGGTCGGCGTCTTCGGCCAGCGCTTCTTCGTCGAGCAATGCGGCCTCATCGTCCAGAACCTCGTCGTCAAAGGCGTCGTCGCCGTCGCCGCCGCCCACCTCTTCCCACGTCCAGCTGACGGTCGTGGTGACGGTGATCCCCTGCTGCGCATGCGCCGGGGCGAACGCGAGCACCGCCGCGCAAAGCGCAACGAACAGCGTGCGAAACAAGGCGGTCGGCAAAACCATGCCCCCGCCCTCGCGCACGTGCGATGACCAAATCGCAAAGCGCCAGCGTCAGCGCCGCGTTAACCCCGTTGCGGGACGGTCACTTTGTCAGTCGCGGTCCGGCACCTCTAACGGGAAGAAGCTGCGATAGGGGCGGGCTTCCTCGATGCACCGCGCCACGCTCGGCCGCGCCAGCAGGCGGGCACGATAGGCACGCACCCGCGCATGGCGTGGATCGATCGGATGCACCCAGTCGGCGTAGAAGAGCGCCGGTGCCGCCGAACAGTCCGCCAGCGAAAAGCCGTGCGGCGTCGCCCAGCCGTCATCGGGCAGCTTCGTCTCGAGCCAGCCATAGGCCTTCTCGAGCAGGTCACGCGCGCGCGCAATGCGGGCAAGGTCCGGTTTCTCCGTGATAAAAGGAAGATATTCGGCAACCACCGCCTGAAAACGCGCCTGAAAATGATTGTCGAAAATCCGGTCGAGGAAGCGGACGTCGAGTGCCACCTGCGGGTCGGCGGGGATCAATGGCGGTTCGGCGATTTTCTGGTCGAGATATTCGATGATGATCGACGATTCGAAATGTGGCACGCCATCGTCGACGATCAGCGGAAATTGCCCGACCGGCCAATGCGACCGCAGTTCGTCATAGTGCGTGAACGGCTCCGCGGTTTCGAGCGCGCGGTAGTCGAACGCGATGCCCTTTTCATAAAGCGCGATCAGCGCTTTCCACGCGTAGGATGAAAAGGGGTGGGCGTAGAGGATCAGCATCGGATCATCCCTTCACCGCGGCTTCGATCGCCGCGATGTTGATCTTTTTCATCGTCATCATCGCCTCGAACGCGCGCTTGGCGACCGCCTTGTCGGGGTTGGTGGTCGCTTCGAGCAGGACGCGCGGGGTGATCTGCCACGATACGCCCCATTTGTCCTTGCACCATCCGCACACGCTTTCCTGGCCGCCATTGCCGGTGATCGCGTCCCACAACCGGTCGGTTTCGTCCTGCGTGTCGGTGTGGACGATGAAGGAAAAGGCTTCGTTATGCTTGAAGATCGGCGGGCCGTTGAGGCCAAGGCAGGGGGTGCCGAGCAGGGTAAATTCGACCGTCATCACATCGCCCGCCTTGCTGCCGGGCGAATCGGCGGGTGCGCGGTGGACGGCGCCGACATGGCTGTCGGCAAAGGTCTTGGCATAGAAATTCGCGGCGTCCTCGGCATCGCCTTCGTACCAGAGGCACAGCGTCAAAGGGGTCTTGGTCATCGTTTCTCTCCTGGGGATTGGTGATCAGGCCTTGCGCGGCCCGACAAAGCCGACGGCGGCGCCCTGCGGGTCGATCGCGTTCATCGCATATTCGCCGCCGGGAATTTCCATCGGCGCGTTCGTCACGGTGCCGCCGTTCGCGGTCACCGCGGCATGGGCGCGGTCAATGTCGTCGACGCCGATGTAGAAATTCCACACCGGCGCCGGATAGCCCGCCATCAACGGCATCACCGCGCCGATCGTGTCGTCGCCGCTCTGGATGAAGCGGTAGGCGCCGAGTTCGCCCATCGGCATCTCTCCCTCCTGTCGCCAGCCGAAATGCCCGGTGTAGAAACGCACCGCGGCATCCGGGTGCGACGTCGCCAGCTCGTTCCAGCGGATGCGCTGCGGCTCGGTCACCGAAAACACATCGCTGGCGCCGTCCGGGGCGCCCTCCGGCGGGATCGGGTCCATGATGTAAATGGGCGCGCCCTGCGGGTCGGTCACCATCGCGATCCGTCCGACCGGGATGTCCATCGCGGCCATCTGTACAGCGCCGCCATCGGCCTTGATCGCGTCGATCGCGGCATCGACATCCTCGACTTCAAGATAGCCCATCCAGATCGGCCGGGCGCCACCGGCGAGCATGTCGGCATTCAGCGCCAGTACGCCGCCCGCATTGCCGCCATCGCTGCGGCCAATCATGCGATAATCCATGTCGCCCGCCGCGGGGTCGGCGTGGCTGGCGATCGTCCATCCGACCACCGCGCCATAAAAGGCGGCGGCGCCGGCGGGATCGCTGGTCATCAGTTCATACCAGATGAAATGCGCTGGCTTGCTCATCGTCCTTCTCCTCTCGATCCTCCCTGACGCGCAGCGATGGGGAGGGGTGGAGGGGCGGCAACGGTTGCGCCATGGCCCCTCCGTCAGCCCTGCGGGCTGCCACCTCCCCATGGCTTCGCCACAGGGAGGAGCATGGCGTCACGCCTCGACGATCGGGGCAAAGCCGCCGTAGATCATCCGCGCACCGTCGAACGGGGTGTTATCGGGATCATGTTTCATCCGCTCGTCGGTCATCATCTTTTCCCAGCCCGCGACGCGCGCTTCCTTGCTCGGCCATTCGACCCAGCTGTACACGACGCTTTCGCCATCCTTCTTGTGCGCGGCGCGGGCATAGTCGGTGACCTTGCCGTCGGGGACATCGTCGGCCCACGCCTCGACGACGCGCGTCGCGCCATAATCGCGGAACACTTCGGACGCCTTCTTCGCCATCGCGCGATAGGCTTCCTTGTTGCCGTCGGGGACGGGCACGAGATAGCCGTCGACATAGGCGGTTTCGCCCTCTGCCCGATCGTCGACGATCGAATCGAAGCCGCCGATGATCATGCGCTTGCCGTCGAACGGCATCTCGCCGCCCATCGACGCCATGCGCGGGTCGCTCATCATCTTTTCGTTGGCGGCGTCGCGCGTTGCCTTGTCGGGATATTCGAACCAGCTGAATACGACGGTTTCGTCGGCTTTGGCCTGTACGGCGCCCTTGAAATCATTGACCTTGCCGTCGGGGACATCGTCGCCCCAGCATTCGACCATCCGCGCGACGCCGAATTCCTTGAACAGATGGGCCGCGTCGGCGGCGTGCTTGCGATAGGCTTCCTTGTTAGCGGTCGGCACCGCGACCACAAATCCTTCTACATAGGTCATCTTGTCTCTCCTTTAGGGGGGTGGGAAATTCAGGCCGTGACCGGCTCTTTTGTGAAGGATGCCAGCTGCGCGTCCATCGCGCGCGTGAAGGCGGGACGCGCCGTGCAGCGATCGAGATAGGCGGCGAGGCGGGGGAATTCGGCAACCAGTCCCGCCTCGACCCCTTCGCGCAGCACCGTCGCCATCGCGATGTCGGCAATGCTGAAATCGCCGAGCAGATACGGCTTGTCGCCCAGTGCATCGGACAGGCGGCCAAACCGGCCGCGGATGAATTCGATCAGGCCGGGGCGGCGCAGCTTCGCCCATTCCTCGTCCTTCGAAAAAATATCGACATTGCCCAGCTCGAACATCATCGGTTCGACGCTGTTCAGCGCCGCGAACACCCAGGCGGTGGCGTCGGCGCGCGCCTGCGCGTCGGTTGGCAGCAACCGCGCATCCTTCGCCGCCAGATGCAGCATGATCGCGCCGCTTTCGAACAGGGTGATGTCGCCGTCGCGCAGCACCGGCACCTGCCCCCAGGGTTGCAGCCGGTAATGATCGGCGGGGCGGTCGACCGCGCTGATCAGTTTTTCGGCATAATCGACCCCCAGCTCCTCGCACGCCCAGCGCGGACGCAGGTCGCGGACAAAGCCGCGCGCGAAGTCGGGAACCCACTCAAAGGCGATGATTTCGATATCGGCGTTCGGGTTGACGGGCATGGTCTCTCTCCTTTGGGGGGCAGGGGTTCAGAAAAATCCAGCGGGCATCGGCGGGGTGGCATCGTCCAGAAAGGGGATGACCTGCGCTGCGATCGTCGCGGCTTCGGCCATGACGCCGATGTGCGATGTCGCGGGCAGGACCGACAGCCGCGCCTTGGGAGCGGCGGTCATGAAACCCTGCGTCGCGGTCGCGATGTCGCCGCCCCCGCGCAGCTTGAACAATTTGATCGCATGCTCGAGCGTCATGCCATCGGCGTCGCCCAGCACGACCATCGTCTTGCCCGGAATCGCGCGCAGCTGTGCGTCGCTATAGGCAAAGGGCGTGCCGTCGATGTGCTTGATCGCCGCGACCAGGTCGGGAAAGGCGTCGGGGGTGGGCGACAGCCGCTTATATTCGGTCTCCATCGGCGTCCCTGCGAACATTTCGGGGGTCATTTTGGCGATGCCGTCCAGAACTTCGGGAACCCAGCCGTCGAGGCTGGCGGCGCCCGAAATCACCACCTGTTTGCCGACGCGTTCCGGGTGGCGCACCGCCATCGCGATCGCCGTGCTGCCGCCCATCGAATAGCCGAGGACATCGGCGCGCTCGACACGCAGCGATGCCAGCACGGCGACCGCATCGTCGGCCATCTGTTCGTAGTTGAAAGCGCCGCCGACCTTGCCGGTGCGCCCGTGGCCGCGCGCGTCGATAGTGATGACGGGGCGCGAGGCGGCAAACAGGTTGACGAACGGCGCCATCGCCTCGCCCGACATGAAGGCGCCGTGCAGCACCAGCAATGGCGTCTGTTTCGACGCCAGATCGCCATGCACCGCGTAAGCGATGCGGACGCCATTGACCGTGGCATGGCCCGTTTTCGCGGCGCTTGCGGGCGCTGCCGCGGGTGCGGTCTGCTGGGCATATGCGGGCTGGGGCTGTGCCGCGACGACGGCGGCGCTGGCGAGCAGGGCGAGCGCGGCGGCAATCCCCGGATGGCGGCGACGGAGAATTTGGAGGGGAGGAAAGGCTGTCATGATATGTCCTCTTGGATTGGCGCGGCCTCTAGGTCCGCTTCCCTTTGATAAAGGCGACGATCGACATCGCGTGGCCATGGCCCAGGTCGAAATCGGCCTTCAGCCAGTCGATCACCGCACCGGGCTTGACCCCGGGGGCGAGGCCGCGCTCGTCGGCCAGCCCCTTGGCGATCGCGATCGCTTTCAGTGCTTCGGCGGACTTGCCGGTCTTGGCCTCGACATTGTCGAGATAGGCCTGGAAACTCATCGTCGGTCTCCCGTCGGGAGGGGAACGGCGGCCGCCACAAGGGTGGCCGTCCGTTCCCCTCCGCGGCTCGGTCAGGCGGCGGCTTCGGCGGGTTCGCCGGCGGGGATTGCGGCGGGGTCCATCCACATCACTTCCCAGATATGGCCGTCGGGGTCCTCGAAGCTGCGGCCATACATGAAGTCGCCATATTCCTGGGTCGGGGTGGGGTCGGCCTTGCCGCCCGCGGCGGTCGCCTTGGCGACCTGCGCATCGACTTCGGCGCGGCTGTCGGCGGATACGCACAGCAGCACCTGCGCGCTCGTATGCGCGTCGGGGATCGCCTTCGACGTGAAGGTCGCCCATTTTTCATGGGTCAGCAGCATGACGTGGATCGATCCTTCGGCGACCACCATGCACGCGGCAGTCTCGTCGGTGAAGGCGGGGTTGTTGACCGCGCCGACCGCTTCATAAAAGGCCTGCGACCGGGCAAGGTCGGTCACCGGCAGGTTCACGAAAATCATCTGGGGCATCGTCTCTCTCCTTGGGGATGGGATCGGGGTAGTCAGCGCCGCGGCGCGGATGGGCAATTACCTGCCGCGTCAGGGCGCGCCGGGCGGTGCAAATAACATGCGGATATAGCGCTTCAGATGCGTGACGCTCTCGCGCGCAATCGCCGGGTCGTTCGTCGTCTTGGCCAGGATGAAGCTGCCTTGCAGCACCGCCTGGATATGCTGGGCCAGGCCGAGCGCGGTGACATCTTCGGGCGCATCGTAAACGTCGATCGCGGCGGCAATATCGGGGACCAGCGCCTCGCAATAGGCGGCGATGCTCGCCTCGCACGCGGCGCGGATCGCGTCGCTCGTCGCAAAGGCTTCCTGCACCATCGTGCCGACGAAACAGGTGAATTCCTCGACCGGGCCGTCGAGCATCGCAAAGCGGAAATCGATATGCCCGATGAGCCGCGCGAGCGGATCGTCCAACTGGGTGTGCGGCGGCATTTCGAACATCGGCCGCGCGCGTTCGGTCCACGCCTCGGCGGCGGCGACCGCCAGTGCCTCCTTCGACGCGAAATGGTGGAAAAAGGCGCCCTTGGTGACCCCGGCGGCGGCGCAAATCTGATCGACTGTCGTCGCGGCATAGCCCTGCTTGCGCACCATGCTGTGCGCCGCCGCGATCAAGGCCGCACGTGCTTGGCCACGCGGCGCGCGCGTCGCCGCGATAGCGGCGCCGACGCCGCTGACGGCCTGGCCGTCGGCGCCGGACACGAGGGAGGAAGGGGGATGATTCGGGCTCATGCGAATCTACATACCAACTGGTTGGTATGTTGTCAAATCGCGAGGCGACCCGCCGCCGCGCGATGCCCCCGCCTTCGCTTGGGCGGGCTTTTCGCCATCATCCGAACCGGTGCGAAAAACGACTCGACGCCGCGCCGCTTTGCCCGCACAACGGGGAGGAACAAACAGGGGACAACATGGTCGCGATCGTTTCCACCGTCGCCTATCTGGGGCTCGAGGCGCGCGGGGTCGAAGTGCAGTGCCAGATCACCCCCGGTTTGCCGCGCTTCGTCGTCGTCGGCCTACCCGACAAGGCGGTCGGCGAAAGCCGCGAGCGCGTCCGCGCCGCGATCGCCGCGATCGGGCTGGCGCTGCCGCCCAAGGTCATCACGGTCAATCTGTCGCCCGCCGACCTGCCCAAGGAGGGCTCGCACTACGACCTGCCGATCGCGCTGGCGCTGCTCGGCGCGATGGGGGTCGTCGATCCCGAAACGCTGTCCTCTTATGTCGTGGTCGGCGAACTCGGCCTCGACGGCCGCGTCGCCGCCTCGCCCGGCGTGCTGCTCGCGGCGCTCCACGCGGGCAGCCAGGATCGCGGGCTGATCTGCCCGGTCGCGCAGGGACCAGAGGCGGCGTGGGCGGGCAATGTCGAGGTGCTGGCGGCGCCCGATCTCCTGTCGCTGCTCAATCATTTCAAGGGCAATGCGCTGCTCCCGCCGCCGCGCCCGGGCGAAGCCGAACCGCCGCGGCGCATGGCCGACCTCGCGCAGGTGAAGGGGCAGGAAGTCGCCAAGCGCGCGCTCGAAATCGCGGCGGCGGGCGGACATAATCTGTTGATGGTCGGGCCGCCGGGGGCGGGCAAGTCGCTGATGGCGGCCTGCCTGCCGGGCATCCTTCCCGATCTCGACCCCGGCGAAGCGCTGGAAGTGTCGATGATCGCGTCGGTTGCGGGCGGGCTGGAGGGCGGGCGGCTGATCCGCGCGCGGCCGTTCCGCAGCCCGCATCACAGCGCGTCGATGCCCGCGCTGGTGGGCGGCGGCTTGCGCGTACGCCCGGGCGAGGTCAGCCTGGCGCATCTGGGCGTGCTGTTCCTCGACGAATTGCCCGAATTTCAGCGCACCGTCCTCGACAGCCTGCGTCAGCCATTGGAAACCGGCGAGGTCAGCGTCGCGCGCGCCAACGCGCATGTGACCTTTCCGGCGCGGGTGCAGATGGTCGCCGCGATGAACCCGTGCCGCTGCGGGCATCTCGGCGACCCCGCGCTCGCGTGCAGCCGCGCCCCGCGCTGCGCCGCCGATTATCAGGCGAAGGTGTCGGGGCCGCTGCTCGACCGCATCGACCTTCACGTCGAGGTGCAGGCGGTCAGCGCCGCCGACCTCGTCCTGCCGCCCCCTGCCGAGGGCAGCGCCGAGGTCGCGGGCCGCGTCGCCGCGGCGCGGGCGCGCCAGGCCGCGCGCTACGCCGACCACCAGGCGCGGACCAACGCCGAAATCGACGGCGAGCTTATGGAGGCGGTCGCGACGCCGGACGAGGCCGGGCGCAATTTGCTCGCACAAGCGGCAGAGGCGATGCGGCTGTCGGCGCGCGGCTATACGCGGATATTGCGGGTGGCGCGGACGATCGCCGATCTCGCGGGCGCCGATGCCGTCGGGCGCATCCACATCGCCGAAGCGCTGAGCTATCGGCGGCAGGCGCCGCGCAATTGAAGCTCGCGTTCGAAGCCCCGATCATCGAATGGCGCGGCCCGCCGCCCTATCTGTTCGTGGCCGTCCCCGAGCATCTGGTCGGCGAAGTGGCCTATGCGGCGCGCGAGGTCAGCTATGGTTGGGGGATGGTGCCGGCGACGGTGCGCATCGGGCGCACCGACTTTACCACCGCGCTGTTCCGGCGTGGGGACACGTATATGTTGCCGATCAAGGTTGCGGTGCAGCGCGCCGAGGGCGTCGGGTTCGGCGACCGCATTGCGGTGATCGTCGAGATTGGCAACGTCAGTCGCCGCTAAGCTCGCTGCCCAGTTTCAGCACCTCGCGCCCGTCGATCATTTCGATCAGATAGGCGGGGTTGGCGGGCGATCCGTTGCGGACGATGCGCGCGCCCTTGATGATGCGCTCGACGCGGGTTTCGAAGCGCTGGACAATCCGGCCATGACCTTCGCCGCGGCCCCACGCCCAGTGGACATGGGCGTTGATGTCGAATTGATGCGCGGTCATCGCATCGCGGCGCAGCGCCGGATCAGATACCCAGCGCCGACTTGTTCTCGACGACTTCGAGCGGCGGCGGCGCTTTGGCCGCGCCCGCGCCATGGCGGCGGTGCGACAGCTTGCCGTCGACCTTGCCGCCGTTTTCGATCGTGATCGTTTCGTACGTCACGTCGCCGGTGATCCGCGCGGTGGCGTGGACGATCAACGTCTTGGCCTCGATCGACCCATCGACCAGACCCGCAATTTTCGCCGTCTCGGCAACGACTGCGCCCTTGATCTCGCTCGCTTCGCCCTGCACCAGATTGGCGCATTTCAGGTCGCCGTCGATCTTGCCATCGACGTGCAGGTCGACACTGGCGGAGACATTTCCGGTGACGACGACGTCCGATCCCAGGATCGAAAAGGTCGTGTGACGCGCGCCGGTCGCCATCTTAGCGGGCACCGCGGGCAGCGATGGCACCGACTCGCTGCCTTGCGTCGTCTTTGACTTCGAGAACATCGGCTTTGGCCTCCAGGAAGCGGCGCGGATTGACCGCGACGCCGTTCAAACGGACTTCGAAATGCAGGTGGCTGCCGGTCGAACGACCGGTCGAGCCCATTTTGGCGATTTGCTGGCCGGCGGCGACCTGCGCCCCGACCTTGGACGTAAAGCCCGACAAGTGGGCGTAGCGGGTCATGATGCCCTGGCCGTGATCGATCTCGACGACATTGCCATAACCCGACTTGACCCCGACAAAGCTGACGCGGCCGGGCGCGGCGGCGAGGATCGGGGTGCCGATCGGGCCGCGGAAATCGAGCCCCGAATGCATTGCGGCGCCGCCGGTGAACGGATCGCTGCGATAGCCGAAGCCCGACGACATCATCAGCACGTCGGCGGGGTTGCCCGAGGGGACGGCGACGAGCGTGCGTTCCAGCACTTCCATGCGGAACAGCGCGCCTTCGAGCGCGGCAAACGAAGGACCGAGCGCTTTCGCCTTGCCCATCCGGCCCTTGTACGGGATGAACGGACCACCGCGACCGGTGGCCGCGCCGCGAATGATCGCGGTGGGATTGAGCCCGAGCTGCGCCACCGCCGTTTCGGCATTGGCGGCGCGTTCATTGACCGCCGCGAGCAGGCGCGTGGAGAGCGCCTCCTGTCGCGCGGCGACGCGCGCGAGCGCCTGCGCTTCGGGAGGCAGGCTGGGATCGCTGGCGCTGGTTTTCAGGGCTGGCTGGGCCGTTCCACCCTTTGTGTCGTTCACGCCTTCGGCAATCGCCGCGGGTTCGGACCCGAAATAGGTTTTCTGCCACTCTTCCAGCTGATCCTGCCGCTCCTCGAGATCGGCGGCGGTTTCGGCGACGCGATCGCGATATTGCGCGATGCGCTTTTCGGACGCGGCAGCCGCCGCCGATTGCTGCGCCACGGCGGCGCGTTCGTCGGCGGTGAGCAGCTGGTTGACCAGTACCGCGAGCGTGGCGCCCGCCCACGCGATCAGCACGACCGCGGCGATCAGCGCGACGCGCTTTTGCCAGACGGCGCTGATCCGCAGGAATCGAACATGACCATGCGTGCGAACGAAGATTTCATGGTCCTGAAACAGCGCGTTGAAGCGCTGGCGCCAGTGGCGCAGGCCCGTGGATTTCGATGACAAGTGGCGACCCCATCTTGTTGTTCTGTGGAGCCCTCCGCCCCGATTGATGCGCGCCTTAACAGGCCGTTTGCGGCGCGGCGAATCTTTGCGGGGCGACTCGCGCCGAGTCGAACCGGGCATGCGGTGAACGGTGTCAAATGGCGGGAACACTGCCATTTTGGCGGGAAAATTCGCTGCGAATCGGCAAATAATATTGACGGCTTGCTTACCAAATTTTGCTAGGGCCAAGCCGGTGAACGACGTCGCCAAACTCCCTTCCGCCGGCTCGCTGACGGCTGCCGACGACCTGCCGCCGACCGCGGCGCCGCGTCCCCGCTCGGCGGTGAGCGCCGGCGTGGGGTTTGTCGGTCTGGCGGGGCTCGTCACCTATCTGGTGCTGGCGCGCTATGCGCCCGATATCGCCGCCATGCTCGGGATCGACTGGGGGACGCGCGGGCCGATGAGCGGTCCCAATTCGGCGGTCGCCAGCGTGCTCGCCTGCGGCATCCCGATGGTGTTGTGGTCAATCTTTGTCGACAAGGTGCACCGCAACCCATCGACCGGGATCGACTGGGCGCAGCGCCGCCCTTGGCGCGAAACGATCGACATCAGCCTGACCAAGCTCGCCGGACTGTGGGCGACCTGGGGGCTGATCGCGCTGATCTATGCGACGATGCGCTATTATTGGACCGGCAATTACGCCTTTTCGATGGATTTGCTCGAACGGGTGGCGCCGTGGCTGCTGCTGGCGTCGGTGCCCTATATGCTGTGGCTCGACCGAAGGATGATCGAACCGCGCGACGGATGTTATCAATTCGGCCGCTGGCTGATTGCCCCCGGACAGCCCGTCGATCGCCGCGCAATTGGCCATCACCTGCGCGCCTGGGCGGTGAAGGGCTTTTTCACCGCCTTCATGCTGTCGATCGTGCCGGGCAATTTTTCGGCGCTGGTTACCGTGCCGATGACCGATGTGCTGGCCAATCCGTACATGACCGGCATCTGGACGCTCAATTTCCTGTATCTGATCGACGTTCATATCGCGACGGTCGGCTACATCCTGACGCTGAAACCGCTCGACGCGCATATTCGCACCGCCAACCCCTATGGTATGGCGTGGGTCGCGGCGCTGGTCTGCTATCCGCCCTTCATCCTGATGAGCGGCGGGCCGCTCGACTATCAGGTGCATGGCGCCGACTGGGGGCATTGGCTGGCGGGGCAGGAGACGCTGCTGATCGTCTGGGCCGCGGTGCTGGCGCTGCTCACGATGATCTACAGCTGGGCAACGATGGCGTTCGGCATCCGCTTTTCGAACCTGACCCACCGCGGCATTATCACCCACGGACCCTATAAATTCACCCGGCACCCCGCCTATGTGTCGAAAAATCTGAGCTGGTGGTTTGCCGCGATGCCGTTTCTCGCCACCACCGGCGGCTGGGTCGAAGGCGCGCGCAACGTCGTGCTGCTCGCGCTGGTCAGCGGGGTCTATTATTGGCGCGCCAAGACCGAGGAAAAGCACCTCCTCGCCGATCCTGCCTATGTCGCCTATTGGAATTGGGCGCAGGACAATGCGCTGGTCCCGCGGCTGTGCGCGCGGCTGACCGGGCGGAAACGCCCCCTGATCCGCCTCGAACCCGACGAGCGGGTTGGCCCCGTCGCCTAAAAACTGAGCTCGTCGTAGATTTTCGACAGGTCGCGGTGCCACGGCCCTTCGTAGCGGTCGAGCAAGTCGTGCGCCGGGGATTTGCCGCTTTTGGCAATGCGGCGGAGCGGTTCGAGGAAGCCGACTTCATTGTCGCCCATCGAATTGACCTCGCCGCGCGCCGCGAGCCCCGCGGCGGCTATATCGAGTACGCGGTGCGCGAGGTCGCCGACGGTGCCGCCGCCGGGGGCGGGAGCGTCGAGCCCTTCGCTGGGTACCGCGTCGCGCAGCGCCTGTTGCTCCGCGATGCTCCAGCCCTTGACCAGATCCCACGCCGCATCGAGCGCGCCCTGATCGTAGAGCAGCCCGACCCAGAGCGCGGGCAGCGCGCAGATACGGTTCCACGGCCCGCCGTCGGCGCCGCGCATTTCGAGGAAGCTTTTCAGGCGCACCTCGGGAAAGGCGGTCGACAGATGGTCGTTCCAGTCGCTGAGGCGCGGCTTTTCGCCGGGCAGCGCGGGCAGCTCGCCCTTCAGGAAATCGCGGAAGCTCTGCCCCGCCGCGTCGATATATTTGCCGTCGCGGAAGACGAAATACATCGGCACGTCGAGCATATAGTCGACATAGCGTTCGTATCCGAAGCCATCCTCGAACACGAAGGGCAGCATCCCGGTGCGCGCAGGATCGGTGTCGGTCCAGATATGGCTGCGGTATGACATATAGCCGTTGGGCTTGCCCTCGGTGAACGGCGACGATGCGAAGAGCGCGGTCGCGAGCGGTTGCAGCGCCAGGCTCACGCGGAATTTCTGCACCATGTCGGCTTCGGACGAATAATCGAGATTGGTCTGTATCGTGCAGGTGCGCAGCATCATGTCGAGCCCCATGCTGCCGACGCGCGGCATATGGTCGAGCATGATCTTGTAGCGGCCCTTGGGCATGACCGGCAGCTCGGCGCGGGTCTTGTCGGGCCACATGCCAAGCCCGAGGAAACCGAGCCCGAGTTCGGCGCCGACTTCCTTGACCTGTTTCAGATGGCGGCCGGTTTCGGCGCAGGTCTGATGCAGGTTTTCGAGCGGCGCGCCGGACAATTCCAATTGACCCGCGGGCTCGAGGCTGACGGTGCCGTCGCTGCCCGCCAAGGCGATCACCTTGCCGCCCTCGATCACCGGCTCCCAGCCGAAGCGGGTGAGCGCCATCAACAGGTCGTGGATGCCGCCGGGTTCGTCGTAGCTTGGCGCGCGGTGATCGGCGGTGCGATAGACGAATTTTTCATGCTCGGTGCCGATCCGCCAGCGGTCCTTGGGCTTCTCGCCCTTGATCATCGGGATGGCCAGTTCGTCGCGATGTTCGACGATGGGATCGTTGCTGTCCGAAGCGGTGCGCGTGCTCATATCGCGCATTTAGACTGTTCAGTACAGAATGCAATCGACTGTTGCGCAGGCGCTATTTGACGAGCCCGCGGAGGTTGATCGTGAAGCTCGAACCCGGCACCATCGACCCCTTCGGACGGATGCGGACATGGGTGACATTGGCATCGACGCCATCGGCATCGGCGGTCGGCGCATAGCTCCAGCTGGCGCCGCCATTGTTCGAAAATTCCAGATCGTCGGCCGTGCTGGTCAGGCTGGTGAAGCTGTAGGTCAGGGCGCTGCTGCCAGCGGTAAAACGTACCGGGCCGGGTCCGGGCGCGTAGGTCCCGACGAACAGGCTGAGGTTCGCGGGAAGCGCGTCGGTGACGATGACGCTGTTGTTGGTCGGGCTGGTGCTGGCCGGCGCGGTGACGGTAAGCGTGTAATTGGCAAAGCCGCCGGGGATCAGTTTCGGGTTGGTCAGCCCGTTGATCGGATCACTATAGGCAACCGACGTCTTGGCGATCGACAAGGGCGCGACATAGCTGTTGGTAAAGGTGCAGACGATCGCGGTGTCGGCGGCGTTCACCGTCAGGACGTTGCCCGCGAGCGCGGTGCCATTGCCGGTGCAGGCGAGCAGCTGCCCATAATTCGCGCCATTGCCGACGGTGAATGTCTCGCTGAGCGTCGCGCTTTCCCCGGCATAGACCGTCACAGCGGCGTTGGTGTCGGTTTCATTCGCGCTGTTGGCGACCGACGACAGGCTGGCGTTGTTGATGAGGCCGCTGGTCGCCACCGTGACCGCGTTGGCCAGCACCGCATTGACCCAGCTTTTGCGCACGACCAGGCTGGCCGACCGGCGGCTGTTGGTCCAGGTGCAGGTGAGCGAGGTACCCGACGGCATGACGACGGTGCGGCTGAGCCCGCTGCCCGCGGTCGCGACGACCACATTGTCGCTGTTGCGGCGGCATATCATGCTGCTGTTGTAATTTGCCGCGGCGCCCGACGTATAGGCTTCGGTCAGGGTGAGCGTGCTGCCGGGGATCGCCACGGCGGTGGCGTTCGTCGCTGCCCCGCCGACGGTCGACGTTCCTGCACTGGCAGCAAAACCGCCACTGATCGCGAGGCTCACGGCATCGCCCGCGATCCCGGTGACCCAGTTTTTGGTCAGCACCACCGGTGAATCATTGTCGGTGATCGTGTAAGTGCTCGCGGTGCGCGCCGCGCCGCCGCAGCTCGACGTGCTCGATACGGTGTAGCCGGTGCCGGGGTTGAGCGCGATCTGGATCGTCTCGCTGCCTTCGGTCGCGGTGTCGTCGACGATCTGGATGCCGAGCGGGACGGCGGTGTTTTGATAGGTGCCCGCGGGGATTGTCACGTTGAAGTTCGCGCCGCCGCCCGGTGTCGTATAGTCGGTGCCGCGCACCGCGGTGCCGCCGGTGATGCTGACATTGACCGTCTGCGCGGTGAACAAGGTCCCGTTGACGATCAGCGTCGGCAGGTTCGCACTCGCCAGCGATTCGACGCCCGAGGCCGAGGCCGTCGACAGCTCGACAAAGGGGTTGAGCGTGATCCGGATGTCGTCGAGGAAATTTCCGTAACTGCCCGGATCGGTGGTGATGAACTGGACCCGCTGGATCCCCGATGGCCCGGTATAGGTCGTCGACCCGGTGTTGACGTTCCACACATTGTTGATCGTCGACGACTGTGTCGCGAGCGCCTGGATCAGCGTGCCGCCCGTGCTCGCCACCTGAAACCGCGCGGTCTGCGTCGCCGGGCCGCCCGACCGGGCGCGATGGGCAAAGGTCCAGCCGATCGTCTCGCCGGTCACCATGCAGATATTCTGGTATAGCGCGCCCGGCACATTGGCGTTCATTTCGGCGAATACCGACCCGGCATAGGCAGGCACACCCTGAAAATTGCTGTCCCAAAGCTCGATCTCGCCCGATGCCGAGTCCCAGCCGATCACCGAACCATTGGCATAAATCTGGTAATTGGCGGCGCCCGGCCCCTGCGGATCGTTCGCTTCGAACGACGGGTTCACGATGACGCGCTGGGCCGAGGCCGGGGGTACGAGAACCAGCGCCGCCGCGACGACCGTCAGCCCGCCAAAGCGGGCCAGCGTGCGAAGAGGGTAATCCTGGTGGGTCATTTGGGTTCGCTCAAATGCCAGATGAGCGATTAAAGTTAATGGAAATCAATTGATTGTCACGTCAAAAGCAATCGCCAAGGCGGTTCCGGGAGCAAGCGTCGGTGCGGTTGCGGTGACAGTGGTACCGGTAATCGACGCGCCGAAGGGATCGCTTTCATCGCCGCCGCTGGCGTTGTCGTCCTCGATCGTCGTCGCCCCGGCGCAGCTGGTGCCGCTGCGCAGTGAACCGAGGACAAAGGTCGTCGTCGCGGGCAACGCGTCGGCGACGTTGATCGACGTCGCGGTGCCGCTGCCGTTGTTGGTCACCAGGATGCAATAGCGCATCGCGGCACCCGGAATCGCCTTGGGATCGGTCGTGCCATTCGTCGGGTCGCTGACGACGCTGCTGGTCTTGGCGATCGTCAGGTTGGCGGTCGGGCGGCAGAAGGTGACGTCGTGGATCGCGATCGCCTGCTGCCCCGGATTGGCGGGGGCAAGGCTGTGGTTGCCATATTCGACGGTGATCGTGTCGACGGGCGTGCTAAAGGTCACCACGACATTGCCGTTCGCGCTGGCGTCGGCGGAGGTGCCGTCGCCATAGGCGCTGTTGCCGATGACATAGTTGCTGACGCCGTTGGTCAGCACCGGGGTTACCGGCGATCCGTTGAAGCTGCCCGTGACGGTCACCCGGTCGGCGAACTGCCCGGCGGCATAGTCGATGTCGAACAACCGGAACTGCACCCCCGGCACCGCCGTCGGGAGCGTGAAGACGCTCGACACGCTGCCCGCCTGGCTGGTCATGTCGACGATCTCAAAGATCGAAAATTGCGCGGGGGAAAATCCGCCGGTGACCACATTCTGCCGCGTCGGCGACTGGCCGCCATAGGTGGCGTTGTTCAGGAACACCCCGCCGCTGATCGAAATGTTGAAATTCATCGTCCCGATCGCGGCCAGCGCATAGCTGCCGCTGGTCGTTCCCGCCGTCCAGCTGACGCTGTCCCAGTCGTGAACCGTGCTGCCAACCGGGCAGACCAGCGTCGGCGGTGTCCCCGCGACGCGGGTGCCTGCCACGGTGAAGCTGGCCGTGTCATAATCATCCTCGCCCGCCGCGCCATTGCCGGGGGTCGAATCGAAATCGAACGCCGACGAGGCGCTGACTTCGGCGATATTGGTGATCGTAGCGCCGGCGGTCGCGGTGACGGTGCCGGTTATCGTGAGCGTCCGCGTCGTCCCCGGCGGAATGCTGCCGACCGTCCACACCCCCGTGCTGCTGTTGTAGCTGCCGAAACCCGATGCGCCGGTGAAGGTAAAGCCTGCTGGCAGCATATCCTGTACCGTCACCCCGGTGGCGGTCAGCGCCGAGCCGCTGGCGTTGGTAACGCTGAGCACATAATTGATGCTGGCGCCCACAGCCGGAGCGGCGTTGCTCACCGACTTGGTCAGCGACAAATCGGCCGAAGGCGCCATCGGCACCGTCGTCAGCGTCAGGTCGGCGCGGGTGAAATTGCCCGTATCGCCGTTCAGCGAGTCGCAGATGGTGAGCTGCCAGGTTCCCGCCGAACCCTGGCCGTTGAACGTCGCGAGCGAGCCTTCGGGGCTGAAGGTCCGCTGATAGGGCGGCGCGGCGGCGGTGTTGTCGTTCGCGCTGTGGGTGGTGATGCTGGTCGCGGCGCTGTCGTCGAACAGCACGTTCAGATTGTCCGCCCCCGCCCCGACGTTGGTGATCAGATTGACCACGGTGCCGGTCGGCGACACCAAGGTCGCACGAATATCGCCGCGGTAGCTGTGGCTGAACTGGACCCCGATGTTGACGTCGGTGACCTGGGCATTCGCGGCGACGGTGAAATTGCGCCCCATCGGGCTGGTACAGGTCGTTGCCGTCTCGCTGATCGTTCCGGTGGTTGTGTTGCTATAGGTCGTGGTCGTCTGTGCCGCCGCCGGATTGGCGACAAGCGACAGCGCCAGCCCAACGAGTACCGCAAGGGCTCGTATAAACTGTGCGTGCTGGCCCCCACGCCAGCAATATCGGCTCTGGTCCTGCCGTTGCATCGGGCCGCTATGCCCATGCATAGCTAATATGCGGTTAAAATCCGGCGCTTGGTGCACATTCTGTCCGGGAACGGAACAGAATGTCCGGTTCAGCCGCTCGTCGTCCAGTCGCCATGCTGCGCCATCCACAGGCTGACGGCCGCGATCGCCGCGGTCTCGGCGCGCAGGATGCGCGGACCGAGCGCGATACGCCGCACCGCGGCGTTTTCAAGCAGCAGCGTACGCTCGCGCGGCGTAAAGCCGCCCTCGGGACCGACCAGGATCGCGGCGGGGGCGGGGGCAGCGACGGTCGACAACGGCGCGCCGCCCGCTTCGTCGGCGAACAGCAAGGCACGCTCGGCGGGCCAGTCCGCGAGCAGCTGGGTCAATTTGGTCGGCTCGCCAAGCTCGGGCAGCGCGGTGCGGCCGCATTGCTCGCACGCTTCGATCACCTGCGCTTCCAGCCGCTCGCGCTTGACGCGCTCGACGATCGTGCGTTCGGTGATCACCGGCTGCAGCCGCCGGGCGCCAAGCTCGGTCGCCTTTTCGATGATCCAGTCGAGCCGGGCCTTTTTCACCGGGGCAAAGCATAGCCAGAGGTCGGGTACCGTCTCGATCGCGCGCGTCTGGCGCTCGATGCAAACGGTGAGCGAGCGTTTGCCTGCCTCCGTGATGCTGGCCAGCCATTCGCCGCTGCGATTGTCGAACAGCAGGATCGGCGCGCCGACCTTCAGCCGCATGACGTTCAGCAGATAATGGGCGGCGGGACCGTCGATCATCGGCGCCGTGCCGGGCGCCAGCGGCAGATCGACAAACAGGCGGGGGGTGCTGGCAGGCGGCCAGGCGGGCGTTGCGGGCATGCGGTGTGCGATAGCAGAGCAAAGGAATCTGCGCACCTATGCTGTCCCGTCCCCGCATATTGTCCCGATCCGGGTCAAATCCGGCCTTTTTGCGCCCAATCCGTCACCGGCCAATTAGCAGTTTGGTAAGCAGTTTCGCCCTAGTGCGAGGATACCAGCCACGCATCTGTAGTGGGCCGCGTGTCTGGACCAAGAGGGGTTAGACCATGCGAGGGACCGTTTTCAGCCGCATGCGGCTGGGCACCAACAGCCTGTTGCGCGACAATCGCGGCAACGCAATGTTCCTGACCGCGGCGGCGATTCTGCCGATCATCGGTATGCTCGGATCGGGCATCGACATCGGTCGCGCCTATATGGCGCAGCTGCGCCTGCAACAGGCGTGTGACGCGGGCGTGCTCGCCGGACGCCGCGCGATGGCGGGCGGCACCTATACCTCGGCGGCGCAGGCCGAAGCGAACAAGATGTTCAACTTCAACTACAGCCAGACCGCCTACGGCAGCAGCAACGTAACCTTTGCGTCGCAGGCCGACGGGACGTCGAACGTCAGGGGAACCGCCTCGGCGCGGCTGCCGACGGTCTTGATGCAGATTTTCGACTATGAGAAATTCGACCTCGCGGTGAATTGCACCGCGAAGCTGGAGATTTCGAACGCCGACGTGATGATGGTGCTCGACGTCACCGGGTCGATGGCACAGACCAATTCGGGCGACTCGGTCAACCGCATCACCGCGCTCAAATCGGCGACGATGGACTTTTTCGACACGCTGACCACCGCGGACGTCGGCGATGGCCGCCTGCGTTTTGGCGTCGTGCCATACAGCTCGACCGCCAACGTCGGCAGCATCCTCTATGCCAAAAATCCGGCCTGGTTGTCGGACAACGTGCTGTTGCCGTCGCGCACCCCGGTGTTCAGGGTGGTTTGGGGCAATGCGACGACCGAACAGTCCGAGGAATATACCGACGGCAACACCACCTATGGCAGTTTTTCGAACGTCAGCACGGTCAACGGCCAGACAAGTTCGACATGCGGAAATCTTGAGCCGCCGTCCGATACGACGCCGACGCCGAGCGGTTCGCCCAATTCGAACCAGACCGCGCAATATGTCGATGGCAATGGCAATCGCATCACGACCTACGACACCAACCAGACCTATACCTATTACAACTATCGTTACACATGGTCGAGCAGCCGATGCCGCCTGCAACGCCGCGTCGCGACCTTTACGCGCACCTATACAACGACGGTGACCGAAACGCCGACCCAGTCGTTCGACAATAAATATACCTATCAGGACCGCGTGTTCGACGTCAGCCAGGCCAAGGCCGGCACGGCGATCCAGACCGACACCGGCGATTCGGGCGCGACCGTATCGAACACATGGGGCGGCTGCGTGATGGAACGCGGTACCGAGCCTTTCGGCCCCACCGAAACGGCGCCGTCCGACGCGCACGACATGGATGTCGATACCGCGCCCACCAGCGACGACGATACCAAATGGAAAGTGCTGATCCCGCAAATCGCTTTCCCCCGCGCGAGCAGCCCAAGCGGCACGCCGTCGACCACGGGCTCGATCACCGTCAACAGCAGCAGCGTGTCGAGCAACAGCAGCACGAACGGCAACTGGCAGAATTATTCGCGCTACTGGTCTAACGGCTGGGGCGTGTGTCCGGTCGCGGCGATGAAGCTGACGACGCAGACGGCCAGCGACCGGTCGACGTTCAACAGCTATATTCAGTCGCTTCAGCCGGTCGGCGGTACCTATCACGACGCCGGCATGGTGTGGGGCGTGCGCTTGCTGTCGCCCGACGGCATGTTCTCGGACGAAAATGCGACGGCGCCGAACAATCGCCCGATCAGCCGCCACATCGTTTTCATGACCGACGGCGAAATGGCGCCGAACATGGGCAACCTGTCGTTCCAGGGCTATGAGTGGTTGATGAAGCGCGTTGGCGGCACCAGCGACGCCAACCTGACGACCCGCCACAACAATCGCTTTGCGCAATTGTGCTCGAAGGCGAAGGCGAAGAATATCACCGTCTGGGTGGTCAGCTTCGGCGTGTCGCTGAACAGCTCGCTCACCAGCTGCGCCAGCCCGGGCAAGGCCTATCAGGCGAATAATGCGGCGCAGCTTAACGAGAATTTCCAGGCGATCGCCCGGCAAATCTCGAAACTGCGGCTGTCGCAATGACACGCGCCCGGTTCCTTCGCCACCTGCGCCGCGACCAGCGGGGCAATACGATCGTCGAGTTCGCGCTGACGGCGCCGCTGTTCCTGATCGTGGTGTTCGGGATTCTCGATTTTTCGTGGCAATATTATGCCAAGCTGGAACTGCAGGGCGTGGTCAACGCTGCGGCGCGCGCCGCGACGCTCGAGGGCAATGCGCTCAGCCAGACCGCGCTCGACAATGACGTGCGCCGCAAGGTCTTGAACGTCTTTCCCCAGGGTGAAGTGACCTTCGCGCGCAAATCCTATGACAGTTTCAGCGAAGTCGGCGATCCCGAAGCCTTCACCGACGCCAACAACAACGGCAGCTACGACAGCGGCGAGTGTTTCGAGGACGTCAATGGCAACGCCAGCTGGGATTCCGATCGCGGCAAGGCGGGCAATGGCGGCGCCGAAGACGTTGTGCTCTACACCGCCTCACTGCGGATCAATCGCGTGTTGCCGGTGTGGAAATTCCTGGGGCAGTCGCAGCAGAGTACGCTCGTCGCGTCCACGGTGCTGCGCAACCAGCCGTACAACGCGGCGACATCCACGAAACAGGTGATCTGTTCATGACCAACCTTCTCAAACGTGCGCAGGCGCGGATTGCGCGGCGATCAAAGATGCTCGGCCGTCTGGCGCGCGACGTCAGCGCGGTGGCGATGATCGAAGTTGCCTTTTGCGTCCCCATCCTTGCGATGATCGGCTTTGGCGGCATCGAATATGCCAACCTGCTGCTGTCCGGGACGCGGGTGAACCAGATCGGCCTCAGCGCCGCCGACAACGCCGCCCGCATTGCCTTTGGCAGCAACCTGTCGCAGCCGCGCGTGCGCGAAGTCGACATCAACGAAGTGTTTGCCGGGGTCGAGGAACAGGCGAAGGGCATGAATTTCAAGGCCAATGGCCGGGTCATTCTGTCGAGCATCGAACGCAATGCCGACGGCGGGCAATGGATCCACTGGCAGCGCTGCTATGGTGATCTGCCGGTCAGTTCCGCTTTCGGTCCGCAAGGCACGGGGGCGACGGGAACAAGCTTTGCGGGTGTCGGGGCCACCGCCTCGGCGGGTACCGCGATTATGCTGGTCGAGGTCACCTACGACTATAAATCCCTGTTGTGGGGCAAATGGTTCCAGACGAAGCGGATCCGCGAAACCTCCGCCTTCCTGATCCGCGAGGCGCGCGACCTCCATGGCGACAATGGCACCGGCGTGTTCAATCCGGCGCCTGCGGTGACGCCCGCGCTCTGCACCTGATCGCGCGCCGCATCCGATAACCGTTTATCACGCGGGCAGCGGCTGCTACATGCGCCGCTGCCGATGACCACCACCCATCCTCCCGACAGCCAATTGCGTGGTTTTGTGGCGCTGCTACCCGCCGTCGCGCGCCCCTATGCGCTGTTGGCGCGGTTCGATCGCCCGATCGGCTGGTGGCTGCTCTACTGGCCCTGCGCGTGGGGCGTCGCTCTCGGCGGCGGTGCGGTCAGGGATTGGCCGTTGTTCCTGTGGCTGCTCATCGGCGCGATCGCGATGCGCGGCGCGGGCTGCGTCTATAATGACATCGTCGACCGCGACCTTGACGCGCAGGTGGCGCGCACCGCGTTGCGCCCGATCGCGAGCGGTGCGGTGTCGGTGCGCAATGCCGCGCTGTGGGCCGTGCTGCTGTCGCTCGTCGGCCTCTTTGTGCTGCTCCAGCTGCCTTTGCCCGCGCAGATCGTCGCGCTCGCCAGCCTGATTCTGGTCGCGGGTTATCCGTTCATGAAGCGCATCACCTGGTGGCCGCAGGCGTGGCTGGGGCTGGTGTTCAGCTGGGGCGCGCTCGTCGCCTGGATTGCGGTCGGCGGCGGCGAGGGGATCGCGCTGCCGCTGCTCTATGCCGGGTGCGTCGCGTGGGTGATCGGATATGACACGATCTACGCCCTGCAAGACATCGAGGACGACATGCTGGTCGGCGTGAAATCCAGCGCGCGCGCGATGGGACGCCATGTCAAAGGCGGCGTTGCGCTTTGTTACGGATTTGCGCTCGCTGGCTGGGGCGGTGCGCTGTGGGCGGTGCGCCCCGATCCGCTGGTGCTGGTCGCGCTGGTTCCCGCGGCCGTGCATTTCACCGGGCAGGTGGTGACGCTGGAGCCCGACAATGGCGAGGATGCGCTGGCGAAGTTCCGCAGCAATCGCTTTGCCGGTCTGCTGGTGTTCGCGGCGATGCTGGTCGTCGGAATGGCGCCTTAACTCACTCGGCCGCGAGCAGTTCTTCCGCGCCGCCGAGGTCGACCGATACCAGGCGGCTGACGCCCTTTTCGACCATCGTCACCCCGAACAGGCGGTGCATGCGCGCCATCGTCACCGCATTGTGGGTGACGATCAGATAGCGGGTGTTGGTTTCGCGCGTCATGCGGTCGAGCAGGTCGCAGAAGCGTTCGATATTGGCGTCGTCCAATGGCGCATCGACTTCGTCGAGGACGCAGATCGGCGCCGGGTTGGTGAGGAACAGGCCAAAGATCAGCGCGACCGCGGTCAACGCCTGCTCGCCGCCCGAGAGCAACGTGAGCGTGCCCAAACGCTTGCCCGGCGGCTGTGCCATGATCTCCAGCCCCGCTTCGAGCGGATCGTCCGAATCGACGAGTTCGAGATGCGCCTGACCGCCATCGAACAGCGTCGTGAACAATCGCTGGAAATGGCCGTTCACCGTTTCGAACGCCGCGAGCAGACGGACGCGGCCTTCGCGGTTCAAATTGCCGATCGACCCGCGCAGCCGGTGGACCGCCTGCGTCAGCTCCTCGATCTCGGCCGCGCTTTTTTCGCGTTCGCTGTCGAGTTCGATCAGCTCGTCGGCGGCGACCAGGTTGACCGGGCCGAGCCGTTCGCGATCGGCGATCAGCCGGTCGTGCTGCGCCGATTCCGCGGTCGCGTCGCGAACGCTTTCGCCTTCGAAACCCGCCTTCTGGGGCAACAGCGGCGGCGGGCATTCGAAGCGCTCGCCCGACAGACGGCCCATCTCGATGCGGCGCAGCTCGGCATTTTCGGAGCGCGCGATCGCCCCGGCGCGGGTTTCGCGCGCGGCGGCGACGCGCTCGCGGATCGCGTTCAGCGCGGTTTCGGCTTCGCGCAGCGCCGCCTCGGCGGCGCGCTCCTGCGCTTCGGCGGCAGCGACCTTGTCACGGAGCGTCGCCTGTTGTTCTTCCGCCGCCGCGCGCTGCTCGGCCAGCTTTTCGGGTGCATCGGCCAGCTTCGCGGCTTCGGCGGCCAGCGCGTCAGCGCGCTTGTCCATTTCGGTGACGCGCCGCGCGGCTTCGCCCGCGCGCGCTTTCCAGCTCTTGATCTCGGCGCTGACGACCGCCTGCCGCTCGCTCAATGTCGCAAGGCGGCGTTCATGCGCGGTGAGGGCTTCGCGGGCGCCGTTGGCGTCGCTGCGCGCGCGCTCCGCGGTCTGTTCCTCAGCGTCGAGCGCGGCGCGCGCGATGCTGTCGTCGGGGAGCGCCGCGAGCGCGGCTTCCTGTGTCGCCAGCGCCTCGGCGGCTTCCTTTGCCGCGGCGGCGATCTCGCCGAGCCGCCGGTCGAACAGCGCCGCAGCGTCGCGATGACGGTCGAGCGCGGCTTGTGCCTGATCGGCGGCACGCAGCGCGGTGCGGCGGGTCTCGTCCGCCTGTGCCAGCGCCTTGCGCGCGGCGACCGTGGCTTCGGTCAGTTCGGCGGCTTTGGCGGCGGCGGCATCGCGGCGGTCGCGGAGTTCCTGCACCCCCAGCTCGACCTGCGGGCGCTGCGCCGCCAGCGCGTCGAGACGGTTCTGGCGTTGCAGCCGCTCGGTCGCGGTGGCGCCGTCGCCGCGCGCGACAAAGCCGTCCCAACGGCGCATCACGCCGTCGGTGGTGACCAGTCGTTGGCCCACGTTCAGCGACTGTCCGTCATCGGCATCGACCACCGCAACCTGCGCCAGTCGGCGCGCCAGCGCTGCGGGTGCCGTCACAAATTCGGCGAGCGGCCGGGTGCCGGTGGGCAGGGCAGGGTCATCCTTGCCGGGTTCGGCGCCGCCCCAGCTGCGCGCGGCATCCTTGTCGGTCCCCGCGTCGAGATCGTCACCCAGCGCCGCGGCGAGCGCGGCTTCATAGCCGGGCGCGACGCGCAGCTGGTCGAGGATGCGTGCCTCGTCGCGGCGTCCGGCAGCGAGCGCACGTTCGAGCGTCGCCGCCTCGCCGTCGAGCGCTGCGAGCGCGGTACGTGCTTCGGCAAGTCCGGCCTCAACGCCCACAAGATCGGCCGCGATCGCTTCACGGTCGGCTTCTGCTGTTTGCAGCGCGGTTTCAGCGGCGGCGATCGCGGCTTCTGCGGCTTCGGCGGCTTCCACGCTCTCGGCATGGCGCGCCGCCAGCGCGGCGCTGTCGCCGAGCGCGGCGATTTCGGCATCGACGCGCGCCTTGTCGGCGTCGATCCGTCGCACCGCCGCTGCGGCGCTGTCGCGCGCCGACACCGCGATGCGCCGGTCGGCAGCTTCGCTCGCGGCCTTGGCGCGCGCCTGCGCCAGCGCAACCTCGGCATCGCGCAGCCGCGCCTGCGCCGCCAGATTGGCCTCGGCAAGCGCTGCCTTGCCGGCATCGTGCGTTGCCATTTCCGTTGCCAACGCTTTGGTCTCGGTATCGAGCGCGGTCAGCGCGCCATGCGCCTCGCGCGCCAGTTCGCCTTCATGCGCCCGGTCGTCGGCGATGCGCCGCTGCTGCGCCGCCAGATCGTCAAGGCGCTGACGCGCGGCGCGCTCTTCGCCCTGCAGGCGGACCTGCGTCGCGGTCGCCTCGGCCAGCGCGTCGCGCTGTGCCTGCGCGTCGTGCCGCGCGGTGGCGACGCGGGTGGCAACCTCGGTCTGCGCGGCGGACACGGTTTCCAGCTCGGTCTGCGCGGTCTTGACCGCCGCTTCGGCGGCATCGCTGTCGCGGCGCGCCTGGTCGGCGGCCTCGGCCGCGTCGCGCCAGCGCGCGTAGATCAGCCGCCCCTCGGCAATGCGGATCTCGTCGCTCAGCTTCTTGTACTTCTCCGCTGCGCGCGCCTGCCGCCGCAGCGCATTGGCGCGCACCTCCATGTCGGCGGTGATTTCGGACAGGCGGGCGAGGTTGGTTTCGGTCGCGCGCAGTTTCTGCTCGGCATCCTTGCGGCGCACGTGCAGCCCGGCGATCCCGGCGGCTTCCTCGAGCATCGCGCGGCGGTCGGTGGGTTTTGCCGCGATGACATTGGCGATCTTGCCCTGGCTGACCAGCGCCGGGCTGTGCGCGCCGGTCGCGGCGTCGGCAAAGATCAGCGCCACATCCTTGGCGCGCACGTCGCGACCGTTGGCGCGATAGGCGCTGCCCGCGCCGCGCTCGATGCGGCGGATCACTTCCAGATCGTCGCCATCCTCGCCGTCCGACAGCCCCGCAACAAGCGCGCCTTCGGTGTCGCAATGGAGCGCGACCTCGGCAAAATCGCGTGCCGGTCGCGATGCCGTCCCGGCGAAGATGACATCCTCCATCCCGCCGCCGCGCATCGATTTGGGGCTGGATTCGCCCATCACCCAGCGGATCGCCTCGAGCAGGTTGGACTTGCCGCAGCCATTGGGGCCGACGACGCCGGTCAGCCCGGGCTCGATGCGCAGTTCAGTGGGTTCGACGAAGCTTTTGAAACCGGTCAGGCGCAGGCGTTTTATCTGCACGGGGACGTCCCGTGCAGGTCAGCGAATCGCGGATGTTGCAACGCTGGTGTCACATATCCCCCTGCCAGCCGTCATGCCGCGCGGGCGGGGGAGTCGCAAGGGGCAGTTATCGATCCTCCCCGTGGCGCAGCCATGGGGAGGTGGCAGCGCGAAGCGCTGACGGAGGGGCTATGGCGCTGGCGTCGCGGCCCCTCCACCCCCGCCTGCGGCGGCGGTCCCCCTCCCCACCGCGTCGCGGCAGGGAGGATTGCACATCGTCAGCGCGCGCCCATCGTGCGCAGGCGGTCGCGCAGCGGGCCCCAGGTGTTGATGCCTTCGACGACCTGGCCGTTGAGCACGAAGGTCGGGGTGCCGGTGATCTGATATTTTTCGACCCCGGCGTTGGTGCCCTTTTCGATCGCCGAAACATTATCGACCTTGCTCAGGCACGCCTGGATCGTCGCGGCGGGGACGCCGCGCTGCTGATAGAATTGATCGATGCCCCAGCCTTTGGCGAGCGCGGTGAAACGCTGTTCGGGCGGCAGCTGCATCGCGGCCTCGATCCCCGGCTGCGGCTTCTGCGCTCCGGCGATGAAGGCCTCATGCTCGAGGAAGGTTGCGTCGGCGAGCGGGAAGAAGCGGTCGGGGCCGGCGCACTTCGCGATCGCGCCAGCGATCGCGTCGACGGGGTGCAGCATGAACGGGGTCAGCTTGTACGACACGCGGCCGGTATCGACGAAATCGCGCTTCAGCTCTTCGTGCGAATCCTTGGTGAACTGGGCGCAATGGCCGCAGGTGAAGGCACCAAATTCTTCGAGTTTGATCGGGGCGTCGGGGTTGCCCATCACCACGCCGTCGCCATCGAAGCTGACGACCTGCGACCAGCTTTTGCCCGCGGGCGCCGCGACCTTGGCGACCACTTCCTGTTCCTTGGCGGGGTCGCTGGCGCCGCCGCCACAACCGGCAAGCGCGAGCGCGCCAAGCGAAGACAGAAGGGCGATACGAAGCGATGCGGTCATGATGTGCTGTTCTCCGGAAACAAGATGGGCAGGCTTTTACGATCCCTTGATCGCGAGGTCGAGTTTCGATTTGAGCGCGGGCCAGGCGGTGACTTCGGCGTTGCGGCCGTTGACGAAAAAGGTCGGAGTGCCGCCGACGCGGTCGGCGCTGCGCCCGATATTGGTCATCCCGGTCAGTTCGGCCTGCGCGACTTCGCTGTCGAGCGCGGCGTCGAGCTGCGCCTGCGTGTAGCCGCGCGCGCGCATCAGCGCGGCAAGCCCGGTGTCGGCGGCGATCTTGCGGGCGCGCTGCGCGGTGGTGCCTTCGAACCAGCTGGTTTGCTGCGCCTCACTCGCGTTCTTAACCTTGGCCATCCATGTGTCGAAAGCGGCAAAAATCGCCTGATGGTTGCGCGCGAACGCGGTGGGGCCACCGCAGCGCGCGAGCAGCGCCGCGGTCATGTCAACGGGATCGCGGACCAGATTGCGATATTCGAACAGCACCAGCCCGCGGTCGATATATTGCGTCTTGAGCGGCGCCGAACCGAGCTCCGCGAAATCGGCGCAGACGTGGCAGGTGTAGCTGAAATATTCGACCAGCCGAACCTTGGCGGCGGGGTTGCCGACGACGTGCGCGCCGATCGAACTGGTGGTCACCTTCGATGACCAGGGCGCCGGTTTGGCAGGGGTCGCGGCGATCAGGGTCAGCGCGGCGCCCGACAGCGCCAGCACTGCGGTACGGCGATCGAGCGGGGAATCGTCAAAAACGGCCATCATTTGGGGTCTTTCAACTGATCCGGGGAAGTTTGGGCGCCGCGGCCAGTCCCGATGCCATGCGTTCGAGCACGGTACGCAGTTCCGGGTCGCCGATGTCGCGCAAACTGTCCCCCAGCTCGGCGGGTACGGGTTTCAGCATGGCTGGCGGCTGAACGGGCGCGGCGGGCGTCACATGGCCGTGCGTCATGCGGACGTGCGCGACCGCAGCATAGCCGAAGAAGCGGTTGACCGCGGTGATGATGTCGGGGGCGACATGTTGCAGCATCGGCGCGTGCGCGCCGCTGATCGTCAGGTGCAGCGTCCCGCCCGCCTTCGCCCCGACCGGAAAACGGATCATCGCCGGCTGGGTGACGTCGGCGAGCCGGTCGCCGACGATCTCGCGCCAGCGGCTCACCACCGAGCTTTGGATGAAACCGAACTTGCGAAAGGCGGCGCGGCCGATTTCAGGGACAAGGTCGGAAATCATCCGCGCTTCGCCGCCGCGCGGCCGTTCGTAAGCGCGCACCGGCACCTTGGGCTTTTTCGCCCCTGCCTTCGCTGCCGCCTTTTTGGCGGGCGGGCCGTCGCCGCTGTCTTTCGTCATCGCGGGTGCCATGCCATAGGCGGGGGGTGAGCGTCCAGACTATCGACATTGCTGAGGGCATCGCGGCCGATTTCGCGGCGCGGCTGCTGCGATGGTATGACGCTTCGGCGCGCGTGCTGCCGTGGCGGATCGCGCCGGGCAGCGACATTGTGCCTGACCCCTATCGCATCTGGCTCGCCGAGGTGATGCTGCAGCAGACGACGGTCGCCGCGGTTGGGGGCTATTTTCAGCGTTTCACCACCCGCTGGCCGACGGTTGCCGAACTGGCGGCGGCGGACGATGCCGATGTCATGGCCGCGTGGGCGGGGCTCGGCTATTATGCCCGCGCCCGCAACCTGCTCGCCTGCGCGCGCGCGGTCGTGCGCGATCATGGCGGGCGCTTTCCCGATAGCGAGGCGGCCTTGCGCGCGCTGCCGGGGATTGGCGATTATACTGCGGCGTCGGTCGCGGCGATTGCCTTTGGCCGTGCGGCGGTCGTGGTCGATGCCAATATCGAACGCGTGATCGCGCGCCACCGCCTGATCGAAACGCCGCTACCGCTGGCAAAGCGCGAGATTCGCGCCGCGCTGGCGCCGATCGTCCCCGCCGACCGCCCGGGCGATTTCGCGCAGGCACTGATGGACTTGGGTGCGACCATCTGCACCCCGCGCGCTCCCGCCTGCGCGGCCTGTCCGCTAATGGCGGATTGCCGCGCGCGCGGGCGCCCCGACCTCGAAAGGCTGCCCGTAAAGCCGCCCAAAAAGGCCAAGCCGCATCGCCACGGACTGGCGCATTGGATCGAACGCGACGCGCGGGTCTGGCTCGTCCGCCGTCCGGGCAAAGGGATGCTTGGCGGGATGCGCGCGCTGCCCGGCGGCGACTGGACCGATACGCGCCCGATCGAGTCGGCGGTTGCCGAAGTCGATCATGGTTTCACCCATTTCGACCTGACACTGAAACTGGTGCGGCGTGACGCGCTTCCCGAAAGCGGCGATGCCGCAGCGGAAGGCGAATGGTGGCCGATCTCGGACCTTGACGCGGCGGGGCTGCCGACGCTCTATCGCAAGCTGATCGACAAGATGCTGGAGAGAGACGCATGAACATGATGGTTTCGCGCCGCACGCTGCTCGGCGGGCTGGCGCTGGGCGGCGGTGCCGCGCTGCTGCCGCGCGCCGCATTCGCGTGGAGAGAAAGCGGTGCGCAGCTCTACCCCGCAACCCACGCCTTCATCAAAGGCTTCGTCGATCGCCGCGAACTCGCGGGCACGCTTGCTGCGATCGGCAAGGGTCAGGATGCGGCCGACTTTTTCGGCGCCGGGGTGCAATCGATCAGCGATGCGGTACCCGTCGGCCCCGATACGTTGTGGCGGCTCTATTCGATGACCAAGCCGGTGACCGGCATCGCCGCGATGCTGCTGATCGAAGATGGCAAGATGAAGCTCGACCAGCCGATCGCCGACTTCCTGCCCGCATTCGCAAAGATGCAGGTGCAGACCACACCCGACGGGTCGATCACCGACCTGCGCCCCGCCAAAACGCAGATCACCGTGCGCCACCTGCTCACCCACACCGCCGGGCTTGGCTATAATATCATTCAGAAAGGACCGATCAAAAAGGCCTATGACGACAATGGCATCGTCGGCGGACAGGCGAGCCGGGTGAAGCTGCCGGGCTTTGCCGATGTGAAAGCCGCGCCCAGTCTGGCGGCGATGGCCGACCGGCTCGCGGCGCTGCCGCTGGTTTATGAACCCGGCACCAAATGGAGCTATTCGATCAGCCTCGATCTGCTGGGGCGGGTGATCGAGGTCGCATCGGGGCAGCCGTTCGATGCCTTTCTGAAAGCGCGATTGTTCGATCCGCTCGGCATGAAGAGCACCGGTTTCATGGTGGACGCAAAGGATGTCGGGCGCTTCACCAGCAATTATGCGGCTCTCGGCGGCGCGTTGCTGCCCTTCGACCCGGCGACCAGCTCGATCTATCTCGATGCGCCGCCTTACCCCTTCGGCGGCGGCGGGCTGGTGTCGAGCGCGCGCGACTATGACCGTTTCCTCGCCATGCTGCTCGGCGAGGGCGAGACAGGCGGCAAGCGGATCATGAAGGTCGAAACGGCGCGGCTCGCGATGTCGAACATGCTGGACGATGCCGTCGATCGCAAAGGCACCTTCGTCGATGGCCAGGGCTTCGGCGCTGGCGGGCGGGTTTCGTTGCCGACCTCGCCGGGCGGCGAAGGCCTGTTCGGCTGGGCGGGCGCCGCGGGCACGATCGGTTTCGTCCACCGCAAGCTCGGCTACCGCATCGCCGGCTACACGCAGATCATGCCGCCCGAAACCGTGTCGTTCCAGGCGAAGTTCGGCGAAACGGTGATCAAGGACGTGCTGGCCTGATGCCCCTGCCGTTGGGATTTACGGGGGCGTGGCTCGACCGCGCCGACCAGCTGCGGGTCGATCCGGACGGTTTTGCTGCTGCCGTAGCAGACCCGCGCGCGCGCTGCCTGACGCTTGACGGGATCGATTTTGTTCCCGGCGAAGGCGGCGGGCTGCGCTGGGAGGCGCTCGACCCCGCCGACGATCGCGCGCTGTTGCTGCTCGGTTTGGACGACTTGGGCGTGCCGCATTTCGTTCGCGAAGCGCCCGCCGGGGTGCGCATCGACGCGCGTTCGCGCACCGTGATGCGGTTGCTGCCGCTGCTGTCGGGGCCGGAGGCGGCATTATATGGCGGCGCGCGCAGCCTGGTCGACTGGCACGCGCGGCATCGCTTTTGTGCGGTGTGCGGTTCGCCGACGGCGGTGTTCCGCGGCGGTTGGGGGCGGCGCTGCGGCAGCTGCCAGGCCGAACATTTTCCGCGCGTCGACCCGGTCGTCATCATGCTCGCCGAATGCGACGGGCGCGTGCTGGTCGGACGGCAGGGCGGCTTTCCCCCGGGTTTCTTCTCGGCGCTGGCGGGGTTCGTCGAACCCGGCGAATCGCTGGAGGAGGCGGTGGCGCGCGAATTGTTCGAGGAAGCGGGCATTCGCGTAACGGATGTGACCTATGTCGCGAGCCAGCCCTGGCCCTTTCCGTCATCGCTGATGATCGGTTGCCGCGCGGTTGCTAGCGACCCGGCCCTGACGCTCGACACGACCGAGATCGAGGCGGCGATGTGGGTCGATAGGGCCGAGGTGCGCGCCGCGTTGGCGAGCGACATGGGCGCGCCGTTCCTGGCGCCGCCGCCACTGGCGATCGCGCGTTACTTGCTGGAGGATTGGGCGGGATAGCTACGGATTTGGCGGCAAAGACACGCTCTCCCCTTCAGGGGAGGGCGGCGAGACTTACGAACTTGTTCGTTAGTCGCAGCGGGTGGGGGCCAGCGGCCTTGCGCAAGGCCGCTGGCCCCCCACCCCACTACGACTAGGCACAAGCTGCCAAGTCTTCGTTGCCCCTCCCCTGAAGGAGAGGGGCTGGCTCTTGGCAACGTCCGCGCAGATATTGCAAAGTTCAGTAAAAGTCAGCCCAACGGCGTCGCGTTCGCGATCCGATGCCGTGCCGGACGCAGGCAATCGCCGCCGCATCGCTCACGACGTCAAACCCCCGAAACACAGGCTGACACAGCCATACAATGTAGGAAAGGCTCATTTGCGACGGGCGACTGTTGCGAATGGATGTCGGACGATAAAGGAAAGTCCGGGTTCGAGGGCGCGGCGCGTCGCTGCGCACCCGACATTGCCAGAGATGCGGCCTAGATCCGCCGTCCGGTAATCCGGCTGATTTCCTTGGCCACCATGGCCTCGACCATGCCCGGCAGGTTGGCGTCGAGCCAGTCCTTCAGCATCGGGCGGAGCGCGTCGAGCACGACATCCTCCATCGTGCGACCAGCCGCGGCGGGCGCGGCAGTCGTTGCGGCGGCAACGGCGGGGGCGATCGCGGCGGTCAGCGCATCGAGCGATTGGCGCGCCGCATCGGCGCTGGCTTCGGAGACGAGCTCGTCGGCCGCGGGTGCGGCATCGGCCTCATCCTCTTCCTCGTCGTGCAGATCGAGAATGTCTTCGGCGATCGCGGGCGTGATTTCGCGCGCCGTGCCGGGGGCTTCATCGCGTGCGATGACGCGCCTGATCGACGACAAGATATCTTCCATCGACGGTTCCCGCGACATATCGCCCATAACCAACCCCCTAAACCATCGCGATTACCGGATGGTTAACTATCCTCTTACCGATTTGGGGCGTGTTTTGCCAAGCCTTATTGTCGCGGCGGCGCGGGCGGTCCGACCGGAACGCTGGCGGTTGCCGCGGGAATCGCGCGCGTTCCGGTCGCCTGCTGCTGGGGCGCCGGATCGTCGGCCCAGTCGAAAATCTGGCCCTTGACGCGGTTATAATTGACCTCGGGGTCATAGAGCGCGCCGCCCTCGATCCCCAGATCGCGCGCTTCGGCCTTGCCCATCGCGGCGAGGACCGAGAAGGCGGCGACATAGGAGTTGCGCTGCGCCGACACCAGCTGGACCTGCGTGTTCAGATATTCCTGCTCGGCATTCAGGATGTCGAGGATCGACCGCGTGCCGACGCTGTTTTCGGCGCGCACGCCCTCCAGTGACAGGCCGTTGGCGCTCACTGCCTGCTGCGTCGCGGCGATGATCTGCTCGTTCGCGCGCCATGCGGCATAGGCGCCGCGCGTCTGTGCGATGACGCTGCGTTCGACCTCGACGTAATTTTCGATCGCCTGGCTGGTCCGCGATTGCGCCTGACGCACCTGCGCCGAGGGGCGCCCGCCCTGAAAGATCGGCACCGTCAGCGACAATCCCGCCGAAGCGCTCTTGGTCGTATTCTCCGACGCCGGATCATTCACCGAATTCAGATTGTTGTTATAGCCGCCGCTCGTCGTCGCCGACAATTTGGGCAAGCGTCCGGCGCGCGCCACGCCGATGTCGGCGCGGCTGGCGTTCACTGATTGATTCGCCGCTTCGATGTCGGGGTTGCTGGTTAGCGCGATCGCGACCGCTTCATCGGGCGAGGCGGGCAGGTTCGGCAGCTGCGGCGGCTGTTCCAGGTCGACCGGCGCATCGCCGACCAGCCGGACATAGGATTCGCGGCTGGCAATCAGATTCGCTTCGGCGGTGCGCAAATCGCCCTCGGCCAGCGCCAGCCGCGCTTCCGATTGCGCGACGTCGGTGCGCGTCAGGTCGCCGATTTCGAACCGGTCGCTCGTCGCCTGCAAATTGGTGCGCAGCACCGCGACATTCTTCTGGTTGAGCTGGACGATCGCCTGATCGCGGATCACGTCCATATAAGCGCCGACGACTTGCGCAAAAACGCTCGCTTCGGTCGCGCGCAGGTCGGCCTGGCCCGCCTCGACGCGAAATTTGGCGGCCTTTACCGCATTGCGCACCGCGCCGCCCTGATAGATCGGCACCGACACCTGTCCGCCGACGCTGACGAAGCGCTTGGGCGAGAAAAAGCTGTTGCCGGGCAGCACCAAATTTTCCTGGTAATCGACCCCGACCCCGACGTTCGGCAGCCCACCTGATTTCTGGATCGGGACATTTTCGTCGTTCGCGCGCTGCCCGGCGCGCGCGGCGGTCAGCGTCGGGTTGTTTTCATAGGCTTTCGCCAGCGCATCCTGCAGCGTTTCGGCATGCGCGGCGGTCGGCAGCAGCAGGGCGCCGACGGCGAGGCCGACAAGCCAGCGGGCGCGGGGGAGAGGCCGTTTCTTATCGGTATCGAACATCATCATGTCAGCCTGAAACGAGGAGGGGATTGGCTTTTAGAATGTGAAGCCGGCCGCGGCGGCAAAGCCCGGCAGCGGCGCGGCGTCCATGTCGGCAAAGCTGCGGAGCGGCACGGCGCCGCCGGCCTTGACCCCCTGGACGAGCCGCGTCACCGCGCCTTCGCGGCGGGCCGCGACCAGTCGGCCGCCCTCGGCCAATTGCGCGGTCAGTGCGTCGGGCAGCGTTTCGATCGCGCCGTCGATGATGATGCGATCGAACGGAGCCGCATCCGGCGCGCCGCCGTTGAGCGGCCCGTTGACCCAGCGGATGTTCGCCTCGGCAGGCGTCGCAGCTGCGGCCATCGCCATCAGCTCGGCCTGATCCTCGACCGCATGTACCTCGGCGCCAAGGCGCGCCAGCACCGCGGCGGTATAGCCCGTCGCACTGCCGATCAGCAGCACGCGCATGCCGGGACGGATTGCGGCGGCGACCAGCATCCGGCCGGTGACCAGCGGCGCGTTGAGTGCGCGGCCATGCCCCAGCGCAAGCGCGCGGTCGGTATAGGCGACGCTCGCCAGATGCGCGGGAACATGCGCCTCGCGCGGCACCGCCGCCATCGCGCCAACCACCGCCGCATCGATGACGTCGTTGGTGCGCAGCTGGCTGTCGATCATGGCAGCGCGCATGTCCGCCGCGGTGAATTCGCTAAACTTCGTCGCCATCAGCCTTTTCCGATTCCCTGGGGCCATGAACCTGTGCGGGGCAGCTCTAGCCCAACCGACGCTGTATTGCAATAGTAATACAGCCTGTGCCCGCATAGACGCGCATAGCTGGCAACGCCGGTGCCGCCAAGCCTGCATCATCGCATCGTGACAGGCGCGCGGGCGAATCCTTGACAAGGCGGCGAAACCCCCTCACTAGCGGCGCCGTCCAACCCCCGGCCCATCCCCGACGGATGCGGTATCTGGCATGAGGCCCGATGGCGGAGTGGTGACGCAGCGGATTGCAAATCCGTGCACGCCGGTTCGATTCCGGCTCGGGCCTCCACCAAGTTTATCATTTAAAAACAACAACTTAGAACGAGAAATTTCTTCCCCACATTCCCGCAGGTTACAGGGATCTGGCGCCCTGATTGCGCGCCCGAGAGACTGAAATTACAAGGGAAATTTGCCGCGAATTAGGCTCCGAAAGAGCAGAGTCTCTGCCGCCGAAAGTGCATGTAGGGTTTTGATTTCTGAAAGCCGCGCTCGACGGGGACTATCGGTACCCGCCGACCGGTTGCTGAAGATCGGTCCACGTCAGATTAAAGCGAGCCAGATACTTGCGAAGGCGATCCGCGTCATTCGTGCTCGTACGCAGCTCGCGAGACGCCGCGAACAGTTGCCGCCCTGCTTCCGACAGCGATCGGCATGCACGACAGGTTTTAACGACGAAGGCCAGTTGCACTCGGTCAAATGGATCTATCTCGGCCAGCTGGTCTCTGCCGAGAATCCGGTCGAAAACATCAGCTTCAGATTTGTCGGTGTGCCAAGTAGTGCCCAGGCGCTTGATCTCAAGATCGACGGCGCCGACGTCGATCCGCCCGGTCGTGTTGAGCGTCGCCATTCGCGTGACGCTGGCGGCGAGATCGCGAAAATTTCCCTGCCACTTCGCGTCGTGGCTTTCCGCGAAGGCAAGATATCGTTCGCGCGCTTCCTTGTTGAAGGTGACCCGCGACCCTTCACGCTCGGCGAAGCGTTCGAGCTCGTAATCGAGATTGGGTGCGATGTCTTCGTGGCGTTCGGCGAGGCCGGGAAGCGAAAAGGTCCAGAGGTTCAGCCTCGCGAACAGGTCGTCGCGAAAGCCGCCTTTACGCACCTGTTCGACGAGATCGCGGTTGGTGCCCGCGATCAGCTGGAAATCGCTTCGGGTCTCGCTGTCCGATCCGACCGGCAGAAACCGCCCTTCCTCGATCGCGCGCAGGATCATCGCCTGTTCGTCGAGCCCGAGCTCGCCGATCTCGTCGAGGAACAGCAAGCCCTTGTCGGCGCTCTTGAGAAGCCCGGGACGGTCCTGCGCGGCGCCGGTAAAGGCGCCCTTGCGATGGCCGAACAGCGCCGAGGTCGCGCTGTCGCCTTTCAGCGTCGCGCAATTGACCTCGACGAACGGGCCGCCGAGCTGGTGACGAAGCTTCTTCAGTTCATAGACCTTCCGCGCCAGCTGGCTCTTGCCCGCACCGGTCGGTCCCATCAGCAGGATCGGCGCGCGGCTGCGCATCGCGACCTGTTCCACCTCCTCGATCATGCGGTTGAAGGCGGGGTTGCGCGTTTCGATCCCGCTTTTCAGAAAGCTCGCGCTCTCCGCGCTGGCCTCGGCGAAGCGCGTCGCGATGCTGTCGTAGCGCGAGAGGTCGAGATCGATGCTGTTCCAGATGCCCACCGGTTGCGGTGCGCCGCGCTGTGGCTGCGTCTGCAGGAGACGTCCCGGCAGGTAGCGCGCCTCGGTCAGGAGGAAGAGGCATATTTGCGCGACGTGGGTACCTGTGGTGATGTGGATCAGATAATCTTCCGCGTCGGGATCGAAGGGAAAGCCGCGCGCGAAGTCGAGCAGCTTGCCGTAGACCTCCTCGAAATCCCATGCGTCGTCGAAGTCGAGGGTATGCGGGACGACCTTGGTCTCAGGCGATACGTCGGCGATGTCCTTCGCGACGATTTCGGCCAGCCGGCGGTGATGGCTGCCGTGGAGCAGGATGAAGCGATCGACGCGCAGATCCTCCTGCATGCAGATGCTCACGCTCGGCCGCCACTTGTTCCAGCGTCCGGCGTCGAACTTGCCCGCGTCGAGGGTCGAACCCAGAAATCCAAGAACGGTCAGCGGCTTCATATCGTTCTTATATAAATTTATAATGAACGATACAATCATATCTCAAAATCCAGTTTGTTTCGCGGGACTGATTTTTTCGTTTCAGAAAATATTGCAATTTATCAAAATGATGATCCAATTTTTGTATCGGCAAGCCGTTTGGCACGGCTTCTGCATTATGTTCGGTGCCGGGGTTCACGTCCCCCGGTACGACGCGGGAAGAGGGGTGGCCGGAATGGGCCGGTCGCCCCCAAGCGCCCAAACGACGTGGAAGGATTCAAGGGCTCGCCATTGCTACGGCGCTGCCCCAAGGAAGCGAAGAGGAGGTCAGCCATGACCCAGACGAGTTATGAAGTGCTGAACGTCGAGGGCGGACGCCCGGTCAAGATGTGGACCCGCGGGGTTCCCGTCGAGGACATGGCGCGCGCGCAGCTTCGCAAGGCGGCGCAGATGCCGTTCGTGTTCAAGCATGTCGCCGCGATGCCCGACGTCCATGTCGGGATCGGCGCCACCGTCGGATCGGTGATCCCGACCAAAGGCGCGGTGATCCCGGCCGCGGTCGGGGTCGACATCGGCTGCGGCATGATGGCTGCGCGCACCACGCTGATGGCGCACGACCTGCCCGACAATCTTGAGGGCATTCGCAGCGCGATCGAGGCGGCGGTGCCGCACGGCCGGTCGGTCGGACGCGGCAAGCGTGACACGGGCTCGTGGGGAGATCCCCCGCGAGCAATCGTCGACGCCTGGGCGACGCTGGCCGAACGCTTCGGCCATATCGTCGCCAAGCATCCGCGGCTGAAGAACACCAACAACCTCACGCATCTGGGGACGCTCGGAACGGGAAACCATTTCATCGAGCTGTGTCTGGATACCGAGGGGCGGGTGTGGGTGATGCTGCATTCGGGATCGCGCGGCGTCGGCAACGCGATCGGCACTTATTTCATCGAACTGGCGAAGAAGGACATGCGCAAGTGGTTCATAAACCTGCCCGATGAAGACCTCGCCTACTTCCCGGAAGGGACCGACCATTTCGACGATTATGTCGAGGCGGTCGGCTGGGCGCAGGACTTTGCGGCGCTGAACCGGCGCATGATGATGGCCAATGTCATCGCCGCGCTCCGGCTCCAGATCGCCAAGCCCTTCGAAGCCGAGGCCGAAGCGGTGAACTGCCATCACAATTATGTGACGCGCGAGAATCACTTCGGCGAGAATGTGCTCGTCACCCGCAAGGGGGCGGTGCGTGCAGCGAAAGGCACGATGGGGATCATCCCGGGGTCGATGGGCGCGAAATCGTTCATCGTTCGCGGGCTGGGCAACGCTGAAAGCTTCGACAGCTGCAGCCATGGCGCGGGCCGCGTCATGAGCCGCACCGCGGCGAAAAAGCTCGTCACCCTCGACGAGCATATCGCCGACACCGCGGGCGTCGAATGCCGCAAGGACGAAGGCGTCATCGACGAGACGCCCAAGGCGTACAAGCCGATCGAGGCGGTGATGGCGGCGCAAGCCGACCTCGTCGAGATCGTCCATACGCTGAAGCAGGTGGTGTGCGTGAAGGGGTGATCCCCCTTCATGCCGCCATCATGGGGGAAACATGTTTGCCATACTGAATTGCAACACGTGCGGCGGCGCCCTGTCGGGGCGCATTAAATTGCTGCGCGCTGCAAAACCCGAGAAGGCGGGATTGACGTTTATCGACGGCAAGCCGCTGACCCGACCGGGAACCGGCTTTACGTCGCTGCAGCCTATGCAATGGTCGATCGATGACAGCCACAAGGTCCCGTTGCAGTTCACGCCGCAACATTGGCTCCATCCCGATGACGTCGAAGCAGGGATCGAGCCCGTAGAGGATCCATGCCGTCTGAACGGCTGTTGCGGCCTCGACGGTTCGAACGGACCCAATATGCGATGCCGGAAATGCAAGACCGAGGTCGGCACGCGCCAGAGCGATTGCTGGACGGCGGACGTCTTTATTCCGGAACCCGACGCTACACGCTGGCTGAAAGAAGAATAATGATCATCATCGACGGATCGGAAGGCGAAGGCGGGGGGCAGGTGCTGCGCTATGCGTGCGCGCTGGCGCTGCTGACCGGCGAGCCTTTCACGATCGAGAATATTCGCGGCGGACGCGAGAAGCCGGGGCTGATGCGCCAGCATGTGACCGCGATCGAGGCCGCGTGCGTCATCGGCGGCGCCGAATGCTCGGGGCTGGCGGTGGGGTCGAACAGCATCTCGTTCCGGCCGGGGCGCATCGTGTCCGGCGACTATCATTTTGCAGTCGGCACCGCCGGCAGCACCGCGCTCGTCCTGCAGACGGTCATGGTGCCGCTGATGCTGGCCGATGCGCCGTCGCGGCTCGTACTCGAGGGCGGGACGCATGCGATGGCCGCGCCGCCCTTCGAGTTCATCGAGCGTACGCTGCTGTCCGTCATAAACCGCATGGGGCCGACCGTTTCCGCGCGGCTGGCGCGACACGGCTTCTTCCCGCGCGGTGGCGGGCGTATCGAGATCGACATCGCGCCGGCGACGCTGCGCGCGATCGAATGCGTCGATCGTGGCGCCCTGCGCCGCGTCTCGGCGACCGCGATCATAGCGGGCGTTCCTTTCGACGTTGGTGACCGTGAGCTGAAGACCGCGGCCAAGACGCTTGCCGACTGGCCCGCCGACGCCTTCGGGATCCGCCAGCTTCCCGCTGATCAAGGGCCGGGCAATGCGCTATTGCTCGAAGCTGAATTCGATCATGTGACCGAGGTAATGTCGGCCTTTGGCAAAATCGGAATCCCCGCCGAACGCCTAGCTAAAACTGCGGCGCGGCGGATCGCGGGATATTTGGCGTGCGAGGCTTTCGCCGGCCCTTACCTGCAAGACCAATTGCTGCTTCCCTTCGCGATGGCGAGGGGCGGATCCTTTTCAACGGTAAAACTGAGTCAGCATACGCTGACGGCGGCAGCGCTCGTCGAGCGCTTTCTGGGAGCGGGCTTTCGCTTCGTCGAACGACCTGACGGGGCAATCATGGTCGAGTGGGCAGGCTCGTAGCGATACTGCTTTCTCGACCGGGCGTATTTTCGAACCGTTCTCTCGGCACGCAGACTGATAATATCAGTGCGCGAACGAGCCGACATAGGTGATCAAAGTCGCTGTCGGGAGCACCTAAGCTACTGGTTTAGATAACTTTCGTACAAAGTCTTGCAGTTGGTTCGAGTCCGACGCGTGCCTCCAACCATATTCATCGAACCAAATGATAGACGGTTTCGCCAGCGAAACGGCGCAATTTTACGCGTCCGCGAGCCCCCCCAGCCGTCTCTGGCCTCCTTAGTCGCGCGCACGAATGGGCGCGGAAATGGCCAGAGTCTCTGTGCGAGATTCTGCAGCTACGGAATTGACAATTAGGATGCCTTTGGCCGCTGCACGAACCGCTGCGCGGATTGGTGCTAGCTGCGATGTAAATCGGCCGAGCGAGCGCCGCGCCTGATTGAACGTCCGCGGTCAGAGGCGGACCTTTTCGACTCCTTTTATCTGAGGAGTCGAACGATGAACGAGCTTATCCAGATTGGCCCGATCAGCCCGCTGCGCCAGCGCCTGATCGAAGACATGACCATGCGCCGGTTCTCCAAGGAGACGCAGCGTAATTATCTGCGCGACGTCGGGCGGTTCGCGACATGGCTCGGGCGCTCGCCCCACACCGCGAGCACGGAGGATGTCCGTCAGTTCCAGATCGAGCAGCAGCAGGCGGGTGTTCCGGCGCCGACCTTGAACAGCATCGTCTCGGCGTTGCGGTTCCTATTTACGCATACGCTCGACCGACCCGATCTCGCGCGCAAGCTGGTCCGCACCAGACAGGTTCGCAAGATCCCCGTCGTACTGACCATGGCCGAGGTGAAGCGGCTGCTCGATGCGACCCGCTGCCTCAAGCACCAGGCGGCGCTGTCGGTCGCCTATGGCGCCGGACTGCGTGTCGCCGAGGTGTCGGCGCTGAAGGTGACCGATATCGACAGCAAGCGCATGCTGCTGCGGATCGAGCGCGGCAAAGGCGGCCGCTACCGCAACGCCATGCTGCCCGAAGGCCTGCTCCTGCTCCTGCGCGACTGGTGGCGCGCGGGACGGCAACAGGGCATCCTCGTTCCCGATGGCTGGCTATTCCCCGGGCAGAGCACCGCGGCGCCGATCAGCACGCGGCAGCTCTACCGGATCGTCGTCGAGGCCGCAGAGGCGGCCGACATCGACAAGCGGGTCGGACCGCATACGCTGCGCCACAGCTTCGCTACGCACCTGCTCGAGGACGGCGTCGATATCCGCGTCATCCAGGCGCTGCTCGGCCATGCCAAGCTAAACACCACTGCTTTCTACACCCAGGTTGCAACCAGGACCGTCCGCTCGATCGTCAGTCCGCTCGACAGGCTCGCGCTCGCATCGCCGAGCGAGGAGGCACCCGACGGCTGAGGCCGATGCGCGCCTCACTCGAGGTCGCCGACATCTTCCGGGCTGCGGGGCCAACCTACCGCGCCGCCCATGCCGGGCATCTGAGCCTGCAGCAGCTCAAGATCATGTCGGCGATCGAACATTGCCGCACCGCCGCGCTCGGTGGTCATGTCAAGGCCTGTACCGACTGCGGGCACTGGCGGATCGCCTATAACAGCTGCCGCAACCGGCACTGCCCCAGGTGCCAGGGCGCCGCCGCGCGCAGCTGGCTCGAAGCGCGCGAGGCCGACCTGCTCCCGGTCGGTTACTTCCATGTCGTGTTCACCCTGCCTGCCGAGGTCGCCGCCATCGCCTTCCACAACAAGGCGCTGGTCTACGATCTGCTGTTCAAGGCCGCCGCCGATACGATGCTGACCATCGCCGCCGACCCGAAGCACCTCGGCGCCCGGATCGGCATCACCGCCGTCCTCCACACCTGGGGCTCGGCGCTGACCCACCATCCCCACATCCACATGATCGTACCCGGCGGCGGCCTATCGCGCGATGGAACGCGCTGGATATCGGCACGCCCCGCCTTCCTGCTCCCGGTTCGCGTGCTCGGCGCGCTCTTCCGCCGGCTTTTCCTCACCCGGCTGCGCGCCCTCCATGACCGCGGGCAGCTCGCCTTCTTCGGCACCATGTCGCAGCTTGCCGAGCGGCGCGCGTTCCTGCGGCACCTCTCACCCGTCAGGAAGAAGCGCTGGGTCGTCTACGCCAAGCCGCCGTTCGCTGGCCCTGAGGCGGTGCTCGCTTATCTCTCCCGCTACACCCACCGGGTCGCCATATCGAACAGTCGGCTCCTCCGGTTCGACGAGGAAGGCGTCACCTTCCGCTACAAGGATTACCGCAAGGCCGGCGCCGGACGGCAGCAGGTCATGACCCTCGCCGCCGACGAGTTCATCCGCCGCTTTCTTCTCCACGCCCTGCCGCGCGGGTTCCACCGCATCCGCCACTATGGCCTGCTCGCCAGCGCACACCGCAAGGATCATCTCGAACGCGCCCGCCGCCTGCTCGATGTCGCACCTCCGCCGACCGACGAGCCCGTCGTCGATGCAGGGCCCGGGCCAACCTGCCCGTGCTGCGGCGGTACCATGATCATCATCGAGGTCTTCGAGCGCCGCTACCAGCCCCGCGCGCCGCCCCAGCTTGCGGTCTCATCCGGGGCACCTGCGCCGTGACCCGGCACGGCCCATCGCCTTTTTCACCCAGGGCAGATCCGCGCCTGGGAGCGGACCCGCTCGCGCCGGCGCTGCTCATAAGCGGACGTCGCCATACTAAAATCGGCCCGTCTGCTTTTGGACGTCCGCTTTCACGACCTAAATCCAGCCGGTCCGCTATCGCGAACGTCCGCTTTTCGGCAACCCTCAGCAGCCCCACCATCAGCGCAAAACAGCTTTCCCCATAGCTCAGCTCATGACCACCGCGGTTCGGGCATCGAAGACTTTCTGACGCCTATCGGCGTCCGAAACTCTCAACGGTTGTGGACAGTCAGCTCGTGGTGCCCAAAGCGAAGAAGCAGACATTCGATACAAGACGACCTGCTTGGCTATGCCAGAGATCGCATCAGAAAAGCCGTTGAAGTGGGTTGGATTTCGTCAGTTCGGGCCTGTATATACGACTGATGAGTTCCTCTTCATTTGTGCCGCGTAGCGCGGTCGGACAAACGGCTCCGAAATCCGGCGGAATTGCAGAAGTTGGCGCTCGTAAGGCCGATCATGCCTCGCCCCGCTATGCCGCCATCAAGCAGTGGGTTTTCGACGCCGTCCGTGAAGGCCGGTTGAGATCGGGCGATCGCGTGCCGTCCGAAACCGAACTCGTCGATCAATTCAATGTGTCGCGCATGACAGCAAACCGAGCCCTTCGCGAGCTTCAGGCCGCGGGCGTCATCGTCCGAAGAGCGGGTATCGGGTCGTTCATCGCCGAACCGCGACCGATCGGGCAAATGATCGAAATCCGCAACATCGCCGACGAAATTCGCGAGCGGGGACATATTTACCGGGCGCGGGTCATCCAGAATGTTGCCGAGCGCGCAAGCACTGAGACCGCTCCGCTCCTTCAGGTTCCCATGGGAACGAAATTATTCCATTCGATCATCGTCCATCATGAAGCTGAATTTCCGATTCAGCTTGAGGAACGGGTCGTGCTGGCGTCGGTCGCCCCGCATTACGGCGACATGGATTTCACCAAGACCACCCCGAACGAGTATCTGACCCGCATCGCGCCGCTCGAACGTGTCGAGCACCGCGTCTGTGCGCTGATGCCCGACGAGCGGACGCGCACAATGCTGGGGCTGGAAGAGGGTGAGCCCGTGCTGCGCATGACGCGGCGGACGTGGAGCCGGTCGCGGCTGGTCAGCCATGCCTGGCTGACGCACCCCGGCACCCGGTTCGAGCTGTCGGCCGCTTTTTCGATCGACGACTGACGCGGTCAGGCGGCGCGCGTTACGACGACGGGTTTGCGGCGACGGCGCAGCCAGCGAAAATCGGCGCGGCTGAAGCTTTTGAACAGGAGGTAGAAGCCTGTTCCCGACAGCCATAGGGTACCGAACGCGACGAAGATGATCAGCGGATGATTGAAACTCTTGCGGTTCACATAGTCCATATTGTGGAGCATCCAGAAGAAGTCCCAGGTTCGCCATGTGTCGCCGCGCATAATGAGGAAACGCGCGGTATCGAGCGAGACATAGGCGCTGCTGTTCTCGTCGTCGGCGAAGTCGACGCGCCACATCGGCCCCGTAAAGTCGCGCGCCTCCAGGTTCGGTTTGGACAGAACGCTGACCGAACGGATGGGTGCCTCGTTCATCATCGAAGCGATCTCGCGCGCCATATTTTGGTCGACGCGAATCTGTTCGCCGCTCGTTGCATCGACCAGCTGGACGCCCTTCGGACTGTGGACTTCATAGACGGGGCGTGCACCGAGGTCGCGGAGCACCAGCCCATGGATCGGCTCACCATTCGGAAGCTTTGCCAGCGCAGCATAATCGCCGGCGGGTAGCGGGTGCGCATGCGACATGCCACCGCCGTGGCCGCCGACCTTGTCCTTGTCGAGCAATGCCATGACCGAGCCGCTGAGCGCCCAGAGCAGGAACTGGAGGCCCAGGATCAGGCCGACCCATTTGTGGATGCGCCGAAAGAAGAGCGGCGTCAGGCGGATCCTTTTCATGCCTTTTTCCTCTTGCGGCGCGGGAAGGACCAGATCAGCAGCCACGCGCCGACCAGCGCCATGGCAAAGCCGGTCCACGTCGCGATGCGCAGCAGCAGATTGTTGACGTCGGTGCGTTCGTCATAATCCATGATGTGCAGCATCCAGGCGAAATCGAAGACGCGCCACAGCGCGTGCCGCCGCGAGATCAGCTCGCCCGTCGCGGGCGACAGATAGAGCGTCGGGCGGTTCCAGCCTTCGAACTCGATCTGCCAATACGGCGGTTTGCGCGCCTGCATTTCCTGCGGCGCATCGGTCAGCAATTTGACCGAGACGATCTGGCCGTCCCCAGTATAGATTTGGCGGGCCAGCGCTCGGACCTGCGCCTCGGTCGGTTTCGCGAGTGGCTGCGCCGTCGCACCGTCGAACAGCACCGGGCCGTCAGGCGTTTCCGCGCGCCAGACCGGCGCGCCGAAATACCGCTGCAAGCGGATTTCGGACGCGCCGGGCGCCGCTTCGACCACCCGCGACGGCTGTGCGAGCTGCGACAGATCGAACGGCTTGTCCACCGGGGAGCGGACGAGGTGGTCGCCGTGGATGATGTCGATATGGACGGCGACCATATACATCCCGGTCAGTGCCCAGAGCAGCGCCTGGACACCGACCACGAGGGCCAGCCATTTATGCGTTCGCCGAACAAGCAGCGGCCAGCGGATTGCCATCGTCGATCGCCCTAGAATGCGGTGCGGAAGCCGACATAGAAGCGGCGGCCGAGCAGGTCATAGGTCATCGTGTCGGTATTCGCATCGGTAAAGCTGCGAATATAGGGCGGCTTGCGATCGAACAGATTGTCGACGCCCAGCTGGAAGCGCGTCTTCTCGTCGACCTCGTAGGCAAGCTGGAGATTGTGGTAGAAGACGTTCGGTGTCCGGTAGCCGATCTGGGTCGGGGCTGCGTTGAAATCGGTCGCCTTGCCGATCCATTGCGTCGACCAGGTCGCGCTGATCCCGTCCTTTTCGGCGGTCAGAACACCATAGCCGCGCCATTTCGGGTAGCCGCCGTTGCCGCCGCCGATGAAGCCGTCGAAAAGGATCGGCGCGCCGCCCGGGAAGGGGCTGACGACATATTTGTTGAGGTAGGTGACGTTCATGTCGAGCGACAGGTTCACCGACCCGATGCCGCCGGCATAGACCAGCCCGAGGTCGAGGCCGTTCATTTCCTCGCGCCCGGTGTTGATCGGCTGCGCCGACAGATAGGTGACCTCCCCGGTGAGCGCGCTGCGCGTGAAATCGTCGCAGAAGGGATGCGACAGATTCTGGCTGGCGTAGCAGACCGACAGTTTGGTCGATCCCGGGATCGCGCGGATCGCGTCCTTGATCTTGATGTCGAACCAGTCGGCGGTCAGCGACAGGCCGGGGATCAGCCCCTTGGGCGAAACCACGGCGCCGAGGGTCCAGGTCGTCGAACTTTCGGGCTTCAGGTTCTGGTTTCCGCCAACCGTGGTCAGGATCGTCGTGCCGAGCTGGACATAACCCGCCGGTACGCCCGACGCCTGGCAATTGGCGATCAGTGTCGCATTGCCGCTGGTCGAATAGCGCGAGCAGGGATCGGTCGTCGTCAGATTGCCCTCGGACACGCCGCCGAACAATTCGGGGACGTTCGGGATGCGAAAGCCGGTGCCATAGGTGCCGCGCAGCCGGATGCTGTCGCTGACGACCCAGTCGAGCGTCGCCTTGTAATTCCAGTCGCTGCCGAACAAATCATAGTCCGAATAGCGGACGGCACCGCCCGCGGTGAGCGCCTGAAAGAAAGGCGTGTCGGCGAGGATCGGCACCGACAGCTCAAGATAGGCTTCCTTCGCCACGCTCTTGCCCGCGATCGGGCTTTGCTGGTTGGTGTTCGCGATGCCGAGCACGGTCAGCGGGTCGGGATCGCGCCAGCCTTTTTCCTTGCGATACACGACGCCCGCCGCGAACGACACCGGCCCCGCGGGCAGCTTGAACAGATCGCCATTGAGATCGGCGGTGACCGTCGCAAGCTCGTTGCCGCCGCGATCGCGCGAGGTGAAGAGGATATAGTCGAGCACCTGCGGCGTCAGATCGCCGAAGCCCAGATAGTCGGCGCACGGAATCGCCGCCCCCGCCGCGAGACTACACTTCGTCGTGTCGAGCGAGTTGCGGACGCGTTCGAGGTTGGCGATGTTCGTCGATCCGTCGACCGCCGTGTTGCGGCCGAAGGCACCGGCGACTTCCCACGCCCAATTGTTGGCAAGCTTGCCGCGCAGCCCGAAGGTTCCCTGCCAGGTATCGGTTTCCTGGAAGAACTGGCGCGGCCCCGGTTCGGCGAGGCGGCGCTGGACGAGGACGATATTCTGGCCCGTCGGGTTCGTCGGATTGCTCGCCGCGATCGACAGGTTGCGCAGCGTTCCCGGCGACGCGATCTGGTTCGACTTGCGGAAGGTGTAAAGGAACTCGCCGAACGCCTCGATACCGTCGGTCAGGTCATAATCGGCGAAGAAGGCAGTACTGACACGCTCGACCGGACTGACCGCGTTGAGGAACGGGTTCGAGTTGAAATTATGCTTGGCGGCGCTGTACGGTTCAAAGAAATTGCCGTTGCCGCCGGGCACCTGATTGAAGTTGATCTGCTGCCCGTTCGGCAACACCGCGCGGCCACCGATCGTCGAGGCGCTGTTGACGCACGACAATTGGCCCGGGGTCGTTTCGGCCAGCGAGCAGGGCGCCCGCGTCGCCATGTTGACGGCCTTGGTCTTTTGATAGGTCACCGCAGCCATGAAGCCGCCGCGATCGTTGCGGATCCCCCAGAGCAGGTCGGCGGTGAAATCGGACCCGTCGCCCTTTTCGGTGATGCCCTGCCGGACGCTGAGGCCCAGCCCTTCATAATCGGTGCGGGTCACCAGATTGACTACGCCCGCCATCGCGTCGGCGCCGTAAATGGCCGATGCGCCATCCTTCAGCACGTCGGTCCGCGCCAGCGCGGCGACGGGGATCATGTTGAGGTCCGGCGACGAGTTGGCGCCGGTGCCGCCTGCGACGAGGCGGCGGCCGTTGAGCAGGACGAGGGTGCGCTTGATGCCGAGCCCGCGAAGGTTGACCTGCGCGGTGCCATAACCGTTGTTCGTCCAATAGGCTGACGTCTGGTTGCCTGCGAAGCCCGCATTGGCGGGCAGGCGCTGAAGCACGGTTTCGATGTTCACGACGCCGGTGTTTTCGATCTGCTCGGCCGAAACGACCGTCGCGGGGCCGACCCCCGCCAAGTCCTGACGCCGGATGCGCGAACCGGTCACGACGATGTCGCTGCCCGAAGCGGTGCTGTCAGCGCCGGCGTCGGACACCGCGTCCGGCGCGGCATCGGTCTGGGCGAAAACGGGTGTGGAGAAACAGGCGACGGCGGCGGCGCCTGCCAGCAAAATAGTCCTGATCGTCATGGCGAAACCCCCTCTTTTGGCTTTGCGTCCCGTCAGGGAGCATTGATTGTATATACAGGTCAAGATTTATTTTATAAATTTTTCAATATCTTAAATCACTTCTGATCGCGCGCATTGGCGTAAGGAATACGCATCGCATTGCTCCACCCCTCATCGTGGGACGAATTTTCTGTCCGACGCGTCGTATTTGAAATTTTCTTGCGAAGGCCGCGTACCGCGGGGCGGGCGGTGCCGTACTGTCAGGCCGGGCGAGCGTCGGAGTCGCCCGAATCAAAAACGGCCGCGCCTCGATAGTCGAGACGCGGCCGCTGACCGGCAAATTGCCGTATCTACGCTAGAACCAGGCGCGCACGCCGATCACCAGGCTGGTGGCGCTGGCTCCCTCGCCCGCGGCGCGGGCAAAGCGCGCGGTGTCGCCGAATTTCCGCGCCCATTCGACCCCGACATAGGGCGCGAATTCCTTGACGATTTCGTAGCGGAGGCGAAGGCCGAGCTCCATGTCGGACAGGCCCGACCCGACGCCGCTTTCGGGAACGTCCTGCGCCGAAAAATTGAGTTCGGCCATCGGTTGCAGGGTCAGTTTTTGGGTGATGCGCTGGTCATAATAGCCCTCGATCCGGGCGCTGACGTCGCCCTTGTTCGACAGGAACAACGCCCCCTCGACCTCGAACCAATAGGGAGCGAGCCCTTCGAAGCCGACGGTCGCATAGGTACGGTCGGGGCCATGCCCCAGATCTTGGCGGATACCCGCCTGCAGGTTGAAATAGGCATCGACCGCGCGGCTGTAGAGCAATTGCGTTTCGGCGCTTTCGATCGCTTCGCCGAAATTACCCTCGCCCTCGCTCTTGACGACAACACGGTTGATGTCGCCACCGTACCAGCCCTCGGCGTCCCAGCGATAACCGTCGCGCCCTTTCCGCGCCTGATATTCGGCGAGGTTGAAGCTGAGGAAGGCGGCGGTCTGCGCGCCGTTTTCGAGCATCATCGCGTGGCGCGAATGCTCCATTTCGCCTTTGGGGAACAGGCGGTCGGCATACCAGTCCGACGGCGGCGGCGGCGCGGGCGCATCCCCTGCGGGCAGGTCGGTGCCGACCAGCCCCGAGGACACGGCGGGCACCGCCACCCGGGGCGTGCAATGCCCCATCGCGGCATGTTCGGGCGAGCAGGCGGGATCGCTTGGCGGCGCGACCGGGGGCTGCGGCGTCGGCGCCGCGGCTTTGGGCGTGCAATGTCCCATCGCCGCATGCTCAGGCGGGCAGGCGGGATCGGTCGGTGCGTCGTGCGGCACCATGGCCGCTTCGTCGGGGGTGCAATGCCCCATCGCGGCATCCTCGGGCGGGCAACTCGCATCGGCGGTCGCGGGCGCGGCTTCGCCATGGTCGACGTGCGTTCCAAGATCCATCGCACCCGTCGAGGACGGCGCCTCAGGCGCCGCGGGCGGCGCGCCGTGATGCCCGCCATGACCTGACTGGGCCGCCGCGGGAACCGCGAAGGCAAGGGCCGAAAGCTCGGCGAGCAAGAGCGAGGCGCGCATCATGCCTCCTCCTCCTTCGGACGGACACTGACGACGCGCATCATCCCGGCGTGCATGTGATAGAGAAGGTGGCAGTGGAACGCCCAGTCGCCGAGCGCGTCGGCGGTGAAATCGAACGTCGCGATGCCGCCGGGCTGGACGATCACCGTATGCTTGCGCGGCGCGCGGTCGCCCTTCCCCGTCACCAGCTCGAAAAAATGGCCGTGCAGATGGATCGGGTGGACCATCATCGAATCGTTGATCAGGTTCACGCGCACGCGCTCGCCCTCGATAAACGGGATGGGTTCGTGATGGTCGGACATCTTCACGCCGTCGAACGACCACATGAAGCGTTCCATATTGCCAGTCAGATGGATGTCGAGCGAGCGGCTGGGCGCGCGCACGTCGGGGTTGCGGTCGAGCGCGACAAGGTCGCGGTAGGTCAGCACCTTGTGGCCGACGTCCTCCAGCCCCTGCCCCGGTTCGCCCATCCGGTCGACGGGCATGGGAGAGATCGACTGGACGCTGGGGTCGCGCTTGACCTGCGGCGCAACCGAAAAGTCGCGCATGCTGTGGTCCATGCCGCCCGCGCCATGCCCCATCGCGGCATGGTCGGCGCCCGCATCGGCGGCTGGGGTGCAATGCCCCATCGCCGCATGTTCGGGGGTGCAGGCCGCATCGCCCGCGCCCATCGCGCCCATGCCCATGTCCTTCATCGTCGCGAGCGGACGCTTACGCAGCGGCGGCACCTCGGCAACCATGCCCGCACGCGGCGCCAGCGTCGCGCGCGCCATGCCCGACCGGTCGTTGACCTCGGCGATGAAGCTGTAGGCGCGATCGGCGGCGGGAGTGACGATCACGTCATAGGTTTCGGCGACCCCGATCTGGAACTCGTCGACCGGCAGCGGCACGACGTTGAGCCCGTCGGCCTGGACGATCGTCATGCCCAGCCCCGGAATGCGGACGTTGAAGATCGACATCGCCGATGCGTTGACGATGCGCAGCCGCACGCGCTCGCCGGGCGCAAATAACGCCGTCCAGTTGTCGCGCGGCCCGTGGCCGTTGACGAGGAATTGATACGTCGATCCGTTGACGTCGGCGACGTCGGTCGGGTCCATTCGCATCGCACCCCATTCGATGCGATCCTTCAGTGGCTGATCCTCGCCCGCGAGGAGGCCGCCGAGCGTCTGGCGCTGCATGTTGAAATGGCCGGGATTGACCTTGAGCTTGCGAAAAATTGCCTCGGGCGACAGGCGGCTGTGGTCCGACAGGACGATCACATGCTCGCGGTCATAGCCGATCGGATCGGCATCCTTCGGATCGATCACGATCGGGCCATAATGGCCAAGCTGTTCCTGAAGCCCCGAATGGCTGTGATACCAATAGGTCCCCGCCTGCACGACGGGAAATTCATAGACGAAGGTCGAACGCGGCTTGATCCCCGGAAAGCTGACCCCGGGAACACCGTCCATGTGAAAGGGCAGGATCAGCCCGTGCCAGTGAATCGAGCTTTCCTCGTCGAGGTCATTGACCACCGTCAGCCGCGCCGTCTGCCCTTCCTTCAGACGGACGAGCGGCCCCGGGATCGTCCCGTTGATACCGATCGCGCGGCTGACCTTGCCATCGACGCGCAGCGTCTGGCGCGCGATGCGCAGCGTGATGTCTTCGCCCGATACGGTCGGCAGCTGGGCAGCAAGGCCCGGCGAAACAGGCTGCGCCCAGGCGGGGAACCAAGCCGCCAGCGCGGCGGCGGCTCCGCCCCCCGCTGCTCCACCGATAAAACGCCGCCGATCGATCTGCATGATAATTAAAATTCCTCCACAAACTGCAATTCATACGCGCGTCCCGCCCGCATCCCTCATGCGTCCAGCATCACCCGCAATTTGGCGCGCGCACGGTACAGGCGCGTTTCGACCGTCTTCTCGCTGACCCCCAGCATCGCTGCGGTTTCGGACTGGCTCAGTTCCTCGACCCCGCGCAGCACGATCACTTCGCGCAGCTTGGCGGGAAGGTCGACAATCGCCTTTTGCACCCGCGCCAGCTCGGCACGGTCGCTCGCTTCGACGTCGATCGCCGGGCTGTCGCCGGCGACGTCATAGGCGCTCTCGAGTGGCAGCGCGCGAGTGAAAAAGGCGCGAACCGCGCGGCGACGCGCCCAGTCGCGGCATTTGTTGAGCGCGATGCGCGAAATCCAGACGCGGAACGGTCGTTCGCCATCGTAGCGCGCGAGCGCGGCAAAGCCGGCGACGAAGCTTTCCTGCGTCAGGTCCATCGCCTCACCTTCGTCACCGATATTGCTGCGGATCAGGCGAAACACCGGTGCCTTGTAGCGGGCGAGGAACTCACGATACGCCTCCTGCCGGCCGACAAGGGCGAGCGCCGCGAGCTCGCGGTCGCCAAGTTGCGACAGGTCCGCCGTCACCTCGCATCGGCGGTCAGCGCCTTGACCACAACCTTGTCGAACATCGCGGCCTGATCGCGGTCGAGCACGCTGCGCATCGCGAACAGGTGGCGCAGCGTTTCCTTCTGCAATTCGCCCATCACCTCGTGCGTCTCGTCGATCGCCTTGGTGACGCGGGGGCCATAGCCATGTTCGGCCTCGATCGCCTGCGCAAGGCGGATGTTCGCCGCGCGCATTTCCAGCTCAAGCGCCTCGCGCCGCCCCGCGAACCGTCCCTCAATCGCCTGCAGCCGCTTTTCCTGCGCATCGGACAGCGTCAGTTCGCTGTGCAGCAGCGCGTGCAGTTCAGTCTCATTGGGCTTCGGCGCGTCGACGAGCATGCGGCCGACGAAAACACCCACGACCGCCGCCACAAACGCGATGAAGCCAAGGATCGCCACCCGGCGCGTCGCGGTCATCAGCGGGCATCCAACAGGCTGGAGGGCGCGAGCGGACTGGCCGAAATCAGCGGCGTCAGCGGGCTTGCCGCCACAGCGCTGGGCATTAATGCGCTGCCCGCCACCATTCCGCCGCTGAGCGAGAAGAACGCCGCCACCGCCATCATGCGGCGCGTCGCCGATGCTTCGGACTTGCGGACGGCGAGCGCGGCCAGCACGCGGTCGTCGAGCGCATCGAGCGTCGACGGCAGCGCCGCCGCGTTCAGTTTCCGAAACTCTTCGTCCATCACCTGCTCACCGGTCCTTTCAGCGCATTATACGCATGCGCGGGCGCATCCCCTCATTTTCCCGTGACGCGTCACCGTCGATTTGTGCGAGGGCCGCGAACGCCTGCTGCGTATTAGCAGCAGAATCATCGCAGTGGAGCCTATTATGATCAAGCTTGCCCTCTCCCCCCTCGCCGCAATCACCGCCGCCGCGCTTGCGCTTTCACCGACAATGGCGCTCGCCCATGCCAAGCTCGTCGCGTCGACACCCGCCGCGAACAGCAAGGTCGCCAAGGTCGCCTCGATCCAGCTGAAGTTCAGCGAAAAGCTGATCGCTTCGACGGTCCGCGCCGAACTGGTGATGACCGCGATGCCCGGCATGACCGACCATCCGCCGATGAAGATCGCCATCGCCTCCGCCATGGGCAAGGACGGCAAGTCGATGACGCTGACCCCGAAACGGGTACTCGTCCCGGGCACGTACAAGGTCAAATGGTCGGCCGCGGGCGCCGACACCCACCGCATGGGCAGCGAATTCAGCTTCATCGTCAAATAGCGACATGGCCGACGCGCTCATGACCAGCATCAGGTTCCTGTTATTCGCGGACCTGATGCTGATCCTGGGCCTGGTGGTCTTTCCGCTCTACGCGCTTCGTGGCCCGCATTCCGCAAAGGCTTGCGCCGCCGCCGATATTGCCGCCGTACAACCTTGGCTCTGCGGGATCGGCCTCATCGTCTCGCTCGTCGGCATGTTCGCCCTCATCGCCAGCATGCATGGTATCGACATCGTCGCGGTCACGCCGACAATGCTGCTGTCGATGGCCACCGAAACCGATGTCGGCAAGGCATGGATCGTTAGAATGCTGGCGCTTGTCCTGGCGATCATCGCGTCGCTGCAACTTGGCAAACGCGGAGCCGGGGCGGACATCATTTTGTCCCTCGCGGCGGCGACTGCGCTCACGACCCTCGTCTGGTCGGGGCATGCCGCCGCCAGCGACAATCTGGCCGGAGCGATCCACCGTGCCGCCGACGCGCTCCACATGATCGCGGCAGCGATCTGGATCGGCGCCATTGCCGCTTTCCTCATCCTCCTCCGCCCGGCGACCGATGACGTCGAACAGCCGAGATTTGACATGGCGGCGCAAAGTCTCGAACGCTTCGCGCGGGTCGGCACCGGCTGCGTGATTGCGATCGTCGCAACTGGACTGATCAACGTCGAAATGATCGTGGGCCTTGAGCGCGCCGGCAGCATGCTTCGCTCTCCTTATGGGTATCTGCTCATCGCTAAGCTGCTGTTTTTTGAGGCATGCTCGCATTGGCAGCGCTCAACCGCTGGCGATTAACTCCGGCGCTTGCCGCCGCACATGGCGAGCCGTCGCGGGCCGCAATTCGCCGCAGCATTGTGCTCGAAGCGGGTGCGGCGGCCAGTATCCTTGCGCTTGCCGCAATACTTGGCGTTCTTGAGCCCTGACGCCACCGGCTGAGAGTCTGACGGTGGCTGATTGGAGACTGCCCGCTGTTGGTAGCCTATTTCGCTAAGCCGACACTTGACGCGCGGATTATGTCGCCACCGACAAAGTCTCTGGCAGATTTGTGCGCTGCAGCGTAAAGGCGCGACCATGAGGATCGCAATCATCGATACCAGCGCGGGGCGAGCTGCCGTCATATCCGACGGCCTGCGCGAAGCGGGACTCGACGACCTCGTACTGGTCGACACCTCCAAACCTCTTGTTGCGCAGATCGAAGCGGCCGCCCCCGAAGTTGTTCTTATCAACCTCGAAAATCCAAGCCGCGACCTGCTAGAGGATTTCTTCGCCATGTCACGCGCGCTCGCTCGTCCGATCGCGATGTTCGTCGACCAGAGCGATGCCGAGGCGACCGGCGCAGCGATCGATGCCGGGGTGTCGGCCTATGTCGTCGACGGTCTCTCCAAGCAACGGATCAAGCCGGTCGTCGACCTCGCGATCCGGCGCTTCCAGGCCTTTTCGCGGCTCCAGCGCGAACTCGACGATGCGAAGAACGCCCTCGCTGAACGCGCGGTGATCGACAAGGCGAAGGCGATCCTGATGAAGCGGCGCCAGATCGATGAGCCCGCCGCCTATGCGCTGCTGCGCGGCCAAGCGATGCGCACCAATCGTCGCATCGGGGAGATTGCCGAAGCGATCGTCACCAGCGAAGCGCTGATGGGAGACATGGAATGACCGGCGAGCGTTTCCGTATTGGCTTCCTGCCGCTTGTCGATGCGGCGCTTCCGGTTCTCGCCCACGAACTCGGCTTCGCCGCCGCCGAGGGCGTCGCCATCGATCTTGTCCGCGACATGACCTGGGCGACGGTGCGCGACCGGCTGCTCTATGGCCATACCGACGCGGCGCACATGATCGCACCGCTTGCCATCGCGACGACGCTCGGGAAAGACCGCCCCGCCGTGCCCCTCGCGGTTCCCTTTGTGCTGGGGCTTAACGGCAATGCCGTTACCTTCTCGGCGAGACTAGCGGCGGAGGTTGGCCTCGCCGACAGTTTGGGCGATCCCACGCAGATTGGTGCTTCGCTGCAACGCGCTGCGGACGCCCGGCTAGCGGCGGGCAAGCGGCTGCGTTTCGGCGTCGTCCATCGCTATTCGAGCCACAACTACATGTTGCGCTATTGGCTCGCGGGCGTCGGGATTCGTCCCGATCAGGATATCGAAATCGTCGTCACCAGCCCGCCTTTCGCAGCCGACGCGCTCGCGGCGGGCGAGGTTGACGGGATTTGCGTCGGCGAACCGTGGAATTCGATCGCGGTCGATCGCGGTGTCGGGCATATTGCGCTCGCAACCGCGCAGATCTGGCGCCGCGGTGTCGAGAAGGTGCTCGCAATGCGGGCCACGATCCTCGACGAACGCCGCGACGCGGTCGAAGCGCTGGTCCGCGCGCTGCATGCGGCGGCGGCGCATTTCGTCGAACCCGGCGCGGCCGAGGAAAGCGCTGACATATTGGCGCGACCCGAATATCTGGGCGCGCCGCGCGATGCCGTGTTGCGCGCGATCACCGACCGCATTCGGATCGTGCCCGGCGGCGAGCCGATCCACTATCCCGACTTCATGTTTCAGTATCGCGAGGCCGCCAATTTTCCGTGGCGCAGCCAGGCCGCGTGGCTCTACTCGCAGATGGTCCGCTGGGACTATATGGCGTTCGACCACGCGGAAGCTACGGCCGCCGGCAATGTCTTCCGTCCCGACGTCTACCGCGCCGCGCTGGCAGGCTCGGGCGCTCCGTTACCCGGCGCCAGCTCGAAGCTCGAAGGCGGGCTCGACGAACCGATCGGCGCGGGGTCGACGCAGGGCCGCCTGACGCTGGGCAGCGATCGCTTTTTCGACGGCCGCGCCTTCGATCCCGACGATATCGAAACCTATCTCGCTGAACTTCCCTAGCTTTCCAATTTATGCTGCACCTGCGAAATAATCGCTTGCGGCAAAGCCGCGAATCAGGCAGCTTAAGGGCACTCGGCAAGGTTGCCGGGGCAGGATAAGGCGGCGCCGGTTCCAACGAGGGGATCGACCGCAGGCGGACGGGGAGCCATTCCCCGCAATCCCAACAGGCAATGAAGCCGTCAGGATGCGCCCGCATGGCCGCCGTCCTGGCGGCTTTTTTATTGCCCGTCACACGAAGGGGACGGACGATGACGACTGCAACCACGGGGGCTTCGGCGCCCAAATCGAGCTTCTGGGCGAGCGGCCACTGGCCGACGCTGGTCGCTGCCTTTCTCTATTTCGACCTCGCCTTCATGGTTTGGGTCGTGCTGGGCCCGCTGGCGCCCGCGATTTCGGCTGACCTCGGGCTGACCCCCGCGCAAAAGGGGCTGATGGTCGCGGTACCGACGCTCGCAGGGGCGCTGCTGCGCGTCGTCAACGGGCTGCTTGTCGATCGCATCGGACCCAAGCGCGCCGGGGCGATCAGCCAGGTGATCGTGATTGCCGGCCTGTTCGTCGCCTGGCTGATGGGGGTCCACAGCTTCGCGGGTACGCTCGCGCTCGGCGTCATTCTCGGCTTTGCCGGCGCGAGCTTCGCGATCGCCCTGCCGCTCGCCAGTCGCTGGTATCCGCCCGAGCATCAGGGCAAGGCGATGGGCCTTGCCGGGATGGGCAATTCGGGCACCGTGCTCGCCGCGCTGTTCGCGCCCGGCCTCGCCGTGATGTTCGGCTGGAACGCGGTGCTCGGCCTCGCCTGCATCCCGCTCACCATCGTCTTTTTCCTCTATCTGTTCATGGCGAAGGATGCGCCGAACGCGCCTGCGCCGAAGAGACTGGTGGACTATTTCCAGCCGCTCAAGACCGCTGACGCCTGGTGGCTGATGGCGTTTTATTCGGTGACCTTCGGCGGGTTCGTCGGCCTTGCGGCGTCACTCCCCATATACTTCACCGACCAGTTCGGGCTGACCCCGGTGATGGCGGGCTATTGCACCGCGGCCTGCGTCTTTGCCGGATCGCTCGTGCGTCCGATGGGCGGCGCGCTCGCCGACCGGATCGGCGGGGTCAAGGCGCTGATGATGGTGTTCGTGGTCGCGGCGCTCGCGCTCGCAGGCGTACCGCAAGCCGATACTTTGCCCGCTGCGCTCGGGCTGTTCGTGATCGCGATGCTCGCACTTGGCACCGGCAACGGCTCGGTGTTCCAGCTCGTCCCGCAGCGCTTTTCGGCGGAGATCGGCGTGATGACCGGGCTCGTCGGTATGGCGGGCGGTATCGGCGGGTTCTACCTTGCCTCCTCGCTCGGCTTTGCCAAGCAGTGGAGCGGCAGCTTCGCGCCGGGCTTCTACATATTTGCGGGGCTCGCCGTCGTGGCGCTCGTCGCGCTGATGTTCGTCAAGGGCCAATGGCGCGCCACCTGGGGCGCAGCCGAAGGCGTGCGGATCTAGTCATGACCCGTACCCTTGTGATCTTGCTGGCGCTCGCGCCGGCCGGGGTGGCGCATGCCCAGAACGTCACCCTCAAGCCGCTCGGCGAAGCCCGGCTTCGCTACGAGCAGGTCAATCAGGATGGCCTCGCCGCCGATGCCGACGCCCTGACCCTGCGCCTCCGCGCCGGGGTCGAGGCGAAGGCCGGGCGCTGGTCGGCGCTGGTCGAGGGTCAGGGCACGCTGGCGATCGTTGACGAATATTTCGACGGCCTCCACGGCGCCCCGACGCGGCCGCTGGTCGCCGATCCCGACAATATCGCCCTTGCCCGCGCGCAGCTCCGCTATGCGTCGCCCTCCTTTGCGGTCACCGCAGGGCGGCAACGGATCGGCTTCGACGACGAGCGTTTCGTGGGGTCGGTCGGCTTTCGCCAGAATGGCCAGAGCTATGACGCGGTGCGCGCCGAAATCACCCCTGCGAAGGGCGTGAAAGCCGATCTCGCCTACGCGTGGAGCGTCCGCACCATCTGGGGCATCGATGGCGCGGGCGCGCGGCAGCAGGCGGTATCGGGCGACAATCTCTTCGCCAACCTCGGCGCCGTAACGCCGGTCGGCAAGGTTACGGCGTTCGCCTATCTCGTCGACCAGGACGAGGCCGCGATGCAGGGGTTCCGCCTGTCGAGCCAGAGCTACGGCGTCCGGCTAGACGGCAGCCAGCCATTCGGCAGGGCGAAGATCGCCTATCAGCTGAGCTATGCGCGCCAGTCCGACTGGCACCGAAACCCCAACGACTACAACGCCGACTATCTTTTGGCCGATGTTGCGGTCGATTTTGGTGGCCCCCGGGTCGGCGTCGGGTACGAGATACTCGGCGCCGACAACGGAGCAGCCCTCACCAGCTTCCAGACCCCGCTCGCGACCGGGTTCAAGTTCCAGGGCTGGGCGGACAAATTCCTCGTCACCCCGCCAGACGGGGTGCGCGACCTCTATGCGAGCGCGGGCTGGGGTTGGAAGGCGGTCGGCCCGCTGAAAGCGGTGACCGTACAAGCCGTCTATCACGACTATCGCAGCGACCGCGCCAGCCGTTCCTATGGCGACGAAATCGACCTGCTCGCCAGCGCCAGGCTCGGCAAGTTCACCGCCTCCGCACGCTACGCGCACTACGACGCCGACGGCTTCGCCACCGATACCGATAAATTCTGGCTGCAACTGGACTGGATGCTCTGATGGAACACCGCCCCCTAAAACCCGAAGCCGACACGCGCGAGCATCTCGTCGTCATCGGCAACGGCATGGCCGGATGCCGCGCAGTCGAGGAGTTGCTTGCGCGCGATCCGAACCGCTACCGCGTGACGATCTTCGGCGCCGAGCCGCGGGTCAATTACAACCGCATCATGCTCTCCCCCGTGCTCGCGGGCGAAAAGAACTTTGACGACATCGTGATCAACGATGCCGACTGGTATGCGGCGAACGGCATCGCGCTGGTCGCGGGCGATCCGGTCGCCGCGATCGACCGCGAAGCAAGGACGGTGACGACGCGCGGCGGGGCCAGCGAAATCTATGACCGATTGCTGATCGCGACCGGTTCCGACCCCTTCATCATTCCGGTGCCGGGCAAGGATTTGCCGGGTGTCATCGCTTTCCGCGACATGGACGATGTCGACACGATGCTCGCCGCCGCCGATGCGGGCGGCGATGCGGTGGTGATCGGCGGCGGGCTGCTCGGGCTCGAGGCGGCGCACGGCCTGTCGCTGCGCGGCATGAAGGTCACGGTCATCCACCTGATGCCGACGCTGATGGAACGCCAGCTCGACGAAGCGGCCGGCTGGCTGCTCAAGAACGCGCTCGAGGCGCGCGGCCAGACGATCCTGACCGGCGCGGACACCGCCGAGATCGTCGGCACCGGCAAGGTCGAAGGGGTGAAGCTCAAGGACGGGACGCTAATCCCCGCGAGCCTCGTCGTGATGGCGGTCGGCATCCGCCCCTCGGTGGCTCTCGCCCGCGACGCGGGCCTTGCCGTGGGGCGCGGCATTCAGGTCGACGACCATATGGTCACCAGCGACCCCGCGGTGCTCGCGGTCGGCGAATGCGTTGAACATGACGGGCAGGTGTACGGCCTCGTCGCGCCTTTGTGGGACATGTGTCGCAGCTTGGCCGACGGACTGGTCGAAAAACCGAGCGGCTATCGCGGCTCGGTGACCTCGACCAAACTCAAGGTCTCCGGCATCGACGTCTTTTCGGCGGGCGATTTCTCGGGCGGCGATGGGTGCGAGGATATCGTCCTCCGCGACGCTTCACGCGGCGTCTACAAGCGCGTCATCGTCAAGGACGACCGGATCGTCGGCGCCGTACTCTATGGCGATACCGCCGACGGCAGCTGGTATTTCGACCTGCTCAAGAAACAGGAGGATGTCTCCGACCTTCGCGACCTGCTGATCTTCGGTCAGGCCTTCGCCGCAGGAGGCGGCGCGGCGGACCCTAAGGCGGCCGTTGCGGCGCTTTCTGCAGATGCGGAAATATGCGGCTGCAACGGCGTCACCAAGGGTCAGGTCGTTTCGTGCATCGCCAAGGGCGCGCACAGCCTCGACGCGGTGCGCGGCACCTGCAAGGCATCGGCGAGTTGCGGCAGCTGCACCGGCCTCGTCGAAAACCTCCTCGCGCTCACCCTCGGCGACGATGTCCAGTCTGGACCGAAAACGATGTGCAAATGCACCAGCTTCGGCCACGACGACGTCCGCCGCGAAATCGTCGCGCAAGCCATGCGTTCGATCCCCGAGGTGATGCAGAAGCTGCACTGGACGACCCCCGACGGCTGCTCCTCGTGCCGCCCCGCGCTCAATTACTATCTGCTCTGCGCGCTTCCCGGCGAATATCAGGACGACCAGCAGAGCCGCTTCGTCAACGAGCGGCTCCACGCCAATATCCAGAAGGACGGCACTTATTCGGTCGTCCCGCGCATGTGGGGCGGGCTGACCAACCCGACCGAGCTCCGCGCGATCGCCGATGTGGTCGAGAAATACAACGCGCCGATGGTCAAGGTGACCGGCGGCCAGCGGCTCGACATCTTCGGCATCAAGAAGGAGGATTTGCCCGCTGTCTGGGCCGATCTCAATGCCGCCGGCATGGTGTCGGGCCACGCCTATGGCAAGGCGCTGCGCACCGTGAAGACCTGCGTGGGCTCCGAATGGTGCCGCTTTGGCACGCAGGATTCGACCGGCCTCGGCGTCAAGCTCGAACGGATGAGCTGGGGCAGCTGGATGCCGCACAAGTTCAAGATTGCGGTGTCGGGCTGCCCGCGCAACTGCGCCGAGGCGACGATCAAGGATTTCGGCGTGGTCTGCGTCGATAGCGGGTACGAGCTGCATGTCGGCGGCAATGGCGGCATCCATGTCCGCGCCACCGACCTCCTCTGCAAGGTCGCGAGCGAGCAGGAGGCGATGGATTACTGCGCCGCCTTCATCCAGCTCTACCGCGAAGAGGCCCGTTATCTGGAGCGCACCGCGCCGTGGATCGAGCGCGTCGGGCTCGATTATCTGAAGGCGCGGCTGCTCGACGACGAAGCGGGCCGCGAGGCGCTCCGCGCGCGCTTCCTCTATTCGCAGAGCTTTTCGCAGGACGACCCCTGGGCGCAGCGCGCCGAGGGCGCCGAGGCCGAACATCATGCGCCGATGGCGCGCTTCACCCCGCAGGAGGCTTACGCATGACCACCGCCGAATGGCTCGACATCGGCTGGGTCGACCAGATCCCCGTTCGCGGCAGCCGCACCGTGCAGGTCGAGGGCGGCGACGACATCGCCATCTTCCGCACCGCCGAAGGCAAGGTCTTCGCGCTGCTCGACCGCTGTCCGCACAAGCACGGACGGCTGTCACAAGGCATCGTTCACGGCGGCGCGGTCGCCTGCCCGCTGCACAATTGGCGAATCAGCCTGTCGACCGGCGAAGCGCTCGGCGAGGACAAGGGCTGCACCCCGACCGTCCCGATCAAGATCGACGGCGGCCGCGTCCTCATCTGCCGCGCGGGCACGCTGAAGGCTGCGGCGTGATGGGGAAGCCCCTTAAGCCCCTCCCCTTCAGGGGAGGGGTTGGGGGTGGGGGCCATCGGCCTTACGCAAGGTTTCGAG
>JAESFV010000190.1_pt1 | contig 76796 bp, 70 predicted proteins | sample 9269471 | NCBI WGS metagenome assembly JAESFV01 (sample SAMN14502647, study PRJNA617108) | algae metagenome | isolation source: Symplocastrum torsivum CPER-KK1 and co-occurring heterotrophs from... | place: USA: Central Plains Experimental Range, Colorado | collected 2001-01-01
CCGGGTCAGCGCCGGGCCCGCTTCACCTCTATCCCCAGAACCTTGATCCGCGAGGCAAGGGTGGTCGGCCGCACGTTCAGCAGTTCGGCCGCGCCGCCGGGACCGAACACCTTGCCGCCGCAGGCGTCGAGCGCGGCGACGATATTGGCGCGGTCGCGGTCGCGCCGTTCGTCCTCCGTCAGCAGCCTTGCCGCATCGTTTCGCCCTGCAGCCCGCATCATGCCGGCGGACGGCAGATCGATCCGGATGCGGCCGTTGCGCGCAAGAATGGCGGCGTGTTCGATGACGTTCTGCAATTCGCGCACATTGCCCGGCCACGCATATTGCGTCAGCCGCTGCATATCGCCTTCGGTCAGCCGCGGATCGCCGATCTTTAGCTTGTGCGCGGCGGCCTTGAGAAAGTGCTGCGCCAGAAGCGGGATGTCGTCGACGCGCTGGCGCAGGGGCACGCAATCGATCGGAAAGACGTTGAGGCGGAAATACAGGTCCTCACGGAAGCTCTTCTCGCGTACGGCGGCAGCGAGATCGCGGTTGGTGGCGGCGATGACGCGGACGTCGACGTTGCGGGTGCGGGCTTCGCCGACGCGTTCGAACTGCCCTTCCTGCAGCACGCGCAAAAGCTTGCCCTGCAATTCCAGCGGGATGTCGCCGATCTCGTCGAGGAACAGGGTGCCGCCATCGGCCAGTTCGAACCGTCCTGGCCGGTCGCGGAGCGCGCCGGCCAGCGCCCCGCGCGCGTGACCGAAGAATTCGCTCTCGAACATGTCGCGCGCCACCGCCGCGCAATTGACCCGGATCAGCGGGCGATGGCTGCGCTTGCTGGCGCCGTGGATGGCGCGGGCGATCAATTCCTTGCCGGTGCCGGATTCGCCCGAGATCAGCACGCTGGCCTCGGTCGGCGCGACCAGTTCGATCTGCCGCAGCGTCTTCTGCATCGCCGCGCTGATGCCGATGATGCCGCGATGATTGGTCTGCAGGCGGATTTCTTCCTGCAGATATTCGTTGTCCTGTTCGAGCCGCTTGCGGAGCTGCTCGACTTCGCTGAGCGCGGCGCGCAGTTTTTCGTCCGCTTCCCGGCGCTGGGTGATGTCGCGGAACACGATCACGGCGCCGATCAGCGAGCCGCGGTCGCGGATGGGGGTCGAGGTATATTCGACGAAGAAGCGGCTGCCGTCCTTGCGCCAGAACACCTCGTCGTCGACCTGATGCACCGCGCCGTCGCGGAAGGCGGCATAGATCGGGCAGTGGATCGCGGGATAATGCGAGCCGTCGGCATGGGTGTGATGCACGATGGAATGCATGTCCTTGCCGACCAGCTCTTCCGCCGTGAAGCCCAGCATGCGCTCGGCGGCCGGATTGACGAAGGTGGTCTTGCCATCGGCATTGACGCCGTAGATGCCTTCGCCGGCCGCGCGCAGGATCAACTGGTTCTCGCGCTCGACGTCGCGGAAGAAGCGCTCGACCTGCTGCCATTCCTCGAGGCCGCCTCGAATATAAAGATCGGCGTCGGTGTCGGTCGCGCGCTTCCGCTGCGCCGCCAGGTCGCTGATGATAAGCAGGAGATCGGGTGCCGGATCGTGGCCGAGCCGGCTGCCGGCATATTCCACCGCAAGCTCATGGCCGTCGGCGTGGCGGGGTTTGAGCCCGCGGGTGCGGTACTCGCCTTTCGCCAGCACGCCGTCGGTGAACACGATCAGGGCCGGTAATTGCCCGGGATGCAGGGCGGTCACCCGCATGTTTCGAAGCGAAGCGCGGTCGTAGCCGAGCAGCCGGCAGGCCGCGGGATTGGCATCGAGGATGCGGTCGGAGGCGGGGTTGAGCGCGAGCATCGGCTCAGCCGCGGCGTCGAAGACGCGGCCGAAATCGGCAGGCGCCGATGATGCTGCCCGATCTTTGTGCATGTCCAGGAGCGCGTTCATCGCCGTATCCGCAGTGAAGAGCCGGATTGCTACCAAAATTCGTAATCAACGAAAAGTCGTGATCAAAACTGTCCGTTTTCCTCGCTCATTTCGTCCTTGTGCACATTGATCCGGCCGGCCGGCCGATCTGGCACCGACTTTGCTGTTCCTGTCCCGACTGCCGGGGATGCGCGCATGCCGCACCCGGATTTCGACTTGCACGAGACGGGAGAAGTCCGATGTCCACATTCGACAATCCGTTCGACCCGAAACGCACCCTGAATTCTTCGGGCTGCTCCTGCGGCCGGCACGTCAGTCAGGCCGAGCACGAACGCGATGCCGTCCGCCAATTGCAATGCGAGCCGATCCCGTCGCAAAGCGAGGAGAGCCGCTACCAGGGCGTGGTTGCCTCGGCGGTGATGCGCGCGATGTTCCCGAAAGATGTCGCCCGCCGCGCTTTCCTGAAATCGGTCGGGGCCTCGACCGCGCTGGCTGCGATTTCGCAATTCTTCCCGCTCGCGACCGCAACCGAGGTGTTCGGCCAGGGGGCGCCGCTCGAGAAGAAGGACCTCAAGGTCGGCTTCATCCCCATCACCTGCGCGACGCCGATCATCATGGCGCATCCGATGGGCTTCTATTCGAAGCATGGGTTGAACGTCGAGGTGATCAAGACCGCCGGCTGGGCGGTGATCCGCGACAAGACCATCAACAAGGAATACGACGCGGCGCATATGCTGTCGCCGATGCCGCTCGCCATCACCATGGGGGCGGGCTCGAACCCGATTCCCTACACGATGCCGGCGGTGGAAAACATCAATGGCCAGGCGATTACGCTGGCGACGAAGCATAAGGACAAGCGCGATCCGAAATCCTGGAAGGGCATGAAGTTCGCGGTGCCGTTCGACTATTCGATGCACAATTACCTGTTGCGCTACTACGTCGCCGAACACGGTCTCGATCCCGATCAGGATATCCAGATCCGCAGCGTGCCGCCGCCCGAGATGGTCGCAAACCTGCGCGCCGACAACATCGACGGCTTCCTCGCGCCGGATCCGGTCAACCAGCGCGCCGTCTATGACGGCGTCGGCTTCATTCATCTTCTGTCGAAGAATATCTGGGACCGGCATCCGTGCTGCGCCTTCGCTGCGTCAAAGGAATTCGTCACCGGTTCGCCCAACACTTATGCGGCGCTGCTGAAGTCGATCATCGACGCGACCGCCTTCGCGACCAAGCAGGAAAACCGCAAGCAGATCGCCGAAGCGATCGCGCCCGCCAATTACCTCAACCAGCCGGTGACGGTGGTCGAGCAGGTGCTGACCGGCACATTCGCCGACGGACTGGGCAATGTGCAGAAGGTTCCGGACCGCATCGATTTCGATCCGTTCCCGTGGGAATCCTTCGCGGTGTGGATCCTCACGCAGATGAAGCGCTGGGGCCAGATCAAGGGCGACGTCGACTATGACGGCATCGCCAAGCAGGTGTTCCTCGCCACCGACACCACAAAGCTGATGAAGGAAGTGGGACTTACGCCGCCGGCCACGACGACGAAATCGTTCGTCGTGATGGGCAAGACGTTCGATCCGGCCAAGCCGGAGGATTATCTCGCGAGCTTCAAGATCAAGAAGTCGACGTGATGGTGTCAGGGGCGCTCCCGGGTTGCAGCGCGGCGCCTGCCGCGCTGCTGCGGGGGCACGAGGTATCGGTATGACTCGCTCTCTCAATCTCCGTGCGGCGATCGTTTCCGTCGCGATCTTCGTGCTGTTCATCGCCGCGTGGCACCTCGCCACCCGCGGTACCGGCACCGTCGCGAATATGGATCCTGAATATGCCAAGCTGATGGGCGCGACCGCGACCCAGGGCAAGTCGGCGATGCCGGGTCCGTTCGAGGTCGGAAAGGTGTTGTGGGAGCATCTCAATCAGCCCTTCTATGACAAGGGGCCGAACGACAAGGGCGTCGGCATTCAGCTTGCGTATTCGCTGGCGCGTGTGCTGACCGGCTATTTCCTTGCGGTGATCGTTGCGATTCCGATCGGATTTCTCATCGGCATGTCACCGCTGATGAGCCGCGCGCTGGATCCCTTCATCCAGGTGCTCAAACCGATTTCGCCGCTCGCGTGGATGCCGCTTGCGCTTTACACGATCAAGGATTCCGGCCTCTCCGCGATCTTCGTGATTTTCATCTGCTCGATCTGGCCGATGCTGCTGAACACCGCCTTCGGTGTGTCGCAGGTGCGCAAGGAATGGCTGAACGTCGCGCGCACGCTGGAGGTCGGTCCGGTGCGTCGCGCCTTCACAGTGATCCTCCCTGCCGCCGCGCCAACTATATTAACCGGGATGCGAATCTCGATCGGCATTGCATGGCTTGTGATCGTCGCAGCCGAGATGCTCGTCGGCGGAACGGGGATTGGCTACTTCGTCTGGAATGAATGGAACAATTTAAGCATTACGAATGTGATCAACGCGATCCTGTTGATCGGCATCGTCGGCATGGTGCTCGACCAGATCCTGGCGTACTGCCAGCGCCTGGTCACGTTCCCCGAATAAGAAGAACACGCCATGACCGACCATTTCATCTCGATCGAAGCGATCGCCAAGCGCTACCCCGCGCCGCCGTCCGCGACCAGCCGCGCCGGCACCACCACCATCTTCGAGAATCTCTGGCTCGGCATGCAGCGCGGCGAATTCGTCTGCGTGATCGGCCATTCCGGATGCGGCAAGACCACCGTGCTCAACATCCTGGCCGGCCTCGACCAGCCGACCGACGGCGTGGTGATCGTCGACGGCCAGGCGATCGAAGGCCCGAGCCTCGACCGCGCGGTGATCTTCCAGGGGCATTCGCTGCTGCCCTGGCGCAGCGTACTCGGCAACGTCGCCTATGCCGTCACCTCGAAATGGCGCAAGTGGTCCTCGGCCGAGGTCAACAGGCACGCGCAGAAATTCATCGACCTCGTCGGCCTCACCGGCTCCGAGCACAAGCGCCCGTCCGAACTCTCCGGCGGCATGAAGCAGCGGGTCGGCATCGCCCGCGCGCTCTCGATCGAGCCCAAGATCATGCTGATGGACGAGCCGTTCTCCGCGCTCGACGCGCTGACCCGCGGCACGCTGCAGGACGAGGTGCGCCGCATCTGCGCCGAGACCGGGCAGACCGTGTTCATGATCACCCACGACGTCGACGAGGCGATCTATCTCGCCGACAGGATCGTGCTGATGACCAACGGGCCCGGCGCGGTGCTGGCCGAGATCGTCGAGAACCCGCTGCCGAAGAGCCGCGCCCGCACCGACTTCCACAAGCATCCGCTCTATTACGCGCTGCGCAACCACATCATCGATTTCCTGGTCGAGCGCAGCAAGACCTTCGTCGCCGGGAATCCGGGCTTCGATCCGCGGCATGTGCCGGTGGTGCGGCCGGGCGCGGCCGAGCCGGTGGTGGTCGTCAACGGCGACGCCGCGAAACCGCGTGTGGCCAATGGCTGACGCTGCTCTCTCAACGCGCATCCGTCACCTCTCCCCGCGTGCGGGGAGAGGTCGGCGCGCGCAAGCGTGCCGGGTGAGGGGGACTGTCCGCAGATCGTGGTCGTGGAGCCCCCCCTCACCCCGACCCTCTCCCCGCATGCGGGGAGAGGGAGCGCACCGCATGCGCGGCGCAATTGAAATCCCAAGGAGACCCATCATGAAACGCACCGACCTCACCGAGAAGCTGCTCGACATCAAGCGCGAGAAGGGCTGGACCTGGAAATATATCTGCGAGGAGATCGGCGGCATGTCGCCGGTGCTGGTGACGGGCGCCATTCTCGGCCAGCACAAGATGACCAAGCCGATGGCGGCGAACGCGGCGAAGCTGTTCGGCCTGTCGAAGACTGAAGAAGTCATGCTGAACGAGGTGCCGATGCGCGGCACTGCGACGCCGATGCCGCCCACGGACCCGCTGATCTACCGGCTGTACGAGCTGGTGCTGGTGAACGGACCGGCGATGAAGCTTCTGATCGAGGAGGAATTCGGCGACGGCATCATGTCGGCGATCGATTTCGACATGACCATCGACCGCCAGGCCGATCCCAAGGGCGACCGCGTCAAGCTGGCGATGACGGGGAAGTTCCTGCCGTTCAAGTATTACGGCGCGACCGGCAACGCGCAGGCGTATGGGTATAAGGAGGAGTAGGGGTGAGGGCTCATCGCTGTCGTCGAAGCTACGACGCGGTTACGCGCTTCGCCTTAGGCTCAACCGCAATGCCTTGGATCCTTCCGATGCCAATGCATTTTTGGATGCAGACCCTTGTCGCATCCAATCAAGGTTGCCACCATTTTTTCGGCGAGGCACTCCTTGCGATGAGATAGTCGACGATGTCAGATTTGAGTGCGTCGCTTTCATTGGGATGATTAGCCATGAACCGTTCAATCCATGAGCGCCGCACAGGATCGGAGCCCGTTGGGATCCTTCGGAGAATTCTGCTCTCAGAATTATGACAGCCACCACAGCCTTTTGCGAAGGCGTCCTGCGGGGTTATCGCATGGATGGGCGATGATGCCGCCGCGATTATGAAGAATGAGGCGATCAGGCTCATCAGTGCTTTTTGATATAGCATGTTCAAGCTCTTGTCTCTGCTGTCCGGGCAGCCCGCGGCTGCACGATGGAGGAACGTGCATCAGGGCCAGTGGAACGGCCGCCAGCCCTGATGGTCACCAGCTTACCGGCGGTCGTGCTGCTCGCGGCTGTGGTGGCGCTCGCGAGACCGTTCACGCGATCCGTCATGCCGGTCATCACGCGTGCGATATTTTCGCTCGTATTGCTCGTGACGGTCACTCCGACTGTCACGCGACACCTCGCCGATTGTCGAGACGTCGTCGCGATCGGTGATTCCCGAGCGATCGCTGGCCGTTGCCACGGCAGCGAAGCCGAAGGCAGCGAGAAAAGTGCCGGCAACAATGATCTTGCGCATTTTCAGGTCTCCTGCGTTTGATGCCGACGCCGGCGGCGTCAGCGACGGGGGAGAAGATGCCCGATCATCGATGACGGCTGCCTGATCGATGGTGTCAGCGTTCTGTCAGGTCCGCTCTGGCATATGGCGTCAGGGCCAGCGGGCACGCATTTGGCGGGGCATACATCTGGCGCGGCAGTATTTGGTAGTACGCAGGAGGGATCGGCACGCCATGAAACATTGCATCAGCGCTCTCCTGGCACTGCTGCTTTTGCTGGTCTGTTCTGTAGCCGGCGTACGTGCGGATGACCGTAGCCGCGATCAGGACACGGTTCGGCAGGCGGTCGAGCGCGGCGAGATCAGGGCGCTTGCAGAAATTCTGACTGTGGTCCGCGGTGAGCTCCGCGGCGACGTCGTAAAGATAAAGATCGAGCGCGAAAGAGGCCGTTGGTATTACGAGATTCGTGTGGTTGACGGGGAAGGGCGCCTGTTTGAGGTCTACGTCGACGCAAAAAGCGGCGCGATCGATCGGGTCAAGGAGAAGTAATGCGCCTCCTGTTGGTCGAGGATGACCGCCGGATTGCCGCCGACGTTTCGGCCGCGCTGGAAGCTGCCGGCTATGTTGTCGAAACGGTACGCGACGGTGACGAGGCTTGGTTCCGTGGCGACACCGAGGATTATATCGCGATCGTCCTTGACCTCGGATTGCCAAAAATGGACGGCCTTTCCGTGCTCAAGCGGTGGCGAGCAAACGGGCGCCACATGCCAGTGCTGGTCCTCACGGCGCGCGGCAGTTGGGCAGAGCGGGTCGATGGAATCGACGCCGGAGCCGATGACTATTTGCCTAAGCCATTTCGCATGGAGGAATTGCTGGCGCGGTTGCGCTCCATCGTCCGGCGTTCGGCGGGGCACGCTACGTCGGTCGTAAGTGTCGGCGATGTCATCCTCGACGAGCGGCAGATGAAGGTCAGCCTTCGCGGTGTGCCGATTGCGCTGTCGCCGCTCGAATACCGCCTCGTCGCCTTCCTGTTGCTGCACCGTGGACGCGTCGTGTCGCAGCAGGAATTGAGCGAGAATATCTATGGTCAGGATGATGCTCACGATTCCAACGCCATCGAAGTGCTGATCGGGCGGGTGCGCAAGAAGCTCGGCCCCGACTTCATCGAGACGCGTCGCGGTTTCGGATATCTTGTTCCGGGGCTGGCTGAATGAGACTCGACTCGTTGCGGTTGCGCTTGGTGGCAGGAGGAGCGGTAGCAATTGCTGTAGCGCTCGCCGTTGCAGGTGCCGCGCTGACGTTCCTGTTTGAACGCCATGTCGGCCGCACGCTCGCGGCAGATCTCGAGGTTCACCTCAAGCAACTCCTGGCTGGGATCGATGTTGATGCCAATGGCCAGTTGGTTCTAACCCAACCCCCGACCGATCCGCGGTTTTCCGAGCCGTTGTCCGGACTGTACTGGCAAATCGGTGATGATCAGAAGCAGCTGCTGCGTTCGCGTTCGCTGTGGGACACCACCCTGTCGCTGCCGCTTGACGATCCATCACCGGGACATGTCCATCAACACGAGCTGGCGGGCCCTGTGGGCTCACGCGTTCTGCTCGTTGAGCGGCGCGTTCAACTCACCATAGGCAACCAACCGGTCCCCGTGCGCTTGGCAGTCGCGGTTGATCTAGCCCGGGTATCGGCCGCGGCGACGGCCTTTGCGTTCGACCTCGCGCTCGCGCTGGCGCTACTTGGCGTCATTCTGGCGATTGCGACATGGGTTCAGGTCGGACTCGGACTTCGGCCGCTCGGCGCACTGCGTCGTGCCATTTCTGACATCCGTTCGGGAAGCGGTCACCGGCTCACTGCTCAGGTTCCGGGCGAGGTTGGCCCCCTTGTTGAGGAGGTCAATGCTCTGCTCGACGCTCGCGAGCAGGAAATTGCGCGATCGCGCAATCGGGCTTCCGATCTTGCTCATGGTCTTAAAACGCCGCTTGCGGCACTCGCGGCCGACAGCAGCCGGTTGCGGGCAAAGGGTGAGATCGAAATCGCAAGCGAAATTGACACAGCGATCGAAACAATGCGCAGGCATGTGGATCGCGAGCTTGCCCGTGCCCGAACGCGCGGTGGAGATCTGATACGCTCCGGGGTAGCAACTGCGCTTGCTCCACTCCTAAGGTCGTTGATTTCCACGGTGACGCGCGCTGACGCGGGTCATCATATCAGGTATGAAATTATGATTGCCGATGACGCCACCGTCCCTTTGGACCGCACCGACTTGGCAGAGGTTCTTGGAAATCTGCTGGAAAACGCAACGCGCCATGCAAAAACGCGGGTCCGCGTCGTCACTTGCATATCGCTCGACCAAAGAGCTTTCAGCGTCGAGGATGACGGTCCGGGAATCGCACCTGAATTGCGCTCGACTGCATTGGCGCGTGGCTCAAGGCTTGACGAACGTGAAGGCGGTACCGGAATAGGTCTGGCCATCGTGCAGGACGTGCTCGACGCCTACGGCTGGACTCTGCAGCTTGAGGCTTCCGAGCTTGGAGGGCTGAAGGCTTCGTGCCGCGCAAAAGGCAGTTGACGTATATAATGCCGCTAGCAGCGTAGCCCGGATGAGCGCAGCTCAATGCGGGAAATTCGTACTTTGCACGCCTCGAATGTTGCTTCGCTTATCGGGGCTACAAATCTCGTCCGCCTAATCCCGTCCCCAATCGAACATCCGCCGATGCGCCTGCACGCGCCGTGACTTGGTCCCGCGCGGGCGGAGTGCGCGGTCGTCCTCCGGCGGGCGGTGGCTGTCGATGAAATCCTTCACCGCCGCCTCCGGCGCGCGGTCGAGCCGCACGCCCTCGGCGCGCAGGCGGGCGAGCACGCGGGCCGGCTCTTCGCTCGCCGGCATCATGCGGCCGCGAATGCGCTTGCGCGGCAGCGCGGCGAGCTTCGCCATCTTCGCAAGCTCGAGCGCTGCGGCGAGTTTGTCGAGATCGACGCCGGGGTCCGTTTCCAGTTCACGCACATAACGCTCGGCCAGCGCGTCGAGCCGCGCGGCCAGCGTGCGGCGCTTCAGTCGCGCGCTGGCGCGGGCGCGCGGGATCAAGTCGGTCGCGCGCGGCGCAAACACGGGCCGCACCCATTTCTGGTCGCGCGTCCAGCGGCAGATGCTGGCCCGGCCGACGCCGGTCCGCTTTTCGATCTCGGCATAGGTGAGTTCGGTCTGCTCGATCAGGTGGCGCACGGCCGCGACCTGCGCCTCGCCATGCGGCCGGCGGGTGCGCGGCGCGCGCTGCGGCAACTCGTCCGGCCGCTCGGGGGTGACGCGAACCCGGCGGATGATCGGGCCATCGAAGACGGAGCGGTAGGGCAGGGGCATGAATAGGATTATAGTCCTGTTCATGCGGGGAGGCAAGTCGTGGCGTGCAACCTCCCCCTGAAAGGGGGAGGTCGACGCGCGAAAGCGCGTCGGGAGGGGGTCATATTGAGTTGACGACTGACCCCCACCCGCTCTCCTTCGCAGGCTCAGTCGAGCGACCTCCCCCTTTCAGGGGGAGGTGGAGAGGCGGCCGGAGGGAACGGGCGCAGGCGGCGGGATCGCGCCCCGCACTCCGCCGCCCTCACGCCGCTCAGCGTCACTCCGCCTTGGCGCCGGAGAACGCGACCACGTCGGCGTAGCGCGCCATTTCCTTCTTGACGAAATCCAGCGTCTCGGCGCGCGAGGTGGCCTTCACCTCCACGCCCTGCTTGGTCAGCGCCGCCTTCACCTCGGGCAGGTTCAGCACCTCGACGAACACCGCGTTGAGCCGGTCGAGCACCGCCGGCGGCGTCGCGCCGGGCGCGAAATAGATGAAGCCGGAATTGGACTCAAAGCCGGGGAAGCCCTGTTCGGCCACCGTCGGCACGTCCGGCAATTGCGCGACGCGGGTCGGATGCGCGACCGCGATCGCGCGCAGCTTGCCCTCGTTCACCAGCGGCGCCGCATTGGGCGTGTTGGCGAAGGCCATCTGGATGGTGCCGGGAATGAGATCGGTCAGCACCTGGCCCATGCCCTTGTAGGGCACGTGCACCATGTTGGTGCCGGAGAGCTTCTTCAGTTCCTCGGTGCCGAGATGAAACGAGGTGCCGATGCCGACCGAGCCGTAATTGATGGTGCCGGGCTTGGCCTTGGCGAGGTCGAGCAGCTCCTTCAGGTTCTTCGCCGGCAGGTCGTTGGTGACCACGACGGTGTGCGGGGTGACGCCGGCATAGGTGATCGGCGTGAGATCCTTCAGCGAGTCATAGGGCAGCGTCTTGAACAGGCTCGGATTGATCATGAAGGTGTTGGCGACCAGCAGGATGGTGTGGCCGTCGGGATCGGCCTTCGCCACCGCGGAGGTGCCGATCTGGGTCGCGCCGCCGCCGCGGTTCTCGATGGTGAAGGGCTGGCCCAGCCGCTTGCTCACTTCATCGGACATGGTGCGGGCGATGATGTCGGAGGTGCCGCCGGCGGCATACGGGATGATGACGCGGATCGGCTGCGTCGGCTTCCATTGCGCCGAGGCGGGTGCGGCGAATCCGAAGGCGGCAAGCGCCGCGGCGAGCGCGGCGGCGGAACGGCTGAACGATAGCGATGTCATGGCCAAACTCCTCTACAGGATCAGTTCGCGGGCGATGCCCCGCACGTCCATTTCGTAGTCGAGGCCGATCACCGGCGGCCGCGCGTAGTTCCAGACGAGGCCGCTGACGATCGCGCCGCGCGCCGCCAGCAATTCGCCGACCAGATGGCCGATATTCTGCACGGTATAGGCTTGTGTGGAGACGACATCTTTCCAGCCGAAGCCGAGCGTCTTGAGGCGGCTCTCCATTTCGTCGATGACGAAGATCACCTTCTCGCGCAGGCCTTCCGGCGAGGTGTCGTTCATCCGCACGATGCGGTCCTTGTAGGGCTCGGGACCGGAGCGCGCATCGCCGCCGCCGGACAGCATGAAGGTGCGGCGCGATGATTTCGCCGGGATGGTGTAGGTGAAGGCCAGCATCGAGGGCGTCTTGGGCTCGTGATACATCGGGCACACATTGGTGCGCGCCACCGGGTTCACGTGATCCTTGTAGATGCCCCAGCGCTCCAGCGTCTGCACATAGTGCCGGTTGAAGTCGATGAAGCCCTGGTCGTTGAACGGCGCCGGCGAGCGCAATTCGCATTGCGCGAATGCGGTGGTGGGCCGGCCGATCGCCTTCAGATGCGCCTCGACTTTCGCGAAGGCATCGGCGAGCGGAACCGGCGCCATGAAGCGCGCGCGCTCGAGCTCATAGCCGTCCTCGGCCGCGACTCCGGCGGAATACTGGAACACAGCCGGAATGTAGCGATAGCCACCGGGGGCGAAGACGGTCGGTGCGGACATAAGGTCGAACTCCTGGTCGGATTGTTAGCAAGCGACGTGCCACGGATGGATGAAGCGCGGCACGTGCGACAGTATAAGCACGATCCCGTCGGTCTAGCCGACCACCAAATCGGCAACCGCGCGTTGCAGCGCTTCGGGCATCGGGACCGGCTTGCCCGAGGCACGATCGACATAGACATGCACGAAATGGCCCTGCGCAGATGCGGTGTCGTCATCGCCGCGGAAGATGCCGATCTCGTAGCGCACGCTCGAGGTGCCGCGATGCGCGACGCGCAGGCCGGCGGTGATCGTCGCTGGAAAAGCGATCGGCGAAAAATAATTGCAATGGGTCTCCACCACGAGACCGATTACGGCACTCGCCGCGATATCGAGCGCGCCGCGCTCGATCAGGTAGCCGTTCACCACGGTGTCGAAATAAGAATAATAGGTCACGTTGTTGACGTGGCCGTAGACGTCGTTGTCCATCCAGCGGGTCGGGATCGGGCGCAGATAGCGATAGGCGGAACGCTGCTCGGGGGAGGGGCGTGTCGCCGACGGTGTCATGGGGGCGCGTGTCATATGGCGGATTGTGCCGAACGCAGCCGCAAAGACAATGCGATCACCAGCGCGACGTTGAGAATTGCGAAGGCCGAGAGGATCGCCAGCGTCGGCGAGATCCCGGCATGCTCGATGGCGAGCGCTCCCGCCGCGGGCGCGAGCGCCTGGATCACCAGGCTCGGCATCGCGATCTTGCCCATCAGCCGTGGATAGCGGACGGCGCCGAAGATCGCGAGCGGCAGCGTGCCGCGGGCAATCCAGGAAATGCCGTAGCCCGCGGCATAGAGGATGACGGCGAGCGCGATCACCGGCCAGCCGGACAGCAGCAGCAACAGCCCGACTGCCATCAGCGACACCGACGCGGCCAGCGTCCAGATCGGATGATAGCGTGAGCCGGCGAGGCTTTCGACCACGCGCGCGGCGATCTGTGCCGGGCCGAACAGCATGCCGAGCGCGACCGCGGACGCGAAGTCGAGGCCGCGCGCCTGCAGCACGATCAACAGATGCACCACGATGATCGAGCCGATGCCGGCCGCAATCGACAGGATCAGCGCGATCAGGATCAGGATCGCGGTCTCGTGAGGAACGGTGGTGGCGGGTTCTCTCCCGGCTGTCTCATTGGATGACGATGCCGCTTCCGGTTCGGCGTGCGGCGCGCCGCGCATGGCGAACAATTGCAGCGGCAGCGCCAGCATCAGATGCAGCGCCGCGTAGGAGAAGCAGGCGCCGCGCCATCCTATGCTTTCAACGAGGAATGCGCTGAGCGGCCAGCACACGGTGGAGGCGAAGCCGCCGAATAATGTGAGATGGGTGATCGGGCCGCGCGCCGCCTGTCCGTACCTGCGGCCGAGCGCGGCGAACACCGCGTCATACAGACCGGTGCCCATGCCGAGCCCGACCACGACCCAGGCGGCGAGATAGAACGGCACCGAAGGCGACAGCCCGATACACGCGAGGCCCGCCGCGAACAGGAGCGAGCTTGCCGCCAGCACCGGCCGGCCGCCGTGATGCGCGATCAGGGCGCCGACCTTGGGTGAAATCAGCCCGCCGACCAGAAGCCCGACCGAGACGCCGCCGACCACCGCGGACAAAGGCCAGCCGGTATCGGAAACGATCGGCGCCGCCAGCACGGCTGGAAAGTAGAATGAAGAGCCCCAGGCCAGAATCTGGACGATGCCGAGACAGACGACCGTGACGAGGGGGCTGAACGAACCGGACGGCATGGCCCGGGACCATAGACGAGGCTTGTAAAGAGTCGGAAGCGGGCGCGTCTTTCGCGGTGGGCCGCCTTTGCCAGCGCACATTCTACAGCCGAACCTGCGACAATGTGACCGGATTCATCGACGCACCGGTATTTTGGCACCCGGAGGTTGGATGGAACCTCCGCGGCGCATGGACTTGGCCTCGCGAACAGCCTAAGCGTTAACGGTGAATTTAGCCGTGACAGAAAAAACCACAGGGTCGGCGTCCAGCGCGTGCAACGTTCTGTTGGTCTATCCGCGCTTCGCGGGCGAGACCTTCTGGAATTTTGCGGCGGCCTGCGAGATTTTCGGCGCCAAATATCCGACCTCGCCGCTCGGCCTGATCACGGTCGCTGCGATGCTGCCGTCGTCTTGGGATTTGCGGCTGATCGATCGCAACGTCGAGGACCTCGCCGACAGCGATCTCGACTGGGCCGACCTGGTCATGACCGGCGGGATGCTGCCCCAGCATGACGACCTGCTGGCGATCATCAATCTATGCCGCGATCACGGTAAGCCGGTCGCGATCGGCGGGCCGGCCGCGACCTCGGTGCCGCACTTCTACGCCAAGGCGAATTTCCAGGTGCTGGGCGAAGTCGAGGACGTGATCCACGATTTCATCGCCGCCTGGGACGCCGGCGCGCGCGAGGGCGTGTTCCAGGCCAAAAAATTCGAAATCGATGTGCGCAAGACACCGATCCCGCGCTTCGACCTCTTGAAGTTCGACCGCTATCTTTATGTCGGCGTGCAATTCTCGCGCGGCTGCCCGTTCACCTGCGAGTTCTGCGATATCATCGAATTGTACGGCCGGGTGCCGCGCACCAAGTCGACGCCGCAGATGCTGGCGGAACTCGACCGGCTGTATGAGCTCGGCTATCGCGGGCATGTCGATTTCGTCGACGACAATCTCATCGGCAACAAGAAGGCGGTGAAGGCGTTCCTGCCCGACCTCAAGAAGTGGCTCGAGGAACACGATTACCCGTTCGAGTTCACCACCGAGGCCTCGCTCAATCTCGCCGATGACGACGAATTGCTGCGGCTGATGAACGAGGCGAATTTCGTCGGCCTGTTCGTCGGCATCGAAAGTCCCGATCCCGAGACGCTGGCGCAGATGCGCAAGAAGCAGAATACGCGCCGCAGCATCCCGGACAGCGTCCACAAGATCAACGCCGCCGGCATGTTCGTGACCGCCGGCTTCATCGTCGGCTTCGACAACGAAAAGAGCGGCATGGCCGATGCCATGGTCGAGTTGATCGAGGAGTCGGCGATTCCCGTCTGCATGGTGGGACTGCTTTACGCGCTGCCGAACACGCAGCTCACCCGCCGCCTCACCAAGGAAGGCCGGCTGCATCCGCCGCCCGAATTCGCATCGAGCCGCGCCGATCAATGCACCCTCGGCCTGAATTACGACACGCTGCGGCCGCGCAAGGAAATCCTCACCGACTACCGGGATATCCTGCAGAAGGCCTATGAGCCGGAAGCCTTTGCCGGGCGGCTGCGCAAGCTCGTCACGCTGCTCGACAATTCGACACGCGTTCATCAGAGCGCGACCGGCGACACCCGCCGGAAATTCCAGAGCACGGTCGCCCGCATCATCGAGCGGCTGCCGGGTGCGCGCGACGAGTTCAAGCAGATCCTTGTGCAATGCGCGACGCAGAATCCAAGCTCGCTGCGCACCATCGTGACGCTGATGGCGTTCTACCTGCATCTCGGCCCGTTCTCGCGGCACGTGATCGAGCAGATCGACCAGCGGATTGCAGAACTAGATGACGAGCCGGCGCGGCCGATGCCGATGGCCGGCGACCTGATCGCGGCGAGCGAAGCCGCCGAATAGCGGACCGCGTTCCGCCGCACGTGTCGCGCCGGTCACGGCTGTTGTCCCTGCGGCAGGATCGGCAGCGTCACGCGGATGCAACTGCCGCGCTCGGAAAACGGCATCACCACAGCATCGCCAGAATGCAGTCGCGCGATCCCGCGCGCCAGCGTCATGCCGAGGCCGGAGCCCTTGGTCTCGCCGTTGATGCGGAAGAACGGCACGAACACGCGCTCGCGCTCGTCGTCCGGAATGCCGTTGCCACCGTCGCAGACATCGATCAGCGCATTCGCTCCATCGCTGCCAACCGTGACGCCGACCGGCGGCTTGCCATGCCGGGTGGCGTTGTCGAGCAGGTTGCGGATCATGTGGCGCAGATAGCGGCGGTCGGCGGTGACGGTGACGGCTTCGCCATCCACTGCGCAATCGTCGTAATGCGCGGCCTCTTCCGCGACCAGAGCGAGCAGGTCGACATGCTCGGGCTGCGGCAGCACCTTGATCATGTCCAGCCGGCTCGCCATCAGGATGTCGTCGACCAGCGCGTCGAGTTCGCCAATATCCTGGCTCAGCGCGGTCTTGTATTTGGGGTCGTTCTTCTCGGCTAGCATCTCGATGCCGAGCCGGATGCGCGACAGCGGCGTGCGGATTTCGTGCGAGGCATGCGCCAGCATCAGGCGGTGCGCATTGACCAGTTCCTCGATGCGAGCGGCGGCGCGGTTGAAGCTTGCGGCCAGGCTCGCCACCTCGTCGCAGCCTTCCACCTTCACGCGTGTCGTCAGATTGCCGGAGCCGAGGGTCTCGACGCCCTCCTGCAATCGTTCCAGTCGCCGCGTCAGCCCGCGCACCACCGGGAAGGCGCACAGCGCAATCACTAGGGCAATGCCGCCGAGCAGCAGGATCAGGCCGATGGCGGGATGACGCGGCTCGGTGCCGCGCGCCACCATCCAGCGTCCGTCCGGCAGCGGAAGACTCCAGGCGCCGTGACCGGGCATGAAGCCCGGGCGGCTTCGATCGGGCTGCGGGATCGGTGCATCGCCATACGAGGCGATCAGTTGCAGATCCTTGTCGAACAGGCCGAGACTGGCGCCGAGCCGCTGCGCGAATTGCTGCACGGCCGCCTGTTGCACCGACGACGGTGCTCCCGCGGGCGGCAGCACCGCCGAGACGAGTTCACCTGCGACATCGAAGCCTTCGGCGAAGGCCGGCGGTTTGAGCCGCCAGATCCCACCGGCGATCAGCACCACCAGCAGAAGCGCGAACACGATGGTGAGATAGATCTTGAGATAGAGGCGCTTCATGGGGCTATTCTTGACCTCCCCCAAGCGGAGAGGGGGCCCACCGGATTCGCGGCGATACTTGCGGTTCGCTCCAACGCACAGTCATCAATCCTGGTTCTTGGCGAACACGTATCCGGTGCCGCGCACGGTGATGACGCGCTTCGGCTTTTTCGGATCGTCCTCGATCGCGGCGCGGATGCGCGAGATGTGAACGTCGATCGAGCGGTCGAAAGCCTCCAGTTGTTCGTTCTTCAGAAGCGTCATCAGCGCATCGCGCGACAACACCCGTCCGGCATTCTGCGCCAGCGCGAGCAGGAGCGCGAACTGATAGCCGGTGACGCTCTTCTCCTCGCCATCGAGCCGGACCTGGCGTCCGCCGGTATCGATCTCGAGCCGACCGAAGCGCAGCATGTCGGGCTTGTTCTCGGACTTGGCGCGGCGCAGCAGCGCGCGCAGCCGCGCCAGCAATTCGCGCGGCTCGAACGGCTTGGGCAGATAATCGTCGGCGCCCATTTCCAGCCCGACCACGCGATCCATGGCGTCGCCGCGCGCGGTCAGCATCAGGATCGGGGTCTGCGATTTTTCGCGGATCCGCCGGCAGACATCGAGGCCGTCCATGTCCGGCAGCATCAGATCGAGGATGAGGATGTCGAAGGGCTCGCGGTCATGCAGCGCGATGCCGCCGCCGCCGGTGCCGGCGATGGCGGTCGCAAAGCCGGCTTCGCCGAGATAGTTCGACACCATTTCGGCGAGGCGCTTGTCGTCTTCGATGAGCAGGATGCGATCGGTCACGGTGGTGGCAGTTTAAAGCAGGAGAGGGGGTGGGGGTCTACGCCTTGGGGACTATTGCGGGCCCCCACCCCTTCCTTTCCCCGGGCGAGGGAAAGGAGTTCAACGCCCGGGACTATGCCTGCTGCAGGTGTCTGTTTTCGTTCCGCCAGGTAAAGTTTTGTAAAGCTCGAGCGGCTTCATCCGGGCTCGACGAACAGCCGGAACAACACGTAGGCGACGAGACTCACGCCGATCATCCACAATCCCGCGGGGCCGCCGGGCCAAGAGGCCCCGCAACAGGGGCCGGTCGGTTGTCACGGTTGAGTTTCCTTGAGCGGAGCCCGGCGGGGGCGGCATTTATGTTCGTCGGACCGAGCAGTGATCGCGTTGGAAGGCCGACACGCTCATCCACGCGCGACCATCGACAGGGAGCAACTTACGGCAGAGTGCCCCCGGTTTCCGATGGGTGACTGCCCGCAACTGCCCACCTTAGTCGTGAAAGTCCTGTGAGTTTGCGCCGATGTATCTCTTCGGCAACAGCCGGGACGCGCAAACCCGTCTATCCTTGTGTGGATTGTTTGATCATTGATCCGGGAATTCCACATGCGACGGCTTCTGGTCGGTGTTGCGATGGCAACCGCTCTGATGTCGACATCCGCCCACGCACAGAACTGGACCGGCTTTTACATCGGCGCCAACACCGGCGTTGGCTGGGGCGATGCATCGAGCATCAATCAGCCGGTTGACCCGGCCAGCCGAATCTTCTTTCGCTCAGCGTTCACTGATTTTGCGCCCGGATCGTTCGATACGGCGTTCGATCAAAAGGGATGGATCGGCGGTTTTCAGGCGGGCTTCAACTGGCAAGCGGGCGCCTTTGTTTGGGGCGTTGAGGCCGATCTTCAAAAATCCGCGATCAGCGGGAGCGGCTCGCAGCGGGCTTTCCTGAGCCCTTCGGTACTTGGTTCGTCCTTCGGATTCGACGTCAACGCACAAAGCGAACTGCAATGGTTCGGGACCGTGCGCGGACGAATTGGATTTCTGATGACGCCGAACCTGATGCTCTACGGGACCGGCGGTCTGTCCTACGGCGAGATCGAAAGCAGCGGGAGTGTGGTTCTCGCACCAAAGGGTCCATCCTTCGTAGCCGTGAGCACTCCTTCGGGCACTTTCGCCTGTTTTGCGACCCCCGCCAATCCGACGTCGATCTGCTATGCGGGTAGCGGCAAAGACGTCCGCATCGGATGGACCGCAGGACTGGGTGGCGAGTGGAAGCTGGATGCAAACTGGTCGGTCAAGCTCGAATATCTGCGCGTTGAACTGCAGGGCACGTCGATCAACCTGGTGAGCCCATCGCCGCCGAGCACATCGGGCGTGAGCTCGAATTTCGTATTCGACGACTTCGCTTACAACATCGTGCGCGTCGGACTGAATTACACGTTCAACTGATCCGCAGCCTCGCAACAGATGCGAGCCTGAGAAATCGTCGGGGTGGAGGCCAGCCTTCGCGGGGACTTCGAGCCGGCCCCCACCCCAACCCTCTCCCGAATGACCAGCACGCGGGAGAGGGGGTTTTCAAATCAGCCGCGGCGCCAGGGCGGCATCATCATGCCCATGCCGGGGCCGCCGGGCGGCAGGCGCTCGGCGAGCTTGCGTCGCTGCTCGGGAGACAGCACTTCGGCGGCGTCGCCGAATGCCTGGGTGATCCGTTTCGATACGCTGTCGGCAAGCGCGATCTGGTCGACGCGCAGCTTCTCCATCGCATTGCGATCGATTGTGGTTGCCGTCATCAATTCGCGAGCCTGCAGGCGGGCGGCTTGTGCGCGCTCGCGCGCCGGCAGCACGTCCTTCAGCATGGCGCGGACGATGCCGCGCAGCTTTTCCTGCTGCTCGTTAGTGGCATCGAGTTCGATCGACAGGTGGCGCACCATGCGGTCGGCGCGATCCTCGATCTGGGCGGGATCGAGCGGCACGCTGCCCCAATGGCCGCGGGCGCCATGCCAGCCGGGTCCGAAGGCATATGGATTGCTGAACGCCTTGCTGACGGCGGCGCCGGTGATGACGGTGGTGGCGGCGACCAGCGCCGCGAACAGGATGGTCCGGCCGCGGCGGGTGCGCGGAACGGGCGGGCGGGCGATCAGCGCATGGTGGCGCTGGTCGATCGGGTGATCCGGGCGGATATCGGTCATTGGGCGGTCTCCAGAAGCGGTGTGGCGTCGGCCACGGATGCAATCTGGAGCGGGCCCGTTTCAGGGCGATGTGCGGGATGTAAAGTTATGTAAAGGTGGAGGGCGTCTGTGCCGGTCGCCGTTTCACGCCGATTGCGCTCCCACTGCGTCGAGCACGAGATCGCGCAGCCAGCGATGACCGGGATCGCCTTCGTAGCGCTTGTGCCAGATCTGGATGAATTCCAGCTCCGGCACTTTCATCGGCACTGGAAACACCACTAGCCCCGTGGAGCGGCGGAAGACCGACAAAAGCCGGCGGCGCGTATGCGCGACAAGGTCGGTGCCGCGGATCAGCGACGGGATGCTGAGATAATGCGGCACCGCGACCACGATGCGGCGCGGGATGCCCATCGAGTCCAGAATCTCGTCGACCTGAATGCCGGTGTCGCGGTGCCGCGCCACTGTGACATGCGGCGCGTCGAGATAGTCCTGCAGCGTCATGCGTCCGTTGTTCAGCCGGGAATTGCGCTTGTCGGCGACGCAGATCAGCGTGTCGCCATAGAGCCGGCGGCTGAACAAGTCCTTCGGCACATGCGGAAACACGCCGATGGCGAGATCGATGGCGTCGTCGGCGATGCGGCTGCAGGATTCCTGCGGGCCCGACGTGCTGATGACGAGATCGATATTGGGCGCGTCGCGACGGATGCGGCGCACGATCGCCGGCAGCGCCTCCACGCTCATGGCATCGCTCATGGACAGCCGGAAGGCGCGCTGCGTGGTCGCCGGGTCGAATTCCGCGCCGGTTGAGACGATCGAGCGGATATCGGCCAGCACGGATTGCACCTGCGGGTGCAGCGACAGCGCGCGGCCGGTCGGTTGCAGCCCGCGCGGGCCGCGGACCAGCAGATCGTCCTTGAACAGATGGCGCAGTCGTTTGAGCGCGTGGCTGACCGCGGGCTGGGTCACGCCGAGCTTTCCTGCGGCGCGCGAGGCGCTGCGTTCGGCGATCAGGGCGTCGAAGGCGACCAGCAGGTTGAGGTCAATATTGCGCAGGTTCATGGCTATGAATGCTATTTATACGATTATGACAATAATGAAATTGCATTGATAGGCAACCTGCGTAAAGACAAGGGCAACAAGCGCCCAAGCGCTTCCATGCTTTTTCGGGAGGTTCCGATGCAGACTGTCGGTCATCGCCGCTACGTCGCCGTGCTGTTGCCCTACGACCGTTCCTTCAAGATCGACGAGCAGGCGTTCCGCAACTACGTCCGCTATTTTGCCGATGACAAGCGCTTCGCGCGCGAGGGCGGGCTGTGCATCAATCCGGAAGCCGGCGAGATTTTCTACATGACGCGCGAGGAAAAGCGCCGCGTCCTCGAAATCGCGATGGAAGAGGCGCACGGCAAGTTGCCGATCATCGCCGGAACCTGGGCGCTGACCACGGAAGAGACGGTCGAAACCGCCAAGGATTGCAAGGCGCTCGGTGTCGACGGCATCTTCGTGACGCCTCCCGGCGGCGCGCAGGACGTGACGTCGTGCTGGGATGCCGATGGCTATCCGGAAATCTGGCTGGACCAGATCATCGCGCAGGATCGCGCCGTCGATCTGCCGATCGTCACGCATCCGGTCGGTGGCGCGAAGCCGCCGTTCTTCCCCGGCCTGCCGCTGAACGCCACGCTGCGCATCTGCCGCGAAGTGAAGAACGTCGTCGGCTGGAAGATGACCTACACCTATGAAGGCTTCCGCCTGATTGCCAAGGGTCTGCGCGGCCTCGATCGTCCGGTCGCGGTGATGGGCGCGCTGGCGTCGCGCTTCCACGAATACCGCGCCACCGGCATGTTCGACGGCACGCTGAGCGGCTTCTGGACCTTCGCCAAGGAGCCGATGCTCGACCATCTCGATGCCTGGGATGCACGCGATCTCGAAAAGGCCTGCCAGATCTGGGACAGCGGCCTGTGCGAACTCCAGGAATACATCGCCGACATGGGCCGGCTGCACATCCGCTACAAGACCGCGACCTGGTTGCGCGGGCTCATTCCGAACCCGTTCATGCGCGCGCCGATGCCGAAGCCGAAGCAGGAAGAGATCGACACGATCTACCGGCTGCTCAAGAACCTCAATCTCGATGTCATCGAAATGAAGGAGACCCGCATCGCGGCTTAAGACCGCGCGCGTCCGAACCGGAACCCGGTCGCAAAAGACCGGGACATCGAACGAAACCATAAGGGAGATTTCGACATGAAACGCGCACTCGCGCTCTTCGCAGGCGTGGCAGGGCTGCTCGCCGCCTTTGCATCCACAGCCGCATCGGCGCAGAGCTATCCGAGCCAGCCGGTCCGCATCGTGGTGCCGTTCGCGGCCGGCGGCGCCGTCGATACGGTGGCGCGCGTGGTCGGACAGAAGATGTCGGAATCGCTCGGCCAGCCGGTGGTGATCGAGAACCGGCCCGGCGCCGGCGGCAATCTCGCCGCGGACGCGGTGGCGCGTGCGGCACCCGACGGCTACACGGTGTTCCTGACCACCAACGGACTGGCCATCAGCCCGTCGCTGTATGCCTCGCTGCCGTTCGACGTGAACAAGGATTTCATCCCGGTCACGCAACTCATTGAATCGCCGCTCCTGCTGGTTGCGTCCAACAAGCTCGGCGTCACTTCGGTGAAGGAGCTGATCGCGCTGGCGAAGCAGAAGCCCGGCGTTCTGAATTACGGCTCGACCGGCATCGGCAATCCGCTGCATCTGTCGATGGAGATGCTCAAGGGCGAGGCCGGTATCGACATCGCCAACGTGCCCTACAAGGGCGATGCACCGCTGAATACCGCGCTGATCTCCGGCGAGGTCGATCTTGCGATCGTTCCGATCGCGACCGGCCGGGTGAATGCCGATAACAAGCTGGTCAAGGGTCTCGCCGTCACCAGCGCGTCACGCGCGAAGGTGATGCCCGACCTGCCGACGGTGGCCGAGCAGGGCGTCAACGGCTTCGACATGGGAAGCTGGCAGGGCTTCTTCGTCCCGGCCAAGACACCGAACGAGATTGTGCAGAAGCTCTATCAGGCTGCCAAGACGGCGCTGGAGGCGCCGGATGTGCGCGAGCGGCTTGCGACCTTCGTGGCCGAGCCGGTCGGCAGTTCGCCGGAGCAATTCGCGAAGAAGTTCAACGACGACGTGGCGAAATACGCAAAGATCGTCAAAGAGGCGAAGATCCCGCTGCAGAAATAATTTGGATGGCGGATGGCGTATCTGGCTGCCGGACGTCATCCGCCGTTTCGACCGCAGGCGCCAGGCCGGCGGTCATCCGGTGCGGTTTGTCCGGCGGAAAGGCTGCTGATAGTGTCGTGGGCGCGGCACCAGGCCGCCATTCCATGGGAGCCACTGAGCCATGCAGGTTTCACGTTGGCTGGCAGCGACGGCAGTCGCATCCCTGCTTGCTGTGGTCCCGGCGATGCCGCAACCCGCGCAAGCCCGCGCAATCGTCGGCTTCTCCGGCAATTACGCGGCCGGCACCGTGGTGGTGCGCAACAATGAGCGATCGCTGTATTACGTGCTCGGCGGTGGGAAGGCTGTGCGCTATCCGGTTGGCGTCGGCCGCTCAGGCCTGCAATGGAGCGGGACGACCTTCATCAACAACAAGATGCTGCGGCCGGCCTGGGTGCCACCGGCCATCGTGCGGCGCGACAAGCCGAACCTGCCGTCGGTCGTCCCCTCCGGCGCGCCGAATAATCCGGTCGGCGCGGCGGTCCTGTTTCTGGCCGGCGGCGAACGCGCCATCCACGGCACCAACAATCCAAAATCGATCGGCGGCGCGGTGTCCTATGGCTGCATCCGGATGTTCAATGCGGACGTGCTCGACCTCTATGATCGCGTCAGCTTTGGAACCAAGGTTATCGTGACGCGGTAGGGCGATGCGCTGACGGCTGCTTGCGCGAGTACGACACGTCGCTAATCGGAACTGCTCAAACCCCGCACGGCACTGGCGCCGCGATCCGACGGCGTCTGCGCCGACCATTCCGCCACCGGCGCGGTGCGATAGCGCGGCAATTCGCGCTCCAGCGAGAACACCACGCAAAGCGCGAGGCTCGCCCACACCGCGGCGCTGAAATAGAGCGACATCCACGGGATTTCCTCGCGCCATTCGGAGATGTCGTGCGTCACCACCCAGCGCCGGTTGACGTCGCGCAACCCCTCGAGCGGATGCAGCGGCTTGCTGCCGCGCGCCGTCTCCTCGCGCCAGCGCTTGACATACATCGGCACGTCGACGGTGGTGAGAAACGCCAGATAGCCGGCGATGCCGACGATGGTGACGACCAGCACCGCGCGAACCGGACCCTCGAATTCCGGAATGAGCCGGAACAGGCCGAGCCCGACGATGAAGAACGCCACCGCCCAGATCGAATTCTCGAGCGCGTTGGCCCAGTATTTCTTCGTCAGCACCGCGTACCAGGAGAAGGCTTCCGCGATCAGGATCAGCGGCACGATGACCAGCGCGGCATTCAGCGTGGTGTCGGCGCCGGTCATGTCGCCGAGCAGATAGAGGATGATCGCCCATTGGACGGCGAAGCAGATTTCCGCCACCGTCGCGACACTGCGTCCGACCATCACGCTCGAGAGCCAGGTGTCAAACAGGCAGATGCGCTGCACGTCGGCGCGCGGCAGGAGAGAGCGGAAGGCGCAGCCGAACACGTAAGCCGCGCACAGCGCCAGCATCACGCCGATCCCGGCATTGCCGCCGATCGCGCCGGCCTGCGGCTCGTGCAGATTGCGATAGAGCGCGAACCAGACCGCGATGTTGACGAGGCTGACAAGCGAGAGAAGGCCCCACCAGCGCGCCACCGGATTCGACCAGGCCAGGACTTGCGGCGGGCGTCGGACCGTCATCAAACCACTCCGTAAAAAAAGTCGGTCTGACATTTATCGGTAGTAATTCTGTCATAATCAAATGAGGCTGGATCGCGGCAAAGCGCGTCGCGCAACATCCGGACGCGCGTCTTCTGACAGCCGCCGGGTTCCGGGCTCTGCTCTCAATTGCCGAAGATACCGAATATCGCGGCAAAGAATGCGGCGATCGCGGCCAGCACCCCGAACACGATCGCAACCAGGAATTCCAGCACGGTCTCGACCGGATCGGAGACTGCACTCGCCGACAACAGCGCGATGCACACGCCCGCTGCGATCACGAGCGACATGAGCGCGCTCAACGCCATCAACCAGAGGATCAGGAACACCAGTCCGCCGGCGATCGTCATGGCGACGATGCGCCGGGTGAGGCTGCTGGCCGGTGCACGCTGCGTGACAGGTCGATCCGGTGCGTTCATGACGGGTGTCCCCGCAAATGCGTTGGCTCAAGCGGCGTCAGCGCGCCGCCGCCTTCTTCGTCTCCGCCAATTCCAGCACGTGCGTCTGCTCCGGAATCGTCTCGGTCGCGAGCGCGCGCCGGTCGATGTCGGCGATCTTGGTCACGCCGGTCAGCGCCATGGTGATGTCGAGTTCCTTGCGGATGGTCTCGATCGCGGTGGTCACGCCCTGCTTGCCGAGTGCGCCCAGCCCGTAAATGTAGGCGCGGCCGATCAGGCAGCTCTTCGCGCCGAGCGCCAGCGCGCGGAAAAGATCCTGCCCGGAGCGGATGCCGCCGTCGAACATCACCTCGAAATCGTCGCCGACCGCATCGGCGATCTTCGGCAGCATCGCGATCGACGACGGCGCACCGTCGAGCTGGCGGCCGCCATGGTTCGAAACCACGATGGCGTCGGCACCGCTCCTGGCGGCGAGCTTCGCGTCGTCGACATCAAGAATGCCCTTGATGATCAGCTTGCCCGGCCACAGCGAGCGAATCCAGGCGACGTCCTCCCAGCTCAGGGTCGGGTCGAACTGGCTGGCGGTCCATTGCGCCAGCGAGTTGACGCCATCCATGCCCTTCACGTGACCGGCGAGATTGCCGAAGGTCTTGCTCTTGGCATTCATCATACTCATCGCCCAGCGCGGCTTCGACATGACGTCGAGCACATTGGCGAGCTTGAGCTTCATCGGCACGGTCATGCCGTTCTTGATGTCGCGGTGGCGCTGGCCGAGCACCTGCAGATCGACGGTGAGAACCAGCGCCGAGCAATTCGCCGCCTTGGCGCGCGCGATCAGGTCGGCGATGAAGCCGCGATCGCGAATCACATAGACCTGAAACCAGAACGGCCTCTTGGTCGCCTCCGCCACCTGTTCCATCGAACAGATCGACATGGTCGACATGCAGAACGGTACGCCGGCCTCGTTGGCGGCTTCGGCGGCGAGAATTTCGCCATTGCCGTGCTGCATCCCGCACAGCCCGATCGGGGCGAGCGCGATCGGCAGCGAGGCCTTTTGCCCGACGATGGTTGTGGACAAGTCGCGCTTGTCGACATTGACCAGCACGCGCTGGCGGAGCTTGACCCGCTCCATGTCGGCGCGGTTGGCGCGGAAGGTTTCCTCGGCATAGGAGCCGGAATCGACATACTGGAAGAAGGCGCGGGGGACGCGCTTTTCGGCGAGCTGGCGCAGGTCTTCGATGCAGGTGATTGGCGTCATTGGCGTTTCCATCCCATATAGGCTGGATTAGCACACTTCGCGGGCGCGAACACGTGCGGGAACAGCGGGCTGGCTCGAACCGGCAAGGGATGATCGGCATGAATGCAGGCAGGAAACACGGCGACCACGAGTCCGAAGAGGTCAAGAAAGAGCGGCTGGAAAAGGAGCGGCTTGACAAGGCGCTGGACGAGGGGCTCGAGGAGAGCTTTCCCGGCTCCGACCCGGTGAATGTGGTGCAGCCAGCGCATTCCTCGCGGGACAAGGACGAAATTTGAGCCCCGAGGCACCGGTGGCGCCAGCGTTAACGCTAAATCGCCGGCCGGCCGGGCCTGCAACTTTTGCTCACAACTTTTGAAGCCAATCCGGCTAGGATAGTTATTACACGGACCTGATCTGGGTAACGGGGACGGGGGTTCCAGCGTGACACGTCGTTATTTCGGCACCGATGGCATTCGCGGGCGCGCCAATGGCGTGATCACGCCCGAGCTTGCGCTCAAGGTCGGCCAGGCCGCCGGCCTGGTGTTCCAGCGCGGCGAGCACCGCCACCGGGTGGTGATCGGCAAGGATACCCGGCTGTCCGGCTATATGATCGAGACTGCTTTGGTCGCGGGCTTCACCTCGGTCGGCATGGACGTGCTGCTGTTCGGCCCGATGCCGACGCCGGCGGTGGCGATGCTGACGCGCTCGATGCGCGCCGATCTCGGCCTGATGATTTCGGCTTCGCACAACCCTTACGACGACAACGGCATCAAGCTGTTCGGACCGGATGGCTACAAGCTGTCGGACAGTGTCGAGATCGAAATCGAAACGGTGATGGACGAAGACATCACCCGCAAGCTGGCGAAATCCGCCGATCTCGGGCGCGCCAAGCGCATCGAGGGCGTGCAGGACCGCTATATCGAATTTGCCAAGCGCACGCTGCCTCGCGACCTGTCGCTCGACGGCCTGCGCGTGGTGGTGGATTGCGCCAATGGCGCAGCCTATCGCGTCGCCCCCGAAGCGCTGTGGGAACTGGGTGCCGAAGTGATCGCGATCGGCATCGATCCGGATGGCTTCAACATCAACAAGGATTGCGGCTCGACCGAGCCCGCGGCGCTGTCGGCCAAGGTGCGCGAGGTGCGCGCCGATGTCGGGATCGCGCTCGACGGCGATGCTGATCGTGTGGTGATCGTGGACGAAAAGGGCCACACCGTCGACGGCGACCAGTTGATGGCGGTGATCGCCGGGAGCTGGCAAGAGGACGGCCGTCTCAGCAAGCCTGGGGTGGTGGCGACCATCATGTCCAATCTCGGCCTGGAGCGGCATCTGCAGGGGCTCGGCATTTCGCTTGCGCGCACGCCGGTCGGCGACCGTTATGTGCTCGAACACATGCGCCAGCAGGGCTTCAATCTCGGCGGCGAGCAGTCCGGTCACATCATCCTGTCGGATTACGCGACCACCGGCGACGGTCTGGTCGCGGCCCTGCAGGTGCTGGCGGTGGTGAAGCGGCAGGGACGGCCGGTGTCCGAAGTCTGCCATGTGTTCGATCCGCTGCCGCAGATCCTGAAGAACGTGCGCTACAAGCAGGGCAAGCCGCTGGACGATGCATCCGTCAAGCTGGTGATCGACGACGCGACCGCGCGGCTGAATGGCAACGGCCGGCTGGTGATCCGTCCCTCCGGAACCGAACCGGTGATCCGGGTGATGGGCGAGGGCGACGATCTCTATCTGGTCGAAGAGGTGGTCGACGAGATCGTCGAGGCACTGACGCAGGCCGCAGCCTAGCGGCGATGGCGCAGCCTTCATGATGGATCGCTGCGCCGGCGACGCAGCGCGCGTCTGCGACCGGGTTCAGCCGAACAGGAAAGTCGACAGGCCCTGGCCGGCCGCCAATGCCAGCAGCGCCAGGATTGTGAAGTAGAGGCAGGTCGCTGCCAGCAGAAGATAGCCCGCCGCCACGAACAGGCCGTCGCTCTGCGAAATCCCCACCGCCAGGCACAGAATCGCCAGGGCGGGCAGCGTGTTGGAGAACGGCACCAGCCCGAGCGGCGCCGCCAGCAGGATGCCCCCGAACAGAATGCCGAGGCCATTCAGCCGGTTCATCACCGCGCCCGTTGTCAGGATCTGCATCCGGGGGTGAACGTAGCGGTCCATCCGGTGAACGATCTCCGCACCTTTGCGGAGGACCGGAACAAGCTTCCCGACATCCAGCGTGCGGTCGAGCAACGCTCTCGGCAGCCAGGGAATGCGATTCAAGGTGATGCCAATACTGATCATGATGATCGCCGCACCAAACACGGTGCTGACCCCGGGAATTGAAACCGGGAGAAGAAACGGGATCGTCAGCAGGATGCAGAGGATAAGAAGACCCTGCTCGCCGATTTCTTCCAGCAGCCAGCGCAGGGTGACGGTGTCGCCGTTGATCGCGTCGATGCTGCGGAGCAGGGTTTCGCTCAGGGTCTGCCGGGTATCGTCGAAAACCAGCGGCTCTTCGGGAGATGCGCTATGTCGTGCGGCCGGATCGGGGAGAGGGTGGTCCATGTGATCTCGCTCGGTCGAATTGTCCCTTACCAAGCCGATCGGGATCGGATTGTCATCAAGATCCGATGACGGAGGATGCGGCGCCTTTGGGCAGTGCGTCGATCCAGCGTCCAAACCCGGCTTATCGGCGCCGGACCGGCGGCGGAGTTCCAGTCTGAGTGCGTTCCCGGCTTTCGGACCAGTTTAGATTACGTACAAAATCAGCATTTTCGCTTTGCGGCAGCGCAAGGCCGCCTGCTAACGATTGTTGCAAGTTGAACTATCGGACCCGCCGGCCACCTGAGCGTTATGATCGTTTGTTCCTGCAACGTCCTGACCGACAAGGCTATCCGGACCGCCTGCCATTCCGAGCGGCCGCGGACGACCGGAGAGGTCTATGGCTGCCTGGGTTGCAGCCCGCAGTGCGGACGGTGCGCTCGTACCATCAAAACGATCCTGGACCAGGCCTTGGGCGGCAATTGCAAGGCCGGTTGCCCGGTCTGCCCCATGTCCGGTCTGCCGTTGCCGGTCCCCGCCGAAACCGCCTGACGCTTTCCCATTTCGCGAGAGTTCCGCTGCGCCGCAGGCGTTTGCTGCCTTGCATGCCAGTACCCATCAGTTTAGAACCGGTCCAAACTATTTGGTTCGGCTTTTGAAGGAGATGCGGCATGAAGGGCGACCCCAAGGTCATCGATTATCTAAATAAGGGTCTGCGCAGCGAGCTGACCGCGATCAACCAGTATTGGCTGCATTACCGCATCCTCGACAATTGGGGCCTGAAGAATCTCGCCAAGAAGTGGAAGGCGGAATCGATCGAGGAGATGCATCACGCCGACAAGTTCGCGCACCGCATCCTGTTCCTCGACGGCTTCCCGAACATGCAGGTGCTCGATCCGCTGCGCATCGGCCAGGATGTGAAGGAAATTCTGGAAGCCGATCTCGCCGCCGAGGTCGATGCGCGCAGTCTGTATCAGGAGGCCGCGACCTATTGCCATTCGGTCAAGGACTACGTGTCGCGCGACCTGTTCGAAGAACTGATGAAGGACGAGGAACACCACATCGACTTCCTCGAGGAACAACTCGATCTGGTCGCCAAGCTCGGCGTGCAGCTTTATTCGCAGCACCATATCGGCAAGCTCGACGACGATTGATCGCCGTCGCGCACGGAACCGAATCGCTCGGACATGAAATGCGCGGCGTTGCCGCGCATTTTTTTTAACCTCGTGTTTGCGAAGGTTTACAGCGAATGAATTTTTTCAGAACGGAAGCCGTACAAAGCCCCGGTTCCGCACCCGAAACGTTAATATTCGCGGTTAAAAATCAAGGTTAAGCGCCGCTTAAGCAATTGCTGCGATGGTCCGCTCACTCCATTTCGCCGAGTGAGGATCGACCATGAAATGTATCAAGACGAGTTTGATCGCTGGCGTAGCCGCCATGACGATCGCAGCCCCCGCCGGCGCCGCCGACATGCCGCTCCCGGTCTACAAGGCGCCGGTTGCCGTGCAGACCGGCGGCTGGTATCTGCGCGGTGATATCGGCATGACCAACCAGAGTGTCGGCGAACTGACCAGCCCGGCCTTCACGTCGAATGTCACCGTCCTGCAGAAAGACGTCAGCTCCGGCATGATGGGCGGTCTCGGTCTCGGCTATCAGTTCAACAACTGGTTCCGCGCCGATGTCACCGGTGAGTATCGCGGCGGCACCACCTTCCGCGGCCTCGACAGCTATACTGACTTCGGAGGCGGCGCCAACGATTACCAAGGCACCAAGAGCGAGTGGCTGTTCATGGCGAACGCCTATATCGATCTCGGCACCTGGTGGTGCTTCACTCCGTTCGTCGGCGCCGGTATCGGCTATTCGCGCAACACCATCTCCAATTTCCGGGACGTGAACGCCCCGAACCTCGCCGTTGGCTATGCGGATAGCAATTCGCAGTGGGAGATGGCCTGGGCGCTGCATGCCGGCATCGCCTACAAGGTGACCCCGAATTTCACCGCGGAATTCGCTTATCGCTACGTCAATCTCGGCGACTTCGCCTCAGGCGACATGATCGGCTACAACGGCGTGAATACCGTTTACAATCCGATCAACCTGAACAACGTGGTGTCGCACGACTTCAAGCTCGGCCTGCGCTGGAATCTGACGCCGACCGAGTCCTATGCCCCGGTTGCGATGCCGGCCTACGCGCCGGCGCCGTCCGCGTACAATCCGCCGCCGCCGGTCTATTCGCCGGCCCCGCCGCTGATGCGCAAGGGCTGACACACAGCTTCGGCGAGATGGAAAACGAAGAGGCGGGGGCAACCCCGCCTCTTCTGCATTTGTGACGATTGAAGGCCGCTACGTGCAGCGCGGGATCATTCAGCCGGTTGCAACGCCACGCGTTTCGGTGCCGACAACCTGAACCGGGCAGGGCGCTCGAACAGGAAGTTGAGCGCGGTTCCGCGCACCAGCCAGTGCAGAACAAGCGGCGCGACAATGGCGGCGGACGTCACCAGGAACGCGACCGTTCCTGGGTTGGTAACGATCCCGGTCTTCACTAGCGCGATGCGCGTCACCGCCATCGGCAAAAAGAACGCGAGATAAATCGCAAGCGATTGCTGTCCGCACAGGCGGATAAAGCCGAACACGTGCAACCGCGCCAGCAGCACCGAGATCGCAATCACTGCTCCGGCGCCGGCAAATCCAAGCAGCAGCGAAACGACTGGCAGGACCGCAAGGTTTGCGCTGACACAGGCCGCGGTGACGAGCCCCCAGACGGCCAATGCCAGTGCGGTCACGGCCGGACGGGCGCGAAACCAATCCGCATGCGTGACGATCCAGCGCCCGGACAGATAGCCCGCGTAGAAATACACGAAGCGTCCGGCGAACTCGTCGATCAGGGTCCAGCCGCTCTCGATATGCGCGACCTGCAGCAGTGCTGCGGCGACGAGGACAACGAGTGGCGGCAACCCGCGCGTCAGCCGCGTCGCCAGGAAAAACACCGGCAGCAGATAGATGAACCACAGGGTGCCGAACGGATCGATGAAGGCGAGCAGATAAAGCCGCATTGCCTCGGCGGCTCCGTCCTGCGCGACATAGACCGGGCCGCGGAACGCGAACTGGATCGTCAGCCACAGCACGTAGAAATAGGCGAAGTGCAGCACCTTGCTGTCGAGGAAGCTGCGCCAGTCCTTGTCGATCCCGCGCGCTGCAAACAGGCCGGCGATCAGGAAGAAGGCCGGGATGCGGAACGGCTTGGCGAATTCGACGATCGGATGCATCCAGCCGGTACTGCCAAGCGCCTCCGCGCTCGAAAGAGTCGAATGCATCATCACGACCAGGATGATCGAGATGCCCTTGGCATAATCGACCCAGTCGATGCGTGCGGGCTGCGAGATGCCTGCGGGCTGCGTCATGACCTCTCCGGCGTCAAAAAATACTCAGCGCCAGCATCGAGATTATCGCCTCGCGCAACGTGCCGCAGCCGGTTCCGCAAATTAGAGTCAATGTCCGCTCGTTAATGAAGGCGACGCGGCTGTTATGGTTAGCAAAGCCTTAACCAACGGCACTTATGGTTTCCGAAACGTTGACGCCCGGAAGGGCGAATGCCGAAGGAAGAGTGCTCATGCGTCGATCGATGCAATTTGCCCTGATGTGCGCCGGACTGGCGGCCGCTTCGTTCCAGGTGCCGACGCGGGCGGATGCCGCCGACATGCCGCCCTGGCCGCAGAGCCAGCCCACCGGCGTAGTGCGGGAATACGTCTCCGGCTGGTACCTGCGCGGCGACATCGGTTATCGCACCAACACCGATATCGGCAGCATGACCTCGTCATTTGCGCTGCCCACGAACACGGACTTCGCCGATGTCGCCACGTTCGGCGGTGGCGGCGGCTACAAGTCCGGCTGGTTCCGGGCCGACGTAACGGTTGACTATGCTGGCAGAGCCGGGTTTTCGGGCGAAGGTCCATTCGCAGGCGTTTACTCCGCCAAGGTCGAATCCTGGACGGTCCTGGGCAACATGTATCTCGATCTCGGCACCTGGAATGGCGTGACGCCTTACATCGGCGCCGGTGCTGGCGCCGTGACATTCCGCGCCTATGACTTCGCGGCCCCGCTCGGCATTGCGTCGTTGGACTACCAATCGAAGACCCAGTTCGCCTGGGCTTATATGGCCGGGCTCGCCTGGACTTTCGCGCCACGCTGGGCGGTGGATTTCAGCTACCGCCGCGTGAATCTCGGCAACGTGACGTTCAACCCGACGCTGCTCAACGAACTGACGCTGCAGGACCTGACCGCGAACGAATTCCGTATCGGTCTGCGCTATAATTTCGATTGAAATACAGCCGTCACGTTCGGTTGATCGGAGGCTGACGCTGCGCCTGCTTCATTGCCAGCCGCCGTCAACTCGCCTATCGGTCATCCCCTTTTGACAAACTGGGGATCGGGATGGCTGCAATCAGGATATCGAGGTGTTTAATCGTTGCCGCGCTGGCAACGGCGGCAATGGTCATTGCTGCAGACGATGGATGGGCGAGACGGGCACAGCCTGCGGAAGGCACGCGCCAGCAACGCATGGACTGCGCCGACGATGCCAGGTTCGTCTGCGGCCGTTTCATTCCCGATGTCGAACGAATCACGGCCTGCATGAAGGCCAACAAGCGGCAATTGAGCCCGCAATGCCGCCGGCACTTCTAGTCACACCGGGCCTCTGAATCGATTTGAAGCCCCGGCGCAAGCCGGGGCTTTTTCGTTGTCGGCACCGTGATGCAATGCCCAAACCGTGGTGCATGTCCAATTGTCGGTCGCTCAAAGTTCTTGCGGTTTTCGCGGCACTCCTATAAATGCCGCGGCGGGCCACCCCTCCCCAACGAGCGGGCGTGCTATCTGGAAGGATAGAGCAATGACGACGACGACACCCGGCATGCGGCCGGCAAACCCGCATTTTTCCTCCGGCCCCTGCGCCAAGCGCCCCGGCTGGACCCTCCAAGCCCTCAAAGACGCACTCGTTGGCCGCTCGCACCGCTCGAAAGAGGGCAAGGTGAAGCTGAAGCGCGCCATCGATCTCACCTGCGAAATTCTCGAAGTGCCGGCCGATTACCGGATCGGCATCGTGCCGGCGTCCGATACCGGCGCCGTTGAAATGGCGATGTGGTCGCTGCTTGGCGCGCGCCCCGTCACCATGCTGGCCTGGGAATCCTTCGGCGAAGGCTGGGTCACCGATGTCGAGAAGCAGTTGAAGCTGAAAGACGTCACCACCTTCAAGGCGCCGTATGGCGAACTGCCCGACCTGTCCAAGGTCGACAGCGATACCGACATCGTCTTCACCTGGAACGGCACCACCTCCGGCGTGCGCGTGCCGAATGCCGACTGGATCAAGGCCGATCGCAAGGGACTGACGATCTGCGACGCGACCTCCGCCGCCTTCGCGCAGCCGATGGACTTCGCCAAGCTCGATGTCGTGACCTTCTCCTGGCAGAAGGCGCTCGGCGGCGAAGCCGCGCATGGCATGCTGATCCTGTCGCCGCGCGCGGTGGAGCGGCTGGAGACCTACAAGCCCGCCTGGCCGCTGCCGAAGATCTTCCGCATGACCAAGGGCGGCAAGCTGAACGAAGGCATCTTCGTCGGCGAGACCATCAACACGCCGTCGATGCTGTGCGTGGAGGATTATCTCGACACGCTGGCCTGGGCGAAATCGGTCGGCGGCCTGAAGGGCATGGTTGCGCGCGCCGACGCCAATGCCGGCGCGGTGCATGACTGGATCGCGAAGACTCCGTGGATCGACAATCTCGCCTCTGATGCGAAGACGCGGTCCAACACCTCGGTCTGTTTGAAGATCGTCGACCCGGCGATCACCGCGTTGTCGGTCGATGCGCAATGGGCCTTCGTGAAAGACCTCGTCGCGTTGTGCGAGAAGGAAGGCGTCGCCTTCGATTTCGCCAATCATCGCGACGCGCTGCCGGGTCTTCGCATCTGGTGCGGCGCCACGGTCGAGACGAGCGACGTCGAGCGGCTGCTGCCGTGGCTCGACTGGGCCTATGCCAAGGCCAAGGACAAGCTGCCGAAGGCGGCTTAGCGACAACGCTGTCGTCCCCGCGAAGGCGGGGACCCATGCCCCGCGGCGGCACCAGATAATCCCTCAACACTGAGGCGATGGGTTCCGGCCCTCGCTTCGCTCGGCCGGAACGACCAGGCCGAAATACCGAGACCAAACCATGACCAAACCCAAAGTTCTCATTTCCGACGCGCTGTCTCCTGCCGCCGTGCAGATCTTCAAGGATCGCGGCGTCGAGGTCGATTTCCAGCCCGATCTTGGTAAGGACAAGGACAAGCTGGCCGAGATCATCGGCAATTATGACGGGCTTGCGATCCGCTCGGCCACCAAGGTCACCCCGAAGATCCTGCAGAACGCGAAGAACCTGAAGGTGATCGGGCGCGCCGGCATCGGCGTCGACAATGTCGACATTCCGGCCGCTACGGGCAAGGGCATCATCGTGATGAATACGCCGTTCGGCAATTCGATCACGACCGCCGAACACGCGATCACGCTGATGCTGGCGCTGGCGCGTCAGATCCCGGCGGCCGACCTTTCGACCCAGGCCGGCAAGTGGGAGAAGAACCGCTTCATGGGCGTCGAGATCACCGGCAAGACGCTGGGTGTGATCGGCGCCGGGAATATCGGCTCGATCGTGATCGACCGCGCGCTGGGTCTTCGCATGCGCGTCATCGCCTATGATCCGTTCCTGTCGCCCGAACGCGCCGTCGATCTCGGTGTCGAGAAGGTCGAGCTCGACGAATTGTTCAAGCGCGCCGATTTCATCACGCTGCATACGCCGCTGACGGAGAAGACCAAGAACATCATCGACGCGAAGGCGATTGCGACGATGAAGAAGGGCGTGCGCATCGTCAATTGCGCGCGCGGTGGTCTGGTGGACGAGGTGGCGCTGCGCTCGGCGCTCGATTCCGGTCAGGTCGCCGGCGCGGCCTTCGACGTGTTCTCGACCGAACCGGCAAACGAAAATCCGCTGTTCGGTCATCCCAACGTGATCTGCACGCCGCATCTGGGCGCATCCACCAGCGAGGCGCAGGAGAATGTCGCGCTACAGGTCGCCGACCAGATGTCGGACTATCTGCTGCGCGGCGCGATCTCCAATGCGGTGAACTTCCCCTCGATCACCGCGGAAGAGGCGCCGCGGCTGAAGCCGTTCATCGCGCTGGCGGAAAGGCTCGGCTCGTTTGCCGGTCAGCTTACCGAGACCGGAATCGAGAAGGTCACGATCACCTATGAGGGCGCGGTGGCGCAGATGAAGGTGAAGGCGCTTACCTCGGCGGCCCTGGCGGGCCTGCTTCGCCCAATGCTGCAGGACATCAATGTGGTGTCCGCACCGGTGGTGGCGAAGGACCGCGGCATGGTGATCGAGGAGATCACGCGCGAGGGCGAGTGCGATTATGAGAGCCTGATCACGGTGACGGTCACCACGGAACGGCAGACCCGTTCGGTCTCGGGCACGGTGTTTGCGGACGGCCGGCCGCGCATCGTCAACATCAAGGGCATCCGCATGGATGCGGAGTTCGGGCCCTCGATGATCTACATCACCAATCTCGACAAGCCGGGCTTTATCGGCCGCTTTTCGTCGACGCTTGGCGAAGCCGGCATCAACATCGCGACCTTCCATGTCGGCCGCGATGCGCCGGGCGGCAATGCGGTGGCGCTGATCGAGATCGACGGCGAGTTGTCGCCGCAGGTGCTCGATGCAGTGCGCGCACTGCCGCAGGTGCAATCCGCGAAGGCGCTGCGGTTCTGATCTGTCGGGCTTGAACAACGTCATTGCGGGCCACGGGTGCGCGCTCCGCGCGGCCCGATAACAGGCTCCGCGAATCAATCCATCTAACGAACATGGATTGCTTCGTCGGTTCGCTGCTCGCAATGACAAATCCCCGATGCACCCTCAATACATAATGCGCTAATCGTTATACGTGTCGTGCACCGCGGCCGCGCCGCGTCGCCAATAGCCGGCGGCCCGCAGCCATTTCGGATTGGCGCCTTTCTCGGCAACGAGTTGCGCGCGCAATGCCTTGGCGGTCAGGCTTTCGCACGCGACCCAGGCGTAATAGTCGCCATCCGGGAGCGCGAGCTTCCGCAACGCTTCGGCAAGCGGGTGAGGTGAGCCAGTCTCCGCTCCGTTGCGATGAACCCAGGTGACCGACGCATCGGCTGCATGTTCGAACGTGATTTCGTCGGCGGCGCTGTCCACTTCCGCCAGGACAACCGCACGGGCATTCCGAGGCAGTTCGGCAAGACGCCGCCCGATCGCCGGCAAGGCGGTGTCGTCGCCGATCAGCAGATGCCAGTCGAAGCCGGTCGGGATCACCAGCGATCCGCGCGGTCCGCCGATATTCAGGATGTCGCCGGGCTTGGCCTGTTCAGCCCATTGCGTCGCCGGGCCGGCCTCGTGGAGCGCAAAGTCGATGTCGAGGGTATTGGCCGCGGCATCGTAGCGTCGCGGCGTGTAATCGCGGCTCACCGGTTTGGGCTCGCCGTTCACATCGCGCTCGGTCGATACGGCGTCGGGAAAGAACAGTTTGATGTGGTCGTCGAAGCCAAGGCTCGTAAAACCGGCCAGTTCGTCGCCGCCAACCGTCACGCGCGTCATGTGCGGCGTCAGCTTCTTGATGCCTTTCACCACAAGGCGCCGGCGTTTGGTTTCGTGGCGAACCCGATGTGGAGTGCGGTCATCGCCATGCACGGGCTCCGCCGTCGTCGTCTGTGACATTTAAAATCGCTCCAAAGAGTGGTGGCAACGCGAGCCATAAAGAATGCGGAAATCAGATGGGATCTGCCGACGGTGTCGACAAGGCGCGCCGGTTCAAGCTCCAATCATACGAACCTTGCGCGCGGCGCATCGACGCGAATATTCGCAACCTGCCGATCGCGGCTGCGAATGGCATCGGACCATCAAGTGGCCGCTTTCGGCGCCGGTGCGCGCGCCGCGAGCACCACGCCGCAGGTGATCAGGACCGTGCCGATCAGGTGAAACAATTGCGGCCGCTCGCCGAGCAGCACGATAGCGATCAATGCCCCGAATACAATGATAAGCGGGTACAGCGACACCGTACGGTTCGGGCCGATCAGTTCAACGCCGCGATTATAACAAATATAGGCAAGGATCGACGGGAAGATCGCGACGACCAGCACGATCACGATAGTCTTGGTGTCTATCGGCGGCGCGCCGACGGCCGCGATCTCCCACAGACTGAGCGGGGCGGCAACGATCGCGCCGATCGCGATTGTCGCGGTGAGAAACGACACCGCATGCATCGCGGGCCTTCGCTTCACCAGCGCCGAGTAACTGGCGAACACCAGCGCCGAGCCGACGCATAGCAGGTCGCCCCGGTTGAAAGACAGCGAATGCAGGACGTCGAGGTCGCCGCGCAGTAACACGACTGCAACGCCCGTCAGCGAGATCGCGATGCCGGTTATCTGCCGGACGGAGAGGCGCTCTCCGATCAGAAGATAGGACATGCAGCCGACCAGGATCGGCATCGTGCACTGGATCATCAGCCCGTTGAGCGCCTGCGTGTATTGAAGGCCCCAATAGGACAGCACCGCAAAACCGGTGGTGCCGGTGATTCCGAGAAACACCATGAACGGAACATGCGCGCGTATCGTCGGCCAGTCGCGTTTCAGGTACGGCCACGCAAACGGCATCAGGATCAGGGCGGCGACGCCCCATCGCAGAAAGGTCAGGGTCACCGGCGGCACGTGACCGGCGGCATAGCGCCCGATCACGATGTTCATCGCCCAGACCAGATAGGTGAAGCTCACCAGCAGATAGGGCTGCTGGTACAGCCAGCCGCCGAAGCGGCCGAACGCGCTGGCCATCGAACGCCCCCCGGCGGGTTGATGGAATATGCTCGCCGGACGGCGGCCCGGATTTAGGTACACAAGCTCCGCCGCAACCGGAAGGCCGTCTGCTGCATGCGGGCCCGGCGTTAACCCTCCCGGCCGCGAACCTTCCCAAAATTTCATGCTTTTCAACCGCTTATCGCCACGAATCCGGCCATTCGCGGGTCTCTTCGTCTTGCCTCAGGGCCACGCTTGCCGTATCCGGGACGGGCCTCGCTAAGGCCGGGCAGATGAGTCAAGCGTGAGCCGCGGGCCGCGCGCCGCGGGAGGAAACTGAACGGATGGCGAATGTAGTTGTCGTCGGAGCGCAATGGGGCGACGAAGGCAAAGGCAAGATCGTCGATTGGCTGTCCGAACAGGCCGATATCGTGGTCCGCTTTCAGGGCGGACATAACGCCGGACACACGCTGGTCATCGACGGAAAAGTCTACAAGCTGTCGCTGCTGCCGTCCGGCGTCGTGCGTCCCAACAAGCTGTCGGTGATCGGCAATGGCGTCGTCGTCGATCCGCATGCGCTGACGACCGAAATCGATCGGCTGAAGGAGCAGGGCGTCGCGGTGACGCCGGACAATCTGCGCATCGCCGAGAATGCGACGCTGATCCTGTCGCTGCATCGCGAACTGGAAGCGATCCGCGAATCCGGCGCCGCGCGCATCGGCACCACCAAACGCGGCATCGGGCCGGCCTACGAAGACAAGGTCGGCCGGCGCGCGATCCGGATGATGGACCTTGCCGATCTGCCCGCCCTGCGCAGCAAGATCGAACGGCTGCTGGCGCATCACAATGCGCTGCGGCGCGGCAACGGGCTCGCCGAGATTGCGCCCGACACCGTCTATGACGAACTCGCCGCGGTGGCGCCGCGGATATTGCCGTATCTCGATTCGATCTGGTCGCTGCTCGATACCAAGCGCCGCGAAGGCCGCCGCATCCTGTTCGAAGGTGCGCAGGGTGCCTTGCTCGATATCGACCACGGCACCTATCCGTATGTGACCTCGTCAAACACCGTTGCGGCGCAGGCCGCGACCGGTTCCGGGCTTGGCCCCGGCGCGATCGGTTATGTGCTCGGTATCTGCAAGGCCTATACGACCCGGGTGGGCGAGGGGCCGTTCCCGACCGAACAGGACAACGCCATCGGCCGCTTGATCGGCGAGCGCGGCCATGAATTTGGAACCGTCACCGGCCGGCCGAGGCGCTGCGGCTGGTTCGACGCGGTGCTTGTCCGGCAGACTGTGCGGACCAGCGGGATCAACGGTATCGCCTTGACCAAGCTCGATATTCTCGACGGTTTCGAGGAGATCAAGGTTTGTACAGGCTACCGCCTCGAAGGACGGATGATCGATTATCTGCCGGCGAGCGAGCACGCCCAGGCGCTGGTCGAGCCGGTCTACGAGACCATTGAAGGTTGGCGCGATGCGACTGCCGGCGCCCGATCCTGGGCGGATTTGCCGGCTCAGGCCATCAAGTATGTAAGATGGATCGAGGAACTGATCGGGTGTCCGGTGGCTCTTTTGTCCACTTCGCCCGAGCGTGAGGATACAATTCTCGTTCAGAATCCGTTCGAGGCGTGACACGATGAGCAATCGGGGCTGCTCTGACATCCGGAGCTGTTCAGGGACGCATGGCTGACTATCAACCTCTGATCCAGCGCGCGATTGCCGGGCTCGACAAGAATACCGGCGAGGCTCGCCGCGCGCTCTATGAGCGGGCGCGGACGGCGCTGGTTGCGCAATTGCGCGGGGTCAAGCCGCCGCTGCAGGAGGCTGAGATCACCCGCGAGCGGCTCGCCCTTGAGGAGGCGATCCGCAAGGTCGAGGCTGAAGCCGCCCGTCGCACCCGCGTCGACGCGCCGGCTGCCCCAACGGCTCCGCCTGCCTCCGCTCCGCGTTTCCCCAACGCCGCGGCCCCGACACCAAACCGCCCTGCGCGCCCGCCGGCAGCACCTCCGCCCGGACCGGGAATGCCGAAACCGCCTCCGGGTGGCAATCCCGCGCCGGCCGCGGCAAGGCCCGGCCCCGCTGCCGCTGCGCCGAAATTCCCGCCGGCGCCGCCGCGTCCACAGCTCCCCGGCGGCACGAAGCCGCCGGCAGCGCCTCCCGCGTCCCCCGCTGGCGCCGCCCGGCCGGCCCGCGATCCGTTTGCGGAACTCTCCGGCGATTTCGATCGCCTGATGGAGCCGCGGCTCGCGCAGGAGGATTTCAATCGCGAGATGCGCCCGCCCGTCCCGGATGACGGACGCGGTCAGCCGACGGATCCGTTCCGCGAACCGCCGCCGAATCGTGGCGCCCGTCCGCCGCGGGACATGGCCGAAGCGGAAGACGAGGAACTGGACGAGGATGAGCGGCCGAAGCGGACGATCGGCGGTCTCGTCAAGGCGTTGATCGCGGTCGTGCTGGTGCTCGGCATCGGCTGGGTGGCCTGGTCGCAGCGCGGATTGGTGACCGAGATGCTGCAATCGCGCAGCGGCTCGAAGCCGGAGGTGGCCGACAGCAAGACCGGGCAGCCGGCCGCGGGGCGGCCGAAGATCACCGATCGTCTCGGATCGACGGACACGCAGTCCGGTCCGGCGGTCGCACAGCGCGTGGTCCTGTACGAAGAAGAGCCGAACGATCCGCAGGGCAAGCGCTATGTCGGATCGGCGATCTGGCGCACCGAAACCGTGTCGCCCGGTCCCGGCCGTCCGCCGGAACTGGCGATCCGCGCCGATGTCGAAATCCCGGAACGCAAGCTGAATATGTCGTTCTCGATCCGCCGCAACACCGACCAGACGCTGCCGGCGAGCCACACCATGGAGGTGATGTTCAACCTCCCGCCGGACTTCCCGGCCGGCGGCATCTCCAACGTCCCGGGCGTGCTGATGAAGCAGGCGGAGCAGACGCGCGGCACGCCGCTCGCCGGGCTCGCGGTGAAGGTCACCAACAATTTCTTCCTGATCGGCCTGTCGGCGGTGGAGGCTGACCAGGCGCGGAATACCCAGCTTCTCAAGGAGCGGGGCTGGTTCGACATTCCGATCGTCTACAACAACAACCGCCGCGCCATTCTCGCGATCGAGAAGGGGACGCCGGGCGAGCGCGCCTTCCAGGAAGCCTTCGCGGCGTGGAAGCAGTAGCGGTTTCAACCCACCTGTAGCCCGCATGAGCGAAGCGATATGCGGGATAAACGGCTCCGGATGTCGCTGCGCTCATCCGGGTTACGCGCTTTGCCTCAATGCACCCGCATTGACCCTTGTCCGGGCTCGATCAGCGCCTCGGTGAAGGGAAATTCCAGCACGACCTCGCCCTCCTCGTCGGTGACTTCGATGGCCGCGCGCATCAGCCGCGGCTCGGCGTCCTCGTCGTGGAGAATGTCGCGGATCATGGCGCGGGCCATGGTCCAGGCGTGATCCGGGTCGCGCAGCTCGGCGCCGTCGGTATCGCGGATCAGTTCCCCGTCGATGCGGGTGTTGAAATAGTAGCGGGGCATAACGCAAGTCTCGCACGCAGCTGTGACAGGATCGCGGCGGAGCCTGCCAAAATCTCTGTCCAATTTGCTCTTTATGCCATTGCCGGTACCCTCGCGTAAGGTGGGAACTGCGCCATGATGGGACGAATTCTGCTCGCGGGGATACTGCTCTGGGCCGGGGGCCTGGCGACCGCGCTGCCGTCGCGGGCGCAGAACCCGGTCAGCCGCAAGGCCGACCTGCAAACCAAGCTGGCGAAACAGCCGCTGACCTTCTTCCTGGCCCGCGGGGCCGAGGATTCCTGCGGTCCGGGCTGCCGGGACTGGATCGCCGCCGACGGGCAGTTCGACGAGGGCTCGGCCGCCCGGTTCCGGGTGTTCCTGGCCCGTACCAAGGCAGGGGACCTGCCGATCTTCTTCAATTCGAATGGCGGCCTGCAGGAGGAGGCGATGGCGATCGGCCGGCTGATGCGCGAGCGGCGGATGCGCGCGGGCATCGCGATGACGCGGCCGGATCTCTGCGTGCGCCGGCCGAAGGAACCGGTGGTGTGCGAGACCGCCAAGAAATCCGGCAAGCCGCTGGCGTCGCAATGGACCAGCTTCGACGCCAGCTGCAATTCCGCCTGCGGCATCGCGCTGATCGGTGCGGCGGAACGCTGGGTGCCGCCGGGCGGCGGGATCGGCATCCATTCGCCGGCCTATTACTGCTTCCTGCGAAACGGGCGCATCGTCGGCCAGAAAGGCGCCGGCCGGCTGGCCGAGCAATGCCGGCAATTCAGCGCGCAAGGCGCGAAGGAATTGGCCGGCTATGCGCGCGAAATGGGAATCTCGCAGGGCTATGTCGAGGCAATGGACAAGGTGCCGCATAACGAGATCCGGTATCTGACGCGCGAAGAACTGGCCCGCTTCGGCATCGACACCAGCGATATCGCCGAGACGCCCTGGATGGGCAAGCCGGGCGCGGCGCAGGTGATTTTGAAGGTGCTGCTGGAAGCAACCGGCGCGGATGGCGACAAGCGCATGGGCTGGCTGGAACTGCAATGCAACGCGCGCGGCAGCGGTCCCGCGTCTTCCGCGATCGTGTTCGTGCGTCCGGCGATCGGCGGCGACGCGGGCGAGGGCACCCATGTCCAACTGACTGCGGGTCAGCGCAAATTCGTGTTCCTGCCGCAGGAGATGTCGATGCACAAAAATCCGACCGAGCCGGATGCGCCCTATCTGCGCCGCCGGCTGACGGTGGCGACGCCCGATATCGCCGCACTCGCCACGCAGCCTGAGATGGATCTGCGGATCACACCGAATGCCGGTGCGCCGGACGCGAAGACGCAGGTCACGCGCATTTCTAATGGCGGATTGCAGCAGCGCTGGAATGCGGTGGAGCAGAGTTGTGAAAAGGGGGAATAACTGATGGCACGATGTGCCATCAACATGCCTCGCCCGCAAGCGCCGGCATTGAACGCACCGCCTCTCGATCGCTGTCAGGCACCAAGAGCGGACGCCGGTCGTCCCACCCGATTCCGACCGTTGCGCTTCGCTTCGTAAAGAGCAGTGTCGGCCGATCTGATAAGGTCCTGAACCTTTCCGGTCTGATTGCTGACGGCCGCGGCGATACCGAAACTGGCCGTAACAACCCCAAAAGGTGTCTTCGCGTGCGGTATCTGCAGTGCCTGTATCCTCGAGCGCAGGGTTTCCGCAACCGTCGCGGCGCCGTCGATGTCCGTGTCAGGAAGGATGAGCGCAAATTCTTCGCCGCCGTAGCGCGCTACGAGATCATGGGCTCGGCGACCGCGCTGAAGGCATTGTGCAACCCGCTTGAGACAATCGTCGCCGGTCAGATGGCCATAGTGATCGTTGTATTCCTTGAAATAATCGAGATCCAGAATGATCATCGCAAGCGGCTGGCCGGACCGGCTCGCGCGGGCCCACTCGGCTTTTAGATACGCGTCAAAGGCGCGGCGATTGGGAATGCCGGTCAGACCGTCAGTCGTTGCCAAGGTGGCAAGTCTCTCGTTTGCCTCGCCAAGCAGCCGATTTAGCTCGCGAACTTTGCCTTGTTGCAGCACGAAAGCCGCGCGTGGACTAAACCACTGAACGGATTCAATCTCGAGCGTCTCCCAGGGCCGTGATCGCCCTTTGACCGTCTGTCGCCATGTCGCGAATGATTTTCGCGGATTGAGCGAGCCCAGCGGGGATTCAGCATCTATCGGCGCGTCAGGGTTTCCTGCCCAGCTGATTTCCTGCACCTGCTCTGCCCGGAACCATACGAGCGTGATCGAATCCTCGCCGGGAAGGCGAGCTGACAGCACGCCACTGGCCGCTTCAGAAAATGACGCCGCTTCCGGATAGTCCTCGGACAGACGATCCGTCACGAAGAAGTCGATCCCCTGCATTTGTTGTTCGAGCCAGGCGAGGAGCTCCCCGACCTGGTATTGGGTCGGACAGCGCCCGGCCGTTGCAACAGCTCCTTTGCGGGAGACTACCGCCCCGCTCGCATCGACGATGTCCTTGATGCCTTCGGCGAGGTGGAAAATGGTCGCGGCAGGATCGTCTGCAGCGCGGAGTGCACGCATGACCTTGTCTCGTGCTGCGACCAGTTCCCGCGCCAAATTGTATCCAAAGGACTCCTCTTGCGCACGAATCTGCTGCGACAGGATCTGACCGATATGTCTGCAGGTTTCCTGGTTTTCATAGGATACGAAATTCGCTGTCGTATTGTGGCAAGCGATAAGACCCCAGAGCTCGCCGCGCGGCAGCAATGAGACCGACATCGACGCGCCCACCCCCATGTTCATGAGGTACCGGATGTGAATGGGAGATACGCTGCGCAGGACGCAATAGCTCATATCGAAGGGCTCGCTGTTGCGCGGAGCGATGGCTGGGACGAGAGGAGCCGGGATGTAGCCCACGTCCGGGATCACCCGGATTGCATTGCGCCTATACAATTCGCGCGCCTGTGTCGGAATGTCCGAAGCAGGGAAATGGTGATGCAAGAAAGATTGGAGATGCTCGTCCTTTACCTCTGCGATGACCGAGCCAGAGCCATCCGGAAGAAACTGATAGATCATTACCCTGTCGTAGCCGGTTATGCGCCTGATCTGTCTTGCGGCGAGATAACAGGATTGGATGACGTCGGTTGCTTCGCCAATCTGCTCCGTGATCGAACGAATGTTGGCGAGCGTTTCCGCGGCCGATAGCGTCCATGTGCTCGGTTGCGCCTCAATCACGGCAAGTCCCCGAACAAGGTGGGCGGTGATGGAGAGTTCGCGACCGTCGAAGGGGCCAACGGTGCCCAGATAGATCGGCTCCCTCAACAGAACCGCACCGGCGCGTTTGACAAGGTCCGCAAGAGAGAGACCGATCGTCCCCCGAACCGTATTATTTACGACGCTCTGGTCGGGCTCGATGAGCGAACTCGTAATCCCCGCTGCCTGCAGGATTCGGTCCGAGTCAGCTTCGACGACAAGCAAGAAACCGTGGGGCTGGATGCAGGCAGGTATGTGGATCGGTTCGACATGACAGCCCTTAACGTCCATCGCCATATTGGATAGCATGGACCGATCCTGATTTTGCACAATGCTGGCTACATGCTCCTGCGGCTGACGGATGTTTCTTGTAATCCGCAAGCATGCAGCGATCGGCACAAACACTTGCGTCCAAGATCGCGCTGAGCTTCACCATATCAGAACATGCAGGATAATACCAGGCTAATGCCACGTCTGTGCAAGATTTATCAAATGGCAATCAACGCCTGACGAAAGGCGACCGAACAAAAGAAAGGCCAGGCGTCGGACCTGGCCTTTCTGTTCGTTGAATGCGGCCGCGTTTAGGTCAAACTCACCGTAGCAACCTTGTCCTGGTGGTCTTTCTTCGGGTCGGCGCCGAGCAGCATCTTCACGCCAGCGATCAGGCTGTATTCGTCGAGCCAGATCTCGGCGCGTTCGGCGTCGCTCTCGTGGCGCGCCCGAGGCTTGGCCCGTGTCTAGCGCGACATGCAGAAATTCACTTCGCTTCCGAGCGAGGGAAACAGCGAGCCGAAGGCGACGTTCAGCCTGAGCCAGAATGCCGAATTCTCGATCGCATGACCGTTGTTGCGGGTCAGGTACGAGCCGGAAAGAAAGCGCAAGCGCAGGCCCTCCGATTGCGCGAACAGTTCGAGCCGCTCGGGCGACAGAATGCTGACATGACCGAAGGGGCGGGCGCGCTGCCGCAGCCTGCGCTCGTAACCGAGATCGGCGATCAGCTTCGGCATGGTGGGTGAACCACCCACAATCAGCCCGTCCTGCCGCAGGAACGGCAGGAACGCGCGCAGGCAAGCCTCCGGCGTATGGAGATGCTCAAGAAGATGAAGGTACACGACCACGTCGTAGTGCCGGTCCAGCGCGGGGCGCGCTCCGGATTCGACATTGAAGCGGGTGTAATGCGTATAGCCCTTGGCGGCCAGCATCGCAGGGTCGCCTGCGATGTCGACCGCATCCCAGCGCTGGAGAATGGAAGGCCGGCCAGACGCGCTGCCCGACATCATGAAGGTGAGCATCTGTCCGCGATCGACGCCGACCTCCAGAACATCCAACGGCCGGCCCAGCGCTTTCGCATGCGTTTCGATCAAATGCCGGACGAACCAGTAGCGCAGAAATCGCAGCGGATAACGCGTCAGACGATCGCCGGGGAAATACTCAGACATGCGATCGATCGCATCGAAGGCGTCAAGGCGCCAGCCAGCCGGCCAGAACGCTGTGGGAAGGGCGGCCGACATCAGGGGACGATCACGACCGGTGCGAGTGCAGCCGCGGCACCGACATTGATGGCGGCAACCTGACGCGCCCCGCCGCGAAGCGCCATGCCGGCGAGGAAGATAAACATCGCGATCATTGCCGTGGTGGCATGACACGACGACAGCCCCGTCAGCAGAACAAGGCCGGCCACGCCGAGAGCGCAGCCGCACCAGGTGCGCCCGTACAGATCCACGCCACATCCGTCAAAGAAAGACTTGATGGCAAAATTGCCGGATAACGTCATCAGCGACAGCACAATATAGACTGCGGGAAGGCTGTTTTCGAACGCGGTTTCGAACGCGAGCGCTGTTTCGTTCAGAGACCAGAGTAGTTCCACTGATGGACATCCACGATCAGAAACAAGGTGCGGTCTTTTTCTTAATTCTACCCGCCCGACTGATCAAGTCGTCCGCGACAAACCGCATCTTGATCGATTGCAACGCGTCAGGAGCCGGCATTACCTCCATATGAGGAACACAAGACGCCACGGCGTTTCGTCCCGTGAGGGGGGTTGCGTGCTGAGCGGCGATGCCGACTATTTCAAACTCACCTCTGCAACCTTGTCCTGGTAATCCTTCTTCGGGTCGGCGCCGAGCAGCATCTTCACGCCGGCGATCAGGCTGTATTCGTCGAGCCAAATTTCCGCGCGTTCCGCATCGAAGCGCAGCAGGGCGAGATTCGGATCGTCCTTGCCACCCTTGAACCACGCGGCCACATACGGATTCCATAGCCGCTCGATCACGGCGCGATCCATGTCCAGCGAAATATGGCCATGAATGGTGGCGAACAGGTCATGGCCTTTTGATGCAAAGGTCGCATCGGCATGCGCGCCGTTGCGAAGGTTCGTCACCAGAGCGGTGTCGCGTGCGGTGAAGAACCAGATCGGACTGCGCTCTTCCTCGACCTGCGCGGTCATCGGCCTTGCATGCCGGTCTTCGACGCCGTCGACGCCCAGCATCACGGTCATGTCGGATTTCAGCGCTTTCCAGAATTTGGCTTCCAGTTCCTGCGGCGTCGGCATGCGTCTCTCCTGTTGCTGCAGGACAGAAGCCGGATCGGGGCCGTGCGGTTCCCGGCACCGGCGGAAGCGGGCTCGATGCGCCGGCGATTGTGCTCGCGTGAGTGAGGATGCCGGCCGCAGGCCAGGGAATGAAAAAAGCCGGGCATCGCTGCCCGGCTTTGTCCTCGTTGATTTGGCTTTCGTTGCCGCGCGCGGATCAATGCGCCGGCAGCGCTTCCTGCTGCTTCGGCGTTTCCATCGCGGCGACGCGATTCTTCACCGCCTTCTGCACCTTCTCGAAGGCGCGCACCTCGATCTGACGCACGCGCTCGCGCGACACGCCGAATTCGGCGGCGAGTTCCTCGAGCGTGACCGGATCGTCCGCGAGGCGACGCGCCTCGAAGATGCGGCGCTCGCGATCGTTCAGCACGGTGAGGGCGTGATCGAGCGCGGACCTGCGATTGTCGAGTTCTTCGGTTTCGGCGAGCACATGCTCCTGGCCCGCGGAATCGTCCGCCAGCCAGTCCTGCCACTCGCCGGAATCGCCATCGTCGCGGATCGGCGCGTTGAGCGAGGAATCCCCGCCCAGCCGCCGGTTCATGTCGACGACGTCCTTCTCGGTCACGCCGAGGCGCTTCGCGATCTGCGCCACCTGATCGGGCTTGAGATCGCCTTCGCCCAACGCGGAGATTTTGCTCTTCGCCTTGCGCAGGTTGAAGAACAGCTTCTTCTGGTTCGCGGTCGTGCCCATTTTCACGAGCGACCACGAACGCAGGATGTATTCCTGGATGGCGGCCTTGATCCACCACATGGCATAGGTGGCGAGGCGGAAGCCTTTATCGGGCTCGAACCGCTTCACCGCCTGCATCAGGCCGACATTGCCTTCCGACACGATTTCGGAAATCGGCAGGCCATAGCCGCGGTAACCCATCGCGATCTTGGCGACGAGCCGCAGATGGCTGGTGACGAGCTTGTGCGCCGCGTCGCGGTCGCCGTGCTCGCGCCAGGATTTGGCCAGCATGAATTCCTCCTGCGGTTCCAGCATCGGGAACCGCCGGATCTCTTCGAGATATCGCGACAGACCGCCTTCGGCGGTAATCATCGGCATAGCCGCAGAACGGGCCATGACTTGCGCCCTCCATTCATTCATGCCCCCGAGGATCGGCGGGCATATGCCCCGCCGCCGTCAATGGGCCGGCGGAACATGCTGCGGTGCAACATACCGCATTCGCAGCATATGTGACATGGATTACGAAAGGAAGTTACATTCCCGTCACCTCAGCGTGAAGGAAGGGTGACCGGAAGCCGTAATCCAAGTTGTTGATTTACATCGTCTTTTAAAGATACGCCCAACTGGCGCGAAAGTTTCAGATGCGGGACAGGCTACCACGCAAACGGGCGAGCGGGACCGGCAGTTCCGACTGGAATTGCTCGATCTTGCCCGAAACAGGGTGCTGGAAAACCAGCAGATAAGCATGCAGGGCCTGTCGTCCAAGGGCCTGCAGGGCGTCCTGGGCCGCTTCGGGCAGGCGCACCGCCTTGGTGCGGTATCCGGTCGCATAGGTCTCGTCGCCCAGAATCGGGTGGCCGAGATGGGCGAGATGGACCCGGATCTGGTGGGTCCGGCCGGTCTCCAGCCGGCATTCGATCAGGCTGGCCACCGGCTTGCCGTCGGCCCCGGCATAGCGCTCCTTCACCTCCCAATGGGTGATCGCCTCGCGGCCGCCCTGCCGCACCGCCATCTTGTCGCGGGAATGCGGGTGCCGGTCGATCGGCGCATCGACGGTGCCGCGGGTGCGGTCCGGCACGCCCCAGACCAGCGCCATATAGCCGCGCTCGAGATCGCCGGTGCGGCCATGGTCGGCGAATTGCGCCGACAGTGACTGGTGTGCCTTGTCGGTCTTGGCCACCACCATGACGCCGGAGGTATCCTTGTCGAGCCGGTGCACGATGCCCGGCCGCATCACCCCGCCGATTCCGGACAGGGTCTCGCCGCAATGGGCGATCAGCGCATTGACCAGCGTGCCGGTCTGGTGGCCGGCGGCCGGATGCACCACGAGGCCGGCCGGCTTGTCGATGACGACGACCTGGTCGTCCTCATGCAGGATGGTGAGCGGGATGGCTTCGCCTTCCGGCTCGGCCGGCTCCGGCGGCGGCACTTCGACCGTCAGCACTTCGCCGGCCTTCACCTTGTAGCCGGGATCGTCGACCGCGCGCCCGCCCGCCGTGACGGCGCCCTCCAGGATCAGCGCCTTCAGCCGCGTGCGCGAGAGGTCGGCGAGCCCCGCCGCCAGCACGCGGTCGAGCCGGGTGCCGGCGTCTTCGGCCGCGACGGTGAGGGTTTCGGTGGAGGAGGTCATCGGGAAGGGGCGTATGTTGCAAGGGGGCAAGTTGCAAGCGTTGTCATAGTGGCTTACCCCCTCCCGACCGCCGTTTGCGGAAGCGCCAGCGAAGCCTCGCCATTCATGTCCACGCCCGATCCCCTCAAAGACCCCGACGGTAAGCCGCTCGACCCGCAAGCCCAGGCGGTGGTCGACCGCGTGCGCCGGATGTCTGCGATCTCCGGTTTCGCCACCGTGTTCGGCATTGCGGTGGTGATCGTTGTGATCGGCTGGAAGCTCTCGCGTTCGGGCGACACCGCGCCGCCGGCGCAACCGGTCGACGTGATGGCGATGCTGCCGAAGGGCGCGCGCATCATCGCAGCGCAAACCGCCGGCGACCGGCTGGTGGTGACGGTGGATGTGAATGGGGCGATCGAGGTGCGCACCTTCGACACCCGCACGCTGAAGCAGACTGGGCGGCTGCGCTTCGTCGAGGAGCATTAGAGCGTTTTCGAGCGAAGTGGGTACCGGTTCGCGTTAAGAAAACGCGTCGAAAAGACTCCAGGCGCGCGCTTGCCGCGTCGCACGCGCGGTCGATCCGCTTTGTCACAGGATTCGGCCTGCCCGGTTCCTGCGCATCACGCGATTTTTCATGAATTTGACGCGGCACCCAACCGCGATCGCCGCGTTGTTCCGGCACTCGATCCAGTTCCCAATTCCGACTGAACGGAGACCTGCAATCTGCGCGCAAGCAGAAGAAAGACTTGAGGAGATTGCGATGTCAGATATTTCGATTGGTAATGTGTTTCCCGATCCTATTCCCACGCCGGCCTGTCCGGTGTGCGGCGGTGAGACGACCGCCGCGCAGATGCATGCCGCGGTCGCGAAGGTCACCGATGTGTTTCGCTGCAAGCGCTGTCATGTCGAATATCCGGTGGTGAAGAGCAACGGCAACGGCGCCGCTCCGCGCTAAACAATGCTAGTCTCCGCGCATTGAGCGCGGGGGCGGCGATGACGGACAAGCAGAGAGGTGTGCTGAGAGGCGTGGTGGCGGGACTTGCCATCACGCTCGTGGTGCTGGGGCTCGCAATCGTGGGCGTGTTGCCGCCGCTGATGCCGGGGGCGCAGGCGCCGCTCACGCACGCACTCAGATGGGACACGCTGGTGCTCGCCTGCCTCGCGATCAATATCGGCCTGTTGGCGCGGCACCGTTTCTTCACGCCGGACGACATTGATGGCGGTGGGCTGACGCCTGGCACCGCGACCGCGCATCTCCTGCAATCGATGCTGCAGAACACGCTTGAGCAGAGTGTGCTGGCGCTCGGCGTGCATGCGATCTGGGCCGTCGTGATGCCGCAGGGCTGGCAGGCAGCGGTGCCGGCCGCGGTGATCCTGTTCGTGATCGGCCGCGTGCTGTTCTGGCGCGGCTATGCCAGCGGCGCACCGGCCCGCGCGCTGGGATTTGCGCTGACGTTTTATCCGCAGGTGGTGATGCTGGTGGTGATCATGGGGTTTTTGGCGGTGGGATGAGGGCAAAGCTCCGCCGTCCCTGTTTTTTAGCCGGCGCGGGTGCGCCCGTCGTCCAATCCTGCATTCCATCCCCTGGACAATCCAAGGGCGCGCGGAACGCCGGGCTTTCAGCCAGAGCCCATGGCCCCATGCGCGAAGTGTGAAAGCGCATGAGCGGTAGTCACCACGGACCGCCGAAAGATTCCGGCGTTCCGCGCGCGGTGTTTGAGGCTTGCTCTGCGACAACCCCGGAGGACATACACCGTTGACCGGCATCGCCGGGCGGCTTGTCTTGCTATCCTCCGCTGGTGACCCACGGCCGGTGAGCCGGATCATCGCAGCTTGGGCCTCCGTGCGGCGCGACACGTCCTTCGCGCACACACGGCCACCGCATCCCGCCCCGCGTCTCATGACGCTGATCAGACGCCCCTTGGACGAGGCGAGATAGATGGACTATATTCCTAAAATACTAGAAATGTCAAGAGACTTGTTCGTTCTCGCGTCCCGGGCGCAGCGTAGCGTGAAACGGTGCGCTGCAGAACCGGGACCCATACGATGCACATGTAATTCCAATGGGTCCCGGCTCTGCGGTGCACCGCTCAGCTTGTGCTGCGCGCTGCACCGCGTCCGGGACACGAGGCTGTTGTCGGATTTGCTTCGTCTTATCCACCTACGTTTGGTGAACTCGTACCAATTGGAATCTCCGGTCCGCGACCTTGGCAAATTCTCGAATGTCCACGCCTGGCATTTTCTTCGCTAGCGTCTCTGCCAGGCGGCCGACGGCGTCCAACTCATTGTACTCGAGTATAGATGCCAGAGCGGCTCCCGCTTCTGTAAGGATATAGACCGGCAAAGTTAGTTTGCCGTCATTCATACCGAGGTCGGCGGATTTGAGCATTTGAGCAGAAGTGGACTTTCCTATCGCGACAGCTGTATGGACAAATTCTGCAAAATAAAGCTCGTTTCCAGCATCGTCCCTCATCTCCGCGAAATATTGAATATGTCCCGCTACAGATGGATCAGTTAGGAGATCGGCATTTACAAGCGCTTGCTGCTCAATGAATTCCAGTTTCTGAGTAATTGCTTTTGGTACGCAATTGCCCAACCTGGATTTACAGAGCTTCTCAAAAAGTTGCGCTACTGATCCATCGAGCTCGTCGGTTATACGCAGAGCCTTCTGAGTGAATGTACCGGGTGCTCTGATCTCAGACGATAGGACTTTCGCCCATTTTGCTCTCAGTGCGTCCGTTGCAGCTCGTTCTGCAAAAGGCTCGAAGCCCGCAATAAACTCCTCGGAAACAGTCGCGGCACCACTTTGCTCTTCGTTAGATGGTGGCGGGGCGAGCTTTAATTGCTCGATTGTCTCAAGTGCAACGGCCTCTTTATTGGCTTGTTTCCGCGTTGTGCTTTCGAGGTGCGACTCTAAGGCCCTCATAGCAAGGTCAGGATCCATACCGATACGTTTGGCGACGGCTTCGGCTGCAGACCTAATAATCGCGGTTTCTGCATTGGAGACAGCTCGCCCCTTGTCTATCGACCGCTCGAGCTTGCTATTCCAGACATCCGCGATGTTTCCGACCAAACGATCTAACGCAGCTATAGCGCGGCTGTTGGTTTTCGCCTTAACTCCGGTTTCTGTTAGCTCTGCGGAGACAGAAGTTTCACGGTTCAACGGATCGTCACTGTTTTTTGTCATGGGCCACCCCCATGGAAAGCCTAGCTAAACAACTTTTCCGTGTCCAAGCGACTACCTCCCCACCAATCGCCCCAAAAACTCCGGCGTGGGATGCCCGTCCGGCGTCATCCCGAATTGTACCTGTATCGCGCGGATATCGTCGCGCTGGTCAAAGTCGATCATGCCCTGCAGGTTGCTCGGCTTGAAGCCGCGCTTCGCAAGCTCCTGCTGGATCGTCATGCGGTCCTCGCGCGAGAGCTGCACGTCATTGGTGGGCCAGCGGCCGGCGAAGGGCGGTGCGCCGCGGAAGCGATCGGCGAGGTGGAGCACGGCGAGCGCATAGACATCCGAGATATTGTAGGTCTTGATCACCTCGAAATTCTTCGTCACCAGAAATGCCGGCCCGCGTGCGCCGGACGGAAACAAGAGCGTCGCCTCGTCGCGTGTCGTGGTGGTCGGCAGATTGCCGCCGTCGGTGCGCCGGAAGCCGAGCGTCACCCATTCGCGGAACGAGCCGCGGCTCTTGCGATAATCGAAGCCCTGCGGCACCTGCACCTCATAGCCCCAGGGTGCGCCCGGCTGCCAGCCATGCTCCTTCAGGTAATTCGCGATGGAGGCCAGCACGTCCGGCACCGACGTCCACAGATCGCGCTTGCCGTCACCCGAGAAATCCACCGCCCAGCGCATGAAGCTCGAGGCGATGAATTGCGGCTGCCCCATCGCGCCGGCCCAGGAGCCGATCATGCGCTCGGGCGGAATGTGGCCCTCCTGCAGGATGAGGAGCGCGGTGATCAGTTCGTCGCGCGCGAAGTCGCCCTTGTAATTGTGGAAGGCGAGCGTGGCGAGCGAAGGGATCACGCGCTTGCCGCCCTGGTTGGCGCCGTAGCTGGTCTCGATGCCCCAGATCGCGACGATGACTTCGCGCGGCACGCCGAACCGGTTCTCGATCGAATCAAGGAGACCGCGCAATTCGCCAATGCGGCGGATGCCGTTGTTGAGGCGCGGCTGCGCGACGAGGGAATTCAGATACTCGCCGACCGGGCGGCCATATTCCGGCTGGCGGCGGGAGAGGCGCGAGACTTCGGCGTCATAGGCGACATTGCCGAGCGCGCGATCGAATGTCGCAGGCGTGACGCCGCGCTCGAGCGCGAGCGGGCGCAGCTGCTCGATATAGCCGCGGAAGGAGCGGGCTTGCGGATCGGGGGATTGCGCGAGGGCGGGGGAGGCAATGACGAGCAGCAGCAGCGTGGCTGCGCAGAGTCGGCTAATGCTTGCTGGTCCCAAGATATGCGGCAATGACCTTCTCGTCCTTCAGTACGGCATCGGCCGGACCGCTCGCCAGCGTGCGCCCGTAATCGAGCACATGAATCCGGTCGGCGAGGTCGGCGACCATCTGCATATCATGCTCGATCCAGATCATGGCAATACCGAGCGTATGCTTGATGCGCAGGATGAATCTTGCGAGGTCCTCGCGCTCCTCGCGGTTGAGGCCGGCGGAAGGTTCGTCCAGCAGCAGGATCGCGGGCTCGTTAGCGAGCGCGCGCGCAAAGCCGATGATCTTCTGGGTGCCGAACGGAAGTCCGCCCACGGCGGTGTGGCGATAGCGCTCCAGCTCGACGAATTCGATGATTTTTTCCACCGCCTCGCGCTGGCGGATTTCCTCCCGTCGTACCGACGGCAGGAACAGCATCTCGGCGAACGGATTGCCCTTGATGCGCGGGTGACGGCCGGTGAGCAGGTTGTCGACCACGCTCATCTGCGGGAAGAGTTCGCCATGCTGGAAGGTGCGCGCGACGCCGAGCGCGGCGATGTCATGCGGCTTCTTGCCGATGAGCGATTCGCCGCGGAACGAGATCGCGCCCTCGCCGGGATAAAGACCGCTGATGCAATTGAAGACCGAGGTCTTGCCGGCGCCGTTGGGGCCGATCAGCGCAAGCAATTCGCCCTTGTCGACCTTGAGCGATACGCCGTCCAGCACCACCAGCCCGCCGAAGCGCAGCGTCAGATTGTCGACATCGAGTTCAGCCATACCATCTCCGCGAGCGGCGATATTGCTTGACGTCGCGATAGCTCCTGCGCTCCGCGCCGCCGGATTGTCCGAGATAGAATTCCTGGATGTCGCCGTGGGACTTCAGTTTGTCGGCCGAGCCGTCGAGCACGACGCGGCCGTTTTCCAGCACATAGCCGTAATCGGCGACATCGAGCGCGACCGCCGCACTTTGCTCCACGATGACGATGGTGATGCCGAGTTCGTTGCGGATCTGCACCAGCCGCGCCATCAAGTCCTCGACGATGACGGGCGCGAGGCCAAGCGAGAGTTCGTCGACTAGCAGGAGTTGCGGCTTGGTCATCAGCCCGGAGGCGAGCGCAAGCATCTGCCGTTCGCCGCCGGACAGCAATCCGCCGATGCGCGCGCGCAGGTCGGCGAGGCGCGGGAAGAACGAATAGATCTGCTCCTCGCGCCGGCGGCGTTCGGCTTTACTCAGCGAAGGTGCAAAGGGGGCGGCGAGATTGTCGGCGACGGTGAGATTGGGGAACACCTTCTCGCGCTCGGGAATGAGCGCAATGCCGAGCCTGGTCAGTTCGTTCGGCGGCCGGTTCTCGATGCGCTTGCCGCGGAAGGTGATGGTGCCTTCGGTGACACGCGCATTGTCGATGCCGAGGAAGCCCGAGAGCGCGCGTAGCGTGGTGGATTTGCCGGCGCCGTTGGTGCCGAGGATGGCAACGATCTGGCCTTCGCGCACGGTGAGCGACACGCCCTGGATCGCGGTGATGGCGTGGTGATAGACCACGGCCAGCTTTTCGGCGACGAGGAGAGGCTCGCTCATTTGCGCGCTCCCGCGACCGGGCGGTGCTTGAACGGCCAGAGCAGGAAGTAGGTCTGGATGCGGTGCCAGATGCCGACCAGGCCCAGCGGCTCGAACACCAGGAACAGGATCATCACGAAGCCGAAGCCGGCATAATTCACCGCGAAGAGTTGTCCGGCATAGGCCTGCGCGTTCGGCAGCGCCAGCAGCGCGCTCTCGATCGCATAGGGGAACAGCGTGACGAACAGCGCGCCGAGAATGGCGCCGAGCAGCGAGCCCATGCCGCCGATGATCACCATCGCCACATATTGAATGGTGAGGAACAGCGAGAACGCCTCGACCGACACGAAGCTACGGTAATAGGCGAACAATGCGCCCGCGACTGCGGCGATCGCCGACGAGATGACGAAGGCGAGCAGCTTGTAGGCGGCGACATTGATGCCGAGCGCTTCGGCCACGGTCTCGTGCGCATGGATGGCGCGCCAGGCGCGGCCGATGCGGGTGCGCATCAGGTTGATGCAGAGCAGCAGCGTGAGTGCGGCGAATACCAGCATCACGTAATACCAGGTCGGCCCGCCATAGAGCTCGAACCCGAATACCACCGGCGCCTCGATGGTGATGCCAGTCGAGAAGCCGCGCTTGGTCTCGTATTCGGCGCCGAGATAGACCACCACGAAATGTAAGGCGAGGGTGGATACCGCGAGATAGAGCCCGCGCAGCCGCAGTGACGGCAATCCGAAGATGACACCGAGCAACGCGCCGACGATGGCGGCCGCCGGAAGCGTCAGCCAGATCGGGGTGCTGAACTCCTTGAAGAGAATGCCGGCGGTGAAAGCACCGGCGCAAAGCAGGCCCGCATGCCCGAGCGAGATCAGTCCGGCATAGCCGGTGAGCAGCATCAGGGACAGCGCGCCGATCGAGGCGAGCAGCACCTGCGTCGCCAGATCGAGATAGAAGTTCGACGCCACCAGCGGAAAGCCGAGCAGCACGATGCCGAAAATCACGGCGCTGACGCGCTGCATGCGCGTCTGGATCAGCGCCACGTCCTGCGCGTAGGAGGTGCGGAAATAGCCCGAGGCGCGCGGCTGGCTAGACACGGTCAAGCTCCTCGCGGGTGCCGAACAGGCCCCAGGGCCGCACGATCAGGAACGCGATCAGCACGACGAACGGAATCACGTCGGACAGGAGCGGGTCGATATACTGGATCGCCAGCACCTCGCAGGCGCCGATGATCAATGCGCCGACAATGGCGCCGACCAGCGAGTCAAGCCCGCCGACCAGTGCGGCGGGGAAGGCTTTGAGCCCGATGATCACCATGGTGCCGGTCAGCCCGGAATCGAGCGAGATCAGCATGCCGGCCAGCGCGCCGGTGAGAGTCGAGAGGCCCCAGGCCAGCGCATAGACCGCGTGCAGGTTAATGCCGCGCTGCGCGGCGAGCAGCGGGTTTTGCCCGGCCGCACGCATCCGCACGCCCCATGCGCCGAACCGCAGGAAGGTGAACAGCGCGGCATAGGTCGCAATCGTCACGCCGATCAGGATCGCGGCGAACAGCGAGATCCGCGCGCCGCCCGGAACTATTAATGCCGGATTGTCGAAGCCGAGCGCCTGCGCGGGATATTGCGTTTGCGCCGACCAGATCAGCACCATCAGGCCGCGCAGGAGAATGCCGAGCGCGACGGTGGTGAGGACGGCAGCCAGCACCATCTCGCCGGTCATCTTGCGCATCAGGAACAGATATACGAGTACGCCGACGGTGAGACTGAGCACGACCGCGGACGCAATCGCCGTCACCGGCGAGCCGGCGAACATCCAGGCCGTGGTCAGGAGCAGATACGACCCGACCATCATCAGTTCGCCATGCGCCAGATTGAGCACGCGGCTGACGCGATAGATCAGCACGTAGCCGCAGGCGATCAGCGCGTAGATCGACGACAGGACCAGGATGTTGACGAGGAGTTGCAAGGGCGGTCTTTCAAACGGGTGGTGTATTTCGTCGTGCCGACACTCTCTCCGCTCGTCCCCGCGACAGCGGGGACCCAGTGCCGAATATCGAAGTCTGTGTTTGAGGCTCTGGGCCCCCGCTTTCGCGGGGGCGAACGGAGTGTGTGATGTCGCGCTAGATTAAGATCACTTCCCGACGTCGTAGACCTTCCAGTCCTGGAGGATGGCAATCTTGTCGCCGTCCCAGCGATAGACGCGATAGGCCTGCTGGGTGCGGAAGTGATTGTCCTTGGTCCAGACCATCGGCACGCCGCGCAGGCCCTTGGTGTCGACCTTCAGATCGGACATCGCCGCCGCGATCTTCTCCTTGGTCGCGGGCCATCCGGCCTTGCGAAGCGCGGCCTCGAGCGCGAGCCCGCCGAGCCAGCCTTCGGTCATCTGGTTGGCCGGATATTTGGCGCCGCCGGCCTTCGCCGCCGCTTCGATCTCCTTATGGATCGGCAGCCCGTCGGAATAGAACGCGTTGGCGCCCATCACATAGAATTTCGGATCCTTGACACGGGGCAATTCGCCCTCGGCCTCGAGATGGGCGATGGTGAGATATTCGCCATCCCAGCCGAGACGGCGCAGCGCCTCGAAGGTGCGGATCTCGGTCACCCACGGCGCCCAGGAGAAGGCCCAGTTTGCGCCGGCATCCTTGATCTTGGTGGCGAACGGCGTGTAGTCGGGCGTCGGCGGCGGGATCACCTCCTTGGCCACGGTCTTGAAGCCCATCTTCTCGGCTTCGGCCGCCGCGAAATCGATCTCGCCGCGCGAGATCGGGATCGCCATCGCCGCATAGCCGACATTCACCGGTCCCTTGGCGACCGATTTCACGTATTCGAGCGCGGCGCGGCTGTCATAGGTCTGCGCAAAGCCGGTCGAGCAGAATTGCAGCGGGTCGGGATTCGGCGGCAGCACTTCCTTCGGGCAGACCGCGCCCATGAACAGGACCGGCACGCCACCGCGTTTGGTTTCCGCCAGCATCGGCGCATAGGTTGATGACAGGCTCGCATTCACTAGAACCGGGACGTTATCTTGCGACAGCAGCTTCTTGACGTTCGCTGCGGCCTTTGACGGTTCGGCGGAATCGTCCTGCAGGATCAGGTTCACCTTGCGGCCATCGATGCCGCCCGATGCGTTCAGCTTGTCGATGTAAAGCCGCAGGCCTTCCACGGCCGGTCCGAGTGTGCCGGCTGCGGGGCCGGTCATCGCGCCGGTCAGGCCGATCGTGTAGGCGTCCTGCGCTGCGGCCGGCAACGCGATCGTCAGCGCAGCGATTGCGCCCATCAGGCTCCGTTTCAGCATGATTTCCTCCGTGATGAACTTGTTTCTTTTCACTCAGCCTATCCTCCGTTCATTCCTGCTGCGAAAGCGGGAATCCAGAAATCGTGAGAATGGGTCTCCGCTTTCGCGGGGACGAACGGAGGTCGTTTCTATCTCAGCGCATCGCCCGCTCCCGCGGCCAGAAGCCGCTCCTCGGTGGCGTCGTACATGCCCTCGACCAGATCCTTGAAGCGCTCGTACATCAGGTTGCGCTTCACCTTGCGGGTCGGCGTCACCGGCTCGCCATCCTGTTCGGGATCGAGTTCCTTCGGCAGGATGCGAAAGGCCTTGATTTGCTCGACGCGGGCGAATTCTTCATTTGCCTTGTCGATTTCGGCCTTGATCAGGCGCTGCACGGCATCGCTCTGAACCAGCGAGGTGAAGCCGGTGTAATTCACGTCGTTCGCGCGCGCCCAGTCGGCGACCGAGTCGAAGTCGATCTCGATCAGTGCGGTGAGATATTTGCGGCCATGGCCGAACACGATCGCCTCGCCGATATAGGGGCTGGCGCGCAGCGTACTTTCGATCCCCGATGGCGAGATGGTCTTGCCGCCGGCGGTAACCAGAAAATCGCGGGCGCGGTCGATCAGCCGCAGATTGCCGTCCTGCCATTCGCCGACATCGCCGGTATGCAGCCAGTGTTCGCTGTCGACGATCTGCGCCGTCGCGTCCGGCTGGTTCCAGTAGCCTTCGAACTGGTCCGGTCCCTTCACCAGGATCTGGCCGTCTCCGTCGAGCCGCACCTGCCAGCCCGGCACCACGGTGCCGACATTGCCGGGCTTTGCGAAGGCCTGCGGCTGGCCGCTGATGAAGGCGCCGCCGGTCTCGGTCTGGCCGTAAGCCTCTACCAGGTTGACGCCCCAGATCTGCCAGAGCGCCGCGGTCTCCTTCGGCAACGGTGCCGCGCCTGAGATCACGAGTTCGAGCTTGTCGAGACCGAGCTTGTTCAGCACCCGGCCGAAGGCGACGCCGCGTGCGAGCGTGGTCATGATATCGGTCGCAGCGCCGGTCTGCCCGGCCCAGCGGCGCCGCGCCGCGGAGCGGCCGAGGTTCATCGCCGCGTTATACACCCCGCGCTTCACCGGCGAAGTGGTGCTCAGGCCCACCAGCACCTGCGAGGCAAATTTCTGCATGTAGCGCGGCACCGTGAACAATGCGGTCGGCGCCACCTCGAACATTGTCTGCATCAAATCGTCGACGGTCTCGCCGTAATGCGGGACCAGTCGCGAAATCAGCGGTAGCGTGATCGCGACATCGCGGCCGAAGATGTGGCAGAGCGGCAGAAACACCACGGTGCGGTGATCCTTGTCGCGCAATGTCGGGTAGTGATCGACGATGGTGTAGGTGCCGGCGAGATGCTTGCCGTGCGAGATCAGCGCGCCCTTCGGATTGCCGGTGGTGCCGGACGTATAGACGATGAAGGCGGGATCGTCGGGCTTCAGCGCCGCGGTCATCGCTTCCAGCGTGGCGATATTGGCGTCGTCGTCGCCCTTAACGCGCTGATGCAGTTCCGACAGCGCGATCAGCTTTGGATGGCTGTAATCGAACATCGCCGAATCGTCGATCACCACAATCCATTTCAGGTCGGGGAGGCGGTCGGCGATCGGCAGGATCTTGTCGATATATTCCTGATCCTCGGCGATGAAGATCGACGCGCCACCATCCTTAATCAGGAATTCGACTTCGGACACCGAGGCGGTCGGATAGACGCCATAGACGATGGCGCCGGCCGCTTGCGCCGCCATGTCGCAGATCACCCATTCTTCGCAGGCGTCGCCCATGATGGCGACACGGTCGCCCTTTGCGAGGCCGAGCGTCTGCAAGGCGCGCGCGCTGCGTCCGATCGCAGCGGCATAGTCGCGCCATGTCCTTTCACGATAGAGGCCGAGCGTCTTCGCGCGATAGGCGATTTCGGCGGGTTTGCGCCGCGCATGCTCCGCAATCAATCCGGGTGCGGTCTTGCCGCGCAGGACTGCAAATTGCGGGGATTGTGCTGCGGCCTGGGTCATGACGTCAAGCCATGACACAATGCGAAATGCGTAAGAAGTTCGCAGAGCCGTAAAACGGCATCTTCATCGCGGCCTTCCTCCCAAATGAACCGGCCGGTGATCCGGCTCTTGTTCCTGACGTTTATTTCAGCGCCGGAAATTCTATAGGTCAATCAAATTTTTTGCTTGGTCCGGCGGGCCGGCGGCTTGCGTTTCGATTTTGCAGCGCCCGGCTGCGGTGAATCGATTCCGTGCAGGATGAGCGCGATGAAATCGCCGCCGATGCGCTCGATCGAGGCTTGCTCGCGCGAATACCAGGCAGCGCACCCATTCACCACCGACAGGATCGACAGGGTCGCAAGCCGCGTATCCAGATCGCCGCGAAACTCGCCGCTGCGCTGGCCCTGTTTCAGAACCTCCTCGAATATTGCCTCGATCCCGCGCGACACTTTGCGGATCTTACGGCGGCTGTGCGCGGGCAGGAATTGGCGCTGGGTGAGGAACACCTTCATGAAATTGCCGCGGTCGAGAAGCGGCGAAATATGCGCCCGGATCAGGCCGGACAGGCGTTCGGTCGCGGTGCCAGGGCCTTCGGCGATGGCCTTTTCGGTCTCGTAGAAGCCCTCGACCCCGCGCATGCAGACCAGTTCGAGCGCTACTTCCTTGGACGGGAAATAATAATACAGGCTGGCCTGGCGGATCTTCAGAACGTCGGCGATGTCCTGGGTGGAACAGCCATGATAGCCGCGCTCGGCAAAGACTTTCGCGGCGGCCTCGATGATCTCGCCCGAGCGGCGATGGGTCGCGCGCTTGCGGCGCTCAGCGGGCTCTTCCGCGCCGTTTTTGCGCAGCGGCGGATCGCGGCGAAGCGGTATCGGCCGGGTGGGGCTTGCATCCGGCCGGCGGGCCGATCTAGATTTCATCTATAGACCTATAGAATAATCCATCTACCCCGGGAGCATGCGCCAATGACCACCCTGCCGCAAGGCCGTCCACCATTCCGCGCCGACCATGTCGGCAGCCTGTTGCGTCCGCCGGTGCTGCGGCAGGCCTTCCGCGATCATATGGGCAAGCGCATCACCGATGCTGCATTTGCGAAGATCCAGGATGAATGCATCCGCGATGTCGTGAAGTTGCAGGAGGATGTGGGCCTCAAGGTCGTGACCGACGGCGAATTCCGCCGCGGCTCCTATTGGGGGCGCTTCGTCGAGCGTATTGACGGTTTCGCGATCAAGACCGCGGTGTTCAAGTTCCGCGACGACCAGGGTCATCAGGTCGATTTCACCGCGCCCTATGCCGACGGCAAGCTCAAGCGCAACAAGCCGCTGGCGCTCGACGAGTTCGAATTCCTCAAGGGGATCACGAGCGCGACGCCGAAGATCACGTTGCCGGCGCCGTCGACCATGCATTTCTATCGCGCGACCGATTTCGCGGCGAAGTCCGCCTATACCGACGTGAAGAGCTTCTTCGACGATCTCAACCGGATTTTCCGCGAGGAGATTGCCGATCTGGTGAAGGCCGGGTGCAAGTATATCCAGCTCGACGAGGTCGCGATCGCGCTGCTGTGCGATCCGAATATCCGCAAGCAGGTCGAAGACGCCGGGATGAAGCCGGACGAACTGGTCGATCTCTACATCGACAGCATCAACGAGTGCGTCAAAGGGGCTCCGGCCGATGTGGTGTTCGGCGTGCATATGTGCCGCGGCAATTTCAAGGGCCATTATCTAGGCGCCGGCGGCTACGAGTCGGTGGCCGAGCGGTTCTTCGAGGGCACAAAGGTCAATCACTTCCTGCTCGAATACGACACCGAGCGCGCCGGCGATTTCAGGCCGCTGCGCTTCGTCAAGGGCAAGGGCGTGGTGCTCGGGCTTATTTCGAGCAAGACCCCGGTGCTGGAATCACTCGATGCGCTGAAGCGCCGCACCGAAGAGGCGACGCAATTCATCGATCTCGATCGGCTGGCGATCTCGCCGCAATGCGGCTTTGCGTCCACGGTTGCCGGCAATCCGGTGACCGAAGATGACGAGCGCAAGAAGTTGGAACTCGAGGTGCAGGCGGCGAAGGCGATCTGGGGGTAGGGCGTTTCTGTTGGGCTGATCGCGTCGACGGGGTTGTAGTCGCGACTAGGGAACATGACAGCGATTTAACCCCGCGCTGTGACAAAGCATGTCGGCGGCCGGGTTTTCGCCGTGGTGGAACGTTTGGTGATTGCGAACGTTGTGCTGACCGCGCCTTGATTAGCGGCGGCACACGTCTTGCGGCGATCACGGAGGCAGCCACCACATGCGGCGACGGACCGTTGTTACGATTCTTCTGATCGCGGTGATGGCGGCCGGATATTACGGCATTCGCAATTATGGCGACCGCCTCGGCCTGACCACGGGCCCGCTGACGCAGACCACGCAAGGGGCACGCACCACGCCGCCGGTTCCGGTGACCACAATCGCCGCGGAGCAAGGCACATTTCCGGTTCGCCGCCGCAGCATCGGCTTGCTGGAATCGCCCGCCGTCGTGGTGATCCGATCCCGCATCGACAGTCAGCTGCTCGAAAAGCACGTCAATGACGGGCAGCTCGTGCGCAAGGGCGATCTCCTGTTCACGCTCGACGATCGCGAATTGCTGGCGACCATCGCACGCAACGAGGCGCAGCTTGCCAAGAATGAAGCCGCGCGCGACCGCGCCAATGCCGATCTGAAGCGGACCGAGGAATTGCTCGCCAAGAACGTTGCGGCGCGACAGCAGCTCGATGAAAAAGTCGCCGATGCGAAAGCCGCCGAGGCCACCATCGCCGCCGACAAGGCGCAGCTCGACAACGATCGCATCCGGCTCGGTTATACCAGGATCACCGCGCCCATTACCGGCCGGATCGGCACGATCCGCACCACGCCCGGAAATCTGGTGTCATCATCGGACGCGCAGGGACTGGTGACGATCACGCAGATCCGCCCAATCCGCGTCTCGTTCACGCTGCCCGAGCGTGACCTGGCGGCGTTGCGCGCAGCGCGCCGGAGCGAGCAGCCGCCGACGGTGCGGGTGTATGCGGCCGGCGATACCCAGCCGCTCGCATCCGGTCAGCTCGACTTCGTGGATTCGTCGGTCGACACCGCGACCGGAACGATCATGGCGAAGGCGACCTTTGCCAATCAGGATTTCAGCCTGTGGCCGGGTCAATATGTCGATGTCGAGGTCGATCTCGACACCCGCCCCGACACGGTCACCATCCCGACAGTGGCGCTGCAGACCAGCCAGAAGGGACCGTTCGTTTTTGTGGTGAAGCCTGACGGCGTTGCGGAACTGCGCATGGTGGAGACCAGTGGCATCGTCGAGGATCGCACCGCGATCCGTTCGGGCCTCAAGCCGGGTGAGCGCGTGGTGGTCGAAGGCCAGCTCCGGCTCGCCGATGGCGCGCGGGTGCGCGATATCGGGAAACAGGCCGGATTTGCCGCGCCGGACCAGGCCGGACCGAAAAAGGCGCCGCCGTCAGCGCCACAGACGGACGCGGCGCGATGAACATTTCCGAGTTCTGCGTCCGCCATCCGGTCACCACCACGCTGATGTCGATCGCGGTGGTGGCGGCCGGGCTGTTCGCCTATGTCTATCTGCCGGTTGCAGCGCTGCCACGCACCGATTTCCCGACCATCAATGTGTCCGCCAGCCTGTCGGGCGCCGCGCCCGATACGATGGCGAATTCGGTCGCGACGCCGCTGATCAAGCAATTCACCACCATCAGTGGTATCGACACCATCAGTGCGACCTCGACGCAGGGGTCGACGTCGATCGTGATCCAGTTCAACCTCGATCGCGATATCGACTCCGCCGCAGCCGACGTCCAGTCGGCAATCGCGCGCACCCAGCGGCGGCTGCCGCCGGAGATGACCGAGCTGCCGAGCTATCGCAAGGTCAATCCGGCGGACGCACCGGTGCTGCTGCTGGCGATCCGCAGCGACACCACGCCGCTTCCCGAACTCGATGCCTTTGCGCAGCAGGTGATTTCGCCGGCGTTGTCGACCGTCGACGGGGTCGCGCAGGTGCTGGTCTATGGGAGCCAGAAATACGCGGTCCGCATCCAGGTCGATCCGAATGCGCTGTCGGCGCGCGGCATCGGCGTCAACGAGGTGCAGGCCGCGGTCGCGGCGGCCAATGCCAATACCCCCGTCGGGACGTTGCGCAACGCCCAGCAGCAGCTCACCATTCAGGCCGAGACCGAGCTTAACAACGCCGCCCAGTTCCGGCAGGTGATCGTGACCACGCGAGGCGGACGGCCGGTGCGGCTTGGCGATGTCGCGGTGGTCTCGGACTCGGTCGAAGACAATCAGGCGGCGAGTTGGTTCAACGGCACCCGCGCCATCATTCTCGCGGTCCAGCGCCAGCCCGAGGCCAACACGGTGGAGGTGGTCGATCGCGTCAAGGCGATGCTGCCGAGCTTCCAGGACGACCTGCCGCGCGCGTCCACGGTTGAAGTCCTCAATGACCGCTCGGCCTCGATCCGCGAGGCGGTCGCCGACGTGCAGTTCACGCTTCTGCTGGTGATCGCGCTTGTGATCATGGTGATCTTCCTGTTCCTGCGGCGGCTGACGGCGACGCTGATTCCGGCGCTGGCGGTGCCGATCTCGATCATCGGCACGCTCGGGGCGATGTATCTGCTCGACTTCAGCATCAACAACATCTCGCTGCTCGCTCTGACGCTGGCGGTGGGCCTGGTCGTCGACGATGCGATCGTGATGTTCGAGAACATCTACCGTCACATGGAAGAGGACGGGATGTCCGCCTTCGATGCCGCGATCAAGGGTTCGCGCGAGATCGGCTTCACCATCATCTCGATCACGGTGTCGCTGGTGGCGGTGTTCATTCCTGTGCTGTTGATGGGCGGGGTGGTCGGCCGCATCTTCCATGAATTCGCGGTGGTGGTGACGGTGTCGCTGGCGATTTCCGCCTTCGTGTCGCTGACACTGACGCCGATGCTGTGCGCCAAGATGCTGAAGCCGCCACATCGCGACAAGGATGGAAACATTCCGCCCGAAACGGGATGGCGTGCCGTGCTGGAACGCGGGCTCGTCGGCATGACCAATGCCTATGACCGCGGCGTGCAATGGAGCCTGGGGCACCAGCCGTTCATGCTGGGCATGTTCTTCGCGACGCTGCTGGGGACGGTCTATCTGTTCTACGCCACGCCGAAGGGCTTCTTTCCGCAGGAGGATATCGGCCAGCTACAGGTCTCGACCGAAGCGCGGCCAGACATTTCGTTTGACGCGATGGTGGCGTTGCAGAACCAGGTTGAGGAGGCGTTCCGAAACTCGCCCTATGTGGAGAGTGTCGCATCGATCGTGGGCGGCGGTGGTGGTTCCAGAAGTCTCAACACCGGACGGCTGTTCGTCGAACTGAAACCGCGCGGAGAGCGGCCGGCGATGCCGGAGCTACTGCGCATCTTCCGGCGCGACATGTCATTTTCCGGAATCAATGTGGTGATGTCGCCGGTGCAGAACCTGCGCATCGGCGGACGGTCAAGCCGCAGCGAATACCAGTTCGTGATGCAGAGCGTGCGGCGCGACGAAATGCGCGACTGGGCGCGAAAGATGACCGAGGCGATGGCCGCCGATCGGCATTTTACCGACGTCAACAACGATCTGCAGGATGGTGCGATCCAGGTCACGCTTCATGTCGATCGCGACAAGGCGGCGTCGCTCGGCATCAACGCCGACCAGATCCGCGCGACTTTGTATTCCGGATTCGGATCGCGGCAGGTGTCGACGATCTATGGCAGCGGCGACACCTACAGTGTGCTGATGGAGTTCGACCCGCGCATCCAGTGGAATTCGGGCGATCTCGGCAATATCCGCATCCGCACGCCGGCGGGCCAACTGGTGCCGCTCTCGTCGATTGCAACCGTCGAACGCACCGCTGGCGATCTCGCGGTCAACCAGCTCGGCCAGCTTCCGGCGGTGACGGTCTCGTTCAATCTGCCGGCCGGCGTTGCGCTCGGCGACGCGGTGGCGCAAACGGAGGTGCTGAAGCAGCAACTGGGCGTGCCGAGCACGATCAGCACGGCGTTTTCCGGCACCGCGCAGACATTCCAGCAGTCGCTTGCCAATCAGAGCATCCTGCTCGCCGCCGCAGTGCTGACCATCTACATGGTGCTCGGGATGCTGTACGAGAGCTACATCCATCCGCTCACCATTCTGACCGGTTTGCCGTCGGCCGTGGTCGGTGCGCTCGGCGCACTGGCCTTATTCGGCATGGACCTGAGCGTGATTGCGATGATCGGCCTGCTGATGCTGATCGGCATTGTGAAGAAGAATGCGATCATGATGATCGACGTCGCGCTCGACCTGCAGCGCATGCAGCATATGGCGCCCGCCGACGCGATCTACAAGGCGGCGATCATGCGTTTCCGTCCGATCATGATGACGACCTTCGCAGCGATCCTCGGCGCATTGCCGATTGCGATTGGCCATGGTGCGAGTTCGGAGCTGCGTCAGCCGCTCGGCATCGCCGTGGTCGGCGGGCTGGTGGTGTCGCAATTCCTGACGCTGTTCATCACGCCGGTGCTGTATCTTTACATGGACCGGCTGGGCCATGCGGGGAACAGGCTGCGCGCGCGGGTGGTAGGAGCGATGACCGGGAAGCCACGGGAGGCGTAGAGCGGCCTTGAGGGTTTTCGAGTTGGAGGATCCCCACGTCATCGCCCGCATAAGCGGGCGATCCGGGACTGCATTCAACGCTTCATGCTGCATGCCCCGCTTTCGCGGGGCATGACAACAACCTTGATGGTTACGCCGCCTTCTGAGCGGCCGCAGCCTTGGCGAGCTTGAAGTCGTATTTCACTTCGTAGAACGGCTCGTTCATCACCTCGCCGGTCGGAGCCTTGCTGCCCGCCGGCTGCTTCACGAACTCGACGATCAGCGGTTCCTTCACGCCGAACACCACGTCGGTGTCGATGAACTCGCATCCCTTCTGGAACACATGCGTGGTCAGGCTCTTGTAGCCGGGCGCCGCGATGTGGAAGTGGATATGCGCCGGACGCATGTGGCTGATCCTGGTCTTGTTCATCAGTTCGCCGATCGGGCCGTCCATCGGAATGGTGTAGCCGATCGGGGCCACGGTCCGCACCGTGTAGCTGCCATCCGGATTGGAGTGGAAGATGCCGCGCATGTAGCCTTCGGCGCCCTCGATCTGCGCTTCGTAAAGGCCTTCGCCGTCGGTCTGCCACATGTCGAGCATGGCGCCCGCGATCGGCTTGCCGTCGATATCGGTGACCCGGCCGGTGCAGAAGGTTGGAATGCCCGGCGCGCCGTCGGCCATGTTGCCGCCGTCGGCAATTTCGGGCGAATCCGCAATGTGGAACGGGCCTTCCACCGTGGAGGGGGTGGCAGCGCCCGGCGCCCGGTTGTTGATCGAGTCCACCAGCATGGAGACGCCGAGGACGTCGGATGCGAGGATGAATTCCTGTCGCTTGGCGTCGCAGATCTGGCCGACCCGCGTCAGCCACATGATGGCGGCGAACCATTCCTGCTGGGTCGGTTCGACGTCGCGCACGAAGCCGTGAAGGTGCTTCACCAAGGAGGTCATGATCTGGCGCAGCCGCGGATCCGGGATATTGCTCCAGCGCTCGATCGCCAAGTCGGTGAGGTTTTCCTCGGTAACGTAGGTCATATGCGTTCTCCCGAAATCGTCGGCGCGGCCGCTGGCCCGCCTCCGTTTTTTGTCGTCGTCGGGCCCGAGTCTAAGCGCCGGCCATGGCTCAGCGTCAAGCTGGAATTGTCCAAATGCCGCACGGGGCGGACGGTGACTTTTTCGGCCCACCGGCGTTATAATGCAAATCTGGTTGCCCGAAAGGACCGCTGACATGGCATGGACGACCCCGACTCTCGTTGAAATCTGCATCTGCATGGAAATCAACGGCTACTTGCCGCCTGAATTTTGACCTCCGGCTGATTTGAATCGAAGCCAGCCCAAATGGGCCGCCTGACGGCGCTCGTGCTTGGAGCAGCCGCAGGCGGCGGTTTTCCGCAATGGAACTGCAATTGCCCGGTCTGCGCCTTGGCGTGGGCCGGCGACTCTCGTGTGACGCCCCGCAGCCAGGCCGGGATCGCGGTCACGGCCGACGGCGAGAACTGGCTCCTGTGCAACGCCTCGCCCGATCTGCGGGCGCAGATCCTCGGTAATCCGGCCCTGCATCCGCGCAGGGGATTACGCCATTCGCCGATCCGGGCGGTGCTGCTGACCGGCGCTGAAATCGATCAGGCGGCCGGCCTGCTGACCCTGCGCGAGCGGCAGGATGTCGCGCTGCATGCGACGCCTGCGACACTCGCCGCGATTGCCGACAACCCGATGTTCAGTGCCCTGCACCCCGGCCACGTGACCCGTCATGCGCTTTCGCTGGGTGAAACCTTTTCACCGGTGGAGGGCTTGTCGGCCGATGTTTTCACCGTCCCCGGAAAGGTCCCGCTCTATCTCGAGGGCGAGAATCCGGTGATTGGCGAGAGCGCCGTGAATATTGGCGTTGAACTGACCGGCGCCGGACGCCGGCTGCTGTTTCTGCCCGGCGCGGCCGCAGTGACGCCCTCGATCCGCGAGCGCATGCTTCGGGCCGACGCCATCCTGTTCGACGGGACGCTGTTCACCGACGATGAGATGATCGCCCTGCGGGTGGGAGAGAAGACCGGAATGCGAATGGGGCACATGCCGATCGATGGTCCGGAGGGCTCGCTTGCGGCGCTGTCCGATCTTCAGGCGCGCCGGATCTACATCCATATCAACAACACCAATCCGATCCTGATCGACGGCTCGCCCGCCCGCCGGCGGGTGGAGGCGGCGGGTTTCGAGGTGGCCTATGACGGCATGGAGATCGTGCTGTGACGCCGATGCAGCCCGACGAGCTGGAAGCGGCGCTGCGCGACATCGGCGCACGCCGGTATCACCGTCTGCACCCGTTTCATCACATGCTGCATTCCGGGCAATGCACGAAGGCGCAGGTGCAGGCTTGGGCCCTGAACCGCTACTATTACCAGGCGATGATCCCGATCAAGGATGCGTCGCTGATCGCACGCTGCGACGATCCGGCGATCCGGCGCGAATGGCGCTCGCGGCTGGTCGACCATGACGGCGAGCAGGAGGGCGATGGCGGTATCGCCCGCTGGCTGAAACTGACCGATGGGCTCGGGCTCGACCGGGACTATGTGACGTCGCTGCGGGGTTTGCTTCCGGGGACGCGCTTTGCGGTCGAGGCCTATGTGCGGTTCGTGCGCGAGAAGACGCTGCTGGAAGCGATTGCGTCGTCGCTTACCGAGTTGTTCTCGCCGGTGATCATTTCGGAGCGGATGGACGGCATGCTCGCACATTATGATTTTGTCACCCGCGAGACGTTGGCCTATTTCGAGAAGCGTCCGCCGCAGGCGGCAAAGGATTCCGATTTCGCGCTCGACTATGTGAAACGTCATGCGCGCACACCGGATTCGCAGGCGATGGTTCTTTCAGCGCTGGAATTCAAATGCAGCGTGCTGTGGGCGATGCTGGATGCGCTGCACCACGCCTATGTCGCGCCGGGGCACGTTCCGCCGGGCGCGTTCGTGCCGGAGGGTGGACGATGACCGAACCCGCCGCGCCGTCCGACGCGATTCCTGCCGACGCCAGGCCGCGGCTGCCGCGCGGCGTGCGGCTCACCCATAACGAAGCGCAGGGCGGATGGGTGCTGCTGGCGCCGGAGCGTATTTTCAAGGCGGATGCGATCGCGGTGGAGATTTTGAAACGCTGCACCGGCGACGCGACTTTTGCGGAAATCGTCGACGATCTGACAGCGGCGTTCAAGGCGCCACGCGAGCGCATCGAAACCGACGTCGCGAACCTGCTGCGCTCGCTCGCCGACAAGCGCCTGCTGGAATTGTCGTGACCGATCTCAGGCCCCAGGGATCGGCACCAGCCGCAGGCGGAGAACGAGAGCTTCCGGCACCGCTTGGCCTGCTCGCCGAACTGACGCATCGCTGCCCGCTCGGGTGCCCGTATTGCTCCAATCCGCTGGCGCTTGATGCGCCGAAGGACGAACTCGATACCGAGACCTGGGCACGTGTCTTCCGCGAGGCGGCTGGACTTGGCATCCTGCAGGTTCATCTGTCGGGCGGAGAGCCGGCATCCCGGCGCGATCTCGCCGAGATCGTGGCATCGGCGCATGCGGCCGGGCTTTATTCCAACCTGATCACCTCCGGCGTCGGACTGACAGACACACGGCTGCGCCAACTTGCGGATAACGGTCTCGACCACGTCCAGGTGTCGATCCAGGATGCCGAACCCGATTCTGCTGATCGCATCGCAGGCTATGATGGCGCGTTCGTCCGCAAGCAGGCGGTGGCTAAGGAGACGGCGCGGCTCGGCCTGCCACTGACCGTCAACGTGGTCGTGCATCGCCTCAACATCGAACGGATCGGCGACATGGTGGCGCTGGCACTCTCTCTTGGCGCGCAACGGGTCGAAATCGCGCATGTGCAATATTACGGCTGGGCGCTGAAGAACCGCGCCGCCCTGATGCCGTCGCGCGAGCAGGCGATCGGCGCGATCGAGACGGTCGAAAAGCTGCGCCAGGCCCATCACGGCCGGATCGTGATCGATTCCGCATTGCCGGATTATTATGCGCGCTATCCCAAGCCATGCATGGGCGGCTGGGGCCGCCGCTCGCTCAACGTCACGCCATCTGGCAAGGTGCTGCCGTGCCATGCCGCCGAGGTGATCCCGGGCCTGACCTTCGGGTCTGTGACGGAGCATCCGCTGGCCGACATCTGGCGGCATTCCCCGGCCTTCAACGCTTTCCGGGGAACCGACTGGATGCAGGAGCCCTGCCGCTCCTGTCCGAAGCAGCGCGAGGATTTCGGCGGCTGCCGCTGCCAGGCCTTTCTGCTCACCGGAGACGCGCGCGCTACCGATCCGGTCTGCCACCTGTCGCCGCTGCATGGCACGGTCGAACGCATCGCAGCAATTCAAGCCGACGCATACGAATACCGGCGTTTCCGCGCGCCGGTGGTCACACCGTGATTGCCATCCGGGCGTGAAATATCGGACACTGGCGGCAAGGCCGCGATCCAACGACGGCGTATTGCAGGGAGGCTTCGATGCATCGATTGTCCCGTACCATGTTGTTTGCCGGCGGTATTGCCGGCGCCTTCGCTCTGACGACCGCACCCGCGATCTCGCAAGGGCCTCCCGGCATGAGCGCGATCGACAAATCCAATCCGGCGGCCAGCAAGCAGGACGCGAATCTCAAGCCGCATGCGACGCCGCCGATCGTGACGCCGGTCGACAAGCTTCCGCTCGACAAGCTGAAGCTGCCGGCGGGCTTCAAGGCCGAAGTGTTCTCGAGCGGCCATCCCGGCGCGCGCACCATGGTGCAAGGGCCCAAAGGCACGATCTTCATGGGGACGCGTCTGCTCGGGCGCGTCTATGCGATCACCGACAAGGACGGCAAACGCGAGGTGCGCACCCTGCTGCAAGGACTGACCCAGCCGAGCGGCCTCGCCATGAAGGATGGCGCGCTCTACGTGCTGGCGATCAACAAGGTGCTGCGTTTCGACGATATCGAGAACAAGCTCGACAATCCGGGCGAGGGTGTCGATCTCACCGACAAGTTCAACCTGCCGCCGGAAATCCATCATAACTGGAAATACGCGGCGTTCGGGCCGGACGGCAAGCTCTACATCCAGGTCGGCGCGAATTGTAATATCTGCGAGATCAATCCCGGCATTCACGGCCAGATCCGCCGCTACAATCCGGATGGCTCCGGCATGGAGATCGTGGCGCGCGGCGTGCGCAACACCGTCGGCTTCGATTGGCATCCGGTGACCAAGGAATTGTGGTTCACCGACAATGGCCGCGACTGGGCCGGCGATGCCGGGCCGGAAGACGAACTGAACCGGATCGCGAAAGGGCAGGAGGGCGCCAATTACGGCTTCCCCTATTGTCACGCCAACGGAATCGCCGATCCTGACATCAAGATACCGAATGCCTGTGCCGGCGTGGTGATGCCGGCGGCACTGACCGGTCCGCATACGGCGGGGCTCGGCATTCTGTTCTACACCGGCGAGATGTTCCCGAAGGGCTACCAGAACACGGCCTTCATCGCGCGCCGTGGCTCGTGGAACAAGGCGCAGAAGACCGGCTATGACGTCGTGCTGGCGCGCACCACGCCCGACGGCAAGGCCAAGATCGAGCCGTTCATGACCGGCTTGCTGGATACCAAGGCCAACGAGTTCTTCGGCCGGCCGACCTATCTGTTCCAGATGAAGGACGGCTCGCTGCTGGTATCGGACGAGCAGAACGGCGCGACCTATCGCATTTCCTACGATGCGAAGACCGCGGCACCTGCCGCGGCGCCGAAGAAAAAGTAAAACGAGGCGGAATGCAGTCTCACTTGCGGATCGGGCGGTCGCTGGCACTGGGGCTCGCGGCCGCCCTTGCATTTTGGGGAGGGGCGCAGGCACAAAGCAGCCTGTCGCTTCCCGAACGTCTCGATCAATGTGGCACCTGCCACGGCGATGACGGCAATTCCAAGCTGGAAAACATTCCCTCGCTGGCCGGGCAGCCGTCCTTCTTCACGCTGAATGCCCTGATCCTGATGCGCGAGGGCGTGCGCAAGGTGGAGGCGATGGCGCCGTTCGTGAAGGGTTTGACGGACGCCGAAATTCAGGCGCTGGCCGAGCATTACGAGAAGCTGCCGCCGAAGCCGAGCAGTGAGACGATCGACCCGGCGCTGGCCGGGCGCGGCGCGAAGATCGCGACGCAACGCCGCTGCGAGTCCTGCCATCTGCCGTCGCTCGCCGGCCAGCAGCAGATGCCGCGGCTGGCGAAACAACGCATCGACTACATGATCCACGCGATGAAGCAGTATCTCACCGACAGCCGCACCGGCTCCGATACCGCGATGACGGCTTCGATTTTCGGCCTGCGCGACGAGGAACTCGCGGCGCTGGCGCATTGGGCCGCGGGGAAGTAGAACTCAATACACAAGTGCAAAATTAAATGGGCTGGTAGCGACGACTGCGGCGGTGAAGGATAGTACAGATGAACTGGAAGACCGAGGTTGAAAAGGCGATTGAAGCGGCGAAAGAGAAAAACAAAAGATATCTGGACGTTATCGACGACGTCGTTGGTGCTCATCTCCAAGCTTCAGTTATTCGAAGTAAACACGGATCATCAGATTTAGTTCTTTCGGCGCTGGCACATGTTACGAGATCAGTTCATGGCATCGGAATAGGATCGGTCCCCCCAATTTCAGAAGGTGGCTGGCGCGAGCCCAAAGAGAAGGATGGGTATTACGTTGTTGCGCCGGCGTTTGCAGAGGCATGGTGGAGTGTGCGAAATACTCTGCTATAACGTCCTTATCCGGCGTGCCGATACCGCGATGACGGCGGCGATCTTCGGCCTGCGCGACGAGGAACTCGCGGCGCTGGCGCATTGGGCCGCGGGGAAGTAGAGGCACCGCAAGCCGCCGCTCCGCCCATGTAGCTACGCCTGCTCGCCCGCTTCCTCGGCCATCTTGGCGCGCCAGTCGCGGCGCGCGACGAATGCGCCCCAGGCGGCCAGTCCGAGCAGCAGCGCGCTGATCAGGAACAGCACCAGCGCAATCGGGCGCTGATAGAAGATCGTGAACGAGCCGCCCGACATGATCAGGGATTGACGAAGCGACAGTTCGAAGATCGGTGCGATCACGAGGCCCAGCACCAGCGGCGCCGGGTCGAAGCGGAATTTTTTCAGCAGATAGCCGATCACGCCGAAGATCAGCATGATCCAGACATCCACAACCGAATTGTTCACCTCGTAGACGCCGATGATGCAGAACATGATTATCATCGGATAGAGATAGGCGTAGGGGATGCGCAGGATGCTGACGAACACGCCGACCAGCGGCAGGTTCAGGAGCAGCAGCATCAGATTGCCGACATACATCGAGGCGACGAAGCCCCAGAACAGTTTCGGCTGCTCGTTGACCAGCGATGGCCCCGGCGGGATGCCGTGGATCAGCAGGGCCGCCATCAACACCGCGATCACCGGGCCGGTCGGGATGCCGAGCGACAGCATCGGCACGAAGGCGCCGGTTGAGGCGGCGTTGTTCGCCGATTCCGGTCCGGCAACGCCGGCGACCGCGCCCTTGCCGAATTCCTCCGGGTGCCGCGATATCCGCCGCTCGATCGCGTAGGACACGAAACTCGAAATGATATGGGCGGAGCCGGGGATGATGCCGACGAAGAAGCCCAGCACCGAGCCGCGCGCGATCGGCCAGACCGACTGACGCATCTCCTCGCCGGTCGGCAGCAATTCCCGGAATTTCGGCGCTCTCACGTCGTTGCTCACGTCGCGACTTGGCGTCGACAGGATCTCGCCCAGCCCGAAAAGGCCGACCGCCACCGGCACGATACCGATGCCGTCGCCGAGTTCGGGGATATCGAACGAGAAGCGGAAATGGCCGGACACCACGTCGATGCCGATCATGCCGAACAGCAGGCCCAGTGTCGCCATGAGAAGAGTGCGGACCAGCGAGGTGGTCGACATATACGCGAGAAAGATCAGGCCCAGCACCAGCAGGGCGGTATATTCGGGCGGGCCGAAGCGCAGCGCGAATGTTGCGAGGGGCGGCGCAATCAGCGTCAGCATGATCACGCCGAAGGTGCCGGCGACGAAAGAGCCGATCGCGGCGATGCATAGCGCGGCGCCGCCGCGGCCCTTCCTGGCCATGGCGTTGCCGTCGATACAGGTCATCACCGAGGCGGCTTCGCCTGGAATGCGCAACAGGATCGAGGTGGTCGAGCCGCCGTATTGCGAGCCGTAATAGATGCCCGCCAGCATGATGATCGCCTTGGTCGGATCGAGTCCGAAGGTCAGCGGCAGCAGGATCGAGATGCCGGCGAGCGGGCCGATGCCGGGAAGCATGCCGACCAGTGTGCCCACCAGACAGCCGATAAAGGCGTAGAGCAGGACATCGGGCTGCAATGCAACCGAGAAGCCGAGCGCGAGGCTTGAGAGAACTTCCACAGCGTCAGGACCACAGCGAGCCGCGCTCAAGCGGAGCGTGGAGCGCGATCGCGAAGAGCCAATACGCGAA
>JAESFV010000191.1_pt1 | contig 75382 bp, 60 predicted proteins | sample 9269471 | NCBI WGS metagenome assembly JAESFV01 (sample SAMN14502647, study PRJNA617108) | algae metagenome | isolation source: Symplocastrum torsivum CPER-KK1 and co-occurring heterotrophs from... | place: USA: Central Plains Experimental Range, Colorado | collected 2001-01-01
GAGGCAGCAGAAGCGGGTCAGATCGTCCATGACCGAGCCATCCGAGGGGGCGGGGGAAAGCCCCGTAGGGGGTCGTAACAGATTGCCACATCAGGGGTAGCCCGTGCAATACTGAAGGGACATCACCCACCCATTCTGCTAATCACCTTTCGTTTTCCGCTGGACGTCTGCCCTCCGGTCGGCGAAACAGGAGCGGATGCTCGCCCAGACACCGGAACCCGCCGCCGCCGCGACCCCGCCTGAGCCGGCGTGGAAGGAGTTCACCCGGGCTCCGCTCGTGCCCGTCGCTCTGGCGGCCGGTCTGGGGTTGGTACTGGATCGGTACGGGAACCTGTCCCTTGGAGGCGAACTCCTCGCCGCGGTCGGGGGGCTGGTGGCGTGGGTGGTCGCCCGGGTTCGCGCACCGGACCGGGCCGCGGTGTGGCTGTGGGTCACGGCCGGGGCCGTCGCAGCGGCCCACCACCAGATCGAGTACACCTGCTTCGGCGCGGACGACATCGCCACCTTCGCCACGTCGACGCCCACCCCGGTTCGCGTCCGCGGCACCCTCGACGAGGAGCCGGCCCGGTTCCGGCCGCCGCACCCCGACCCGCTCCTCGGCCGCCCGCGTGGCGAGACGGCCACGACCACGCTGGCCGTCACGTCGATCGAAACCCGCGACGGCTGGAGGGTATCGAGTGGGCGGACGACCCTGACCGTGGACGGCCGGCTCGACGGCCTGCACCTCGGCGACACCATCGAAGTGGTGGCTCAGCTGGCGCTGCCGAACGGACCGTCCAACCCCGGCGAACTCGACTACGCAGCGTTGCTCCGTGACCGCCGCGTCACCGCCGTCTTGCGCGGATCGGGCGAGGCCGTTACGCGGCTCGAAGAGGGCTGGCGCGGGTCGTTCTTCGGCCGGGTCGCGGCGGTCCGCAGCTGGGGCGGGCGGGTGCTGGCCGGGGCCATCGACCCGGGCGAGGCCGGGCTCGCCGCTGCGCTCCTGCTCGGCGAGACGACCGCCCTCGACCGTGCCGAGTGGGACGACTACGTCCGGACCGGTGTGGTACACGTACTGGCGATCTCGGGGCAGCACCTGGTGGTGCTGGGCATGGCCACTTGGTTCGTTCTGCGGGTGGCCGGCATCCGCCGACGACGAGGAGCCTGGGTGGTGGCTCTGCTGCTCATCGGGTACGCCGTCCTGACCGGCGGAAGACCCTCGGCCGTGCGTGCGGCGGTGATGGTGGGCGTCGTCTGCGGCGGGCTGATCCTGCGGCGGCCGACGCAGGCCGCCAACGCCTTCGCCCTGGCGTGGCTCATCGTCCTCGGGCTGACGCCTACCGACCCGTTCACCGCCGGATGCCAGCTGTCGTTCCTGTCGGTGTTCTGCTTGGTCTGGGGTGCTGGACGGTGGCTCGCGCCACGGCCGCTCACGCCGCTGGAAAAGTTGGTCGCGGAGACGCGGAGCCTTCCCGAGAAGGGGCTTCGTCGGGCGGCGCGCATCGTGGGCGTGGCCTACGTGGTGAGCCTGATCCTGGGGCTGGTGAACGGGCCACTCATCCTGGCGTGGCAGAACGTCGCCTCGCCGGTCGGCATCCTGCTCGGCCCGCCGCTGGTACTGCTCACGTCGATCGCCCTGATCACCGGGTTCGTGGTCCTGCTGGTCGCGCCGCTCGCCGGCTGGCTGGCGTGGCCGTTCGCGCGGGCCACGGAGGGCTGTCTGGCCGGGTGTGACGGGTTGGTCAAGCTCGCCGCGTGGGTGCCCGGCGGGTGGGTGTACGCCCCGGCGCCGGCCGGGTGGTGGCTGGCCGGGTTCTACACGGCAGCCGCCGCGGCGGTGTTGCTGAGCGGCCGCGGCCGACGCATCGCCGTCGCCGCGCTCGGCGGGTGGGTCTTCCTCGGCCTCGCCACCCCCCCGGCCTGCCCTCCGGCCGATGAACTCCGGGTCGCCTTTCTCCACGTCGGCCATGGCTGCTGCGTGGTCCTCGAACCGCCCGACGGCCGGGTGCTGCTCTACGATGCGGGTTCCGCCCTCGGCCCGGACGCCGTCCGCCGCACCGTCGCCCCGTACCTGTGGCACCGCGGCGCCCGCCGCATCGACGAGGTCTTCGTCTCCCACGCCGACCTCGACCACTTCAACGGCATCCCTGCCCTCCTCGACCGCTTCCCGGTCGGCCTCGTCACGCTCACGCCCAGCTTCCGCGACAAGCCGACGGAGGGGGTGAAGGCCGCCCTCGCCGCCCTCGACCGGCGCCGCACGCCCACGCGGGTCGTAACGGCGGGCGATCGGTTGACGGCCGGAGACGTGACGTTCGAGGTTTTGCACCCGCCGTCGGTCGGCCCGGACGGCGAGGAGAACGTCCGGAGTCTGGTACTGCTCGTCCGGCACGCGGGGAACACGGTCCTCCTCACCGGCGACCTGGAAGGGGCAGGGCGGGAGCGGGTCGTTCAGCTGGCGGTGCCGCCGGTGGACGTACTGCTCGCCCCGCACCACGGCGGGAAGGAGGCCAACGCCCGGCGCACCGCCGACGGCCGGTACGAGAGCGGGCCGGTGGCAACCTGGGCGCGGCCCCGGCTGGTGGTGTCGTGCCAGAAGGTCGGGCCGACGGGGCACCTCCGGTCGGCCTACGGGGCGGTCGGGGCGGACGTGTGGGACACCCCGACCGCGGGGGCCGTGACGGTGCGGAGTCACCCGACGGGCGTGGCGGCCGAGGCGTACCGGACGGGCGAGGTGCGGGTGGTCCGGCGGGGAGACGCCCTCCGACAAGGTCGGCCGTGACGACCGCGTCCGGTGCGGCCAGGAGCCCGAACCGGCGAGCCTACTGTTCGACCGGATGACGCCCTCGGCCGGGTCGAGGGAGACGGCTACGCCGAGACCGGCGTCGTTCACGTGATGGCGATCTCAGGGCAGCGCCTCGTGGTGTTGGGCGCGGCCGGCGGCCGGCACATCCGCCCGACGCCCACAACCGCCGGCCGCGTCACGCCGCGACCGGCGTGGCGTCCAGCGCGGCGCGGACCCGGGCGAGGAGTTGGTCCGGGGTGAAGGGTTTCTCCAGGTAGTCCACCTGGTCATGGAGCAGGCCGTTGCGGACGACCGCGTCGTCCGTGTAGCCGGACATGAACAGCACCCGCATCCCGGGGCGGTCGGCGGTCAGCCGGCGCGCCAGATCGGGGCCGTTCCGCCCGGGCATGACGATGTCGGTCAGCAGGAGGTGGATCGGCCCGGGGTGGGCGTCGGCCGCGGCCTCGGCCGCGGCGGCGTCGGCCGCGGCGAGGACGGTGTAGCCGCTGGCCCGCAGGAGCCGCCGGGCCAGCCACAGGACCGCCGCCTCGTCCTCGACCACCAGGACCGTCTCGGTCCCCCACGGGCAGGGGTTCGGCGGGTCGTGGGCGTCCGCCTCGGCCGCGTCCGCCGCCCCGGCCGGGGGGAGGGTGATGGTGAACGTCGCCCCCCGCCCGGGCTCGCTGGCCACCTCGACGCGCCCGCCGGCCTGGGTGACGATCCCGTGGACGACCGCCAGCCCCAGCCCCGTCCCCCGGCCGACCGGCTTGGTGGTGAAGAACGGCTCGAACAGCCTGGCCCGGACCTCGGCTGTCATGCCGCAGCCGGAGTCGGACACCTCGACCACCACACCCCCGCCCGCGGCCCGGGTGCGGATGCGGAGGTTCCCGCCGCGGGGCATGGCGTCGCGGGCGTTCACCGCCAGGTTCACCAGTACCTGCTCGACCTGCCCCCGGTCGGCCAGCACCCGCGGCAGGGCCGGGTCGGGGTGCGTGGTGAGGGTCACGTCCTCCCCCAGCACCCGGCGGAGCATCCGCCCGGCCGAGGCGACCACGTCGTTCAGGTCGAGTACCCGCGGGGCGACCGCCTGCCGCCGGCTGTACGCCAGCAGCTGGTGCGTCAGGTCGGCCGCCCGTTCACCGGCGCGGCGGACCTCGTGGAGCATGTCGGCCACCGGCCCCTCGGCCGGGACGTGGGCCAGGAGCATGTCGGCGTGGCCGAGGATGACGGTGAGAAGGTTGTTGAAGTCGTGGGCCACCCCGCCGGCGAGGCGGCCGACGGTCTCCATCTTGGCCGCCTGCCGGTACTGCTCCTCGAACTGCTTCCGCTCGGTGACGTCGTGGGCGATCCCGACCACCCCGACGACTGCCCCGGCCGCGTCCCGGCGGGGCGCCTTGACCGTCAGGAAGTGCCGCACCCCGCCGGCCAGCGGGACCGCCTCCTCGTAGGTCTCCGGCCGGCCGGTCGCCATCACCCGGGCGTCGATCTCGGCGAGCCGGGCGGCCGACTCGGGGTCGAGCAGGTCGGCGTCGGACCGGCCGAGCACCTCCTCCGCCGGGTGGCCGAAGGCCCGCAGGGCCGCCGGGTTCGCCAACTGGTAGCGGCCCTCGCGGTCCTTGGCGAACACCACGTCCGGGGAGCACTCGGCCAGCGCCCGGAGGGCGTCGCGGTGCTCCCCGGCGGCCCGGATCTCCCGGCCGACCAGCACGTACACCGCCCCGGCGGTGACGGCGACGAACAGCAGCCCCTTGGCCGTCGCCAGCCAGCCTGCCCCGGGCGCGGCCGCGGTCAGTAGTTGGTCGGTCACCAGGATCCAGACCACGCTGACTGTCAGGTAGATAAGAGCCACGCGGCCGGCGGCGGCCCGGCGGCGCGACTCCCCGGCCACAGACCTGGTTGTGGGCATGCGAACCTCGATCCGATCAAGACGTGACCGTCGTTCGTCCGGTGCGAGTGTGGGTCGAGCGTAGCGTGGGACCGGCGGCGTCGCAACTGTACGCGCGAAAAAAGGGCGCAGGCAACGGCCGGCAGCCGCCCGCGCCTCCGGAATGGGGTGAGGGGGTACCCAATGCCCCTCACCCGTCGGTGCCGGCGGAGCACGCGGGGTGAGGGGTGAACCACCCCGCGAGGAGCCCGGCCGCTACTGCCGCCGGGGCTGAAAGACGTGTGATGCCGCCCGCGGCGTGAGGGAGCCCGGTAGCCGTCCGCCTTCCGCGGACCCGGCCGCCGGGTCGCGGCCGGTCAGTTGAACAGCGAGTTGATGTCGATCCCGTTGCTGTCCGAGCTGGAACTCGAGTTCGCCGGGCGGTCCGGGTCCACGAACTTGGCCGGGTCGTAGGACTGGCCGGCGGTGCCGTCCGGCGCCCCGAACGGGGTGACGAACACCGGCCGGGCCGCGGTCGAGGTGGCCCGGTCGCCGACGCGGACTTCGATGCCGGAGCGGTCGGTCGAGTCGCCGGCGAAGAACGAGCCGACGGCCGCCGCGGTGGTGGCGTTGAACAGAGCCACCGTCGGCGCCGCCCCCGGTCCGAACGAAGTCACGATCATCTGGCCCTTGCCGGCGAACACGTCGCCGAGGTCCACGTCCACGCCGCCCCGGAGCTTCGAGTCGCCGGCGAAGAAGTTGAGCAGCTGCCGGCTGACCTTCATGTCCAGCAGCGTCACCCGCGGCCCGCCCGAGTTCCCGGCGCCGACCAGCACCTGGTCGTACCCGAGGTTCTGGGCGTCGCCGACCTGGACGTACAGCCCGCCGCGGAAGCTGGACTCGAACACGCTCACCGTCCGGGTGATCTGGCCCGTCTTCGAGTCGAGCACGTTGACGACCCCGGCCCCGCCGAACCCGGGGACCACGACCACGTCCTCGACCCCGTCGTCGTTCACGTCCCCCGTCGCCACCTTGACGCCGCCGGTGAACCCGTCGAACAGCGACACGGTGAACCGGACCGACCCGTCCGCGTTCCGCACCGTCACCGCGGCCGGGGTGCCCGCCGCCGAGCCCGTCGCGGTGAACGGCCCGGTGGTCGGGTCGGTCGGGTCGGTGGTCGAGGCCGCCTTGATGGTCAGGGTGACCAGCTGGGTGTCGTAGTTGTTCTCGGTGTCGGTCTGGTCCGTCTGCCGCACCCCGACCTTGAACGTGACCGTCCCGGTGAACCCGGCCGTGGGCGTGATGGTGATCTGCCGGGTGGCCTGGTTGATCGAGAAGGTGAACCCGGTCGGAACGCCGGCGAACCCGGACCCGCCCGCCCGCACGGCGATGGTGGTGGCCGCCCCGGACACGTTCGTGACCGGGACGGTGATCGTGAGGGGGGTGTTGTTGGTGGTCGTCTGGTCGGGGATCGGGGTGGTGATGAACGCCTTGGTGTTGGGGGTCGGGTTGGCCACGCTCTGGACGGCGAACGTCTGGGTGGTCGGCCCGGTCCCGTCGTTGGCCGTGACGGTGACGTTCGCCGTGCCGAGGAACCCGGCGGTCGGGGTGAGCTTGACGACGGCGTTCTTGGTGTCGGTGAACACCACCGCCGAGTTGATCTTCAGCTGGGTGTTCGGGGTGCTCCCGGACCGGGGCGTGTTCCGCATCTTCAGGAGCGTGTCGAACCCGTCGGTCACGATCCCGAAGATGGTGTGGTTGAAGTTCAGGAACTGCGTCTGGTCGCTCAGCGGGCGGCCGACGTCGGTGAAGAAGAACTGGGAGTCGTTGTTGTCGTCGGTGGCGTTCGCCGCCGCCACCAGCCCGCCGCTGACGAACCGCACGTCGGCCCGGTACTCGTCGGGCAGGTCGGCGAGCGGCGAGCCACCCGAGCCGTCCCCGTTCGGCGAGCCGCCCTGGATGATGATGTTCTCCTGGTTGCCGGAGAACAGGTCGTCGACCCGGTGGAAGATCTTCCCGTTGTAGAACCCGGACGTCACGAGGTCGATGACCCGCTGGGTGAGGAGCGGGGCCACGTCCTCGAACAGCCGGATGGTGACGCTCCCGCTGAACGGGGCGCCGGTGGCGTCCACCCCGGACACGTCGAACCGGACGCTCCGGCCGCCGGTCAGCAGGGTGGCGGTGACGTTGGCGTTGTCGGTGGTGACGGTGGTGGTCACCGCCCCGGCCGGCACGCTGGTGACGTTCACCGGCACGAACACCGGCACGTCGTTGGGGATCTGGGGCTGGGAGATCGTCCCGAGGGCGACGGCCGGGACTTCACGGGCTTCGAGGGATTCGAGCCCGAGTCGGCTGCGGCGGGCGGGGGCGGCCGGGCGGGTCGGGAGCAGGCGGCGGAACACCGTCGAACCTCCTGGGGGCTGCGTCGGGTGGCGGAACCGACCCGGGCAGCGGCGGGCGTCCTGGCAAGGGATACATACCCGAGACTGCCACAGTATGTAGACGCCCCGGACCCGGGAAAGGACTCTCGGCCGGTCGAAAATCCCGCCCCCACCGGCCCACCCGCCCGGACCCACCCGACCGGCCGGGGCGAGGGCGGCGGTCGGGCCGGGCGTACCGGGTGAACTGACGGGAACGCGGCCGGCCGGCTTCTGGCCAACTCGCGGGTCGGATTCGGCTCAACCGGGTTCTCGTCTGCGGCTCAAGAACCCGGCGCGTCCGCCGGTAATGCGGACTCGAACCCCAAGCCGGTTCATGACTTGCCACGGCCCATGCCAGCTGGCCCGCAGACTGCGGGGTGCAGGGGAGTTGATCCAGGGCGAGAATTGTTGACAAGACGGCCGGAGCCAGGCACCGAACCAAAGGCCAGATTCGATACCCGGCTCCGGCCCGTCCATCCTGTCAGAAATCGCTCATCGCTACGGCACCAGCTTTAGCGTCCGCGTATTGACCACCTGCTCCAAGAACGCCACGAACTCGGTCACCGGCTTGGCGCCCAAGTCCTCGCCGCTGCGGAGCCGCACGGCCACGGCGCCGGCCTCCATCTCCTTGTCGCCGATCACCAGCAAGTACGGCACCTTCTGCAGCTGGAACTCACGGATCTTGGCGTTCATCCGCTTGTCACCCAGGTCGCACTCAACGCGGAAGTCCTTCGCCCGCAGCGTCGCGGCCACCTTCTCGGCGTACTCGAAGTGGCGGTCGGCGATGGGCACGACGCCCACCTGCACCGGCGCCAGCCACGCCGGGAACGCCCCGGCGTACAGCTCGATCAGGTAGGCCGTCATCCGCTCCATCGTGCTGATGACGCCACGGTGGATCATTACCGGCCGCTTCGGCGTGTCGTCCGAGTCCTTGAACTCCAGCTTGAACTGCTCCGGCAGGTGCTGGTCCACCTGGATGGTGGAGAGCGTCTCCTCGCGGCCCATCACGTCCTTGACCTGCACGTCGATCTTCGGCCCGTAGAACGCCGCCTCGCCGTCGGCCTCGAAGAACGGCAGCCCGGACTCCTGCAGTGCCTCCCGCAGGATGCGGGTGCTGCTCTCCCACATGGCCGGGTTGTCGACGTACTTCTCCGTGTCCGCCGGGTCGTGTTTCGACAGCCGGAACCGGTACTCGGCGATGCCCAGGTCGGCGTAGGCCTTCTTCATCAACTCCAGTACGCCGGCGATCTCGGCCTTGACCTGGTCCGGGCGGACGAACAGGTGGGCGTCGTTGAGCGTCATGCACCGCACCCGGCTCAGCCCGCCCACGACGCCCGACCGCTCGTAGCGGTACATGGTGCCGAGTTCGGCGATGCGGATCGGCAGCTCGCGGTAGCTGCGCGGCTTGGTCTTGTACACCTGGATGTGGTGCGGGCAGCACATCGGCCGCAGGCAGAGTTCGTCCCACTCCTGCCCGCCCTCGCCGAGGTCCATCGGCGGGAACATGCCGTCCTTGTAGTGCTCCCAGTGGCCGGAGATCCGGTAGAGTTCCTTCTTGGCCACGTCCGGCGTGTACACGTGCTGGTAGCCGGCGTGCCGCTCGTAGTCGGTGATGAACGTCTCCAGCAGCCGGCGGACCGTCGCCCCCTTGGGGAGGAGCATCGGGAACCCGGAACCGAACACCGGCTCGTTCGAGAACAGCTCCAGCTCGCGGCCGAGCTTGCGGTGGTCGCGCTTCGCGGCCTCCTCCACCCGCGCCAGATGCGCCTTCAGGTCGGCCTCGCTGGCCCAGGCGGTGGCGTGGAAGCGACGCAGCGCCTTGTTCTTCTCGTCGCCGCGCCAGTACGACCCGGTCACCTGGGTGATCTTGAACGCCTTCGGGTCGAGATCCTTCGTCGTCTCGACGTGCGGCCCGCGGCACAGGTCGGCGAACGTGTCCTGCTGGTAGACCGTCAGCAGCGGGGCGGCGCCGGCGGCGCTGTTGCCGTACTCGTCCTGGCCGTTGGTCAGGCCGTCGATGAGTTCGAGCTTGTACGGGTTGTCCTTGAACAGCTCGCGCCCCTCGGCGGCGGTGATCTCGCGGACCTTGAAGGCGTGCCGGCCCTTGATGATCTGCCGCATCCGGTCGGCGACCCAGTTCAGGTCGGCGTCGGACGGGTTGGCGTCGAGCTCGAAGTCGTAGTAGAAGCCGAACTCGACCGGCGGGCCGATCGTGGGCTTGGCGTTCGGGAACCGCTCGGTGACGGCCTGCGCGAGGACGTGGGCCAGGGAGTGGCGCGTCTTGTAGAGGGCGGGGTCGTAGTCCTTCGGGACGTACTTCTCACCGGCCGCCTTGAGTTCCGCTTCGCTCGCCATCGGGGGAGTCCTGGAGGCGGCGGCGCGTGGCACCCGGTCATACAGCCAGAACCCCCCGCGCCGTCGTGCGGGCATGATACGCCGGCACGGACACCCCGACAGTGGACGCGGGTTCGGAGCGGCCGGTCGGGAGCCCGGGAGAGTGATGCCGAACGACGTTCTCCTGGCGACGGTGGGCCAACCGCCTCACGAGCCGCGACCGGAAGGGAGCGGCTGCTGAGCCGGCGTTCTCCGAAGGAGGCCCGTCGTTCAAACCGGCCACTCCCTTCCGGTCGCGGCTCGTGAGGCGGTTGGACGATCTTGCTGGTTTTCGGGACGTGCGGGCGTCGATCACCCCGTACCGGGCGCACGCCGCCCCGCCAGCTTTGCCGCCAACTCGACCGCCTTTACCAGGCTCGACACATCCGCCGCGCCCGTCCAGGCGATGTCGAAGGCGGTGCCGTGGTCCACGCTGGTGCGGACGATCGGCAGCCCCAGCGTGACGTTCACCGCGTCCTCGAACGCCAGCGCCTTGAGCGGGATGAGCCCCTGGTCGTGGTACATGCAGATGTAGGCGTCCGCGGCCTTGCGATACTTCGGCAGGAAGGCCGTGTCTGGGGGGAGGGGGCCTTCCACATCAAAGCCGCGGGCGCGGGCGGCCTCGACCGCGGGAGCGATGACCCGCTCCTCCTCGCGGTCGCCGAACAGCCCGCGCTCGCCGGCGTGGGGGTTCAGCCCGCACACGAGCAACTTGGGCTTGCGCCCGCGCATTCGCTCCATCGCCGCGGCGGTCAACTCGATGGTGTCGAGGATGCGCTCGCTCGTCAGCAACTGAGGGACTTCGCGGTAGCCGACGTGGACGGTGACGAGACTACACGTGATGCTCTCGGCGGTGAGCATCATGCACGACCGCTCGGCGTGCGTGCGGGTGGCGAGGATCTCGGTGTGCCCGGGGAAGGGGAACCCTGCCGCGTGGAGCGACTCCTTGTTCAGCGGGGCGGTGGCGACGGCGGCGATGTGCCCGGCGAGGGCGTCGTCGATCGCCTGGGTGAAGTAGCGGTAGGCGGCGGCCCCGCACGCGGCCGAGACGCGCCCCGGCTCGAAGCCGTCGGGGTCGATGGCGCACAGGTCGTTGACGTCGGACGCGGCCGGTTCGGGCCAGCGGAGGTGGCGGGCGACCCGGCGGAGGACGCCGAGGTCGCCGTAGACGACGGGGGATGAGTAGGCCCGGACGGACTCGTCGCGGAGGAGGCGGAGGCAGAGTTCGGGGCCGACCCCGGCGGGGTCGCCCATCGTCACGGCGATGCGCGGGAGACTCATCCCGCTAACTTATCGGGCCGACGTGGCTCGGGTGCTGAGCCCCGGAGGGGCGTAGTTTCGTAGCCCAGGGCGGGAGCCCTGGGTGAGCTGGGCGGGGTCGAGAGGTCATGGCTCCTCACGCCGCCCAAGGCGAGCCGAGGATGATGTGCTCCCCACACCACGTTGACGTCGTGGTGGGTGGATCGAGGGATGAGGCGCCACCCGCACCATGCCGACGCCGCCCAGAGCCCCCGCACTGGGCTACGAAACTACGCCCCTCCGGGGCTCGAAGCCAAGACCCGGAACCGGCCACCCGCCGGGTCAGGCGAACCGGTGGAGCGTGATCTTGTTGTGGCCGACGCACACGACGCTGCTCCAGTCGGCCGCCGCGGCGAAGTCGTGGACGTGCATCGCCACCTTGTCCTGCTTCTTCGGCCGCTTCGCGGCCACATCGAGGAACTCGACCTGCCCTTCGCCCGCCCCGCCGGCCGCCAGGAGCCAGGAGCCGTCGGCGGCGAACTGGAGGCGGTTCACCAGCCCGCGGAACTTGTCGCTCTCCCACACCCACGCCGACTTGCCGTCGGCCACCGTGAACACCTCGACCCGGGCCTTCCCCTCCAGGTGGTCGATGTTGCCGATCTTGCCGATCCCGCCCACCGCCAGGAGCGAGCCGTCCGGGCTGAACGCCACAGACCGGGCGCCGCCGATCGAGTGGAGCCGCTGCACCGCGTCCCAGGTGTACATTCCCGGGCTCTCACACACGCCGAGCTGGTTGCCGGTGGCGGTCTCCCAGATCACCACCTTGCCCACCTTGTCCGCGGTGGCGATCTTCCGGCCGTCGGCCGAGAAGGTGAGCCCATAGAGCATGGACGGGAAGTGCGTGGGCGTCCGCTCGGCGTGCCCGCGCATCTCGCGGACCAGCTGGCCGGTCGAGGCGTTCCACAGCTTGCAGACCATGTCGTCGGCCACGCTGGCGACGAGCGTCCCGTCCGGCGACGCGACCACCTTGCGGACCCAGCGGGCGTGGGCGTCCACGGTGCGGGCGACCCGCTTCGCCTCGACGTCCCACCACACCAGCTTGCCGTCGTAGGCACCGGACACCACCGCGCCGGAGGCGAAGGCCACGCCGGTGACGTAGCTCTGGTGCGTGGCGTGGAGTTCCTTGAACTCGACCTTCGCGGCGGCGAGGTCGGCCTCGTAGACCTTGAAGTCGGAGCAGCCGAGGTAGGCCCGCCCCGGCCGGTCGCCGAGGGCGACGGCGAAGGTGATGTTCGGGCGGTTGAAGTCACTCGCCTGGCGGAAGGCGTCCGGGTTCGGGGCGGGCATGGCGGGTGGGTGGGTGGGTGGGTGGGTGTGAGGTGCGGGTCGGGAAGAAGCCCGGGGACGGCCGTCCCCGGGCGGCCGGCGGTGTTACTTGACGAGCGAGGCGATCGGCTCCGCCCCGGGGTCGACGAGGGGGATCGGCCGGCTGCCGACGTAGTAGTTCTTGTGCGGGTTGACGCCGAGCGCCGAATAGACGGTGGCGAACAGGTTGGCCGCGTTCACCTCCTCGTGCGTCACCGTGTTGCCGCGCGGGTCGGTCCGGCCCCACACGGCGCCGCCCTTGGCATTCGCCCCGACCATCGTCATGCTCCAGGCGCTGGCGAAGTGGTCGCGGCCGAGGCTGGAATTGATCCCCGGCGTCCGCCCGAACTCGGAGAGCGTCACCACCATCACGTCGTTGAACAGCCCGCGCTCCTTCAGATCGTCGATGAGCGTGGCCATCACGTGGTCGAGTTCCGGCACCATCTCCTGGTGCGTCTCGAAGTTCTGCCCGTGGCTGTCCCACCAGGCCCGGGCCACGCGCACGAACGGCACCCCGGCCTCCACCAGCCGGCGGGCGATCAGCGCCTGCTGGCCGAACTGCGTCGGGCCGTACTTATCGCGGGTAGCCTGGCTCTCCTTCGAGACGTCGAACAGCTGTTCGCTGGCCATGATGCCGCGGACCCGGCCGTAGGCCTCGGCGTGGCTGCCGAGGGCGTCGGAGGTCCGCCCGCGGGAGAACTCGCGGCCCAGCACCTCGCGCAGGTCGGCCCGCTCGCGGTGGTCGGCCTCGTTGATCGAGTCGAGCCGGCGGATGAACTCCGGCGTGTTGTTCGTGGTCAGCTCCATCGGGGCGTAGCGGGCGCCCAGGAAGCCGCTGTCGCCGGGCGACATGCCCCGGCCCTCGGTCTGGGTGTAGAAGGTCACGTAGTCGGGCACCTGGCTGTCCGGCCGGCCCATCTCGCGGGCGACCACGGCCCCGAGGTCCGGGTAGCGGAGGCCGGCCTCGTCGCGGCGGCCGCGCATCATCAGCCGGGCGGCGCCGCCGTGGTCGCCGTTGCGGGTGTTCAGGCCGCGGATCAGGCACACGTCCTTCATCCGCGTGGCCATCTTCGGCATCAACTCGGAGATCTGGAGCCCGGGCACGTCCGTCTGGATGGCCCGGAACGGCCCGCCCGTGGTGGCGCCCGGCTTCGGGTCGAACGTCTCCAGCTGGCTCGACCCGCCGGCCAGCCACAGCAGGATGACCCGCTTCTGGCCGCGGCGCATCTCCGAGGCGAGGGCCGGCGAGCCGAGGACGCTCAGGCCGGTCATGTCGGCGGCCGCCCCGACCGCGGCGGCGCCGAGGAAGCCGCGTCTGCTGATGCGGTGGGCGTCGGACCCGCAGAAGTACTTCGGCAGCATGGAAGGGCTCCGGGGGCGGGGTGTGCGGGCGCCGGGGACGGGCGTCCCCGGCGGGGGTGGTTCAGTAGACGAAGCGGAATTCGGGGCTGGTCACGAGAGCCCACATCACCTGCCGGTACGCCTCGGCCGGGCGGTCGGCGCGGCGCTCGACGTAGGCCACCAGGGCGCGGCTCTCGGCCTCGCTCGGCGGGCGGCCGTAGGCGGTGCGGACGAGCAGGGCGACGGCGTCCTTCTTGTCCGCCATCCCCTTCGCCCGGGCGATGACGGAACCGGAGCCGTCCGTCAGGAACTCGCGGGCGATGCGGTCGCCGTTGCTGAACAGCAGCGCCTCGCCGACGCCGACCTGGAAGTTGTCGGTCGGTTGGGCGATCAGGGACGCGAACCCGCGCCCGGAGCCCTCCAGCTGTTCGACGGCCTTCTCGATCTCCTCGGCCTTCTTCCCCTCGAACTGGGCCGGGTCGGCGGCGGCGATCTTCAGCGACGTGGCCAGCTGAAGTGGCGTGAACGGCTTCAGCTGGGCGAGCGCGAACAGCCGGCGGTCGGGGGTGGCCTCGGTGGGGTATCTACTGCTCCGCGAGTACGCCCGGCTCATCACGACGCCGCGGACGAGGCGCTTCAGGTCGTAGCCGTGGTCGGCGGTGTCCTTGGCCAGCCAGGCGAGGAGTTCGGGATGGCTGGCCGGGTTCTCGGAGTGCATCTGGTCGAGCGGGTTCACCAGCCCGCTGCCGAAGAAGCGGTGCCACATCCGGTTGGCGATCGAGCGGGCGAAGAAGTCGGCGTTGCCGTCCTTGAGCGACACCTCCACCAGCTTGGCCCGGGCGCTGAACGCCGGCCGGGGCGGAGCCTTCTTCTCCTTCTTGGCCGCCTCAACCGCCTCCTTCTCCTTCTTTTGCTCGTCCTTCGTCATCTCCCGAGCGGTCGGGTCGTCGAGCTTGGCGCCGGTCAGGAACATCATCCCGGCTAACTTCTCGGAACCCCGGTGCGGCTTGTACTTCACCTGCCCGAAGCCGCGCTCGCCGAGCGTGCCGTTGGCGTCGTAGGTGCGGACCAGGAACGCCTTCATCCCGTAGAAGTGGTCCTGGGTCCAGTCCTTCACGAGCGGGTGGTCGTGGCACTGGGCGCAGCTGACGTTCACCCCGAAGAAGCTGACGCTCACGTCGTTGGTGAGCTTGTCCGCGTCGGCCACCCGGGCCTTGAGGAAGTCGGCCGCGCCCTTCATCGTGGCGCTGGTCTCGTCCGGCAGCATCAAGTCGCGGTACATCCGGTCCCAGCTCTTGCCGGCGGCGAGGGCGGTGCGGAGGTACTCGCCGAGCGCGCCGGACCGGCGGCCGCCGCCGTCTGGGTTGAGCATCGCCTCGAACTGCGCGGCCTGGTGCCGGGTGTACCCCGGCGACGCCATCAGCCGGTCCACCAGCTTGGCCCGCTTGTCCGCGTCGGTGGAGCGGGCGTAAGCGTCGGCCTCGGCCGGCGTCGGGATGCGGCCAACGAGGTCGAGGGTGAGCCGGCGGACCAGTGTGGCGTCGTCGGCCTGCGGGGCGGGGGCGACGCCGGCCGCCTTGATTGCGTCGTCGATGTGGGAGTCGATGACGGTCTGGATCGGGGCGGACGCGGGTGGAAGGGCGTCGGCACGGGCCGTACCGGTCAGGGCCGCGAGTGCGGCGAGGGCGAAGGCGGGGCGGAGCGGCATGCGAATGCTCCAGGCGGCGGGCAGAGCGAACGGGACTGCGGAAGAGGGCTCAGGCGGGTAGATTTCCTCCACCAGTATAATCCCGGCGCCGGCCGACGCCAGAGCGTCCCGAAAAATCCCCGCGCCGGTTTCCGGGTGACAACCGCCGGCCCCGGGTGCTACCCTCGAATTGTCCCCCGCCCACCCGGGTGCCGCCATGTCCCGCCGCCACGACCTCCCGCCGAACAACGTGATCGACCAGACCGAACCGCTCACGCCCGGCGCCCGCCTCGGCTGGTGGGGCGGGTATCTGGTGCTGGTCCTCGTGGGCTTCTGCTTCGGCGTGTGGGCCGGGGGCCAGCGGACGAGGCCGGTGGAGACGGCGGCCGCGGCCCCGGTTGACAAGGCCGACCCGAAGCCCGCCGACCCGCCCGCGCCGGACCCGGTCCCCAAGAAAAACCTGATGCCGGAGCCCAAGAAGGGGCCGGAACTGAAGGGGGGCGAGCCGAAGGGGCCGGAGCCGAAGAAGACGCCGGAGCCCAAGAAGGCGCCCGAGGTCGTGACCCCCGAGCCGAAGAAGACGCCGGAACCCAAGAAGACCGTGGAGCCCAAGAGTCCGATGACCAAGGAGGTGCTGTTCGCCAAGGAGGTGCTGCCGATCTTCAAGGCGAAGTGCATGCTCTGCCACGGCGACACGAAGAACCCGAAGGGCGACCTCGACCTGCGGACGGTGGCGTCGATCACCAAGGGCGGCGACAACGGCTTCGGGGTGAAGGCGGGCGACCTCAAGGCGGGGACGGTGTGGGCGTCCATCGACGACGGCTCGATGCCGCCGGCGGGGAAGGAGTCGCTGACCGAGGCGGAGAAGACCATCGTCCGCAACTGGATTCTGTCCGGAGCAAAGTAGGGCTCGACGGGCCGCCGGCTTTCGGCCGGGATCACGGGCGGCACGCCGGTTGCTAGTCGGGGGTCGTCCCCCCCCGACCTCCGGCTTCAGGTGCCTGCTCCGATGACCGATGCCCTCACCGCGGCCCCCCCGCTTCGGGTTCTCTGCGTGGACGACCACCCCGACACGGCCGAGTCCCTCGGTACTCTCCTCCGGCTCAACGGGTACGAAGTGGCCATCGCCCTCGACGGGGCAGGAGCCCTCGCCCAGGCTCCCGGGTTCCGACCGCAGGCGTGTGTCCTCGACATCACCATGCCGGGGATCGACGGGAACGAACTCGCCCGCCGCTTCCGGGCCGAGCCCGGCGGCGCGGAGATGCTCCTCGTCGCCCTGACGGCCCTGGGTGACTACCCGGCCCTGGAGCGGATGGCCGACTCCGGCTTCGACCTCCACTTCGCCAAGCCGGTCGAGCCACAGGAACTGTTCGCGGCCCTCGCCGAGTTCGCCCGGGCCGGCCGCCCCGTCTCGAACGGGAGCCCGGCGTGATCGACCTTCCCCCCGCCCTCGCCCGCCACTTCCGCGACGCCACCGGCCGGACCGACGTCCGGGCGCTGCTGCGGACGCCGAACGACCGGCTCGTCGCCCTGGCCCGGGAACTCACGCCCGACGAACGGGTCGGGCTCTACTACCGGCTCCAGACATTCCGGCCGGGGTTCGTGGAGTCCCTGGCCGCGGGCGCGGCCGGGTACGATGTGGACGCCGAACGCCGTCGGCTGATGCGCGTGCTCGAAGTGGCGGATGAGGCCGAGCTGGCGAGCGTGTAACCCGAATCAAGATGGCCGCAAAGAGGCACAAAGAGCACAGAAAAGACGAGTCTTCATTTTGTGCTCTTTGTGCCTCTTTGCGGCCATCTTCTCCGGAAACCTTACCGCATCCGCAGCCGGGGGGCCGGGGCGAGTTCCGGCAGCCGGACGGCGCCGTAGCCGGTCTCGCAGTCGTGGCCGGCCGGGCCGAGGTCCAGCGCCCGCGCCGTGAGGTACTGGCGCACCTGGTTGGCGGTCCAGTCGGGGTGGCGGGACCAGCACAGCGCCGCCACCGCCGCGGCCTGCGGGGTCGCGCACGAGGTGCCGCTGAACGCCCAGTAGCGGATGTACGAGCCGAACGGGATCGGCGCCACCACGTCCGGCTTCGGGCGGTTCGAGTTCGGGCCGCAGGCCGAGAACGAGGCCCGCTCCCAGAAGTGGTTGATCGCCCCGACCGTCACCACCGCCGGCCCGTCCCCCGGGAACGGGATGCTCCCGGCCAGCCGGCACTCGTCCATGTAGGCGTACAGCGAGTTCATGTGGAACCGCCCGGGCCGGCCGGCCGTCTGCTTCACCTTCAGCGCGTAGCCCTGGCCGTACACCGGCGTGAACCGGGCCGACACACTCGCCGGCTCCGTCCGCTCCTTGTACGTCACGTCCGGGGCCGGCCGGCCGGTGGCCGGGTCGATCACCTCGACCTCGTACTTCGCGGCCGGGTCCGTCCAACACATCTCCAGGTAGACGCGTTCTGACCCCCAGGGGGAGACGTTGTTCACCACGCCCTTGTCGGACCACTTGTGGTAGCCGCCGGGGCCGGGGTCGAAGGTGCCGGCCCAGTGTCGCTGGGCGGTGTTCCCGGCGCAGGAGAAGAACAGCACGTCGCCGGGCTTCGACCCGTCGCCGATGATCTCCGCCAGCTTCTTGTGGACCGGGCCGCCCCCCTCGCCGTCGCTCCAGCTCGGCTTCACTACCGAGCAGGTCACGATGGTCGCCCCCTGGGCCTTGGCCCAGCGGACGGCGTCGAGAAATGACTCGGGCCGGTCGGCGTCCCAGTTGGCAACCAGCATGCGCGCCCCGGGGGCGATGGCGTGGGCGACCTCGCCGCATAGGATGCCGTGCTGACTGTCCTTGTATTCCATGTTGCCGTCGGTCCGGGCCGACCGGGCCACCAGCCCGGCCGGGAGGGACTTGCCGACCTGCTCCTGGTAGCCGCGCCAGCCGCTGTCGAGCACGGCCACGGTCACGCCCTGGCCGCGGAGCCCGGCGGCGTGCCAGGTGAGGACGCCGAGTTTGGACAGGTGGTCGGCACGGTCCTTGGGGAGGCGGTCGTCGCGGTTGGACGCCCAGGGCGGAATTTCGGCCGGGATGTCGCTCGCGGCGGGCGCGAGCCCGGCCGCAACGACAAGGGCCACAACGACGCCGGCGGCGGGGAGCGGGTTGTGCATAAGGTGGTGGCGTAGTGAGAAAGCGTGCCGGGGTGGTTCCCGGCCGAATCAAACGATGGTAACATCTGGTCGGCGGGGTTGGAAAGGGGCTGGCGGCACCTCTCCGAACTTTTCAACCCCACCCGCCGGCGCTGGTTTCGGTTTTTCCGAGGTTGGAGGGTGCATGTCCCGGACCCGGCTCACGGCCGTGACCGCGTTGGTTCTCGTCGGCCTGTCGGCCGCGGTCACGATCGCCCGGCATGCCACCGGTGGCGTGGACCTGGGCGGCCTCCCCGGCGCGTCCCGGTGGGAGGTGACCATCACCGCCCGCGGCGAGTCCGTGCCCGGGACGCCGTTCCGGGTGGACGTGTCCAACCCCCCGTCGTTCCGCCGGCAGCACGTCACCGACGAGTCCTACGAGAGCGAGGAACTCGCCCCCCGCGAGGGTCGGGCCGTCGCCGCAAAGGACAAGCCGGACCGGAAGGTCACCCTCAAGCCGATCGCCTCGCCGATGGCCGGGGCCGGCCCCCAGGCGTACCGGGTGAGCCAGACCTTCCGCTGCACGCTGGGAGCATACCACGCGAACGACGTGATGCGGGCCGGCGACCGGCTGGACGCCCGGCCCAACCCCGAGCGCGACCACACCCTCGAAGCCACCGCCCGGGTGGAGAGCAACCACCCGGACATCATCGACCTGGCGCGGGAGTTGGCCAGCACCCAGAAGACGCTGGAGGACCAGTACCGGGCCTTCCTCGAACACGTCCGCGGGCTCCGCTTCCGCGACGCGGACGGCGCCGGCACCGCCCTCGACTGTCACAAGCACGGCGGCGACGCCGCCGGCCGGGCGCGGCTCCTCGTGGCTCTCTGCCGGGCCCGGAACATCCACGCCCGGGTGGTGTCCGCCGTCAGTTTGAACCCCGACGCCCCGCCGGGGATTCACCGCTGGGCGGAAGCCTGGATCCCCGACTCGGCCAACGAGGTCCAGGGCCGCTGGGTGCCGGCCTGCCCCACGTTCGGCCACTACGGCAGCCGGGGCTGGCCGCAGACCTACCTCGTCGTCCGGCTGGACGACGAGCCGCTCGTCCGCGGGCCGGGGGCCGACCCGAAGCTCACCCTCATGGCCCGCCCGCTCCTCGACCGGCCGGCGGCCGACGAGCCGGCCGCCCGGACGTTCTGGCGGGCGGTGTCGTTCACCTCGCTCCCCCCGGCGGAGCAGCACCTGGTCCGGTTCGTCCTCGTGCTGCCGCTGGGGGCGGTGGTGGTGAGCTTCTTCCGGGTCGTGGTCGGCACCACGACGTTCGGGGTGTTCACGCCGGCGCTCCTCGGACTGATCTTCCGCGACATCCGCGCCCTCCCGTGGGGGCTCGGCATCTTCGCCGGCACCGTCGTGGTCGGCTGGACGTTCCGCAAGATCCTCGATCGGTACAGCCTCCTGATGGTGCCGCGGACGGCGATCCTGCTGACGATGGTGTGCGTCTTTCTCCTGGCCACGGTGATCCTCGCGGCCCGCGCCGGGGTTCACATTACCGGGTATGTCGCCCTGTTCCCGCTGGTCATCCTCACGCACATGGTCGAGCGGTTCTGGACGGTCGAAACCGAGGACGGCACCCGGGCGGCGTTCAAAACGCTGCTGGGGACGGTGTTTGTGGCGGTGGCGGTGGCCCTGGCGGTCGGCCCGGAGCCGGTCGGGCGCTGGCTGTTCCGCTACCCGGAAACCCTGGGGGGGGTGGTCGCCGCCCTTCTGCTGCTCGGCCGCTACACCGGGTATCGGCTCACCGAGCTGTACCGCTTCCAGGACGTGATCGAATTCCAGACGGCCGCGGAAGCGGCGAAGGGGAAGGACACCCCGCACCCCGGCAACGGGACGGTCGAGGCCGTCCCGGTCGGCACGGCCGCGGCTCCGGCCCTCCCCGCGGCCGCCCCGAGGGCGGGGGGTGGGGCGTGATCTCCTGGTGGCGGCGGTGGAAGGGACTGCGCCGGGCCGGCGTGCTGGGCATGAACGCCCGGAACACCGAGCGCATCCTCGACTGGAACCCGCGGCGCTGCTTCCCGCTCGTGGACGGGAAGCGGACGATGCACGAGCTCTGCCAGAAGATCGGGGTGCCCACCCCCGACCTGTACGCGGCGCTGCTGTCCCACGGGTCGCTCCACCACCTGCCCCGGCTGTTAAAGGGGCACGACGACTTCGTCATCAAACCGAACCGCGGGGCGGCGGGGCGGGGGGTGCTGGTGGTCACCGGCCGGAAGGGGGACGCCTACGTCCGCCACAACGGCGAACTCTTCACCCTGGAGAACCTGGAGCAACACATCACCGGCATCCTGTCGGGGCTGTGCTCGCTCGGCGGCAGCGAGGACGAGGCGCTGATCCAGCAGCGGGTCGTGCCGCACCCGGTCCTCGGGCGGATCAGTTACCAGGGGACGGCCGACATCCGCGTGATCGTGTACCGCGAGCTGCCGGTGATGGCGATGCTCCGGCTGCCGACCAAGGCGTCGGGCGGACGGGCGAACCTCCACCAGGGGGCGATCGGGGCTGGGGTGGATCTCGCCACCGGCGTCACGCACCACGCGGTGCTGAAGAACCGCAAGGCGGAAAAGCACCCGGACACCGGCGAGAGCGTGATCGGGTTCCAGGTGCCGTACTGGCCGCAGATCCTGGAGATGTCGCGGAAGGTCAGCCGGGCGATCGGGATGGGGTACATCGGGGTGGACATCGTGTTGGACAGCACCCGCGGGCCGCTCCTGCTGGAAGCGAACGCCCGGCCGGGTCTGGCGATCCAGATCTCCAACGCCCAGGGGCTGCTCCCGCCCCTCGAGCGCATCGACCGGGAGCGGGGCCGTCGCTAACGGGGGTTCACCATGCACGTCCGAGTCCGCCGCCCGTGGGTGGCGCTGTTCGCCGGGGGGCTTGCCCTCGGCCTGACCGCCCCGCCTGTTGCGGCGCAGGAGGCGGCCGCCGACCAGCTGCCGCCCCGGTCCGGGACCGTCATCCTGGCCGGCGAGATGCCCAACACCGACCTGATGACCCTGAGCGTGGCCGCCGCCGCCTTCGCCCCGGATGCCACCTTCCTCGTCGACACCCCGAAGGCCCGGACCTCCCTCCGCCTCCACCTGATGACTACCCGCCCGGCCACCGTCCGCATGGTCGGCCGCTTCCCGTCGATCGACCCGGCCCGCCGCTGGGGCGAGGGGCCGCCGGTCATCGACCCCGAGAAGGCGCACCGCGACCCGGTGGCCTTCGCCTGGTCGCTGGCCCCGACGCGGGTCGAGCGGGCGGTGGTCGTCGCCGCCGAGCCGACCGACGAGCTGTTCCGGGCCGCGACCCTGGCCGGCACGGTCAAGGCTCCGCTATTCGTCCTGCGCGAGGACGGCAACCCGGTGCGGGGGCTCAAGGAACTGCTCGCCGCCAAGGGCGTGCGGCAGGTGCTGGCCGTCGGCGCCGCGGCCGGCCCGGTGGCGAAGATGGGCGGGGTCGAGGTCGTCCGGCTGGCCGACGCCTCGGCCGTGGACGCGGCCCACCGCCGCGAGCTGGCCAAGTCCGGCCCGGCCCGGCTGATGGTCCTCGCCTCCCCCGGCGACCTGGACGGCTGCGGCGTGTTCGCCCCCTGGGTGGCCACCCTCCGCAAGGCTCCGCTGCTGCTGACCAACGAGGAGGGGACCGACGCCGAGAAGGTGGTCGCCGCCGCCCTGGAGCGGCCGGACGCGGCCGGCGTGGAGGGGCTCATCGCGGTGGCCGACCCGGACATGATCCCGCAGGCCAAGCGGCGCAACCCGACCGCCGGGCGCGACGGCGACTTCGTGGACGTCGAGCCGTGGATTCCCCGCTCCAAGTCGGCCCTGGTGACCATCGGGTCCGGCCGGCTGTACAACCCGGACCGGGCCGGGGTGGCGATGATGGTGGCCCGCGCCAAGATGCTCAACGAGGCCAAGGGGCCGCCCAGGGTGATGATCGCCAGCAACCCGGGCGACGGCCTGCCGCTGCTGGAGACGTTCTCCCGGAACACCGCCCGCGAGCTGGAGAACGCGGGGTGCAAGGTGACCGGCTACTTCGGCCGGTTCAACCTGAACGAGACGCAGACCCGGAAGGTGATGGCGGAGAACGACTATTACATCTGGGAGGGGCACAACGGGACCGTCCGCGGGCGGTTCGGGGTGGGCCGCTTCCAGGATCCGATGCGGCCGTCGATCGCCTTCGTCCAGAGCTGCGCGGAGCTGAACGCGCAGGTGGCCGGGCCGCTGTTCGACCGCGGCGTGGCCGGCGTGATCGGCACGCCGAACCGGATGTTCTCCGGGTCGGGCGGGTCGTACGTGCTGGCCTTCTCGGACGCCCTGGCCTACGAGGGGATGAGCGTCGGGGCGGCGATGCGGCACGCCATGAACTACATGCTCATCTACGCCGAGCTGAAGGAGAAGCGGCTGGGCGGGGACGCCCGGCTGGGCGGGGCCAACCGCCGCGCCGCCTGGACGTTCTGCCTGTGGGGCGACCCGACGGTCCACCTCCCGCCCCCGGCCCCGGCCAAGGACGCCCTCCCCCGGCTGAAGACGACGGCCACGAAGTCGGCGATCACGATGAAGATGCCGGAGCAGCGTTACCCGACGACGGAGGTGTCGCCGTACCGGGCCGAGATGTGGCCGGGCGGCCGGCTGGCCGGGCTGTACGCCTTCGACGAGGAGGACGGCAAGCGGCTGTTCCCGCTGGCCTTCGCCGAGGTGGCCATCCCGGACGCCCCGGCCGGGAAGACCCCGCACGTGTCGAGCCGCGTCCCGGCCCGCAACTACGTGTTCAAGTGGGACGCCCGGCGGAAGGTGGCCTACGTGCTGCTCCTGCCGCGCGAGAAGGACGTGGAGGACGTGGAGTTCCGCCTCCACTGGGACGCCCCCGCCCCGCCCGCCGGGGCCGAGTAGCCGACCAAAGTCGTCGTGGATAACAAGTGACCCGGCCGGCGTGGGCTCACCACGCCGGCCGGTCGTCGTTTCGGGGGGTGATATGGCGGATTCGATTCGCGTCAGCCGGGCCGGCCCCGACCCCGCCCTGGTCGAGACCCTGGCCGACATCCTCATCGACAGCGTGGAGGGTGGGGCGTCCGTGGGCTTCATGCTCCCGCTGCCGCGGGCCAGGGCGCTGGCGTTCTGGGAGGCCGCGCTGGCCGGCGCGGCCCGGGGCGAGCGCATCCTGCTCGTGGCCGAGGACGAGGCGACCGGGGCGGTCGTGGGCACGGTGCAGGTGGTGCTGGCGATGCCGGACAACCAGCCGCACCGGGCGGACGTGGCGAAGATGCAGGTGCGGCGGAGCGCCCGCCGCCGCGGCGTGGGCGAGGCACTCGTGCGGGCCGCCGAGGCCGCCGCCCGCGAGGCAGGGAAGACGTTGCTCGTGCTGGACACGGTGACCGGTAGCGACGCCGACCGACTGTACACGCGGCTCGGCTGGCAGCGCTGCGGCGAGATCCCCGGCTACGCCCTCTGGCCCCAGGGCGGGCTGTGCAGCACCACCATCTTCTACCGAGATCTGACGAGCTCAGCCCGAGCCCGTGCGACCGCCTCCGATTCCGACGCCGAGCCGGTGGCTTCGTAACCGCCCTCGGGCGGGAGTCGATCTCACGATTGTCATTTCCTTCCCCACCGAGCTCCCACACCAAGCCGCGCGACTTCGCATTGGCCGGAATGCGGGGTGAGAACCCCTTCAGGCGCGATAACCGTTATCACCTCGGCGGACGCCCAGCCCGGCGGACCGGTATCCCGACCAAGACCGCTCAGGGGTTGAGAACCAACAATCCGGGGGCGGTGTCGGGCACCTCGGCCGAGGTGCCCGACACCGCCCCCGGATTCGATCCGTTACGGGGTCAGTTCTTGGGCTGAGCCGGGTCAGTCCCCTTCTCACGCGGCATCGGGGCCGGCGCCGCCGGGGGTGTCGTGGTCGGCGCCGGGGTCGGCGCGGGGCTCGGCCCCGGCTCGACCTTCGCGTCCGACCCCTTAGCCGCGGGCTCAACCTTCGGATCCGTTCCCTTCGCCGCGGGCTCGACCTTCGCACCGGTCCCCTTCGGCATCGGCTCCGTCTTGGCCGGGGTCGGGTCAGCCTTCACCTCGGCGACGAGCTTGGCCCCCGGCGGGAGTACCTTCGGGGCCACTTCGTCCAGGTTCGGCAGCTTCTCACCGCCGGCCCGGGTGGCCATCCCCAGGAACACCTTGGCGTCGATCGTGGCCGGGAGCCAGCGGACGGTGCCGTCGCCCATGACCGCGTAGGTTCCTTCCTGGCCGTCCGGGCGGGTGTGCTTGAAGGCCGCCATCGGGTCGGTCGGGTCCAGCCCGACGACCGTCGCCCCGCCGCCCGCCGCCCACGGCCGCGACACCCCCGGGGGCGACTGGATCAGGTAGATGGTGTTCTCCAGGCCGTCGGTCACGTCCTCGACCTTCGAGCCCCACTCGTACCCGGTGATCCCCGCCTCCTTGGCCTGGGCCGGGTTCTTCAGGTCGAACCGCGGGGCGTTCCGCCCGACCCCGGCCACGGCCACGAAGTTCGTGCCGCCGAAGGTGTGGTCCGGGGCCAACGGCGAGGTCGCCCGCCAGGCCGTCTGGGGGTAGTAGGTGACGAGTAGCTCGGGCACCCACGACCCGGAGAACGGGGCGTTGCGCTCGTGCGTCCAGCCGAGGGCGGGGTCGATCATCTGCCGCACCCCGCCCCGGCCGAGCGCCGGGAGGAGTTCGACGAAGAAGCTGGCCCGCTGGGCCGGCGGGTAGGGCACCCCGAAGCGGACGTCGTAGTCGCCCTGGCGTGACACCGGCACGGTCCCGGGCGGGAATGCCTTCCGCTCGCCGACGTACTGCTTGACCGCCCGGCCCAGGGCGTGCCACGTCTCGGTCCCGGCGTACACCGCCGCCTTCCCCTTCAGCTGATTCACGAACCCGAGCAGCCGCGGCCCGAGCAGCCGGGCGTAGGTGTCCTCCGGCCAGGTGACATCCACCGCGACCGTGACGGCGTTGTCCGTAAGCCGCAGCGTCACGTGTGAGGCAGGGACGTTCGTGCGGGCGGGCTGATTCGGGTCGCCCGGCAAACCGGGCTGGATGCCCTCGCCCTCCACCCCGGGGCCGGACGGGTAGCCGGGGCGCCCCATCGGGGGGCCGACCGGCCCGGGCAGCGGACTTCCCGGCCCCGGCCCCGGCCCGGCCCCACGCGGGGGGCGGGACGACCCGGGCGGGGGTGACACGCCGGGCATCGGGTAGGTCGTCCCCGGCCCCGGCCCCGGTCCCGGCTGCACGCCGCCCGGTCCGAACGGGATGCCGGGCTGGAACGCGGGGTCGTTCGGGTTGACGTAGGTCGGGTCGGCCTGGTTGCGGAACTCGACGTAGGTCTGGAGCAGGAGCGACAGGACCGGTAGCGCCTCGGAGAGCGTGGGCGTCAACTTCTCCAGGGCGATGATGCGGGCGTCGGAGTCGGACTTGCCGAAGAACCGGAGCGTGGCGGCCACCTGGCGGGGGTTGAACACGGTCAGGTTGGCCCCGACGTACTCGGTCCGTTCGAGCACCGGGTCGAGGGCCGTGGCGATCGGGGCGTACTCCTTCTTCACCCCGGCCCGCGGGTAGGCGGTGTTGTCGAACTGCTCCGCGAGGCAGAACATCGGCGCCCCGGTCGGCTCGGCCTCCATCGTCAGCACGATGACCCGGAGCTTCGGGTCGAGCGACAGGTAGGTCGGGTTCGAGGTGAACGCCTTCTTGGACGGGGCCGCCGGGGCCGGCGGCGGAGCCGGGACCGGCGTGAGCATCGGCGTCGGCATGTCACCCGCCCCCGGCGTCGGGGCCGGCGGGGGTGGCGGGTCGTCCTTCTGGACGGCGGTCTGGAACTCCGGGTAGCCGTCCTTGAACCCGCCGACGTGCTGCTCCAGGGCGGCCGCGTCGCCGACCAGCACCGTCTGCGTGTCGTACACGCACACGGCCAGCGGCGGCGCCTTCCCCTTCGGCGCAGGCGGGGGGACGTCGTAGACGTCGGCCAGCAGGGTCCGGCCGGCGAGGGCGCTCCCCGCCGCGCTCAGCAGCGGGTTCGCGGCGACGGGGATGAACGCCTTCCCGCCCACGGTCCTCGGCGCGGCGGCCCCGGCCACCCGCGCCGCCAGCTTCTTCTCGGCGACCGGCTCCTTGAGGCGGATCAGCCCGAACGGGGTCCGCTCCTTCACCCCGACCGTGCAGTGGAAATACTGGTCGATGTCGCTCAGCTCGAACCCCATCGACGACTTCACGAGGTCGGCGGTGGCGGCGTCGAAGAGCATGCCGCCCACGGGGGTCTGGCGGAGCTTGCCGAGGTCGAACCGGTAGACCGCCACGGCCTGCGTCGGGAGGAGGTTGGTCGGCTCCTTGGTGCTCCGCGGCGCCGCCGGCTCCGGGGGAGGCCCGGCCTTCTTCTTGGAGTCGTCGTTCTCGCCCTTGACCTCTTCCCCGCCGCCGTCGGGGTTCCCCGTGTTGTTGGTGCCGCCCGCCACCCGGCCGCCGCCACCGCCGCCTCCCGGGGGCTTCGTCGAGTCGCCCCCCCCGCCGAACACCATGTAACCGCCGACGCCGAGCAGGGCCACGGCCGCCACGGCGAGCCCGATGCCGACGGCCTTCTTGTTCCCGCCCTTGGTTTTGGCCTTGGCCTTCTTCTCTCCCTTGGCCTTCGGCTCCTTGCCGTCCTTCTTCGCGTCCTTCTTGTCGTCCTTCGCCGCGTCCTTAGGGGGCTCACCGGCCGGGGTCTCGACCTTGAACCGGTACTTACACTTCGGGCACTCGACCTTAGTGCCGACGAGGTCCGGGTTCTTGATGAGAACCTGGGCCTCGCAGCTGGGGCACGGAACCTTGAAGCTCGGCATGGGGGCTCCCCGCGGTGGCCGGCCGGCGGATGTGAGGATGACGGCGATCGCCCGGACAGCAGCGCTTAAGCCCCATCTTATCGCCGGACGAATCGACGTGGAAAGGCAATTTGCGGGCCTGTGACAGAGCGGCGGGGGGAGTCCCCCCGCACGCACGGACCAGCTGTCGTCACGAGTTGCGGAACTCCTGTTCGGCCTGATACCAGAACACCGCCCCGTCGCCTTCCGGCCGACCGGCCGCCTCCCAGAGTTCGTAGGCGCGGGTGCGGATGTGCTCCTCTTCCGCCGCCTCGACCGTCTGCTGCGGGGGGATGAGGATGTTGGCCGGCGGGGCGTCCGGGATCGCGCGGGAGGGGCGGGCCGGCGGGTTGCGTGTTTGAAATGCCATGATCGTCTCCAGAGAGAAGGCACGCGCGGGTTGGCGTGTACCGGACGGAGTGCAATCGGCAGGCCGGAACTCGGGGGTGTTTGGCACGGCGAATGCAATCGATTGTGGCACGCTTCGCGGTCGAGTGACCGCGACTCAACCCGGACGGGATGCCGTCCCCTATCGGAGGCGAGCCATGCTTCGCTGGGCTCTGATGTTCCTGGTGATTGCCCTCGTGTCGGCCCTGTTCGGCTTCACGAACGTGGCCGGCACCTCGATGGTCGCCGCGAAGATCCTGTTCTTCGTGTTCCTGGTCCTGTTCGTCGTCTCGCTCATCGCCGGGAACCGGACCCCCAGAACAACAGTCTAGCCGGGGTCAGACGACTACTCCCGCTCGATCGAAGCCCGGGGCCGTGTCCCCGGGCTTCCTGTCATCTTCCGACCCGCCGACGGGGGCATCCGATGCGACTGACCGGCCGCGACGCCTGGGAGCTGGTGAAGGACTCCGCCCGGGAGTTCCAGAGCGACAAGGCCATGACGCTCGGGGCGGCGCTCGCGTTTTACACGGCCCTGTCCATTGCCCCGCTGCTGCTTCTGGTGATCGTGATCACCGGGGCGGTGTTCGGGGAGCAAGCGGCCCGCGGGGAGATCGCCAACCAACTGAACGACCTGATCGGCAGCGAGGGGGCGGAGGCGGTTCAGGCCATGCTCGCCAAGAGCACGTCCCCGGGGGGCGGACTCGTCTCGACCGTCGTCGGCGTGCTGACGCTCCTGATCGGAGCCACCGGGGTGTTCGGGTCGCTCCAGGACGCCCTCGACACCGTCTGGAACGTCCGGCCGGGGGCCAGGCCGTCCGGGCTGTGGGGTCTCGTCCGCGACCGGCTCCTCTCCTTCTCGATGATCTGCGGGATGGCGTTCCTGCTGCTCGTGTCGCTGGTCCTCGGGGCTTTCGTAAGCGGGCTGTCGGGGGCTCTGGAGCGGTGGCTGCCCTACTCCAGCGTGTGGATCGGTGCCGCCAACATGGCGGTCGGCTTCTTGCTCACCGCGCTGATGTTCGCCATGATCTTCAAGGTGCTGCCGCACGCCCGCCCGGCCTGGTCGGACGTGTGGGTCGGGGCCGTCCTTACCGCGGCCCTGTTCACGGCGGGCAAGTACCTGATCGGCCTCTACCTCGGCACGGCGGCGGTCGGGTCGTCGTTCGGGGCGGCGGGCTCGTTCGTCGTCCTGCTGTTCTGGATCTACTACTCCTCCCTGATCCTGCTGTTCGGGGCGGAGTTCACCCAGGTGTACGCGCTCAAGCGCGGCACCGGCCCCGCGGCGGCCCCACCGGCCCCCGCCTTCACGCCCCTGCCGGCGTGATTCGTTCGTCGCCGCCCGGCCGTTCCCGGTCGTCATCCGTTCAGGAGTCTTGCATGTCCGCCTCGCCCACCGCCAAGCCCGCCGTCACCCGCCCCCCCCGGCCGATGCCCTACCCGAATGCCCCGGGCAAGCCCGGCCGGGGGGCGTACCGGGCCGAGGTCCACCCCGGCATGGGCGCCATCCCGCACGCGGCGGGCGCGGCGTTCCGGGTGTGGGCGCCGCACGCGGACGCGGTCGCCGTCGTCGGCACGTTCAACGACTGGAACCCGGCTTCCCACCCGATGACCCGGGAGAACGACGAGGGGTACTGGTACGCGGACGTGCCCGGGGCGAAGGTCGGGGCCGAGTACCGCTTCCACCTCGCCACGCCGGCCGGGGCGGTTACCCGCATCGACCCCTACGCCCGCGAGGTCACCAACTCGGTCGGCAACGCGGTCGTCCACGACCCGAACTTCGACTGGGGCGACGACCACCACCCGCCGCCGAACTGGAACGAGCTCGTCATCTACGAGCTGCACGTCGGCACGTTCAACGACCCGGAGCCGGACAACGACAAGCCGGGCACGTTCGCCGACGTGGTCCGCCGGTTCAGCCACCTGAAGCGGCTCGGCGTGAACTGCATCCAGGTGATGCCGGTGGCCGAGTTCCCCGGCGACCGGTCGTGGGGGTACAACCCGGCCCACATGTTCGCCGTGGAGAGCGCCTACGGCGGGCCGAAGGCGTTCAAGGAGTTCGTCCGCGAGGCCCACCGGAACGGCTTCGCGGTCGTCCTGGACGTGGTCTACAACCACTTCGGCCCCGGCGACCTCCACCTGTGGCAGTTCGACGGCTGGAGCGAGAACGACGGCGGCGGCATCTACTTCTACCAGGACTGGCGGGCCGAGACGCCCTGGGGCCACACCCGCCCCGACTACGGCCGCGGCGAGGTCCGCCAGTTCATCCGCGACAACGCCCTGATGTGGCTGGAGGAGTTCCGCGTCGACGGCCTGCGCATGGACATGACCCTGTACATCCGCAGCGTCCGGGCCGACGGCGAGCCCAACCTGCCGGACGGGTGGAGCCTCGTGCAGTGGGTCAACCGCGAGGTGGCGGAGAAGTTCCCCGGCCGGATCACCATCGCCGAGGATCTCCAGGACAACGAGTGGCTGACCAAGAAGCCGGACGAGGGCGGGGCCGGCTACGCCGCCCAGTGGGACGCGCGGTTCGTCCACCCGGTCCGCGAGGCGATCATCACCCCGGACGACGCGAACCGGAGTATGAACGCCCTGCGGGACGCCATCCAGTTTAAGTACAACACCGACGCCTTCCAGCGGGTCATCTACACCGAGAGCCACGACGAGGTGGCCAACGGCAAGGCCCGGGTGCCGCAGGAGATCGACGGCAACGACCCGACCGGTTTCTGGGCGCAGAAGCGGTCCACCCTCGGCGCGGCACTGGTGTTCACCGCCCCGGGCATCCCGATGCTGTTCCAGGGGCAGGAGTTCCTGGAGGGCGAGTGGTTCCGCGACACCGTCCCGGTGGACTGGGACAAGCGCGACGAGTTCCGCGGCCTCGTCCGGTTGTACCGCGACCTGATCCGCCTCCGGCTCAACCACGCCGGCCGGAGCCGGGGGCTGACCGGGCAGCACGTCCACGTCACCCACGTCCACGACGACATGAACATGCTCGCCTTCCGCCGCTGGGCCGAGGGCGGGCCGGACGACGACGTGATGGTGGTCGCCAACTTCCACCGCGAGCCGCGGGAGGGGTACACCGTCGGCTTCCCGGCCGCGGGGGCGTGGAAGCTCCTCCTCAACTCCGACTGGACCGGCTACAGCGAACACTTCACGGGCTACGCCAGCACCGACGTGGTCGCCGAGCCGGGCGAGTACGATGGGCTCCCGGCGAAGGGGACGCTCGGCATCGGCCCGTACTCGGTCCTGATCTACTCCCAGCCGAAGGAAGGCTGACCGGCGGGTATCAAACAATCGGAGTTTTGACGGAGTAACCGGACGCCGAGCCCACAGAAGGTCCGGCATCCGGTTACTCCGTCAAAACTCCTCGGGTTTTTCGCCGAGCGGCCTCGGCCGTTCGGCACGCCCGGCTACACGATCTCACGGCAACGACTTACACTGATGCTTCGAGGCCGACGCCCCCCTGCCGCGACCGGTGACATGAACCTCGCCGACCTGACCCTCCTCCGGCCGGACGGCACCCCGGTCCCACTGGGCGCGTTCCTCGACCGGCCGCTCCTGCTCGTCGTCTTTCTCCGCCACCTCGTCTGAATCCCGTGCAACGTCCACCTCGGCGAGGTGGATGGCGCCCGCGACGAGTTCGCGGCCCGGGGATGCTCCGTCCTCGTCGTCGTCCAGGCCAAGCCCGAGGCGCTGACCCACTACCTGGCGCGGCGGCCCTACGGCGTCCCCCTCGTCTGCGACCCGGACCGGGCGGCCTACCGGGCGTTCGAGCTGGCCCGGACGCCCTGGTGGTCGTTCCTCCGGCCCCGCGTGGTCCTCGGCTACCTCCTCGGCATGCTGCGCGGCTACGCCCCGTGGGCGCCCTACGCCGGGGAGGACGTCCTCCAACTCGGCGGCGACTTCGTGCTCGACCGGTCCGGGGCGGTCCGGTTCGCCTACCGCTCGCACGTCCCGACCGACCGCCCCTCGGCGAAGGCTCTGCTCGCCGCCCTCCCATCGCCCGGGCCGATGGGTGGCGAACCCGGTCCCGATGACCCGCGCGTTGCCGGGCCGGCCGGCCGGGCCTAACGATTCACCGTCCCTCCCGCCGCACCCGACCCGTCCACGCCCGTCGAAAGGACGCATCATGCCCGCCATCCGGCGCCTCCCCCCGCTCGCCCTCGCGGCGGCGGCCGCGGTCGGCCTCGCCGGCCCGTCCCCGGCCAACCCGCCCACCAAGCCGAGCCTCGCCGGCCTCACCGAGCCGGCCGACTACCTGCTGCCGAACGAGGGTCTGATGATCCCGTTCAAGGACCGGGTGCCGATGACGTTCGTCACCCGGAACCAGCCGGAGTGGGCCGCCCTGAAGACCTTCTTCACCGACGGGAGGGAGGACGCCGTGGACCCCGCCACCGGGGAGAAGGTGACCCGGCGGGTGGTGAAGGTGAGGGTGCCGCTCGGGCTCAACACCGCCCCGCCGGTGCCGGCCGAGAACCCCATGACCCTCGCCAAGTGGCTGCTCGGGCGGAAGCTCTACTACGACCCGGTCCTGTCGAGCAACGGCGAGGTGTCGTGCTCGACGTGCCACCACCCGAGTAAGGGGTTCAGCGACCAGCGGCGGACCTCGACCGGCATCGGCGGGGCGCTCGGGCCGATCAACTCGCCGACCGTCCTCAACTCCGGGTACAGCAAGTTCCAGTTCTGGAACGGCCGCGCCGACACGCTCGAAGACCAGTCGCAGGGGCCGGTCGGGAACAACAAGGAGATGTTCGGCGGCAAGGCCGACCCGTGGGAGGAGGCGATCCTCCGGCTGCGGACCAGCCCGGAGTACGTGAAGGCGTTCGCGCGGGTGTTCGGCCACGCCCCCACCCGCGACTCGGCCGCCAAGGCCATCGCCACCTACGAGCGCACCGTGCTGTCGGGCGACTCCGTCCACGACCGCGCCGAGGCGGCCATGAAGAAGCGGGTGGTCGAGGAGGAGTCGGGCAAGTTCGAGCTCAAGCCGGAGGACTACGCGGGCGTCCTCCAGGCGGCGTTCGCCGCCAAGGACCGGGCCGCGCTCGACGCCCTCAAACTGAGCGCGGACGCGGACGCCGGCAAGGCGGCCGAGGTGGGGAAGAAGATCCTCAACGGCCGCACGCTGTTCTTCGGCAAGGCCAAGTGCTCCACCTGCCACACCGGCGACACCTTCACCGACAGCGGCTTCCACAACCTCGGGGTCGGCGCGGCGGCCGACGGCGAGGTGCCCTACGACGAGTTCGGCCGCTTCTCGATCCTCCGCACCGGGCACAAGGACGTGACGCTGGTGGGGGCGTTCAAGACCCCCGGCCTCCGCGGCCTGGTCGGCACCGCGCCGTACATGCACAGCGGCGACGAGAAGACTCTTGAGGCGGTGGTGGACCTGTACGACCGCGGCGGGAACGTCAACCCGTACCTGAGCGACAAGTTGCGCGACACCGCCGCCGAGGCGGCCTACGTGCGGGCGCGGGCGGGCGGCCAGCCCGTGGACCCGAACGTGAAGACGTTCGGCCCGTCGCGGAAGCCGATCATCCCCCTGAAGCTCAACCTGACCGCCGACGACAAGGCCGATCTGGTCCTGTTCCTCCGCGCCCTGAACGGCGCGCCGATCGACCCCGTGGTCGCCGACCCGACGCTTGAGGTGCGGTAGCTGTTGGGCATTGGTAGTTGGAAATTGGGCAGTTCGGGCTTCGGAGGTGGTGGCGGGTGGTGAGTGACTCCCAACGCCAAACTGCCAACTCCCAACTGCCAACGTAAAACGAAGCCCGGGGGTGACTGGCCCCCGGGCTTTCCCGTTTCCGGTCCGTGAGGGTACCCGCATGAGTCCCGACCCCGCCCCGACCTGGGAGCCGCTGCCGGAGTACGAGCGCCGCGTCCTGGGGGTGTTGGTCGAGAAGCAGAAGACGGCCAAGACGGCCGACGCCTACCCGCTCACCCTCAACTCGCTCACCACCGGCTGCAACCAGAAGAGCAACCGCGACCCGATCCTCGACCTGACCGAGGACGAGGTCGAGGAGACGCTCTCGGAGTTGCAGAAGAAGGGACTGGTGATGCGCATGACCGGGGGCCGGGTGGACAAGTTCCGCCACCTCCTCTACGACGCCTGGACCAGCAACGGCCCCCAGCTGGCGGTCCTCGCCGAGCTCCTGATGCGCGGCGCCCAGACCAAGGGCGAGCTCCGCGGTCGGGCCAGCCGGATGGCCGCCATCGACACCCTGGACGACCTGGAGGAGGTGCTGAAGCCGCTGGCCGAACGCCGGCTGGTGGTCTACCTCGGCCCGCCGGACCGGCGGGGCGCGCTGCTCACCCACGGGTTTCACGCCCCGGACGAACTCGCGCAGCTCGCGTCGCGGGCTCCTCAAGGTGCGGAGGCCGAAGGGGTGGCGCGGTCTCACGGTCCCACCGGCGTGACCGTGTCCCCGGACCGGACGGCCAATCTGGAACGCCGGCTGGGCGAAGCTGAGGTCGAACTCGGCCGGTTGAGGGGAGCCGTGAATGAGCTCCAGAATCAGGTCGCGGAACTGAAGAAAGCGCTCGGCGTGGGGGGCGGTTAGCGCATAATCGGGTTATGAGGTCAGGAGGCCCGCCCATGCCCCACCCCGCCGCGTGGGAGGCCGAGCCCAACCCGCTCGTCCTGCTCGACACCCTGTTCCCGCCCCACGGCCACGACAGCACCCCGGCCCAAACCCAGGGGTCACGCTTCTACCTGACCGCCTGCGCCCTCCGGGCCTGGGACCGCCTCCCCGGCGTGTGCCGGGCCGTGGTCCGGGTCGGGGAACGCGTGGCGGCCAGGGAGCGGGTGCCACGGGCCGAGCGCCACGCCGCCCGGGCCGCGGGCGAGGAACTCGTTCACGGCCGGGGCGAGGAGGAGGCCGTCCGGGCCGCCGGGCGGATCCTGCGGGACGCGGGACTCGCGGTACCGGACGGCCCCGCGGCGGCGCCCGAAGACTGGCCCGGGCTGGCGTATCTGGTGTACGCCCCGTTCGCGGCCGCCGCGCCCGTGTACGCCTGGGTGCCGCCAGACCTGCACTCGGCGGACTTGGTACGGGACGTGTTTGGGAATCCGTTCCAGTCGGCCGAGATCGCACCCGCGTGGCGGACCGAGGTGGTGGTGGCGATGGCCCGCGGCATGATTGACCGCGGCGATTACTTCCCGATGCCGGTGCTGGCCGACGCCCTGGAGGACGCCGGCTGCGCGAACGAAGCCGTCCTGTCCCACTGCCGCGGCCCCGGGCCGCACGTCCGCGGCTGCTGGGTACTGGAGGCCGTCCTGCGTCAGCCCGACCCGGCGGCCCGAGCGGTGTTCGCCCGTCTCTGAGCTCGTCCTACGTCGGAGTTGTCCGGCCCCGAGCGTGTTCGGTCGCAGATCGGCTTGAAAAGCTTCGATTCTTGCGGAGCCTCAGTCGCGGGGATTCCAGGAGCTTTGAACCCCGGCTGTAGGGCTAAGAGCCTATCCGGTTTACCCTGAACGGACCTTGCCAGATAACGACTTGCGTCGAACGAAACCGGTTAGCCGAATAAGTTCCAAGGTGCAGTCGACCGTCTCGAGCAGGAGCCTAGAAAAATGAGAAGGGCCGCAATCCCCTACAAATGCGGCTCTTGTGTGGAATACCCTCGGCGCGAATTGAACGCGCGACCCCCAGTTTAGGAAACCGGTGCTCTATCCCCTGAGCTACGAGGGCGTACGCTGTTGTTATAGCACCCCGGCTGGGTCGATCAACGCCCGTCCGACCTACCGACACGCCCGGTCGGTGCCCGGTTCACCTCGCCCCGCAATCGTCATGTGTAGCGGTCCGACCCTCCTCCTCGCCGTCGCCCTGACCACAGCACAATCCCCGGCCGTCGGCTCCGACCCGCTCCGTGCGGTCAGCCCGGCCGGCGACCGACCGGTCGGACACCTGCTCAAGTTCACACCCCAGGGGACCGCCGAACTCACCACCGGTAGCGGCCTCGTCGTGGTACATGATGTCGTCAGTCTGCGGCGTGCGGACACGCCACTCCCCCCGCACCCCCCGGGGCCGACCCTGGTCACCAACGCCGGGGACCGCGTTCCGGGTCGGCTACTCGGCGGTGACGTCCGGGGTTTGCGCTTCCAACCCACCCTCGCCGCGGCGGAGTGGGAGGTTCCGTTCACGGCGGTCACCACCGTATGGCTGACCGCGCCCCCGGCAGACTACGTGGCCGGCCTCACCGGGGGGGCGTCCGCGGCCCGCAACCGGGATCAGCTGCGGTTCCGCAACGGGGACGTGGCGGCCGGCACGCTCGACGGGTTCGCCGCGGACGGCCGCTCGGTCCGCTTCACCCCGGACGGAGGCGGGGAGCGGGCGGTGCTGCTCGCGTCGCTCGGGGCGCTGGCCTTCAACCCCAAGCTCGCCTCTGTGCCCCGACCGAAAGGGGTGGTCGCGGCCGTCGTGCTCCGCGACGGCACCCGGCTGAGCGTCACCGAGCCGACCGCCGACGGCACCACGCTGCGCGGGAAGACCCTGTTCGGGCAGGTCGTCTCCCTCCCGGTGGCGGAGGTGGTGGCGGTGGACGTCGCCCGCGGGAAGGCGACCGACCTCTCCGCCCTCCGGCCCAGGGCAGAGCAAGGGGGGTTCCTCCGCGTCGGGTGGCCGTGGGCGGCCGACCGCACCGTCCGCGGGCTGCCGCTCCGCCTTTTAACCGCACGCGGGGTCGAGACGTTCGACCGCGGCCTCGGCACGCACCCGAAAACTGTCCTCACCTACGACCTCGCCGGGAAGTACCGGCGGTTCGAGGCTCTCGTCGGTTGCGACCCTGTGACCGGGGGACGCGGCCGGGCCGCCGTCCGGGTGCTGGTGGACGAGCAGGACCGGACCCCACCCGCACTCCGCGACCTCGCGCCCGGCCCGGCGGTCGCCGTCGAGGTTGAGTTGAGTGGGGCGAGACGACTCGTGCTGTCGGTCGATTTCGCAGGAACGGGCGGCGTGCAGGCGGACGTGAACTGGGCGGACGCCCGGCTCTTCGAGTAGCTCATTTCGGACGGCCCGCGACCTTATTGCGGGATCATAGGCGTTGCCATTGAGTCGCGCGCGCCGACTCTCGCGCGCCGCGTGCTCTGATCAGGTAACCGGCTGCGGAATCCTGGGAGCGCGGCCGATGTACGTCGAGTCCCACGCCCCCGAGGGCCAGTTGGACGGCCGGATCGCCCGGGAGAGGCACGCCGTCCGCGCCACGCGGTTCCGGGCGGTCCGGTTGGTTCTCGACGCCCCGACCGTGACCGAGTTCGCTGGGTACAGCCGTCGGTCGGTCCAGACCGGACGGGCCGGTACAACGCCGCCGGCTTGCCCGCCTGGAGAACGGCCGCGGCGCCAAGCCGCCGCTCGACTCCGACCCGGAGGCCCGGTTCCGCGCCCGCGTGGCGGTCGGGTCCGCCGAAGGGGTCACCGCCCGGCATGGCGAGGACTTCCGCCGGGGGTGGAAAGAGGGGTTCGGCGTCGGTGGCCGCTGTCGGGGTAGTTGGCTCACCCCGTCGGACAACGAAAGTAGGTCGCTACCGCCGCTGCGGACGAGGCGAAGCCGGTGATCACTCTGTCAGCTGGCGGCTGCCGGTTCCGGTCGAGCCTCGCGGCCGGACCAACCGGGGACGGCACTCGCCCAGCGATCGACGATCGCACGCACGTCTGGCGGCGCCTCGCCGTTGGACCCGGACGAGAAGTAGTGAACCTCGATCGACGCAAGATCCTGGTCGATGGCCGCCCGCTGGGCGGGGGTCACCTCCCTGCGCCCACGGATCTCGCGGAGGATGGCCGCGGCGACGAACGGGTCGATCGTCTTCGGCAGGACGCGGACCGGGGGGGCTGCCCTCTGCATCCGCAGGGTTAGGATCAGAAGCCCGATGATCAGAACGCCCACCGTTGCGGCGCCGGCGACGAACCACGGCCACAGAGGGGCTTTGCGGCCGTAGGTCTGCTCCAGCGACACTTCCTGAGCCACCGGGGTGAGGTCGGCGTCGGCGTAGCGCTGGTAGATCACCTCTTTCGCGGGCACCTTCACCTCCGCGAAGCGGAACGTCTTCGGCAGTTCCGCCTGCCCGTCCTTGCCCCGGAGGGTGAGCAGCCACGTCCGCTCCGACACCACCGCGTTCCGCAGCGCGTCCTCGTCGAACTTCTTCACGCCGAGCCCCTGGTCCTCGGTCTTGGTGACCTCGAACCCGGCCGGGGCGAAATCGCCGACCAGTTCCGCCCAGTCGGGCACCAGCCCGACGCCGACGGCCTTCACCTCCAGCAGCAGCGTCCCCTTGTCCGCCTGCCGCTCGTCGAGCGTCTGGGTGACGGTCAGCTGGTCCACCGGCCGGGTGTCGCCGGCCGGGTCGCGGGCGCTGATCGGCACCGCCGCCGACTCGACCGGCATCACGACGAACCCCGACGTGTCGAGGAAGTCGAGGTCGATGCGGAGCGGCGGCACCTTGTCCACCTGCGGGCCGCGCGGCCTGAGGAGGACGTAGGCGTAGGGGGTGTGTCGCCAGCCGAACTCCCGCGGGTCGGCCCGGGAGTTCACCTTCTCCCCCTGGAAGGTGACCGAGACCACGTCGAACTGCTCCTTCAGCGCCGCCCGGGCGGCCTGCTCGAACCGGTCGCGGTAGTCGGCCGTCGGCCGGCCGTAGTTGTACGAGTAGGACATGCTGTTCTGGTTCTGGAGGTAGCGGCCGAACCCGCCCGACTCGCGCTCGATGTCGCGGGTGTGGCGGATGTTCACGAACAGCCCGAACGGCCGGCCGTGTCCGACGTGCGTCGTGCCGTCCACCGCCACCTCCAGCTGGATCTCGGTGACGAGATCCTTGTAGTAGTCGAACAGCTTCTTCGCCTCGGCCGCCCGCGGGTGGTCGCCGACCACCTGGAACCCGGCCTTCAGGTAGTTGAACTTGACGTGCGGCTTGGCCCCGCTCATGCGGATGAACAGGTTGTTGGCGAACCGGGCCAGGTGGGTCTCGGCCAGGTCGCCCGGCAGGGCGGCGAGGGCGGCGCGGATGTGGGCCTGCTGGGTCCAGTCCGGCTGCTTCTCCTCGCTGATCATGCCGAGGTCCACCGCCCCGAGCGCGGCGGCGAACCACTGCTCGTGGACCGACACCGTGTGTTCGGGCTCGGGGATGGTGCGCACGGCCTTGGCGTACTCGGCGGCGGCCTTCCGGAACACCGCGAACGCCTCGGACCGGCGGGCGGAGAAGTCGGACGACTTGTTGAGCTCCTGCCGGAAGTTGATCTCGTCGTGGAGGAGGGCGGCGCGGGCGGTCAGCAGCGCCCAGTGGTCCGGGAACTTCCCGAGCCCGTCGGTCACCACGGCCTGGGCCACCTCGTAACCGCGGACCACCTCGGCCTCAATGTCCTTCTTCTTCCGCTTGGTCTTGTTCCGCTCCTGGTTGGCCGGCTCCTTCCACAGGCCGGCCAGGTTCGTGCGCATCTGGTCGGCCAGCGCTGCCAGCGTTTTCGGCTGGACGCCGCCGAGCGGGCCTAACACGGCCTCGATCGCCTCCGTCTTGTACACCTCGGCCGAGCTGTGGCAGGCGGTGAACGCCTTCACGACCACGTCGTCGTCGAGGGTGCCGGCGCCGCCGGGGAGCGTCCGGACGCGGGCCGTCCACCCGGCCAGTTCGCGCAGGTTCCGCTCCTGCTTCGAGCGGGTGAGCGGGATTCCCTCGGCCCGCTGCTCGAAGGCGAAGAAGAACCACGAGTAGCGGTTCTCGTTGCGGGCGGCGTTGGGGTCGTGGTTCCGGGTCCACACCCGGAAGAACTCCTTGACGAGTTCCTTGGCCTCCTCCGGCTGGGCGGTCGCCAGCTGTTCGATCAGCGGGAACGCCTTGTCCTCTTCGTTTGCCTTGAGGTGGAGTCGCGCGACCGTGCCGGCCAGCCGGGGGCGGAGGGAGTCGTCCACCGAGGCGACCCAGGCCGAGCTCGGGGCGGCCTTGAGTACGTCCGCCACCGGCACCGGCCGCGGCATGTTCGGCTGCATCATCATCATCATCCGGGACATCTGATCGTCGTCGTCGGCGGAGAAGAAGATGTTGCCGTACATGTCGCGGCGCAGCCGGGAGTTCCCGGCGGAGCGGTCGAACCGCTGCGAGAACTCGGCCTCCTTCAACCAGCCGGTCGCCAGGAGCGTGAGCGCCGGGCGCCACTCCTTCGCCCGGCCGGGGTCGGCCTTCAGTAGCGCCTCGACGGCGGTCTGGGACAGCTTGAGGGCGTTGAGCCGGTCGTCGGTGGCGAACGGGCGGGTGGACAGGCCGCGGGAGATCAGCGACCCGACGGAGGCCAGGATCTCCTGCCCGCGGGCCGGGTTCTTGGTGAAGTTGGCGGCGAGCCACTCCTGCCCGAGTTCGTCCCTCATGCGGGGGGCGAGTTCGACGGCCCGCAGCAGCCCCTCCTCCTTCTCCTCGGCCGGCCCCTCGGCGGACGAGAGAATCCCCTGGAGCGCGGCCCAGGCGCGCTCCAGGTTCCCGCCCTTCGACTCCTTGGCGTGCAGCGCGAGGAAGTGCCGGGCGAGCAGGTTCAGGGCTTCGAGATCCTTGTCCTGCTGGGCCTTGTCGGGGGTGGGGAGGAAGGGGCCGGCGTACTCGGCCAGCCCGGCGGCGGTCAGCACCTTGGCGGTCTGCCGGGGGGTGAACGTCGACTGCCCGGCCGGCTTCGCGGCCTCGGCCTTCAGCCGGGCGACGGCGACCTCGGCGAGCGTCCCGCCGGTGATGGCCTCGCGGAGGACGCCCCCGAGCGCGGCCACCCGCTCCTTCTCGACCTCGGGCGTCGTCTTCTTCAGGGGCGGCGCGGCGGCGGCCAGCCCGAGGACGTCGTCGGCCGTGAAGGCGTTCTTCTCGGCGAACTGGGCGCCGGGACCGCCCGGCGGTCCGCCCTCCGTCATCACCATCTCCCCCCCGGGGCCGCTGGGTCCGCCCGGCCCGCCGGGGCCGGGACCCTGGCGGAGGCCGCGGAGGAGTTGCTTGTACGCCGCCGCCCCCTCGTCCTCGGGGAGGGATGCCAGGTACGTCTTCACGTCCGCCCACTTGCCGAGGGTGACGCTCAGCTGAAAGGCCGCGATCTCCTTGGTCAGCTCCTCCGCCTTCTTGGCCAGTTCCTCGGCCTTCGGGTCGGGGGTCTTCGCGCCCTTCTCGGGCGGCTCGGGCGTGGCCGCCTTCTTCGCCTCCGGTTTCGGCGCCCATGCCTTGAGGATCGAGGACGGCCGGCGGTCGAAGGTGAGCGACTTGAGCCGGGTCATCCGCGGCGTTTCCTTGGGCCCGTCCTTTTCGCCCTTGTCACCCTTGCCCGGCTCGCCGGCCGGACCGTCGGGGGTGACGGCGAGGGGCACGCCGGCCGGGCGCGGGGCCGGAGCGACGGGCGGCTGCGCGTAGGCTCCGACCCCCGCGGTCAGGACGAGGAGGGTGAACGCGAGCGACTTCCTCACGGGTGCGGCCTCGGGTGACGGTCGGGGAGGTCGGCGGAGAGGGGCGGAGGCAGAACCGCCCGGCGCCAGGGGAGAGGCGGCGCCGGACGGTGAGGCGACGGCGTCAGTGGCCGCTGTCGTCGAGCGGCGGGGCGCCGCCGGCGCTGCGGACGTCGTTCTGCTTGGGCTGCTGCTTGGCCTGGCTCGGCTTGCGGCCCTTGCACGAGCAGCAGCCCTTGCACTGCTTGGGGAGGTTCAGCCCCTGGAGTTCCGACAGCTCCATCCGGGCGAGCCGGACGGCCGACTCCAGATCCTCGCGGTGCTTGGTGGCGGCGGCCGCGTCGCCGCGCTGGTCGGCGCCCTCGGCGAGTAGACGGTAGGTCTGCCGGGCGGCCTCGACCTCCGGCTCCCACTCGTCGCGGCCCAGACCCTCCAGCCGCATCAGCCAGGTGGTGTAGTACTGCGCGTTGGCCAGGGCCGAGCGGGCGTCGGCCAGAACCTTGGCGTCGGCGGCCGGGTCGGCGCTGAGTTCGTCCACCAGGGTGCGCAGGTCGCCGTGCGCGTCGGGCAGTTGGCGGGCGAGCATCTGGGCCTTGGCCCGCTCCAGCCGGATGCGCCGGGCCTCGGCGGAGCGGCCCTCCGGCAGCTCCTTGAGCGCCGCGGCGTACTGTTCGACCGCCGACATGTAGTCCTCGTCGGCCACCGCCTCCTCGGCGGCGCGGACGTGCGTGGCGACCAGGTCGAGCTTCCGCCCGTCCACCCCCGGCCCGAACCAGTGGGCGACCGCGGCGGCCGAACCGACCAGCAGCCACCCGGTCAACAGCAGTACGCGAAGGGCCATGAGCCGACCTCCCCGGATGAGACGTTGCAGACGTCCGGCCATTCCGAGACTACCAAACGCCGACGCGGGAGTGAACATCTTTTCTCCCGCCCCACATTCCGCCCTCACGACTCGGGCCGCGGCCGATGCCCCGGCTCCCAGCCGGTGCCGATCAGCCCCAGCAGCAGCGGCAGAAGCCCGAACACCCCCGCCCCGACCCCGAGGGCGAGGAGGGCGTACTCGCGGGCGGTCCAGCGGTCGCCGCCCTTCGGCTTGGCCCGCTCGTCGATCCGCGACACCAGCTCGGTCGTGAGCTGCTTCTCGTTGCCGTCGTGGTACGCCCCGTTCAGCCGGGCCGCCACCTGCCGCAGCGTGGACACGTCCTGCCGGGTGGTGTGCCCGCCGAGCGACTTGCCGACGGTCGGGTTGCCGACCCCGACCATCACCACGTTACTGCCGATCGACGCCGGCATCTTCGGCATCCCGGTGGTCGGGACGGTGTCACCGTCGGTCACCATCATCAGCACCGCCGACCCGGGCGGCCACGGCTTGGCGAGCCGGGCCGCCTGCTCCAGGCCGGCGAAGATGTTCGTCTCGCCCGGCTTGAAGGCGTGCCGCATCGGCAGCTCGGTGAGGATGTTCCGCACCACCTCGCGGTCGGTGGTGTCCTGCACCACCGGCTTGGCCTCCGACGCCACCGCCACGACCGTCGTCTTGTACCGCTCGGCCTGGACCCGCTCGAAGAACGACTGGATCAGGTCGGCCGCCCGCTCCGAGCGCTTCTGCTTGCCGCCCGGCCCGGCGTCCTCCACGTCCATGCTCCGCGACACGTCGAGGACCAGCACCAGGTGGCGGTACTCGTTGTCCTTGATCTCGCCGGCCCGGTGCGCCTTCGGGGGGAGGACGAGCAGGACGGTCAAACCCCACACGGCCGCGCCGAGCGACAGAACCCGGAACACCGCGGCGGCGGCCGCCACCCCGACCCGCGCCCGGCCGGGGCCGAACGCCAGGGGGGCGATGCGGATGACGCGGGTGAAGTGGATCAGTTCGGCGGCCGCGGCCACCACGACCACCACCCCGGCGGCGACGAACGCCAGCACGACCGCGTTCAGCCCCTCGGCCGACGTCGGCTCCAGCCGGGGTAGCGGGGGGAGGTTCACCACGGCGTGTACCTCAGCCCGAGGAGGGCCAGCGCGGACACCGCCGCCAGCGCCGCGCCGGCCAGCGCGAACGGCTCGTAGTAGTCCACCGTCTCGACCATCGTCGGGGTCAGCTTGGCCTGCTTGAGGGTGTCGATCCGCTTGAACGTCGCCGGGAGGGCGTCCGGGTCGTCGGCGCGGAACGCCTCGCCGCCGGTCAGCCGGCAGATGTTGACGATCTCGGCCTGCGGCTCGAACCCGCCGACGATGATGCAGAACACGCTCACCTGCTCGGCGGCCAGCTCGCGGGCCAGATCCTGGTCGGCCCCCGACAGGTCGTAGCTGAACCCGTCGGTGATGAGGACGATCATCTTCTCGCCCTCGTCCCGGCGACGCAGCTCGGTCTTGCAGCCGCGGAGCGCCTTGCCGATGGCGGTGCCGCCGAACGGGGCCGGGGCGACCTCCGGCCGCATGAACGGCGGCGAGCAGCGGATGGCCGAGGGGTCGGTGGTCAGCGGAACCCAGTGGACGAAGGCGTCGCCGAAGAACGTCAGCCCGAAGGCGTCGCCCTTGCGGAAGTCGAGGAAGGCGTCGATGGCCTTCATCGACGCATCGTACCGGGTTCCCTCGCCGAACGAGGCGGTCATGCTCCCGGACACGTCCACCGCGAACTGGATGTTGGTCAGCGACCGCTTCTGCTGCGGCGCCCCGTTCCGCTGCGGCCCGGCGAGGACGCACACCGCGACGGCCAGGAGCAGCGGCGGCGCGGACTCGGCGAGGCCGATGAACGACCAAACCCACCACCCGCCGCCCGCCCGGGCCCGGTCGAGCGGGAGGACGACCCGCCGCGACGGGAGCACCCAGCGCCCGGCCCACACCCAGGCCAGCGCCAGCGCCGGCAGCAGGAGGGCGACCAGCACCTCCGGCTGGGCGAACCGCGGCCAGAGGAGCGGGACTTCCTTGAAGGTCACGGCTTCCCCCCGGCGAGGTCGATGGCTTCGGGCGGGAGGTCGCGGTAGGGGGCCAGGAGGGCGGGCACGTCCACCGGCTCCGGCGGGCCGGGGTGGTGCAGCCACTGTTCGAGTTTGGCGAGGAGCGGGCCCGCCTCCGGGTGGCCGCGCAGCCGGTCGAGGGCCGCCGCCGGCTCGGCGTCTTCGAGCTTCAGTCGTTTCCGCCAGTAGGCGAGCAACCCACGCTCCAGCCCGGCCAGTTCGGCCCGCGAGAGCGTGCCGGCGACCGCCCCTTCGAGCAGCGGTCGGAGTCGTTCGGCCAGCGACACCGGCTTGCCGTCCGCCCCGGCGACCCTGCGCCGCCGCGGGAAGAAGAAGGAGGCGATGAGGGCGACCGTCCCGACCGCCCACACGGCGATCACCACGATCACGAGGGTGCGGTAGCCGCCGACGCGCGGCCCCGGCTCGATCTCCAGCTTGTGCGGTTGGACCTGGCCCTTGGGCAGGATCGCGCTCACCTTGACGGGCACCGGCGGGAGGTCGCCCGCCGGCGAGCCGTCCTTGCGGCGGAGGTACGGCCGCAGGTCGTAGGAGCCCGGGTCGAGCCCCTGGTACTCGAGGTCGTAGCGGAAGGCGTTACCATGCGGGTACGAGCGGACCACCCGCAGGACGATGGGGCTCTTGCGGTCGTCGAGCGGCTTCGCCTCCAGCTCACTCCCGGGCAATACGACGGCTTCGAGCGTGCCCGTCATGCCGACGGTCGTCTCGGGCTGCGCCCGGAGGGTGGCGACGAAGGCGGACGCGCCGACGAACAGGGCGAGTGCCCCGGTGAGAAGCCCGAACGTCGAAGGCCGACACCTCATCAGTCCGTCCCTCGTATCGAACCGGGCGGCCTCCGGAGGCCGCCCTACACCTACCGCCGCCCCCGCCCCAGCACATTCCGGCCCTTCAGGAAGTTCCGCAGGTCGGCCACGAACGGCCGGTCCGTGCGGACGAGCAGGTGATCGACCCCCGCCCGCTTCAGCTGGCGCGCCGTCCGCTCCGGGTCGGCCCAGGCCCGGCCGCCGCGGGTGACGAACACCCGGCCGGTTTCGGCCTCGCCGGCCCGCAGGAAGCCGGCCCCGCGGACGCCCGTCTCGGCCGGGTCTTGCAGCCGGATCACCGCCACGTCGTGCCGCTGGGCGAGGAGTTTCAGCGCCGGGACGGCGGCCTCGTCGTGCAGGTCCGTGAGGGCGATCACCAGGCAGCGGTTCGGCAGCGTCGGCGCGAGTTCGGTGACGCGCCGGCCCAGCGTCGTCGGCTCGTCGAAGCGGAAGCGGCGGAAGGCGTGGAGCCACTGGAGCACCTGCGCCCGCGACAGGCTCGGCTCCATCCGCAGGTCGCGGCCACCCACCCCCACCACCCCGACCGGGCTGACCCGGTCCAGGCAGGCGAACGCCAGCCCCCCGGCGACGTGGACCGCCACCGCGTACTTGCTCTTCTTCACCGACGACACCGTCATCGACGCCGACGTGTCGAGGAGCAGGTAGCACGGCAGCTGCTTGGGAGCCTCGTACTCTTTGACGAACGGCTTGCCGGTGCGGGCGGTCACCCGCCAGTCGATGGCCCGCACCGGGTCGCCCGGCTGGTACGGCCGCGACTGGGCGTACTCGATCCCGGAGCCGAGGAACGGCGACCGGTCGCTGCCGTAGGCGAGGGCGTCCGCCAGTTTCTTCACCGCGATGAGGAACTGGCGGGCGTCCAGGTGGTCGGCGGTGTCGAGGCGTCCTTCCACGGGTCACCCCCGGGTTGCGGCGAGCGGCTTGCCGTTGCCGCGGGTCAGGTCGTGGAGGATGTCCCGCAGCACGTCGTCGCCGCACTTCCCGTCGGCCAGCGCCTCGTAGGTCAGCCGGATGCGGTGGAGGATCACGTCCGGGGCCAGGGCGTACAGGTCGTCGGGCACCACGTAGCCGCGGCCGCGCACGAGCGCCCGGGCCTTGGCCGCCTTGATGAGCGCGATCCCGGCCCGCGGGCTGGCCCCGAGTTCCAGGTCGGGGTGCGACCGGGTGCGGGTGACGGCGTCCACGACGTGTTCGAGGAACGTGTCGCTGACGTGGACGCCGGCCGCCGCCTCCATCGCCACCACGAGGTCGTCCACCGTGCCGACCGGCTCCTCCGCCAGCACGTCGAACTCGGTCCGCGCCGTCGCCCCGCCGCCCTCCCGCTTCACCCCGAGGGCCATGTTCCGGCGGAGGACTTCGCGCTCCTCGTCGGGAGTGGGGTAGCTCAGCCGGTGGCGGAGCATGAAGCGGTCCAGCTGGGCCTCGGGTAGCTCGAACGTGCCGGCCTGCTCGACCGGGTTCTGGGTGGCGATCACCAGGAACGGCGACGGCAGCTTGAACGCCTCCTTGCCGATCGTCACCTTCCGCTCCTGCATCGCCTCCAGGAGGGCCGACTGCACCTTCGGGGCGGCCCGGTTGATCTCGTCGGCCAGGAGCAGGTTGGTGAACACCGGCCCCTTGCTGACGCGGAACTCGTTGACCCGCTGGTCGAGGATCTCGGACCCGAGGATGTCGGAGGGCAGGAGGTCGATGGTGAACTGGATGCGGGCGAACTGGAGGTGGATCGACTTCGCCAGGCACGAGACGAGGAGCGTCTTGGCGAGGCCGGGCACGCCTTCCAGGAGCAGGTGCCCGCCGGTCAGGAGGGCGATCAGGATGCGTTCGACGACGACGTCCTGGCCGACGACGACGGTGCCGATGCGGGTGCGGACGCCGTCCAGGAAGCGGACGACCGACGTCGGGGCGGTCGTGTTGTGAGCCGAGCCGTTCGCGCTGGTCGCGGACATGAACCTCTCCACCCGTGGGACTGGGCCGCGATTCCGGAAAGACGCCGCCCGCGGGCGGCCGTCTCACCAACCGCAGCCACCGCCAGGGGCCGGTCGGCGCGGTGCGGGACCGACCGGGCAGGAGAGGAAGGCTGGCGAGTGCGAATATACGCGTCCGGCTGGTGGGACGCAAAGGAGTTTTGCCTTTCCGACCTCTTCGGAGGAGGTAAGCGTCGCGGAAGTTGGTAGGGAGCAATGCTCCGCTGCAATCGTGGTTGAGGTGTTCGGCCACGGTCCGAGCAGTACTCCGCTCGGACCGTGGCTCCGGCGTCGATCATCCGGCTGACCCGCCCGGCCACCGCCCGGACCCGTTGCTCGTGCTTCTTCCGCCCATGCCGGTTCACCTGGGTCAGAGCCTGGAACACCCGGTATGAGCCACAAGAATCGACATGAGTCGAGTTCAGCCGTCCCGGCCGGGGCCGGCCACTTCACCCCCGCTCTCCCCGTGCCTCTGGCTTTCGGTCCCGGTGGTTGTGCCCGCCTTTCGATCCGGCACACCGCCTCGCCGTGGGACGACACCACGCGGCGTCGGAACCGCGCGGGCAAACGGCAGAGGCTGTTGGACGAAGCACCCCGGGGTGACGGAGCGGGAAACCGGGCCGCCGAACGCCTGTTCGACTCGGCCGGGTGGCACACGAAATCACGGAAGGGGGAGAGTTCGTCGGCGGTGGGCACAAATCGAAAGGCCCGGGGCATCCGCCCCGGGCCTTTCGATTTGGCTTCTGCTCTCTGAGCAGAGGTCGTTAACGCTTCGAGAACTGGGTGCCGCGGCGGGCGCCGCGGAGGCCGTACTTCTTCCGCTCCTTCATGCGAGCGTCCCGGGTGAGGAAGCCGGAGTCGCGGAGCCGCTTGACCATCCCGCCGGCCTCGTCCGCGGCGGCCGGGGTGCCGTCGGCGCTGGGGGTGGGGGCGGCCGGCGTGGTCGCCAGAGCCCGGGCCTTCTCCCGCTCCTTCTTCTCGTCCCGGTAGGCCTTCACCACGGTCGTCTTGTGGAAGACGTACCGCTTTTGCTCGTCGGCCGGGCTGAACATCGTCTTGATCGCCCGGGCCAGCCCCTGGCACACGGCCCCGGCCTGCCCGGTGATGCCGCCGCCGTTCGTGAGGACGATCACGTCCACGCGGGAGAGCTGGTCCGTTATTTTGAGCGGCCCGAGCACGGCGGCCCGGTCCTTGTCCTCGGTGAAGTAGTCGTCCAGCGGGCGGCCGTTGATGGTGACCGCGCCCTTGCCCTCGGTCACCCGCACCCGGGCCACCGCGGTCTTCCGCCGGCCGGTCCCGATGTAGTACGTCTTCGCTTCCTTAACCGGCTTCTTCTCGGCCATGGTCGGGGGGTCCGTGGGTCGGGGTGCGGGGCGGCGGCTCTCAGCCGTTGAGCTTGAGTTCCTGCGGCTGCTGGGCCTGGTGCGGGTGGTCGGTGCCGGCGTAGACGCGGAGCTTGGTCAGCTGCTTGTAGCCGAGCGGGCCGCGGGGCATCATCCGCTTCACCGCCCGCCGGATGATCTCCTCCGGCTTCCGGGCCAGCATCTCCTTCGCGGAGGTGATCTTCTGCCCGCCGGCGTAGTGGCTGTAGTCCTGGTAGCTCTTCTGGTCCCACTTCTTGCCGGTGAACTGGACCTTCTCGGCGTTCACCACCACGACGAAGTCGCCGGTGTCGCAGTGCGGGGTGTACTCGGGCTTGTGCTTGCCGCGGATCACGTTGGCGATGGTGACCGCCAGCCGGCCGACGACGAGGTCCGTCGCGTCGATGACGAACCACTTCTGCGTTACCGTCGCCGCCTTGGCCATCGTCGTGGACATCGCTCACCCGTTGCCGTAAATCGCGCCCGGAAACGAACGAACCGCCGGCGGGCGGCCGTTCCGGAAGACGGTCATCCTAGACCGGCCGGGGACGGTGTCAAGCCCGCGGCCCGGAAAGGTTTTGCCGGGCCTGTCGAAATCCGTTATAGAGAAAGCCCCCGACGCGGAGACACCCCATGAGCAGCGGCCCCTACGGCGACGTCCGGCACCCCTTTGGCCTCCCGATGGGGACGGTCCGCGGGTTCATGTCGGTCCTGATCTGCTCGTTCTTCTGGATCTTCCTCCTGCTCCCGGAGGGGGCCGGCCAGCCGCAGACCGCCCCGCTCGGCCACTTCTTCCTCCTCACCCTGGTGTTCCTGGCCTTCGCCTCGCACCCGGTCCCGCACGACCGCGGCCGCAGCGAGCTCCTCCCCTGGCTGATGCGCGTGCTGTTCGTCGGCGGGAGCGTCGCCGCGGTGGCCTACACGGCCGCGACCCACCCGGACCGGCTGTCCGAGCGGCTCACCCCCGCCGCGGCGGAGGTCTCCCAGTGGCCGGTGCTGCTCGGCACGCTCTCGGCGGGGTTCGCCGTGGGGCTGTTCAGCCGGTTCCTCCTCGGCCGCCACAACGAGCTCTTCCAGACCTTCCGCGGCTGGGTGGGCGTGATCGCCATGCTCCTGCTCGTCGCCGAGACGGTCTTCCAGTTTGCCATCCGCCCCAGCCTCGCGGAGCCGCCGACGGTCGCCGCGATGAAGGTGTGGGAGGGCGTCATCATCTCCTTCGTGGCCGCCTACTTCGGGACGCGGGCCTGAGACGCCGGGAGTCCGGCGGCGACCGCCCCCGGGCGCGGCCCGGGGCGGACCGTGCGGGTCAGGAGCCACGCCGTCGGCGCGATGACCAGCGTGGTGCCGAGGAGGGCCACGGCGTCCACCTCGCGGCCCCAGAGGCAGGCGTCGAAGCCGAGGGCCATCACGATCTGGCTCAGCCCGACCACCGACACCTGGGCCGGCGCCCCACTGCCGAACGCCAGCGTCAGGCACAGCTGGCCGATCGTCGCGGTCACCGCCATGCCGGTCAGTTTCAACAGCACGTCCGGCTCGGCCGCCCCCGCGAGGTCGTGTTTGACCGGCCCGATACAGTAGGCCGTCAGGCACACCACCGTCGCCACCGCGGAGAAGTGGACGACGATCGCCCGCGGGTCGATCCCCTTCAGGCTGTGCAGCCCCAGCATCGCCACCGCGGTGAGCAGGGCCGCCACCAGGGCCGAGAACACCCCCCACAAAAGGTCGGGGTTGCCACTCTCCAGGTGCGGCTGCTCGACGAGGACGACGCCGACCACGCCGACCAGGATGGCCGTGACCACTTTGGCCCCGGGCGGTTTGCCGTAGAGCGGCCACGACAGCACGGCGACCCAGATCGGGAAGGTGTTGGTGAGCGTGAGGACGTCGGTGACGGGGAGGGTGGCGAAGGCGTAGAAGGTGCAGACCATGCTGCAACTCCCGGCCACGCTCCGGACCCAGAGCCGCCACGGCCAGAACACCAGCTTGGCCCCCGCCGCGGCGGCGATGATGGCGGCGAACACGGCCACCAGCCCCGCCCGGGCGCAGGCGACGAGCTGCCAGTCGCACTGCCGGGTGAGGACGTAGGCGAACTGGGCCATCAGGGTGAACGCGAAGCTGCCGCTCAGCATCCACAGGTACGGGCGGGTGTCGGGGCGGGTCATGCTGGAACGATAGGGCCGGTGGGGCGAGCGGCGAGCGACCGAACCCCCCGGCCCCTGGGAGGGAAGGGGCCGGGGGTTCGATTCCCCGGCCGTTCACCAACGAGGAATTTCACTGTGTACCCGTCGGGCGAGTGGGAAGGGTTTTGGGTGCAGGAACACTTCGGCCGGCAGCGGATGGAGGCGTTCACCCTCCGCTTCGCGGGCGGCGAGGTGCGCGGCGGCGGCCGGGACGTGATCGCCCCGTTCACCTTCCACGGCACTTACGACGAGCAGACCGGCACCGTGGTCATGGTCAAGCAGTACCAGGGCCGGCACCAGGTCCGCTACCGCGGCCGGCCGGACGGCGAGGGGAGCATCCAGGGGACGTGGGACATCGGCGAGCACTGGACCGGCCCGTTCCTGATCCGCCCGGTGGTGGCCCGGCCGGCCGTGGACGAGCCGATCCTCGTCATCAGCTGAGGGCTACGGGAGGGTGAAGGCTGACGACTCAGGTCGGAGTCGGGTGCTCGTCCGCCCCGGCAGGCGGTGGCACGTCCCCACCGGGCTCGACGGTTCGAGGACCGGTTGGAGCAGGGAGTCGAACCGGGGGAGTTCGGTGAAGCCGAGTTCGACCTGACCGTCCAGCCTGTGCCGCCCGGCCGGCAGTTTCCACATCCGCGCCCCGACCACGACCACGGTTCCCTCCCCTGTTCGGGGTACTCGGGGCCGGCCCGCGACCGTCGGCACACCCGCGTACCCGCCCGCCGGAATCACCCCGCCCCGCGCGATCGTCCTGACCGGTTCGAGGATGAAGGTGTGTATCGCCCGACCCGGGCGAGGTGGCGAACCCCGCCGGTCGGGGGAGGCCCACGTCCTCGAGTCGGAGGCAGAACCGCACCTCGTCCCGACGGACGACGTAGATGCCGCGGAAGGTCTCCCCCATGCGGGGGCCGGCGCTCAGGGTGACGTCGATCGGCTTCGGCGTCTGGGTCGAGTCGATCGTGAAGGTGAAGTCCCGGAGGAACAGCGCCTGGAACCCGCTCAGGGTGGCCTTGCCATTGCCGAAGGTCACCCGGACGGCCTCCAACTCCTTTTGGGTGAACAGCGGACCGCCGTCCGCCTCAACCTGCTTGCCCTTCCACTCCCCGACCAGCCACGCGGCCTCACGGGCCACCGAGTCTCAGTCGCGTTTCCCGTCCGCTCGGTCGCCGTACCCGACCGGGGCTCCTGACCCCCGGCCTGGGCTCGAACGTTCACGATCCAGTACACAGGAATGCCGGCCTCGGCGTAGGGCCGCCCTCTCCCCATCCGGCCGGTGCGGAGGGAGGTATCGGTGACTTCGATCACGATGCCGGCGTCCGCCGGCTCAAGCTGGTCGTGGTCGTAGGACGTTTCGTCCCCCGCAAGACGGCCGCGTCCGGCTCCGGCTTGCTCGTGGCGAGCCCGACCACGTCTGCGATCTGGAGGAGCCAACCGGGTGGCAGGAGCCGCGGGAGCCGGTTCGCCAGCCGGCGCGAAGCCCCTTGGTGTAGCGGCTTCATCACCGGCAACTCCACGATGAGCCCGTCGCGGAGTTCGACCCGCTCGTCCGGCCGGATGATCCCATGCGTTCCGAGGAGGTGGTATTCGGCACGGGTGAAGTGCCACACCATGCCTGCCCTCCCGAAGTCACCCGATCTTACCACCCTCCCCCGCGCACGACGAAGCCCACCCGGGTGGTCCGGGTGGGCTTCGTCGGCGGCTCACGCCGCGGTCACTTGTCGCGCTGGCCGGCGCCGAGGGCGGCCTGGGCCGCCGCCAGCCGGGCGATCGGCACCCGGAACGGCGAGCAGCTCACGTAGTCCATCCCGATCTCGTGGCAGAACACCACGCTGTCCGGGTCGCCGCCGTGTTCGCCGCAGATGCCCACCTTCAGGTGCTGGCCGTGCTTCGCGCTACGGCTCGACCGGCCCTTCGTGATGCCGATCTTCATCAGCTCGCCGACCCCGTTGAAGTCGATGGTCTGGAACGGGTCGATCGGCAGCACCTTGTCCTTCAGGTAGGTCGGCATGAACCCCTTGATGTCGTCCCGGCTGAAGCCGAACGTCATCTGCGTCAGGTCGTTCGTGCCGAACGAGAAGAATTCGGCCTCTTCCGCGATCTTGTCCGCGGCGATGCACGCCCGCGGCAGCTCGATCATGGTGCCGATCTGGTACTCGACCGTCACCCCGGCCTTCTTCATGGACTCCTCGGCCACCGCCACCGCCCGCTTCTTCAGGATCGTGAGTTCTTCCAGAACCCCGACCAGCGGGATCATGATCTCGGGGAGGACGGTCTTCCCCTTCTTCTTCACCTCGATGGCGGCCTCGATGATGGCCCGCACCTGCATGTCGCCGATCTCGGGGAACACCAGCGGCAGCCGGCAGCCCCGGAACCCCATCATCGGGTTCATCTCGTGCAGTTCGTCCACCCGCTCGAAGATCTTCTCGACCGTGGTGCCGATCTGCTTGGCCACCGTCTCGGCGCCGGCCTTGTTGTCCTTCTGCGGCAGGAACTCATGGAGCGGCGGGTCGAGCAGGCGGATGGTGACCGGCAGCCCGGCCATGGCCTCGAAGATGCCGACGAAGTCGGCCTTCTGGTACGGCTCGATCTTGGCGAGCGCCTTGGTCCGGCCCTCGACGGTGGTCGAGAGGATCATCTCGCGGACGGCCGCGATCCGGTCCTCGCCGAAGAACATGTGCTCGGTGCGGCACAGACCGATCCCCTCGGCCCCGAACTCGCGCGCCTTCAGCGAGTCGGCCGGGCTGTCGGCGTTGGTGCGGATTTTGAGCTTCCGCACCTTGTCGGCCCAGCCCATCAGCGTGGCGAAGTCGCCGGTCATCGTCGGGGCGATCGTCTCCACCTTGCCGATCATCACGTCGCCGGTGGTGCCGTTGATCGTGAGGAAGTCGCCGGCCTTCACCGTCTGCCCGGCGATGGTAACGGTCTGGGCGGCCTCGTCGATCTTGACCGCCTCGCAGCCCACGACGCACGGCTTGCCCCAGCCGCGGGCCACGACGGCCGCGTGGCTGGCCTTGCCGCCGGTGCTGGTGAGGATGCCCTTGGCCAGGTGCATCCCGGCCACGTCCTCGGGGCTGGTCTCCTTGCGGACCAGCATGATCGGGTCGTTCGGGTGCTTGGCGGCGTGTTCGACCGCGGCCTCGGCGGACAGGATCACCTTGCCCGACGCCCCGCCGGGGCTGGCGGCGATGCCCTGGGCCACCGGCTTGACCTTCGACTTCGGGTCCAGCTGGGGCTGGAGGAGGTGGTTCAGGCTGTCCGGGGCGACGCGCTTCACGGCGGTCGTCTCGTCGATCAGCCCTTCCTTCACCATCTCGACAGCGATGCTCACGGCCGCCGTCCCGGTCCGCTTGCCGGACCGCGTCTGGAGCATGTACAGGGTGCCTTCCTGCACCGTGAACTCGATGTCCTGCATGTCCTTGTAGTGCTTCTCCAGCGTCTGCCGGATGTCCATCAGCTGCTTGTAAACCTTCGGCATCTCGCTGTCGAGCTTCGCCATCGGCTCGGGGGTGCGGATGCCGGCGACCACGTCTTCGCCCTGGGCGTTGATGAGGTAGTCGCCGTAGAAGACGTTCTCGCCGGTGTTCGGGTCGCGGGTGAACGCGACGCCGGTGCCGGACGTGTTGCCGGTGTTGCCGAACACCATCGCCTGCACGTTGACGGCCGTGCCCCGGAGCCCGGTGATCCGCTCGATGCGGCGGTACTCGATGGCCTTGTTGCCGTTCCACGAGTTGAACACGGCGTTGATGGCGAGGTAGAGCTGCTTGCGGGCGTCCTGCGGGAAGTCGTCGCCGACGTGCTTCTTGTAGACCGCCTTGTACCGCTTTACCAGTTCCTTGAGGTCGTCGGCGGTGAGGTCGGTGTCGAGCTTGACGCCCTTCTGCCCCTTGAGCGAGTGGATCTCGTGCTCGAACTCCTCGTGCTCGCACCCCATCGCGGTGGAGCCGAACATGTCGATGACGCGGCGGTAGCTGTCGTAGGCGAAGCGCGGGTTGCCGGTCTTCTTGGCCAACCCCTCGACCGAGGCGTCGGTGAGGCCCAGGTTGAGGATGGTGTTCATCATCCCGGGCATCGACAGCGCGGCGCCGGAGCGCACGGACACGAGCAGCGGGTCGGCGGCGTCGCCGAACTTCTTCCCGGCCACGTCCTCGACCTTCTTCAGCGCGGCGTCGATCTCCGGCACGGCGGCGTCCGGGATCTTCTTGCCGGCGTCGTAGTACGCGGCGCAGACCTCGGTGGTGATGGTGAACCCGGGCGGGACGGGGATGCCGATCTTGGACATCTCAGCGAGGTTGGCCCCCTTCCCGCCGAGGAGTTCCTTCATCTTCCCGTCGCCGTCCGCCGTGCCGCCACCGAAGAAGTAGACGTGCTTCGTACTCATGGTCGCCCGTGTGGGGGAGTCGGGGTCATCCGCCGCGCCGCCGCGGCAACAAATCAAGGGCCGTTTTACTGAGGTTGCCGGGGCGAGGCAAACGCGGGACGGCCGGGTATGATGGGAGGACCACTCTCCGCGCGGGGGCCGAGAAATGTCCACACGGGTCATGAACCTCCTGAGGACGGACGCGGGTGAACCGATCCTCCCCGTCCCCCCCGTGCTTCACGACGGCGTTCAACGTGCCGCGGGCGTTCTCGACGCCGACCTGGCCGCAGTGGACCGGCAGTTCCAGGTCACCCGGGAGTGGAACTACGGGGGAGCCTCGCCCGGAGCCTACGACTGGGTTGAGTTGGACATGACGGCCGAGGTCGGTGGCGCACACGTGACGCACCGCCTCTTTTCGCGCGACCTGACGGACGACGTAACAGTTCGCCGGGCACTACGCCCGACCCTGGAGAAGTTCGCCCGCCAGCTGAGCGAGTACGTGGACCGCCATTTCGACGAGATCCGGCAGCGGATTCGAGAGGACTTGGAGTTGCTGGCCGCCGTTCCTGGGGAGTAACGATGGCCGAACCCACGAAGGCTGAACTCGCAAGCGGGATCTCGGCCCGCTTGCAGGAACTCGAAGCCGCTTTCCGCGAGTACAAGACCGTCACGAACCTCCGGCTGGATCTCGCCGAAGGGAAGGCCGCCGACCGGGAGCGGGCCGACCAGGACGTGAGGGCCAAGCTCGCCGCGCTGGAAGCGAACGACGCGAGTTTTTCCGAGAAGGCTCGGATGTTGGAGAAGCTGTCCGACCGGAGTTGGGGTTGGGGCAGGCGGTCCTGATCGCGGTGCTGTCCCTCATCTGCGGGGCCGTCGTCACACTTCTCGTTCAGCTGCTCGGCAAGCGGTAGTCGTTCGGGTGAGTCGGCGGCGTCGGACCGCCGGGGCGTGGCGACACACCCCGGGCGGTTGATACGGTTGAATCCACGACTCCGCCCGCGGCACGCCGGGGGTCACCGCGCCTTCACGTCGTAGCAGAGGAGGACGCCCATGTCGCGCAGGTACAGCCCGCCGTTGGCGACGACCGGGTGCGGCCAGGCCGGCGTCTTGCCGTGGTCCGGCTGCTTGAACCGGCCCCGTTCCCGGTAGTCGGCCGGGCTCGGCTCGACGAGGGCCACGTCCCCGGCGTGCCCGCGGGCGTAGACCCGGCCGTCGGCATAGCACACCGACGCCGCCCCGACCCCGCGCTCGGTCCACTTCACCTTCCCGGTGGCGAACTCGGCGCAGAACATCGTCTGCCCGGTCGTGCCGTACAGGTGGCCGTCGACCAGCACCGCCCCGCCGATGCTCGGGGCGATCTGCTTGTCGAAGTAGACCTGCTTGGCCTCCACCCCGCCGGGGCTGACGGCCAGCTCGACCAGCCCGCCGCCGCTCCGGCTCCCGGCGGTGAACACCTTGTTCCCCTGGACGATGGGCGTGATGATGTTCGCCCCCTGCTCGATCGTGCCGGCGTAGCGCCAGAGGAACTTCCCGGTGGCGGCCTCGACCCCCACCACCCCCTTCTCGACGAACTGGACGTACTGCTTCACCCCGCCGACCTCCACCGCCACGACCGAGGCATACTCGGCCGCGTCCCCGCCCGGGACCGGCGACAGCCAGACCGGCTCGCCGGTCTGCTTGTTGAAGGCCGCCAGGGTGGCCTTCGCCCCGCCCGGGGTGCAGACGACGCGGTCGCCGTCCACCAGCACCGACTCGCTGTACGCCCAGCTGGCCTGGGGGCGGCCGACCTTCCCCCCGAAGGCCGATACCAGATCCTTCTGCCACCGGGCCTTCCCGTCCGTGCCGAGGCACGTGAGCTGCCCGGCCGACGACAGGCAGTAGAGGCGGTCGCCGTCCACGGTGGGGGTGGCCCGGGTGCCGGGGTAGTCCGGGCCGCGGTTCTTGCCCACCCCGCCGATCGGAGCCTTCCACACCTCCTGGCCGGTCTTCTCGTCCAGCGCCAGGGCGAACTCCTCGTCGCCGCGGGTGGTCTGGACGTACACCCGGCCGGCGGCCACGGCGGGCGCCGAGTAGCCGGGGCCGATGTCGGTCGCCTTCCAGCGGAGCGGCGGCCCGTCCTTCGGCCACTCCTTCAGCAGGCCGGTCTCCTTCGACAGCCCGGTTCGCTCGGGGCCGCGCCACTGCGGCCAGTCGTCGGCGCGGAGGGTGAGCGTCCCGGCGAGGCCGAGGGCGAGGGAACAGGCGAGGAGGCGGCGCAACATGGAAGGGCTCCCGGGCGGTGGTGCGGACCCGGGACAGGCTACGCGGGGCGGGAGGGGATGGGAAGGGCGGGCGGCGGGACGCGCCCCCCGGCCGCTGTGAGTCGCCCGTGGTACAATCCCCGTCCGCCCGAGGGCCGCCCGATGACCGACCGCGACGCCCTGCTCGCCGCCGTCGCCGCCCGTCCGGCGGACGACACTCCCCGCCTCGTGTTCGCCGACTGGCTCGACGACACCGGCCAGCCCGACCGGGCGGCGTTCGTCCGCGCCCAGTGCGCGGCGGCCCGCGCCCGTCCCGGTAGTCGGACACGGGCCGGCCACCTCGACGAGGCGGACGACCGGCTCGCGGCGGGCGAGGTGACATGGCTGGGCAGTCTGCGGGACGGCCTCCGCGACTGGGAGTTCCGCCGCGGCTTCCTCTACCGGGTCAGGATGTCGGCCGCGGACTTCCTCCGCCACGGCGAGGAGTTGTTCCGCGCCGAGCCGGTCTACCGGCTGGAGGTCACGGGGAACGATGGGTGGGAACTGGCGGACGAGGCGGCCGTCCAAGCCGTCGTCACCCACCCGGCCTTCGCACACGTCCGGGACTGCGCAGTCGTCACCCGGTTCTTCGCGGTCCCGGTGGCGACCTGGCTCCGGTCGCTCGCGGCGAACCCCCGGCTCACCCGGCTGCGCCGGTTCGGGCCGCTCACGCGGTTCCCCGGACTTCCGCGCCCCGGCACGGGCGGGGAGGGCTACCATCTGACCGAGCCAGCCCTCCGGGCCTTCTGCGCGGCCGAGCACCTGCGGGGGCTGCGGTCGCTGGACCTGTCGTCCGAGGTGACGAGCCGCCGGGCGGGCGGCGGGCGGCCGTGGGTCGTGCCCGCCGTCGCCGCGGCCCCGTTCGCCCCGCGGCTGCGCCAGCTGATCTTGCAGAGCGTGGGGTTGACTCCCGCCTGCTTCGCCCAGCTGGCCGGGACCGACCGCTTCGCCGCGGTGCGCACGCTCGACCTGTCCGGCAACACGCCCGGCCCGGCCGGGTGGGGACAGGTGTTCGGGAGCCCCCACCTTGGCGCGGTGCGGGCGCTGGTGGTGAGCGGGCACGCCGTCCCGACCCTTGCCCGGTCGCCGATGGCGGCCCGCCTGCGCGGGCTGACCGTGGGCTGGAGCGACGGGGGCGGGGAGGCGCTGGCCGCCGGGTGGCGGGAATTGATCGACGCCATGCCGCCGCCCCGCCTGCTGGCCTTCCGCATCCACAACCCCGGGCGGGCGGTGTTCCGGGCCATGCGGGAAGCGGGGTGGCTGCGGAACCTGCGGGAGTTGGACGTCGCGGGGGACTCGCAGGGGGACGTGTACCACAACCCGTCGGGCCTGCGGCCGCTGTTCCGCCCGGGGGTGATGCCGTGCCTCGCCCGGCTCCGCCTCCACGAGGCGTCGGACGAACGGACCCTCGACGCCCTGGCCGAGTGGCCCGGCCTCGGGCGGCTCGAATCCCTCGCCGTCACCGACGATTACCTCGGCCGGCTCGACTTCGACTCCTTCGACCCCCGCTACCCGCCGGAGCGGGCGCGCACGCTGCTCGGCGTCACCCTCGCCACTGACGCCGCGGTCGAACGCTTCCTCGGAATGCCCGGACTCGAAGCGGTGAACCGGCTTCAGCTGTTGTTCACGGCTCAGCCTGTCGAGGAGTCCCCACCGACCCCGGCGGCGGTGGAGCAGCTCGTCCGGTCCGACCGACTGGCGAACGTGACCCGACTGGAGGTCTTCTTCCACGATGTGCCCGAGTTGGAGCGGCGGGTGTGGACGCTCCTGGCAGACCCGGCGGCGCTGCCCCGTCTGAACACCCTTCACACCGACGCCGGCGCCAACCCCTCCGCGCCCGAACTCGACGGGCTGCGGCGGCGATTCGCCGGCCGATTGGTGCTGTCCTGACCGGCCGCCCCGCTACCCCCGCCGGCTGACGTGTCGGCCGAGGAAGTCGCGCATCAGGCCGGCGATCTCCTCGCCGTTCGTCTCCAACGCAAAGTGACCGGCGTCGAGCAGGTGGTACTCCAAGTTGCGCAGGTCGCGCCGGTACGGCTCAGCGCCCGCCTGGGGGAAGATCTCGTCGTTCTTCCCCCAGGCGATCAGGACCGGAGGCTGGTGCCGCCGGAAATACTCCTGCCAGGCCGGGTAGAGCGGCGGGTTGCTCCCGTAGCTCAGGAAGAGGTCGAGTTGGATGTCGGCGTTCCCCGGGCGGTCGAGGAGGAATTGGTCGTGAGCCGGGCCGTCCGGGCTGACCAGTTCCGGCCGCGGCACCCCGTGGGTGTACTGCCACCGCGTCGCATCGTATGTGAGGAACCCACGGAGGGCGTCGCGCTTCGCCCGGTCGGTCGGGTCGGCCCAGTACGCCTTGATCGGCGCCCAGAACGGGTTGTCCAGCCCCTCGTCGTAGGCGTTCCCGTTCTGCACCACGACCGCCGTCATCCGCTCCGGGTGCCTCATGGCCAGCCGGTAGCCGACCGGGGCGCCGTAGTCCTGGACGTACAGTGCGTACCGCGTCAGCCCGACCGCGTCCGTGAAGGCATCGACGACGCCGGCGAGGCGGTCGAACGTATACGCGAACTCCTCGCGCGGAGGCATGGCGCTGTGGCCGAACCCCGGGTAGTCGGGGGCGACCACGCGGTAGCGGTCGGCGAGGCGCGGGATCAGGTCGCGGAACATCTGCGAGCTGGTCGGGAAGCCGTGCAGGAGCAGGATCGCGGGGGCGTCCGCCGGACCGGCCTCGCGGTAGAAGAGGTCGAGGCCGGCCACCGACACGGTCTTGTGCGTCACGCGGGTCATCGGGAGCCCTCCGGTTCGGGGTCGGGGTTATTGCACATCGGGGATACCGGGGTGGTCGGCCGGCCGGGGTCCGGGGGCGGGCCAGAGGAACGTCCGCTCCGCCGCGCGGATCGCCACGTCGTTGATACTCGCCTCGCGGCGGCGCATCAGCCCGCGCTCGTCGAACTCCCACAACTCGTTCCCGTAGCTGCGGAACCAGCTCCCGGCGGCGTCGTGCCACTCGTACCGGAACCGGACCGCGATCCGGTCGGCCGTGAACGCCCACAGCGCCTTCACGAGGCGGTAGTCGAGCTCGCGCTCCCACTTGCCCGTCAGGAACGCGCGGATCGCGTCACGTCCGGTCAGGAATTCGCTCCGGTTCCGCCACACCGAGTCCTCCGTGTACGCCAGGGCGACGCGGGCCGGGTCGCGTGTGTTCCAGGCGTCCTCGGCCGCCCGCACCTTGCGCAGGGCCGTTTCGAGCGTGAACGGCGGGGCGATTACGGTCGGGGTCATCGCAGTCTCCGTGCTGGTTCGGGGCGGTGTGCGGGCGAACGCGAGCCACCGGGCAACCCGCTGGGCCGGTGACCTGGCAGGGGATCGATCGGGGGTGGCGATCAAGCCGTGGCGGCGAGTTCTCGCTCTGCCACCGTCTTCCCGGCGACTTCCCGCCGACGCAGGTACGCCTTGGCCGAGTCGGCCATCGTCACCACCGCGGCCCCGAGCATGATGACATCCTTCACCACGAGCCGGCCGGGGGCGGCGAGGAGCGGGAACCCGTGTTCGTCACTGCCGAGCGGCCGCACCCACACCTCCGGCGTCGTGACCAGGAACGACAGGGTGACCACCGACATGACCGCCACCAGGAAGCTGCCGACCGCCGCCACCCGCGGGAGTACCGGATGCAGGGCGATCATCACCCCGTAGACGACGATCACCGTGCCGAGGCCGTAGGCGAACGGGTACGTGCCGTTCGCCTCGTGCCAGCTGCGGTTGGCCGGCACCAACTCGCCTTCGCGGTTCATGTGCTGCCGATACTCGCCGGCGGGCTTGTGGTAGAAGAAGTTCATCAGCGGACTGTTCGCCACGAACGGGACGATCCCCTCGCCCTCGTACTTGAAGACCTTCAGCCCGCCGATCCACACCAGAACCACCACCAGCCCGGCGCGGGTCAACGTGACGCCCGCCCGGTCCAGTCGGGCTGCCCACATGAACAGTGTGTTGAAAGTGCTCATCGTTCCGTCCTCGGGTACGGGTACGTCCCCCACCGGCACCGCGGGCGTCGGCCCGCGCGACACGATTTCCAGGAGACGTTGTGGGTTCAGCGTGTGTCAGGCCGCCGCAGGCTCGACAGTTAAAGGGGCGGCGGACGGGAAATCGAGCTCGGTGTCGTTGACGAGGTTGAAGTAGTTGGTGAACACGTGCAGCGCGACGTTCGCCACCACCTCGCCGACCGCGCCGTCGCCCCACCCAGCGACCCGGACGGCGGCGAGGTCGGCGTCCGACACCCGTCCGCGCGCCTCGACCACCCGCCGGGCGAAGCGGACCAGGGCGTCCGTCTTGCCGTCCACCGCGGTGCCGAGTCGGCTGTCGCGGATCTGGTCCGTGGTCAGCCCGACGATCTTGCCGCCGACCGTGTGGGCCGCGAGGCAGTAGTCGCACCCGTTGGCCTCGGCCACCGCGAGAGCGATCTGTTCCCGCACCTTGGCCGACAGCGCGCCTTGGGCGAGCGCGCCGCTGAACTGGAGGTACCCGTCGAGGACCGCCGGGGCGGTGGCCATCGCGCGGGTCATGTTCGGCACCATGCCGAGGTGCCGCCTTACAGTGTCAAGTAACTCTCTGGGGTGTCCGGTCGCGGTTTCGGGGTGAGCATGACTGAGCCGTGACATGGTCATCGCTCCTTTACACTTTCAGACTGAAGTACCCGAGTGAATGGCTATCGAGTACATCACGCCGCGTGCCAATCGGCACGTATTGACGCAAATTGCGATGGAATAGGTAGTTGTGTCTCTTGTTTCACGAACTCCAACGATTGCGATTTTTCGCGAATTGGCGATTTTTCGCTTCTCTTGCGCGAAGTATCGCCATCGCACTAGTAGCAATGGAGGTCGCTCGGCAGTTTTTTCGGTTTCCGTGTCCGCTTTGAACCCGCGACTTCGATTGCCTGCTTCTCGGGCCGTTGGCCACGGTCCGGAGGTATGGGAGGATCGCTCATGTCTGTCCTCAGGATCACCTCCGCGGCGATCGACCTCGCTCGCAGGGCCGCTCGGACGGCCTCAACGACCCAGGACGCTGAACTGGAGGGCCAACTGGCTGATCTGGTCGTCCATCTGGTTGTCCTGAAATCCCAGTGCGCCATCCTGTCCGAGGAAGTCCGGACCCTGCGCGGGGGCATGTCGGAGGGAGTGGAAGAGGTGGCCCCCGAGGTGGTCGCCTACGCCGGGACTTGACCGCACGGCCAGACCGTGCGGAACGGCTAGGGTATCGCCGTCCGGTCAGCAGAGGACCGCGTCCGGTGGCGGCGCGCGCCGCGACACCTGAACTCTTGCGCCCGCCGTATGCTCGCCTCCCGGGAATTGATGAAACGGGCGGCGGCAATGTCAGGTTGCGTGCGTTCGTCGCTTGCCAACTCGGAATCCATCACCGATTATGGGGGCTGAACACAACCCGTTCGGCGAAGTCCCCACCGGTACGGATCGTGGAACGCAGCGCGAGCGACTTCACCCAGCTGATCGAGCGGTACTCCGCGGGCGACCCCGGGGCTCTGGGCCAGCTGTACGCCGAGTACGGCGGCGTCGTGCGCGAGGCCGTGCGCCGGCGGCTCCCCGACCGCCTCCGGAAAGAGTACGACTCCCTCGACTTCGCCCAGGACGTCTGGGCCTCCTTCTGCCACATCCCGCCGGGCCGCAACCAGTTCCGGTCGCCGGACGAGCTCGGGGGGTTCCTGTCCCGGCTCGCCTACAACAAGGTCATCGACGTCTGTCGCCGCCGGCTGGGGACGAAGGGGTACGACGTCACCCGCGAGCAGCCGATGGTGCGGGCGGCGGACGGGGCCGAAGTTCCGGTGCCCGGCCGGGAGGCCACCCCCAGCCAGTGGGCGATCGCCGACGAGAGGTGGGAGGCCATCGCCGCCACCCTCTCGCCGCCCCACCTCCTGGTGGCGACGCGGCTGCGGGAAGGGTTTTCGCAGAAGGAAGTCGCCGCGATGGCCGGGATCACCGACCGGACCGTGCGGCGGATCGTCGAGCACATCCGGGATCTCTGCGAGGACGGCCAGTGACCCCCCCATCGGTCGCCCGGGTGGAGGCCGACCGGTCCGTCGCCCAGGCGGACGCCGCCCGCGAGTTGGCCGCCGAACTGAGGCGGCGGTGGCGGCGGGGGGAGGTGACGGCGGACGCCGCCGCCGTCCTCGCCGAGCACCCCGACCTGGCCCGCCACAAGTCTGTCGTCGTGGACCTCGCCTACGAGGAGTACCTGCTCCGGGAGAAGGCCGGGGGGGTGCCCGAGCCCGGCCTCTTCGCCGACCGCTTCCCTGTGTTCCGGGGCAGCATCCGGAACATGCTCGACGCCCACCGGCTGCTCGTCGAGCAGCCCGAGCTACTCGCCCCGGCCGACGAGTGGCCGGCGGCCGGGGCGGCATTCGAGGGCATGAAGCTGCTCGCGGAGCTCGGCAGCGGGGCGTTCGGGCGCGCGTACCTGGCCCACGACACCGACACCGACCGCCTGTGTGCCCTCAAGCTCACGACCGGCCGGTCGGCCGAGGCCCAGCTCATGGGCCGACTGGCCCACCCGCACGTCACCGAGGTCTACTGGGCCAGGGCGGTCGGTCACCGGACCGCGGTGTGCATGCCCTTCGTCGGCGTCAGCACCCTGGCCGACGTCATCTCCGCCGCGTTCCTCCACCCGGGCGACCCGCCCCCGCCGACGGCCGATGTGATCCTGGCGGCGGCCGAGACCGACGAATTGGCCGGAAAGGTCGCCCGCCGCGCGGCCCCGGTGGTCCGCCCCGGGGAGTCGTACCTGGTCGGGGCAGCGGCGGTCGCCGCCCGGGTCGCCGCCGCGGTCGCGTACCTGCACGACGAGGGCGTGGTCCACGCCGACCTGAAGCCGTCGAACGTCGTGGTCGGGCCGGGCGGGGTTCCCCACCTGATCGACTTCAACCTCTCCGACGGCGACGGCGCCCCGACGACCGTCCGGGGCACCCCGGCCTACATGGCCCCGGAGCTCCTCGCGGCCGCCGCCTCCGGCCGGCCCGCGGCGGAGGTCGATCCGGTCCGGGCGGACCTGTTCTCGCTCGGCGTCGTCGTGTTCGAGCTGCTGACCGGGCGGATGCCGTTCCCCGGGCGGGCGGGCGGGGGCGTGGCGGCTCCTGGCACGCCCGCGGCCGACTGCCCGTCCGCCCCGGCGATGCCCCCCGCCCTCCCCTCGGCGGTGGCCGCGGCCCTCGGAGCCTGCCTGTCGCCGGACCCGGCAAGCCGACCCGCATCGGCCCTCCACCTGGCCTCCGTGCTGGACCGGTTCGTCCACCGCCGGCGGACCCGGGGGCGGCGCTGGCTGGGCTTCGCGGCCATGTGCCTGGGCGCACTCGTTATCGCTGCCACGGCGTTCGCGTTCCTGACCGGACGCCCCGCACTGTCGGAGACGCCGTCGCAGCCGGGGCCGCTGACGGCGGACGAGCTGACCGCCCGGGGCCGGGAACGCCTCCGGGCCGGCGACCGGGCCGGCGCCCGGGCCGACTTCGAGGCCGCCTACGGACTGTCCGGGAGCCCGTGGGCGAAGGCGCTCGTCGCCTACGGGCTGGCCCTCGAAGGCCAGCACGTCGCGTCCGCGGCCGCGGCGGAGGAGGCGCTCGCGGGCGGGGCGCGGTCCGCCGCGGTGTACAACAACAAGGGGTACGCGCTGGCCGAGTCCTCCCCCGCGGCCGCCGCCGCGCCCGGGACGGCCCACGCCGCGATCGAGCCGCTCGATGAGGCGCTCCAGCTGGCCCCGGGGATGCCGGCGGCGCTGTACAACCGGGCGCTCGCCCAGTACCGGGGCGACCTCTTCGCCGGCCGCCCGGTGTCCCCCCGGGCGGCGGCGGACATCGCCGTCGCGCTGGCCGAGAGCCCCACGTCCCCGGAGTTGCACCTCGACGCCGCCCGGGTCTACGCCGTGTGCTCCGCCAGCGACCCGAGTCTCAGGGACAAGGCGGTTAAGCAGGTCTCGGCCGCGATCGGGGCCGGGCTGGACCCGGTCCGGTGCCGGCTGGACGCCGTCCTCACCGCCCGCCTCCGCACCAACCCCGCCTCCGCCGCCGCGTTCGACGCCGCGGTCGACACCCGCCGCGGCCCCGTCCCCGCGCAGACCCCTCAACTCCGGCTCGTCGAGCCGCGGCCCTGACCCCGGCCCCGCCGCGGGGCCGCCGGTTTTTCCCTGTCCGCTTTCCCCCGGCATTCTCGATCGGCCGGCAGTCTCCGGCGGTGACGCGCCCACGGGGCCGGCCGGAGTCGCCCACCCGACTCCCGAGATGCCATGCTCTGGTTCACCAAGCCCGCCCGGCCGGCCCGGCCGGCGCCCGCCCTCCGCGCGCGCCTGCGGCTGGAGCAGCTCGACTACCGCGCCGTCCCCAGCGCCGCGTTCGGCGACGAGCCGTTCTCGTCCCGCGACGACGACGACGGCGGGCTGATGGCCAACGCGGTGGCCCCGGTGATCGTCGAGTTCATGGCCGTCCAGGTCCAGCCCGGGGTCTTCCTCCTCTCCGGCCGGGTCGTGCTGAGCCCGTCGCCCGGCGGCCTGACCGTGGCCTTCGGCGGCGTGCCGTCGGCCGCCGGGATGTCCGCGACGACCGCGGCCGACGGCACGTTCATGCGCATGATCTCGGTCCGCACCGACGGGTCCGACGTCGGGACGGTCACCGCCATGACGTTCGCCAACGGCCTGGTGTCGAACACCGCGACGTGCGAGATCGCCCCCACGGCGTGACCCCCGCCGGGGCCGCCCCGCGGGACCGGCACGACAAGCCCGAGTCGCCCGACCTCCTGGTGCGCTACTCATGGCAACCGGCAGACGTGACGGGGCGGAGTCGAGCCGGCGGGTGCGGGCGGACACGGTCCTCCCGATCGTGCGGGCGGCACTGGCCCGCGGGGAAGGCCCGCCCGCCGTCCTCGCCTGGGTGCGGAGGCAAGGCGCGCTCGTCGCCCGCGGGGCGGACTGGACCACGGCTGACGAGGCCCGCGCCCGGACCCTCGCCGCCCGTCTGGCCGCGAGCCTCGACCGGCGGGGGCGGGCCGCGCTGGAGACGAAACAGGAGTGGGCGGTGACCGACACACAGGGGGAGTGTCCGGGTCACCCCTGACCGGTCAGGGGGCGGCCCGAACGCGGGGGGCGAGCCGGGCGAGCCCCCGGCCGGACCGGGGTTCCCACAGGCGGACCGTCCCGTCGTCCGACCCGGTCGCCAGAACCGACCCGTCCGGCGAGATCGCCACGACCGCCACCCCCGCCTCGTGCCCGGTCCGCAACACCCGCGACGCCTCCAGGATCGCGCGCCGGGCCTCCCGCGCCCGCATCCGCACCTCCGGGGACGTTCCCGATTCCATCGCCGCCCGCAGCGCCGGTTCCGCCACCGACCCCACTCCCCTCATCGCCGCCGACGCCGCCTCCCGCACCTCGTACCCGTCCGCGTCGACGTCCGCCAGCAGTGCCCGGATGCGTGCCCCCTCGGCCGGGGTCGGCGGGCGGAACGTCAGGTTCGTGAGCGAGACGTCCGGGTTCTCCCGGTCAATCCGGGCGAGTACCCCCGCGGCCGGCGAGTACGCCGCCCCCGCGTACCCCATGCCCAGGTTGAACCGCAGTACCACCTCCCCGGACGGCAGCTGACGCACCGCCCGGACCGACCCGTTGTTCGATGACATCATCCGGTCGGGGCTCACGAACACAACCCCGTAGTGGCCCGTTCCGCGGTCCTGGCGCAACACCCCCTTCAGCTCGGTCGCGGCGGCCACGTCCCACACCCGGGTCGTGTCCTCCCCGGTCGAGACGAGCCACTTCCCGTTCGGGGACGCCACCAGCCCCGTCACCTCCTTCGGGTGCCCCTTCAGCGCGGCCCGTACCGCCCGCGCCTTCACGTCCCAGAGGAGGACGTCCCCCTGCCCCGCCGTGGCGAGCAGCCCGGTCCCGGGGAGGAAGGCGACGGCCTGGACGGCCGGGGCGTGCGGGCCGAGTTCGCCGACGTCCTGCCCGGTCGCCGGGTCGAGGAGGCGGACCACCGGCCGCCCGTCGGTGATGGCCACCACGCCCCCGTCCGGAGAGAACGACACGGAGGCACGACCCGCCGCCCGCGGGTGGACCCAGACAGGCTTGTGAGTCGCCGCGTCCCAGGCGACCACCTGCCCGGCGCGGTCCTTACTCCCCGAGGCCGCGACCAGATGCTTGCCATCGGGTGAGAACGCCAGTGCCCGGATCGGGGCCGGCGTTTCGTTCCCCGGCGGGTCGTCCGATAGCGATGTCCCCGCCCCCCACACCAGCAGGCCGCACAGAACGGCGGGAATGCGCGTCATCGGTCGCCCCCTTCTGCACCCGCCGGGAGCCGGCGGAACAGCCAGATGAACCCGTGGGACATGCCCTGGACCGCGTACCGGTTTCGGGCCGCCTCCAGCTGGGCAATCTCCTCCCGCAGCCGGGTCACCCTCCGGCGCAGTTCGACCGGGGCGTCGTCGCCGCGGCCCGCGTACTCCTGGTACGCGGCCACCCACTCGGCCCGCAGGACCGGGAGGCGGGTCAGGGCGTCCCGCTCCTCCTCGGCCTCGGCCGGGGTCGTGCGCGGCTTCGACTGGAACCCGCCGGCCCGGTCGCCGAGGAGCAGGTCCGGGCGGCCGTCCCCGTCCCAGTCGACCACGCACGGCTTGACCCGCACCCCCCACTCGCCCGCCCGGCGCGTGACGTCGGTGTCCCACCCCAGCCGGCTCGCCGGCACCAGCGGGCGGGCCGGACCGAGTCGCGGCTCCCCCGCACGGGCCTCGTTGCGGAACCAGACCACGCTCCCGTCCTCGGCCCCGAGGAGCAGGTCGATCCTGCCGTCCCCGTCCCAGTCGGCGGCGCACGGGGCGGCCACGCCGCTCGCGGCCTCGACCGGCCTCCCGCCGGCGGTCAGCCGGCGGGCCTCGGCGAACGCCGGCCGGCCGCGGCCGCCCACGTTGCGCAGGAAGAACACCTCGCCGTGCAGGGTGCCGACGATGAGGTCCGTCTTCCCGTCCCCGTCCCAGTCGGCCGCCGACACCACCGTCTCCTCCCCGACGTCCACGTCCTTCCCGTCCGGGTGAACGGCCCGCTCGGCCCCGCCGAAGCCGTCGGCCGTCCGGCGGAACAGGTAGATGTGCCCGGGCCGCGACCCGGACACCACGTCCGCCCGGCCGTCCCCGTCGAGGTCGGCGACGCTCGGCGCGAAGCCGGTCCGGCACCCGTTCGGGACGGTGCCGGCGGAGCCGCTGGCCTGGAACCAGTCGTACCCGCCCAGCTGGGGCGGGCCGGACGTCCCGCCGCCGCGGTAGACCCGCATCTTGCCGCCGTCGAACTGGCCGACGAGCAGGTCCGGCCGACCGTCCCCGTCGAGGTCGGCCACGCACGGGGCGGCGTGCCCGCTCCGCTCCACGTCGAGCGGCCGGCCGCCGGCGGTGACGTGCACCGGCGGGGCCAGGTCGGGCGCCAGGCCCGGCGGCCGGGGCGGGGCAGCGGGCTGGCCGGCGGTCGCGGCCAGGACCAGCGTGAGCGCGGCGGTCATGGGTTCCTCCGGGCGGGTGGGGTGATGGCGGTCGCCAGGTCGTACACGACCGCCGTGGTGTCCGAGAAACTGACCGCCAGCCGGCGGCCGGGGCCGTCGAAGGCGAGGTGGCCACCGCGTCCGGGAAGGTCGATCCGGCCGGCGTCCGCCCCGGTCGCCGCGTCCCGGAGCCGGACGGCGTAAGGCCCGCCGTCGACGACCGCGACCTCCGCGAGCCGCGCCCCGTCAGGTGAGAAGGCGAGGTCCGAGCACCAGTGGCCGGGCGCGAGGGCTTCCCACACCCGCTCGCCGCTCGCCGCGTCCCAGACCGAGATCGGGTGCTCGTTCGCGGTCGAGTGCCGGGTCCGCCCGTCGGGGAGCTTGGTGTCGATCCCCTTCCCGCGGCCGGCGGCGGCCAGACGTTTGCCGTCGGGCGAGAAGGCGATCCGGCCGAGCCAGTTCAGGTCCGCGTCGAGGGTCTGTCGGACCACCCCAGTCATCGGGTCGATCAGCCGAATCGCCTTGCCGGAGGAGAGTGCGAAGGCCGTCCCGTCCGGGCTCACGGCCGCGGCAGTCATGCCGACGAACCGGTCACGGTCACCAAAGGGGTCATCCGGGTCGGTCTTCTTGTCGGCCGGGCGGGTCGTGTGTTCAGCCAGGAGTCGCCCGTTCCGCATGTCCCACACGCGCAGGAACTCGTCGTCCCCCCAGGCGACGAGCCGGCCCCCGTCGGGGGTGAACCGGACGACCCGGACGCCGCCGTTCCGCCCGTTCCCGAGGAGCCGGAACCGCTGCCGGCCGGTCTTCGCCTCCCACACCCGCAGGTCGTCGCGCAGGGCGGACCCGGCCACGAGCGAGCCGTCCGGGGAGAGGGCCAGGCCGCGGACCCAGCCGGCCGCCGTGAGTACCGGGCCGGGCCGGCCGGCAGCGTCCCACGAGCGGACGGTGTGGTCGTCGGAGGCGGTGAAGAGGGTTCCGTCCGGGGCGAACGCCAGGGCGGTGATCGTCCCCTCGTGTCCCGGCCGGACGGGGCCGAGGACGCGACCGGTCTTCACGTCCCACACCCACGCCTGGTACTCGGTCACGGCCGCCAGCCGGGCGCCGTCCTCCGACCAGCGCAGGTGGCTGACCCCGGTCCGACCGGCCGGCAGGCGGCGGACTGCCTGGCCGGTGGCCGCGTCCACCAGTTCGACCACCAGCCCGCCCTGCGGCTCCTTCGGCTCCGAGCGGTGGACGGCGAGGGCCAGGGTCTTGCCGTCCGGGCTGACGGCATAGACCGACAGCGCACCGGACAGCGGGACGTGCCCGGTCTGGCGGCCAGTGGTCACGTCCCAGGCGGCGAGTTGCCCCGAGCCGGTCCGGTCGACGTAGACCGACCGGCCGTCCGCGGCGAACCAGGCCGCCTCGACCCCGAACCCGCCGAACCGGGCGAACGGCTTCGGCTCCTCCCCGGTGTCCCACCGCCAGAGGTGCAGGTCGTACCGTCCGAACGCCACCGCCTTCCCGTCCCGCGAGACGGCGAACGCGTCCGACCCGCCGCGGTGCTGGTGGCGGAGGAGTTCGTCGCCGGTCCCGGCGTCCCACACCCGGAGGTCGCCGTCCGCGGCGGTGAACACCCTCCTGCCGTCGGCCGACACCCGGACCGACTGATGAACGGCGCGATCGACCCCGGGCATGTCCAGCCGGCGGAGCACCTTGCGGGCGGTGGTGTCCACAAGCCAGACCGCGGCGTGCGCCTTCCCGCTCTGCCGATCGGCCCAGTGGGTGCCGGTCACGGCCAGGAGGTTCCCGCCCGGGGTGGCGTCGGCGTCGCCGAGGTCGGCCTCCGGGATGATGAGGTCGTGGACGCTCTTCCCGGTCGGGACGTCCCAGAACCGCAGCCTCGCGCCCTCGGCCTTGACGACGATGACGTCCGGGTTGGGGGTAAAGAAGATGCGGTGGTGCCAGCCGGTCTGCCGGAACTGGGTGGTGCCGATGCGGGCGACCTCGCCCGGCCGGAGCGGCTCGGCGGCCGGGGCGGGCGTCGGAGCGGGCGGTTGGGGGTCGGCCGGGGCCGACCCGCCGCGCAGCCCGAACGCGATCCCGACGGTGGCAATCGCCGCGGCGCAAGCCAAGCCGACGGCCGTGCGAAACGAGTGCATCGCGCGTGCTCCGGAGTGGGCGAGTTCGACAGCTGCGGCCGGGACGCCGTCGCCGGGTGGCTGCCGGCGGGCGACGTTCGCCGCTGCCACAGCGAGGGGCTCTGTCAACCGGGCCGGGGCGGGGCCGGGAACCGCCGCCAGGAGCGGGACCGCCAGCGCGGCGGGGAGTTCGATGCCGCGGCGGGTCAGCCGGGCGCGGAGGACGGCCCGGCCGCGGGCGACCCGGGCCTTCACCGTCCGGGCCGTCCAGCCGAGTTCGGCCGCCGCCTCGTCCTGGGTCAACCCGTGGTAGTAGCAGAGGAGCAGCGGCGCCCGCAGGCCGTCGGGGAGCCGGGCGAGTTCCTCGTCGAGGGCCGCACGAACCTCATCCCACGTGACGGCCGCGGCCGGGTCCGGGGCGGACCGGGCCGCGAGCCGCGCCGGGTCGGGGGTGCGGGCGAGCCGAACCCGAGCCTTCCGCCCGAGCCGGTGGGCGACCCCGAACAGCCAGCTGGCGACCGACGACGCCTTGCGGACCCGGGCCGCGTCCCGGGCCAGCACGAGGAAGGTGGCCTGGAACACGTCCTCGGCGTCGGCCTCGGTCCGGACCACCCGCCGGCACACCGCCCACACCCCCGGGCCGTGCCGGGCCAGGAGTTCGGTGAACGCCGCCGGGTCGCCGTCCCGCGCCACCCCGCTGAGTAGGGCGGCGTCGGTGGCGACCGGCCCTGGGCGGGTGGCGAGCCGGGTGGTCCGCCGGAGCAGACCGGCGATCCGGGGGTCGGGCATGTCGGCGCTCCTCCCGCGGGGCACTGTAATAGTGCCCGGACCGGGTCGGAGGGACAGCACATTTTTCACGACCCCGGCGGACGGGGCGTGCGGCCGGGGGTGGGCCTGGGGATACGTCGGCCGGCCCGAGCGGGTAGAGGGAGACGGGGTCAGTCGATGCCGGTGCGGCCGAGAAGGAAGTGCCGGCGGACGGCCGCCGCCGAGAGTGCCCGGCCGTAGACCGCCACCTCGTCCAGCGTGCCGACGAACGGCCGCTCGGAACACGAGAGTCCGTCACGAGAGGCGTACAGCGCCCCGAGCAGGACGCGGAACCGGGGTGGGAGAACACCCTCGGCCGGCCCGACCGCGGCCAACTCGCCGTCGGTGTACAGCTCCAACCGGTCGCCGGACCGCTGGGCGACGACGTGATACCAGCGGTACGGCAGGTAGGTGGTGGGGGCGAACTGGTTGGCCCCGCGGCCGCGCCCGACCGGCAGTCGGTGGAGGGCACGGATGCTCCGCGCCGGGTGGCGGAACAGGGCCGGCTGGCCGGTCAGTTCGAGCAGCACCCCGTACCCGTCGAGCCGGGGCGAACCGGTCTCGGCCGCCAGCCCGACCAGCGCCGACTGCCGCACCGCCCGGGGCATCACCCAGCACTCGACCGCGTAGTCCCGCCGGGTCGGGGCGAGCGGCCCCTCGGCCAGCGCGCCGTGCTGCTCCCACTCGGTCGGCGGCGGGAAGTCGAGCCCGCGGTTCCCCGCACCGGGCGGACCGGCCGGCTCTGCCTTGCCGATCAGTCGGAGCGCCGGGCCGTCGGGGATCTCGTTCGGCGTGAGCCCGCCCGCGGCCGCCTCGAACCGCCAGTACGCGGCCGGCCCGTCGGCCCGGACCGCCGCCGGGTAGCCGGGGTCGAGCCGGAGCGGCGGGTCGAGCGGCGGGATCGGCCCGGCGAAGGCGTGGGCCGCCAGTACCGCGGACGTGATCCGGCCGACCCGGGCGTCCACCCGGACGGTCTGCCCGCCCGTCACCGTCTCCCGCCCCACCGCGCGCCCCTGCCCGTCGAGGACCGCCACGTCGGCCTGCCCCGCGAAGACCGCCACGTCGGACCGCTCGTCGTCGCCCACGGTCAGGGCGAACTCGGCGGCCGGGTCGGCGACCGTGGCCCCGGGCGCGTGCGCGACGAACCCGGCCGTCTCCGACGGGGCGTCGATCCGCACCTTGCCGCGGCGGCAGAACACGCGGTCGGCGGACTTCACGTCCACCTCCGCCGGCCCCTCGACGTGGAGCGTCACGCCGTTGAACAGCGCGAGGGTGGCGCTGCCGCCGCCGAGCACGAGGACGCCGGGCCGGACGACCTCGCCCACCGCCGGCCCGCCCCCGCGGACCCACCCCGGCCCGTCCAGCCGGACGAGCAGGGCGACCGCCTCCTCGGCCGGCTGTCGCGCCGGGGTGTCGCGGCCGTCGCGGAGCAGGGTGACCGCCGCGACCACGCCGGCGGCCAGGAATACGGCCGCCGCGAGCGTCCACGCGGGACGCCGCCACCGCCGCCGGGCGCGGGCTGGCCTCGCCGCGGGTTCGGGGAGCGGGAGCGTGGCCACCTCGGCGGCGACCGCGGCGGCGAAGTCGGCGGCCGGCTCGTCGGCACTCCAGCCGAGCTCGTCCTCCAGCCGGAGCCAGCGCGGCTCGCCGGCGCGGAGGATCTTCAGCATCGCCAGCATGCGGATCTCGGCGACCGCGGCGGCCCGGAACGGCGCATCGTCGCGGAGGCGGGCCAGCACGGCGGCCCGGCGGTCGCCCGGGAGGTCGTCCCCGACCCAGGCGGCGAGCAGGTCGGCCAGGTCCGGGTCCATCACCCCGCCCCCCGTTGCAGGCACTCGCGCAACAGCCGGTTGGCCCGGTGGTGCAGGTTGTAAACGCCCGCCGCGGTCGTCTCCAATTCGGCCGCGAGGGCGGCGGTCTTCCCCCCGTCCAGCCCGGCCCGGACCACCCGCCGCATCCGCTCCGGCAGCCGGGCCACGCAGCGCAGCAGCTGTTCGATGGTCTCGGCCCGGTCGTCGGCCGCGGCCCGGTCGAGGTCGGTTTCGGCGGCGCGGGCCACCTCGGCCCGGAACCGCTCGACGGCGGAGTCGCGGCGGGCGGCACTGCGGAAGTACATCAGGAGGGACTTCCGGGCGATGCCGCGGAGCCACGCGCCGAAGTCCTCCCCGGGGCGGAATCGGCCCAGCGCCCGGTAGGCGGCGATGAACACCTCCTGGGCCACGTCGTCCACGTCGTCCAGCCGGTAGATGTGGCTCGCCAGGTAGCTGCGGAGCGGGAGCCGGTAGGCCTCGACCACCTGGCGGAAGGCGTCCCGGTTGCCGCCGAGGACTTCGGCGACGGCCGCGGCGATGTCGTCGGCCCGGGCCATGCAACGCCTCCCCCGTGGCGATTCCAGCCAGTCTGCCGGCCGGCGGCGGGTCTCTCGCGGAATCCGCCCGCCGACTTTTCCCCCGGCCGGCCGAGAGATCGTCCGGCCGGGCGGCAGAGAGAGGGTATTCGCTTCGCCCGCCGTTTCCCCTCTCCCGGCGGCCGAACTCCGTCCCGCCTCAGACTCGCGGAGGCTGTGTCGTGATTGGTCGCCCCACGCCCTTCACTGCCCGTCGCCTGCCGAAAGGGTTCACGCTGATCGAGTTACTGGTGGTGATTGCGATCATCGCCATCCTCATCGGCCTCCTCCTGCCCGCGGTCCAGAAGGTCCGCGAGGCCGCCGCCCGCGCCAAGTGCCAGAACAACCTCAAGCAGATGGGGCTGGCCTGCCATAACTTCGAGAGCGCCAACGGCGTTCTGCCGCCGGGCGGCACCGGCCCGGGCGAGGGAGGCACCAACCGCAACCCGGCGAACCTGGCCCTCCACGCCTACATCGCCCCGTACCTGGAGCAGGGCGCGCTGCAGTTCGAGCTGACCGGGAACTACACGTCCAACTACGCCGCCTCGGCGTACACCGGCGGGGCCGGCACGCAGCTGGCGTTCGTGGCCATGAACAACAAGAACTTCGGCTGGGTGAAGGTCGCCATCTACCTGTGCCCGTCCACCCCGTCGGAGACGTCGGTGGTCACCGCGACCGGGTTCAACGACGAGACCATCCCGCTGACCAGCGGCGCGGCGACGCGCACGCAGGGGTTCACGACCACGTACTACGGGGTGATGGGGCCGAAGGGCGACCGGCCGGGCGGCGGCACCTACGGCGGCGTGGTGAACAACTCCGGCACCACGTGGCAGGGCGGCACCTCGACCCTGGGCATGCTCACCTGGAACAGCCGGACCCGCATGACCGACGTCACCGACGGGACGAGCAACACACTTATGCTGGGCGAGTACGCGGTGCCGACGCCGGGCATCAGCGTGGACAACAGCGCCCTCCGGGTGTGGCACCGCGGCTGCGCGTTCATCACCGCCTTCGGCGCCGGGTCGCGCGGGTGCGGGTCGTGCAAGAACGTGGTGAACGGCATCAACAGCCCGGCGGGCGCTTACAACACGTCGTCGAACAACTTCAACGACGTGAGCTTCGGCAGCCCCCACACCGGCGGGGCGAACTTCGCCTTCGGCGACGGCTCGGTCCGCTTCCTCACCAACGCCACCCCGGTCCTCACCCTCAAGGCCATGTCCACGCGGGCCGAGGGCGAGGTCGTCACCGAATAGCCCCCGACCGGAGAGCGCGATGCGCATGATGGTGGTGTGCGTGCTTCTGGCCGCGGCGGCCGGGTGCGCCAAGTCCGACCGCTACCCAGTGTCGGGGACGGTCCGGGTCGGGACGGAGGCCGTCCGCGGCGGGTTCGTGATCATCGAGCCGGTGGGCGGCGGGAACGCGGCCGGCCCGCAGGGCTACGCCAAGATCCGGGACGGCGCCTTCGACACCCGGGACGGCGGCGAGCCGGCCGTCGCCGGGCCGGTGGTCGTGCGCGTCCAGGGCTGGGGGGCGCCGAGCGAGCGGTTCCCGAACGGCGTGCCGCTCTGCACCGCCTACGAGGTGCGCATGACCCTTGAGGCGAAGGCGAACACGCTGGAAGTGGCGGTCCCGGAGTCGGCCCGGGTGAAGGAGCCGAAGGAGGGCTGGGGGGCACCGCCCTGATCCCAGGGCACACGCACGGTTCGCGGCCGGGATTCCCTAGCAGTACAGCGCGTCTTTATCTCGACTGGTGCCGATTCTGAGCGGCCGCCCGCGGTGAGTTCCCATGAGGGTTGCTGAAGCTCCCATGGCCCTCGCCCGCGGGCGGCCGCCGTGACTCGACCACCCGAAGCCCATCCCCTGGC